>JACLAC010012864.1_pt1 | contig 53050 bp, 32 predicted proteins | sample 8027881 | NCBI WGS metagenome assembly JACLAC01 (sample SAMN15725517, study PRJNA655200) | protist metagenome | isolation source: fluorescence activated cell sorting (FACS) single amplified genomes of... | place: Spain: Blaines Bay Microbial Observatory, Mediterranean Sea | collected 2016-01-19 | reverse complement strand
TCTCCTTGTCGAGTGGTTGGTTTTATCTCTAGTCAAGTTGGGCTGGGTTATGGAACTATCCTGGCAGGTATAGCTGCTGAGTTTTCTAATCAAACAAACTGGAAGACTCTATTGCTTAGTCAGAGGCAGTCGCATAGTTATGACAACCGATTGTCATTGTTAAGTATCTTAGGAGGTCAGTTGGATTCGGCGCAAACGATAACCACCTTGCCCTTTGAGGCGCAGTTAATTGCGACTCGATACGATAACTTAGATGTTTTTCAGCCAAGTAATGATGCGGACTTTTTGGAACCAGAAGCCGTCGACCAAATCCATAAATTGGAAGTTGCGCTGAAAGAAATCACACAGGACTATCAACTTATTCTCCTCGATTTTGGTCAGATGGTCGAAGGTGAGACGGCCGTGCCATCAGCTATACCGTCAGAATTGATCACAATAACATCGCCTAGTAAAGATAGTCGGACTGGTTGCTATGGATTGATCAAGGACATACTCAAGAATGAATCTGATGCACAAGTTAAGTTGATTATTAATATGGCGCAGAGTGAGACCGTGTCGGATAACGTGGCTCAGAGTGTGCAATCCGTGGTTAAAAAATTTCTCAACCACGACCTACAAATTCTGGGTAATATCCTGTCAGACCCTGATATTATTCGAATTACTCGTCAAAGTCGCCCTATTAATGAGTTGTTATCTGATAATTTAGTAGCTGAATCGATACAAGAAATGGTACAGACGTTGATCAACGAACACGACGAGAATAAAATTACACTTGTTAAACTTGGAACTATGTTGGTACAAAATTTTGTTGTAAGTTCGAAAAAGTGATAAAATTCTAACTCCTACAAAAGCAAATCCGAATTAAGGAGAATCATTATGACCGAAGAAATGGAAGACCTTGAACCGCAAGAAGAATTTGAGCTGGAACCTATATCTCGTAAAGTAACTCTCAGGTTACGAGTGGGTCTAAAGTATGAAACTGTCGATTCTGAAATAATTGAAATCCAAGAAGATGGAAAAATCGTACTTATATCTCCTATGTCTGGATCCAGACCTCGTCCTGTTCGATCAGGAAGTAAGATTCAGATCTTTCAAGAAATTTTAGGTGGCAAGGATATAGAGACTGAAGTTACTGCGGTTGAACAATCTTTCGATTCTGCTCAGGAACAATGGGTAGTTATAACCGAACAAGTTGGATTCGAAAGTGAGTGGGCAATTCGTTCACGTGAGTTTGTACGTGAGCGTTGTAATTTCCCAGTTCAACTAGCATTTCGGGATCAAGCAGAGGATGGTCCTTTCTATGATTGTAAAACAGAAGATCTCAGTGGCTCTGGGATGCGTGTCATGATTGAACTTGAGGAACGCAGCCTGTTTGCGGTTGGTGAAGAACTTGCGGTCATTCTTGATGTTCCAGACATCCTCGGGGACAGCGGAGAACAAATAGTTGAAGGTCATTTATTACCTGCATTCCCTGCAACTATTATCCGACGATATGTTCTAGATACACGTGGTGGTGCTGGGGTTCAGTGTATTCTTGGAATTGGTTTCGATACTTGGTCGGAGGATGACGAGGATATCGGGGATTACTTATTACGCTATGTCCTCAAGCTACAGATCCGGAACCAAGCCTTGCAAAATGATTAAGAAACCACAAATTAAGATTTATCAATGAACATTAGGCAAATCACAGCTGTACTCAGTCTGGTTGTCTTTCTAGCTGTTTTTGTGGGAAGGCTTAGGATGGAACCACCGAATTCTGGGGATTTGTATCTACCTTTTCAGTGGGCGATTTACACATTCCTGTTGATTCTTTTACTTGGTCTAATAATTGATGGTCTGTTGGCATTAAAATCTCTCAGAAAAGATAATAGATCGACGAAAGAATAAGAAGTCCTAGGACACTTTATGTCTGAAAAAAATGAAGCGGAGCTCTGGCATCGCTTTAAAACTAAAGGCGACCTGGTTGCGAGAGAAGAACTCATCTTACAGTATGTAGGGCTGGTCAAATATGTAATTGACCGCCTAGGACTGAAACCTCCTTCGACTGTCGACTATGATGATCTATTCAACTGTGGGGTTACAGGACTAATTAATGCTGTCGATCGGTTTAACCCTGACATGGGTAACAAATTTCAGACTTATGGTGTTTGTAGAATAAGGGGCGAAATTCTTGATGAGTCGAAACGTGTCGGATGGATACCTCGACCGCTATATAAGAAGTTTGGTGAAATTGAACTGGCAAAATCCAGATTGGAAGCTGAATTTGGTCGTCAACCTACAACTGAGGAGATTTCGGATGCTTTAGGTATCGATATAGACGAGCTAAACTCGATTTTAGCGAACCTCAGGCAATCAACAATCACCTCACTGTACGAAATTATTCAAGAAGATGGAGAAGATAATAATGTCTACTTAGTTGATATTTTATCAGATCCAAACTCGGACGTTGCTTCTCCGGTAGAAGCAGAAGAAATTGATCGCTTGGTCGCTGAATTGATTGATGAATTACCAGACAAGGAAAAACTGGTTGTCGAACTTTATTATCAAAAAGAATTGACCTTAAAAGAAATTGGTAAAATTATGGAAGTTTCTGAGTCACGAGCATCTCAAATACACAGTCAGTCTATGTCTCGTATCCGTGGGCGCTTAAAACTTCTACTTGAGTAGATTGCTACTTTTTAGAGATGATTAAATTAGATTCGCGTCAGGAGTAATGAAATGTCGTTGAATATTCCACCTGTTCATGCCTCGGTCACACAGATACAAAACCCACAAAACAGTCAAATTCAGGCCCAATCAGCTCAGTCTCAGCCGATGGACGTACCTCAGACGGGCTTGGAGCAGAATATGCTCCGATTAAGCGATTATCGAAATGCTGAAGTACAAGATACACCTCGTACGGGCAACGACGAGTTACAAGAACAGGATAAGCAGCAGCGTAACCCTAGATACTATGAATCTAGACAGAAAAAGGGCAGGCGATCTGTTAAACATCGTCAGGTAACCGATTTAGAAGCTAATTATATTATCAACGTTCGCCGATAACCAATCTCAGTTATGCCAAACACCTCTTTAGAAAATAAAGCACCTGCCCTGTCGGATACTCATTTACAGAATATAATTTCTGAGTTAGAAGCGGAGTTGGACATTGCTAGAGAAAGACAGAGAGATTTAGATGAAACTCGTTCTCGAATTGAACAGTTGAATCTTCAACTACAACAGGCCAAGCGAGAAACTGAAGAGGCTCGAAATGCGATTGATATTCTACGAGTCGAAGAGGCCCGAGTACAGGCTGAGCTTGAGGTTACCAAAACGCAGCAAGCTAAAGCGGAACAAGAGACGGGTTCCCTACGACCAGTGATTGCTGAATTTCGGAAAGAGGTTGAGCAAACTAGACTTATGCTTCAGGATGCTAGGCATAAGTTAAGTACGGCTAAAGCTTTACGAGACGCAGAAAAATCCGAAATCGACAAAGTTAAGCAAGCTTTGTATGCAGGAGTTTCGTTGGAAGCTCAAATCCAAGCAGAGATTGAGGATGCTCGATTAAGCGCACAACGGGACCGACAACAAACCGAAGAAATTCAAGGAAGATTACAGAAATTGCAGGAAGAATCAGAAAGATTACAGTCCACGGCAAGTTTAGCTCAAGCTGAATTGAAAAATTTGAGAATAATGGAGTCGAAAGTACAGGTTTCTGATGAGGGATTGCCAGACGTGCCAATAACTGGAGAGTCTCAAGAATCTACTGGCCTGACCTCCAATGGAGAGCGTAACCAAGCCGGTGAATCTGCCACTTCGCTGAGTGGATCTGCTTCGCGTCTCGCAATGCTGAAACAATTCCTTCCAGATGGGAATCGGAAAGCAGAATCAAGTCAACCCGAACTTCCATCCCGTCTATTTAAACAGCCGAAATTAGAAATAATTGAGTCTAAAAATAGTACTCTCAAATCAGAAACAGTGACTCAGGAAGAGGGTATAGATGAAAAACCGATGGCTACGTTAGAAGATCAAGAAAAGGCCCCCTTGGTAAAAACAGATCAAGTGGAAGTAGAATCCACTCGTGATACAGATAAGTTGTCAAGTGCCAAGGAGAAAATTTATGAACTAGCTGATCAGGGTAAAGACGTTACTGAAATTTCTCACCTTGTGAACATCACGCAAGGTGAAGCTGAACTACTCCTACGGATGAGGAATTTTAAAATTGACCAATGACAAATCAGATCAGTCGAAAGGTTCATCTTAGATTTTCAGCAGACCGAGACGAAATAGAGGTCTATTCTGGTGAGTTAAATGCTCTTACGTTAGAGTATGTTAAAGTCGCGCTAGTAAATTCTATTTCAGATCCTTCGGATTTAGTTGATCAAGTAGTGATAATTGAGGAGGAATCTGTCCAGGAAACAACCAAAAGATACGAATCCACAGTGATCGGATTTGAAGAAAGTGTTGTTGGCGAGACCAAATTTTTCACCTTAATTTTGCGCCGACCAAGCCCGCTTCAAGAACGACGTTTTCCCAGAGTTGAAGTTAATTTTCCTGCTACGATTAAGATTGAATCAGATCAGCCTGATTCACAAACACCAGTTTATGAAGCCCTTGCTAGCAATTTAAGTGTCAGTGGTTTGTTAGTAATTCTTGGCTTACCTGACATAAAAGAACTGAATCGGGGACAAGTAGTTGGTATTAGATTTGAGCTCCAATTTGAAGAAGCACTTGTTTTTACGTTGAATGGACAAGTAGTTCGGAAGCAGCCAATTGATTTTGGTGGAGCTTCGAACAAATACATGGTTGCCTTCAACTTCATTGATATTTCGCCCGAAATTGAAAGTCAGATTAGCCATTATGTTTTCAGTCATCAAGTTGGTTCAGATAGTTTGCAAACAAGTGATGAAGATGCCAACCAAACCCCTGCTCTAAAATCCGAGATTTATCGTTTACAGGAACAGCTTAGAGCTGCTCATTTACGAATCAAGGAAGCTGAAGAGTCTCGTATACGTTCCGAAACGATTATTGTTCAATTAACCCGAAAGCTAAACGAACAAGGGACGATTATTAATCGTAGAAATTGGTGGAAATTCTGGGATCAAGACGACGATAATTGAAATCGAGGGTCAAGATATTGCTTGTCTGGTCGATATTGTAACTTGGCAGGCAGATTGATTTAATATTAGTAAGGAGATTGTGAATGTCCCTCCAAGCAACAGGCCTAATTTCAGGGTTTGATGTTAATAGCATTATCGACGATCTAATAAAGGCGGAGAGTAAACCTCGCCAGCGATTAGAAGAGCGAGAAAAGATTCTTGCTGCTCAGCAAGAAGATCTCAAAACAATCAATTCAAATCTTCTTATTCTTCAGAGTCGTGCAGCTAGTCTTGCAGACCGAACCTCAACATTACAAAAAATTGCTACTTCTTCTGACATATCAGTTATAGACGCAACTGCATCAACTTTAGCTCCTCGACAGACACACCAAATTGAAGTGTCTCAATTAGCCACAGCTTCTCGCAATAGTAGTACTCTTAACATTAGTAAGCCAATAGAGTTGAATCGTTTAGCCAAACTGACTTTGGAGAGTTCGACCACGACTGGCGCCATTCATCTAGATAATTATTCTAGTACAAATACTCTTAGCTTATCTGCCTCGACTACATTAGACAATATTGCGACCGGTTTAACTTTCACACCAGCCGATGATAGCTATCAAGACCTTAGTTATAAGACGACTTATCGAGGTGCTGGCAACGATGCGCGCATGTCTGTCACCAAAAGAGTTAGTAAACTTGATAGTGACACTAGCGGTGTAGCTGTGTTAAACGATAAAACTAAGTCGTTGGTTGCCAATAAAATTTCGTTTGTTGATACGGATACTAATACGACTTCTACTCTTGGATTATCGACCTCAAAACAAACTGTATTTGGTACTGGTGATGCTTATGATGCAAACTCCAAACAACTAAATTTGGATGCAAGTAACCGGACACACCAATTAGGTGAAATCAGAGTTGTTGAAGCTCAGAATTCCGGCACTAGTACGGTTAGCTCTGGGCTCAATGGTAGTGCAACTACAACTTCTTTCGATGTGGCAGATGGTAGCCTGTTTTCTGTTGGTGATACCATTGCAATTAATAACGAACAAATGAAGATAACAGCCATTAGTACTAATACACTGACGGTAACTCGTGGTATTAATGGCACGACAGCGGTTGACTCACACGGTAATAGTGATAGCGTATATGGTGATATTGTTCGGATTTCGACTGAAAATGTCGGAAATGTGACGGTCGGTGATGTTCTAACTTTCTCCGGTGGGGGCTTGGGAACTTCAGCCAAAACTGGTACAGTTCGAGGAATTATCAACTTAGAAACAGGTACCTTCGCTGTTTCTGGGGATGTAGCTAGTTATAATTTGGAAGATTCTACTGTTACCGCCAATTCTGGCGCTGGATCCTCTGCTAATCAATTTACAGCTAAACCACTTACACCAGGTTCTTTCACTGTGAATAACAGTACTTACTATGTACCGAAAGTTTTGGATAGTAGTCTAGCTGTTAAACAATCAAATGTCTCTAACATTGCTTCAACTCAGACGGTGGCCCAGGTTGGTTCTTCCATTACTACTGGTACGTTCACTATAAATGGAAATACAGTCACGATATCGAACACAGGTAATACGATCAGCAGTATTTTGAGTAATATCAGTGCTATTTCCGGTATTACTGGTTCTCTGACTGATGGTGGTAGATTGCAAATCAAAGCTGATGCTGGTGTTCCCATTTCTATTCAAGATGGTACAAGCAATTTTACCAGTCAGCTAAATTTCAGCCAAGGTATCTCTAGCGGAAAATCGGTCGCCGAATTTGGCGTTAATGCAGGAACTTTCAGTATTAGTGACACTGCGACTAGCTCTTCGCAAATGTTTGAGATCACTTCCTCTAACGCGGTAGCAACTACGTTGTCCAATGCTATAAGTAGCAATACTGCGACCTCCATCTCTGTTGCTAATTCTTCCGGACTTTCAGCCGGTGATACTATTGTCATTGGTAATGAACAAATGACGATTTCAGCGATTAGTGGTACAACGCTAACTGTTAGCCGTGGGGTTAACTCGACATCCGCTGCCACACATTCCTTAGGAACGACGGTCAGTAATATTGCTACCACTGAAACAGTTTTAGACGTACTGAAAAAAATCAATCAATCGAATTTTGGTGTTACGGCTTCTCTACAACCCAGTGGTGACATACGTCTGACCAATTCGGATGGCACAAAGACGGGATTGTCAGTTTCAGATGGGACCAGTAACTTCGCTTCCATGTTTGGTTTTGTCGAATCTGGTGTAGCCCTACAGGATATCTTTGACAGTGTCAATGCTACGTCAACGGCAAGTATCGGTGTTCAGGATGTGGTTAAGGGAAGTAACGAAATCTATCTTTCCCAAACACTTACGGATGATCATGCTCTGTGGGTTAACGGCCGAGCCTTTGTTATGTCAACCAGTTCCAGTAACGGCTATACATCGGTGGGTAGTTTGATTGACGCTATCAATCAGTATTCTGAATCTACCAACGTAAAAGCTTCTCTCACTCGACTCAAAAACTCGGGAGTGGCTTTGAATGACAGCAGTAGTACAAGCGCAAAAGGTTACTTCCAATTAGTGGCTACTGACGGCAATTCGATAGATGCTTTCTTATCTGATACCATTGATGTTAGCGGTTTCACACAGACCACAAATAGCGATGACACAGTAACCTTTGCCAGTGCCACGTCTGTAAAAATCGCCTCTGGAACTACACCTGAAGCTGGTCAAAAAGTTACCTTTACTGGCGGTGCCTTGGGAGCTGAACAGCTTGAACTAGAAGTTCAAGCTGTTACCGGTAGCAGTGTTAGTGGTAGTCTCGCCACCAGTTTTAAAGTTAAGACAGATAAAGACTTAACTAATGCTACTCTCGTCAGAGTGACTGATGCTAGTGGAACTGAATTATTCCCTCCAACTGAAAACACTAGCTTGGATTTGACTGAATTAGGGGGCAACATAACAGCTACTGCTACCTCGATCACCATTAATAGTGCGTCCAGTTATGTAAAAGTCCACGACGTGATATCAATTGGCACTGAGCAGATGTTAATTACAAATATTTCGGGTAGTACAGTTACTGTTACGAGGGGATATAATAATTCGACGGCAACTACCCATTCAAATGCGGCTTCGATTGGTTTGGCTTTTGGTTATGACATAGGAAGGACATCTGAAACACTTGGGACTTTAGATAAAAAGAAGAGCAAAAAACAAATCTTTCTTGAACAGGAAGAATCCAAATTAACATTAGGAGGAAGTTCAGATACCAGCGATTTCTTCAGTGTAGTTGGACTTAATGATCTACTAGTTGTGGCCGAGAGCCATAAGCTTGGCTTCGCTGGTAATGATAATAGTCTATATAACCCCACCGCGCAGGTTCGTAGCTCGTTAGATAATCTTAGTACTTCAATGCTCTTGAGCGATATATCTTCGGAAATTGAGGCCGGTACGTTTAACATAGATGGAAACTCAGTTACTGTAGGTACCCCTACCACTACCCAGTTAAGTACTCTAATTACCAATATTTCTGCTGTGGCAAATGTAACTGCGTCTCTAGTGGATGGCCAACTCCAAATTACAACTACTGCTAATACCATGGCGATTAGCGATGACCTTGCGACTTCGCCTGGCGATGATCCCGATATAAGTACTAAATTACTCAAGCATCTTGGTATTCCCATTGGTACTTATACAAAAGGTAATTTTGCAGGCCTAACCACTAACCCTACATTGGGTCAAGCATCAATCAACGGCACCACCTTAGATGTCACTCTCAGTACAACCATAAATGATTTAGTAGCGAAGATCAATTCAACTGATTTTGCTAACATGCAAGCCGAATATAACGCCACTACGGATCAATTTCGTCTGCAAAGTGAGATGTCAACAGCTAGCCGAATATCGCTTGGAGCAACAGAAGATACCAGTAATATCTTAATGGCTCTGAAGTTGTCGGAAACAACACAAAGAAGTGAAATTGCAGGTACCCAAGCCAAGTTGGCTAGTTTTACTGACCCTCTGACCTCTTCTATTCAAAATGGGGATACCTTTTATCTAAACAACCAACAGGTTACGATTTTAGATTTGAATACCACTGGAATTGATGTTGACGATATTGTTACGGCTATTAATGAGGTAACCACTCAAACCAGTGTTACCGCCTATAATAAAGACCCGGATAGCTCTTCTGCGACTAGTGACGGAAAACTATACCTGAAACGAACAAATGGCACCCGTATTGAATTGCAGAGTGGCAGTTTAGATGTGTATTCAGAGTTGCGGGTTAAGAACAGTGATTTACAAGTTCAGGATTCGTCTAATAATGTTGTCTCTACTCCAAGAAGTGTAATTGATAGTTCAGGTCGTTTGGGCGGGGTTGATCTTTATGCAAAGTTATCCGAAGGTAGATTCAGGAATGGAGCCCTACCTAGTTCGGGTAGTTTCAATATTAACTCAGTTACTATTAATTATGAAGGCACTGATTCGTTACAAGATGTTCTTGACCGAATTAATAGTTCAAATGCTGGAGTAACAGCTAGCTACAACATGCTAGAAGATAAAATCGATATGGTTAGTAATACTACTGGTAGTCCACTGATACGTTTGGAATCTAACCAAGTCAATCAAGTTACCTTTACTAATGTTGACGTTGATAGCACTACGGACCAAATCTTCTTCCATCGGCCCAAACATATTGCCGGTGGTGCCCAAAGATCTGAAAACCAACAGGATTATGCTTTCATTGCGGATGGAAACCAGTTGTCTCTTTACAATAGTACTACTAATACTCTCGCAGATAGAACTACAGGAGAAACAACTAGTGTCAACGAAGTTACCTTGCAAAGTACTATCAAAAGTATAGCCGTTAAGGATGCACTTATACCAGACGAACAAAATTTACGTGCCACAACGAACTATACTCTTAATGTTGATCATGAAAACAAATATGCTATAAAGCAGTACTCTTCAGCTTATAACGCGGTGCCGAGTAACGTTGCACTTAGTATAACTGTTACTGATAATAGCGCTCTAGTTGGTACATATACTGTAACGCATTCAGAGTCAGGTGGTGGGGGAGGAACGATTAATCTGACCCGTGATCGGGATAGTGCGAGTAGCAATGGCGCTTTCACTTATTCGAGCAGTGGAACACAAAATGCTGATATTAGCTTTGCTAATGGTGGTACCATAAGATTATCGTTTAATGCCGCTAACCTTGATTCTGCAGGCTCCAGTGTCCTGAATAATACCAAAATACGTATCGAGGCCTTAAATAAAGATGATGCCAGTATAGATTCTAACGGTAATATCTATGCAGTCAACCAAGTATACGACAGCAGTAATACCACTGCTGGTACTCCAGATGTGACTTTTAGTACTAACGCCGTAGGTGAATCTAGTAAAGCCCACATGGACGATGGTATGTTGCGAATGCCAGCTGCGAATAGAGATTTTGATCTCTCGTCTTCAACAATTGCCATGGACTTAACAGCAACCCCGGCATCTAACAGTTCTTCAGGTACAATTACCTATGCAGCACCTACCAGTGGAACTCGGAGTAATATGCTGTTTACACTAACAGGGAATGCGGGTGATTTTGCCGGTTATAAGCAATATAATACAGTTACTATAATGGACGATAGTAATAGTAAGCGTTTTGAAGGTGTAATTGAAACCAGTGGTAATTTGACCTCAGCAACCGAAATTAAAGTTCGTCCAGTAGCCAATTTTGAAGAAGCCCCTAATGCTAGTGGTAATAGAACTTTGCCTTACTTAGATAATGTCTATTTTGATGGTAGCACAACAATGCTGCCAGGCCGTAGAGCTGTTGGGGGTACTTTTTCCGCTCATGATACAGCAGTGTTCTTAGATCTTGCCAGATCCAATGATTATGATTTGTCTAACTCTGGTTCTCAAAACGGAATTCAAATCAGTAATGGTGCTTCCAATATCGGTGCAGTGATGGAACTTTCTACCAGCGGTAATAATGAGATTCCTAATTTGGCCGGTGGTAATGGCAGTTTGATTATCCAATCCACTTCTGGGTTTGACGCTGATATCACAGTAAGCAGCGCTAATTGGAGTGCTAGCAGTAATACTATTACAGTTACTCAAGGTGCAGATTATAATTGGGGCGCGGGAAATGTAAGCATCAAAGGCCTATCTAGCCTAACGGCTAGTGGTACTGTTACTAATGAAGAAGGTGGAGCCGCCGGGGCGGATAATTTATCTGGTGGGACCGGTTATTTATCAGCAAATACATTTGGAGTTACTGGAGGGAGTGGCAGTGGTATGACGGTCGATATCACTGTCAGTGGGGGTGCTGTTACTGGAGTTACCATCAATAACGCTGGTACTGGCTATCAAGATAATGAAGTGATCACTATTAACACTGGAGGTGCTAATGCAACCTTCCGAGTTAATGGTATTACCAACGCAACGGCTGCGGATGTCTCGTTCAGCAATGCTTTTTTCCGTAATGTCTCAAACGATACGCTCACTGCCACCATTAATGGATCCAGTAAGACATTAACCTTAGGAGCTGGTTCTAATGGTTTTACTATAACCGATTCGCAAAATATAAGTTTGGTTGGTGTAACTGGTGGGATTAGCAGCGTAACACTCAATGCAGTATCGTACGCTGGAACTGGTAGCCATAGTTCGGCGGGTATTGGACTGAACACTACCGGAACTGATTCATACCTAACTGTTGCTTTGAATGATTCTTCGTCTACTGGAGATATCCTGCAGTTTAAGCAAAATGACATCCTAACTATCAAAAATCAGACGGCTTTTAGTGGTAGTGCTAATGGACAAGCCAAAATTCGAGGTGTTTCAGGGACTGCGCTGCAACTTACCGATTATGATGGAACGGGCTTTGCTAATATTGATTTCCCCGACGCTAATTCTACTCATATTACAGGACTCAAGAGAGGCACTGACTCAAGTGTTAGCAGTGTTACACCTGATGGAAGTAACATCTATACTTTTAACTTGACTGATGCGGACAATAAATATAAAGAAGGCGATCTGATTGTTTTTAGACAGTTGTTAGATGACGGAAGTCCTGCTTTGGAAGAACGGTTGCTAGAAGTCACCAAATCGGTTGCCGGTTCTAATCAAGTTTTAGTCAAAGTGGCTGATAACAGTTCTACCAACACAACCCTCAGCAATTACAATCGTGGGTCAGCTTCTAATTCCACCCGAGTCAATAACTCAGCTCTGTCATCGAAGGATGTAGAATCAGATGTGGGACTACGGTCTCTCAGAGCTAATGCTTCAACTGCCAATGGAAAGATTGTTGCTCCGGAACAAGGTATAGCTATCAGTGGAACCAAGATGTTTGTGGCTGATGGAACCCACCAATTACGAGCCTATACTATCGATCCCACCGATGCAACTGCAGCAGCCACAGCTGATAGTACCTTGACCGTTGATTTGGGAACGGCTCGGTTTAAAAACTTATTTGGTGTCTATGATGATGGAAATAATTATAATGTCTACGGACTAGGAAAAACTGCCTGGGCTATGGGAGATGTGTCTGGTTATGATGCTGTTGATAGAACTATTTTAGTAGCGCAAATCAACAAAAGTAACGGAAATGTTACCGTGGCTAATGCCGTTGACTTAACTGGCCAATCCTTGAATGGAAGTGGAGACGAAGTTCGAAGAATAACTGATGGTCAAGTGGTCAAATTGAGTACAGCAGGTAGTGCACCTGATGGTAGTAGACTAGCTGAAGCTGGACGAGCCTATGTTTTCTTGAGTTATGAATCCGATTCTTGGACTGGTGCTTCCGAAAAAGCTTTAATGAAAGCCTACCGTTTGGATAATAACGCTACTGACCCAGACTCTAACACAGCTATTGATTTTGTATTTACTGCTGAGAATGGAACAACTAACCTAACTACTATTGATAGCTTTGCTATAGAAGAACTAGCCGGTGGAGAAATTACGGCAACGATTAATCAGAATGGCGATACCATGAACTTTGATCTGACGCAAACTTCTGCTGATGGAGCTGCGGTTTCGGATTCGGCAGCGGTAACAGACAATCGTCCAATTAAGTTTGACAGTGGTAGTACTAATACCATTGCTTTTAGAGACAATGAGCTTAACGAGGATACTAGTGATGGTAGCGGTTACGATGGTTATGCCCGAATCTTCTCTGGCAACGGGTCCACATTCATTGCTGGGACTACGTCCTCAACTGGGGCTGGTGACGTTAAAACTACCACTACATATCGAGAGCAAAAAGGGGCTGGGTTTATGGATGTCGCTTTTGCTGCCGACTCTCAAGATAGTTTAGTTAAAATTCTAGACGTATCCAGAAAAGCGGGCCACCCCGTTCCTCAGAAGAATATTAAAATCACCTATGGTGGTCAGGCTGTCGGTACTGTTCAAGATCTCAGCGTCGATCATCCGTATAATTACTATTCCGGTTCTTCAAAAGATCAAGACAAAGCATATTTATATGCTATTAGTGATGATGGAACCGATGGTGGTTTGTTCCGTCTGGATGCTTCAGATCCGTTAGCTAACGGAGTGGGTACGGTTACTGCGACAAGTGGCTCTAATTCCAGATTATTAGCCGCCAATGGGTTAAACAAAGATGGTGGAACTGCTGAAACGCTAACTCATGTTTTTGCTAGTCAAGGTAATATTTTTGTGGCTGGTCGAACGGGTGGGACCGGCAATAGTAAGGTTGCCTTCTTCACTAATCATACATTACTAAATGGAGCATTGGCTAGTAATGCCACAACTATCAACGTTGATGATGGATCAGTTTTTCAGGCCGGAGATACCATCATTATGGGAGATGAACAGATAACCGTTAACTCAATTAGTACTAACGCTTTAAGTGTTTCTAGGGGAGCTAATTCAACAACAGCATCTGCACACGATGATGATAGCCCGGTTATGATTGCAAGTGCTGTTGGGTCAAGCCATCTGTCATACCCAAAAGTAAACGGCACTGCTACAAGTGGAAAGTATGAGCTGGCAGGTTCGATCACAGACGTATTCTTTGATGATTCGAATCACTCTAAGCTTGTCTCTGGCCGCTATTTATATGTCGGTGTGGATTCGACTAAAGTTTATCGTTACGATATGCAAGCTACCTTGGGTGAGGTTGTTGAATATGATCTATCCGGACTTGGTATTACTAAGGTCCAAAATATCACGGTATCTCATCCCACATCCTCACAGACTATTTTATATGTAACCGATTCAGAAGATAATGAAAGAGTTTCAGCCTTTGATATTTCTACCGGAACCCCCACTCCTGTGTCGATGACAACCGTTAATAGTGCTGATGAAGTTTTTGTTGGTCGAGATATCGATGATAATCAGATAGTTCACTTTATAGATGACTCAACCATGTACACTATGAGTGACCTGACCGCTACCAATTCTTTTATGAGTGCGCTAAATATGTCAGAAGATAGTGGAACTGCAGGTAGGGACTTGATAGGGAACTTGAACGGTGTTGAATTTCAGAGAAATACCAACGAAAACAGGGATTTACTCACAGGTGTAACGTTGAATTTCAAGGGAACTACTAGTGTTGGTTCGCCTATATCGGTAACAGTTGAACCTGACTCCGACTCAGTTGTGGAGTCAGTCAAATCATTTGTAGACCAATATAATCAGACAGAAACAGCGTTGCGCCAAGCAGTTAACGCACAGCGAATTTTCAATCCACGAACTGAAGAAGAACTAACACAAGGCGTCTTAGCTAATGATACTATGCTTCGAAGTCTAATGATGAGGTTGAGTTCTATTTCTTCATTACCTGTTGTTGGAACAGGAGCAGTGAAGCGCTTGGGAGACCTTGGAATAAACAGAGGACGAGCGGGCTCAGTCTCAATTGACCAAATCAAGTCCGGTTTGGAGTTGAAACTTGATGAAGGAAAGTTGCGGTCAGCCATCTCGGCTAATCCAGAAGGGGCCGCCTCGGTGTTTGGCAGTATTTCTTCTTTGGGGACAAAAGCACATCGTCCAGTGCCAAAAGACACAAAAACTACTGTTACCGTAAGTTCTGCCAACTACTCTTTATTAGAAACCAAGATCGGAAAACAAGTTTTAATCAAAAATAGTACAACTGGATCAATCATTCCGATGACTTTATCAGGGGTCAACTCTTCTGGTAGACAACTGAGCTTAACTAGTGGGACTTTCACTGCCGCTGATTACAATAATTATCAACTAGAGTTACTGGTAGATAATACAAAACCATGGCAGGCTATTCCGATCAATAGTACTACACCAAATTCGACCAATAATGAAACGGTTTTAAAAATTAATGACGGTGGATCAATTAATTCACTAAAAGATAAGCAAAATTTGAATCGTGTTGCGAACAAGCTAAATAGCACCGTTGATGTGCAAATCAAAACGGGTTTGAGTGCAAACCTAGGTAGTACTTCTAGCGATCTCTCAATCACCGTAGCTAACCCCAGTCAATTTGCTGATTCTGGTACCATAGTTGTCTCTGAGGTTGATGGTACAACATTCGACTACGAAGTTATGACTTATACTAGCAAAACTGGAAGTACGCTGAACGGACTTACTAGAGCGGTATCATCATCTACCGGAAACAGGGTCGCATTTACTACGAGTAATAATGCTCAGGTTGCTCAAACGGTATTTACAGTTAATGTAACCGATGTTGATATGGATGAAAGCTTTGTAACAGTAGGTAGTTATCTCGATACCGACATTGTTAGTCCTAGTAATTCAACGATTGTGTCAGTTGATGGAGTTGCATCAGACATTACCATGACGGCAATCGAACAATCTGCAGCTAACAAGTCAGTTTTGAAGGTTGACTCTAGCTTAGCGAAGGACTTTACTCCTGGATCAAGATTGCGGCTTAAGCAGGGTAGTAAAACTAATGACTTTAATATTTTGTCATTAGATACTGGCCGAATCTCTGGCTTCAATAGCAAGACAATGCCGCCTGCAGGTAGAGCCAATGGGAATGTTAGTAATTCCACTTCTACCTCAGGAAAAATTACAACTACTACGGGTAGTGCAGGTACGACAGTCATGACAGTCTGGGCAGATGATTTGCGCTCGTTTATCGGTCGATCTCGAGTGCTTTTGAGTAACGGTACCCAAGATGAAGAAGCAACCATCAATAGTATTGATACAACACCACGCTTATTGAGTGATTACCATAATGGAAGCAACCCCTTGTTTTCTTATACTGTATCAGGCACGGCAAGCCGTAGTGGCGGAACCTTCGCTCTTTCTAATAACAACGTGGGGTTGAGCAATGCAGCTAGCTTAGGTAGTGGTAGTACTAGAGGGAAATTTGAAATTCATGTAGGGGATGTTTCATACGACGTAGATGTATTTGACCTCGCTGGAGACGGTAGCGAGGATGTTTCGCTCGCCACCCATAACGTTACTCTAGACACCCTCGCGAAGTCTATTAACAGGGCCGTAACCAATAGTGCCTCAGGAAATACAACTTTTAAAGCCGATGATGTGGGGACAAACTACCTGTATATTGAAAATAATGCCGGGACACCAATTAAAATTACCGGTAAATCTAACGGAATTGAACTCTTCAGTACTACTAATCGAGATGAAGATTTAATCAAATTTTCAGGTATTTCCGAGATTACACTAAATACACCAGCTAACGTACCTAACTTAACAGGATTTAATACTATCAAAGCGGCTTACAACGACACTATGCTTGTCCAAGGCTCCTTACCTACCTTGACTGCGGGTGATTTGTTAGTTGAAGGTGTAGCTGAAAGTACCGAAAATACCTTAGCGGCTTATACCAGATTATCAACCGGTATAATCGGCAAACGATTACAGAATATCGTATCACAAGCCAAGAGAGTTTATGAAGATATGGATACCTTTGATGATAAGATTCGAGAGAAAGAACTCAAGCTGCTGCGTGAATATGGTTCTCTGGAAGCTGCACTAGGTGAAACGCAAGTTCAGTCCCAGTATTTAACGGCTCAATTAGCAAACCTTCAATCCACCGCACAATCTATTTCGAAGCGGAGAAAATAAACTGCTTCATAACTAGCAAAGAGGCCTAAAAAGGTGAAGATCAGTCGTCCCCCACTCGATGCAGTTTCCGCCTATAGCTCAACCAAAGTTGGTCGGGAAAAGTCCGATCGAACCAAGCGGAAACCAACTAACCCAACGTTTGAAAAACCCATTCTTGAGCTGTCGGAAGAAGCCCAGTTACGCAGCCAAGCAAGAGAAGTTGCTGAGCAAATATCCGACATACGGCCAGATGTCGAACAACTCATCGCTGAAATTCAAAAAAAATTGAAAGATGGTTCTTATCTGGAAGAGATCTCAGGGCAGGCAATTGTCGAATCGATTAAGGCAGCTCTCAAAGAAGAGTCGGAAACACTAAAATCAGAATCATTGCCCAGTGACCAGCTAAGTTTAGACCCTTAGTCAGTGTAATGCGGCTGGTTTTTCGAACGAATTCCCTCAATAATGTAATATAATGCCGGCATTACAAATAGTGTCAGCAGTGTCGAGAATAACAAACCAAAAATGATCGTACTGGCCAATGGCTGCCAGATTGGAGACTTCCCACCCAGTCCCAAGAACATCGGAATTAGGCCAGCAATTGTAGTTAGGCTAGTCAATACAATTGGTCGAAGCCGCAAGCGTGATCCTTTCAAAACAGCATCCCTCAATTCATCAACTTGGCCATTAGCCTTTTCGTGGTCATCATAGATTTTTGATTTCTGGTTCTGGTTTCGTCTCTGATTAATGAAATCGATTAGAACGATTGAATCGTTGACTACGATACCTGCTAGTGCTACTACCCCAAACAAAGCAATCAAACTAAGGGTCGACTGTGTAATTAGTAAACCAACCATAGCTCCAATAACACCGAAGGGTATAGCAAACAAAATAATAAAGGGTTGAAGAAAGGATTTGAATTGTGCGCCTAAAATAAAGTACATCAACATCACACCCATCGGTAGAAGTTTTAAGCCTAACTCCTTGAAAGATTCCAATATTTGATCGAATTCACCGCGAAAATCTAGGCTATATCCAGGATAACGAAATCCTATATCTTCAAAAGTCGCTTGTAACACCTGTGTGGCAATAGCTGGACTGGTTACTTCCCGATCGACTGATGCTGAGACTGTGATTGCCCTCTCAACATCAAAACGTTTAATATCGACTAAGCTGTTTTCACGACTAATCTGAGCGATATCTTTTAAAGGGACAGAGATACCACTAGGAGTGGCAATCATCATTTGGCTTAGTGCATCAATTGTGTTCATCGAATTTTTTGTGTATTTAACAACCACGTCTACAGCTTCATCAGCATCACGGTAAACCGTACAGGTGTTTCCCTCAATAGCATGTCGAACATTGTTGGCCACTTGAAAAATAGTTAAACCAAATTGTCTTAGTTTTTCGTCTTTTGTCCTCAAACGTATTTCCGGCTTACCCGATTTGAAATCATCTTTCACATCAAAAACTCCATCTATTGAACTCAGCTTTTTCTTCAATTGGTTTGCGATAGCGACTAATTGTGGTATTCGATCTCCTTTAACCTTGACTTCAACATCTCTTCCCCTAGGTGGTCCACCTTCCTGTTTATCGAAGTAGATTTTTTCTGCTCCTGTTATCCCAGTCATTTGTAGTCGCAAGAATTCAATGATTTCATCACGGTTTCTATTACGTTCATCTTTGGGGACTAATTCTACTAAAACTTCAGCTACGTTAGAACTAATACTGGTCCCTTCTAGCCCATTGGTTGGAGTTTGTAAACCAATATTTGTTACTAATGCTACATACTCTTCCTTAGGTAAGGACTTTACAACCCTTTCCAATTTTTCCATGAACTGGGTGGTTTCTTCTATACCGTAATCAGTTGGCATATCAACCTTAATGTAGAACTGGGGAAAGTCTTCACCTGGAAAAAGCTCTTTGGGTAAAGAAATGAAAGCTAAAATCGAAAAAACAAATGTTCCGAGTACAGTCCCAAAAACGATCACGTATCTCCAGTCGAGTATTCGATTTAATAGTTCAACATACCGATCTTGAATATTAACAAACCAATTAGAATGGCTCTCTTCCGAATTAGCTGTGGTAGGTTTACTCCACTCTGCAATGTGTGCGGGTAGGATTGCAAATACTTCAACCAGTGACGCTAATATAACTACAACTCCAGTTATTGGCACTACTCTCATGAATTGACCAGGAATTCCAGACATTAGAATCAATGGTAAAAATGCTGCCATGGTGGTCAAACTAGCGGATAACACTGGCCATGCTACCTCTTGGGCTCCTACTATAGCAGCTTTTGCAGGAGATAATCCTTCTTCCATTCGGCGGAAGACATTTTCAATTACTACAATTGCATCGTCCACCACTATACCAATGACCAGTATAAGCCCAAACAATGTTGAGGCATTAATACTAGAACCCATAAGTTTAAGTATCCAAAGCGCACCAAGAATAGCAGTAGGAATACCAAGAGCTGCAAAGAAGGCATTTCGACTACCCATGAAAAGCCATAAAAAGACAACAACCAAGACTAAACCCAATAAGGCGTTATTTTGCAAAATCCCCAACCGTTCCCTCAGAAGAACTGATGAATCGTTAACTAGTGAAATTTTGGTTTCCGGTGGGAGTTCAATTGGAGTCAGTTTGGATGATGTTTTTTGAATAATCTGGTTGACAGGATTAGTTTGTCCCTCTGTATAGGGTGTCACTATTTTGCGAATTTGGTCAATTATTCTAATTGCATTTCCATCATTTTTTTTCTGAATAGTTAAGCTGATTGAAGGTTGGCCATTAATTCGAGACAAAGTACGTGCTTCCTGATATGTATCTCGGACAGTCGCTATATCTTTCACCCGAACAGGAGTACCATATGTGGTGACTTTGATGATAGTTTCTGCAATTTCAGCCACTGAACGGAATTCTCCCATGGTCCGTACCAGAAATTCGGACTGTCCAACTTCCAAGACACCTGCTGGCAGGTTTAAGTTTCGCTGACTTAAAGCTAATGAAACTTGTTCTGCAACTAAATTGTATGATTTGAGTCGATCGGGATCTACCTCCACCCAAATCTCTCGATCTCGAACCCCAGCGACCTGAATATTAGATACTCCATCAATGTTGATGATCTGTTTCTCTAGAGCTTCAGCTGCCAATTTCATTTGGCTTTCATCCAAATTTCCTGACACAGCCACGGTAACCATAGGAACACCATTGCTGATATCGACAGCTACGACTTCGGGTTGGTCCAAAAGTTCACTTGGTAAATCTTTAATTCGGTCCACCGCATTACGTAAATCTTGTATTCGTTTATCAAAGTCTCGATCACTAATTTCTTCAAATTGAACACTAATATCTGAACGGCCTTCAGATGATTTTGACGTAATTAAGTCAATTTGATCAACTTTTTCAATTGCATCTTCAATTCGAGCTGTAACTAGCTTTTCAACTGTCTCAGCCGAAGCTCCGGGGTAAAAGGTACTAATTCTCGCCGTGTACGTAACAATTTCTGGAATCAAATCTCTGGGCAGAGTAACCCAAGCATATACGCCTAAGGCTGTGATAACTACCATTAACAAATTAGACAGAACAGGATTACTAACAGAAAGCTTGGGAATTGACATAAACTAAAACTTTAGCTGAAAGGATTTCAGTATAATCTGATGGTCTCACAACCATCATTTTTGAAGATATAAGACAGGAATATTGATTTATACAATAACTAATAATTCAATGAAAATTCTGCAGAGTTGAGAAGAGACCAGTAAAGATCTTCGTAAGCCAAATTTTTGTTTCTATAAAGACTTTTTTGTACATACTGGTCGAAGTAACGAACTTCTTTCGTTGTCGGTCGGCGGGAAAGTACCGTCAGATAAATTTTACTGACGCGATCAGCAACAGTCCGTTTCTTTTTTAAAATGTAACTCAGATAACTTCCTCGTTCGTCATGGTCAGCGCTGTCATTGACTAAAGGGCCATTAATCATCATCAATGCTTGTGGCACAGTTCCATTAAAAGCCTCAATCTCTTCCATTTCACCATTGTCTAATAAGTATAAAAATCGGCGCATATAATCTCTTTTCATAGATTCCAAACGACCTCGATCTCGTCTCTTTTGTTGTCGTTCAAATCCAGTGGCCTGCAGCATTGAGTTGAAAAATTGTTTGGCTGTCAAAGGCTTTAGATAAGCATGAGAATAAAAATCTTCATCATTCTTATTGTTTTTATTCGTTTGAGAACTTCGTTGATAAGCATCAGTGTTGAGTATGGTTTTCATCAAATAATTCATATCATAGCCATGAATCCTGAAATCTTCAGCCAGCCAGTTTAACAACTTTGGGTGTGAAGGTGGATTTTCTTCACCAAACCCATCGAGTGGTTCAACAAAACCTTTTCCCATTAGCTGAGTCCATACACGATTGACGATGGCCTGACTAAAATATGGATTTTTTTTGTCGGTAATCCACTTCGCTAAGACTTCACGCTTCTTTTTTTGTGGTCCATTATATTTTGTTCCATCCAATAAAATGGGCTGAGATTGCTTTGATTCGCCTGGTATACTTATTGCTCCTTCATGTTCGTCTACGATATCATAGCCCACAATTCGTCGATTTCCATTCACGTCGTTCTGATAAATCCCCTTACTTTTAACATTAGTCAAGAATGCAGCCATGTTGTAATAATCTTCCTGATACCAAGCTTCAGTTTTGTGATCATGACATTGTACACAGTGCATTGGCAACCCCAAGAAGAGTCGTGAGATATGATCTGTTAAGTCGATAGGGGACGCATTATAATGTCTGATATAGTAACTAGCTCCATTTTGTCGAGTGTCCCCTGTCGCATTTATTAATCTTAAGACAAATTCGTCGTATGGGGTGTTATTCGTAAGTTGTGCTCTCACCCAAGTTTGTAAACCTTCCTGGACATCTCTTTGATTATTCTGTTCCTGCCCGATCAACCAACTTGTCCAAATATCTGACCAATAATCTAGGTAGGCGTCGCTGTTAAGCAACTCACTAATTTTTCGGGGCCGTTTGTTTCTGCCTCCGTTTTTGAAAGCAAGAATCTCATCTGTGGTTGGAATTTTACCAGTTAAATCTAGATAAACCCTTCTCAAAAACACTTCGTCTTGTGTTTGAGGGGATGGTTTCAATTTTTTTTCTTTGAATTTGAGATTTAAGTAACGATCAAGATGCTTAGTACTGGAGGATATCCTACTTTCAGCCATTCGAGGCAGAATGAGTAACATCAAAATTACAACTGTATTGACCAAGCTGTAGAATTTTTCTAATTTCATACCAATACCATTGAGATTAGTTAAAGAGGAACGGACCGATCGGTGTTAGTTAGTTTTTTTACTCAAGAAGTTTTTAATATACTTCCATCAGCCTAGGAGGAAATGCAGACCCCACCTACGTTTGACTAGGTGCCATATCTTTTCTCAGTATACCATAGACCATGAAGTCGTGCCACTTTTGCCCGATTAAAAACCCCTGTCTCCGGCAACCTTCTAGCCGAAATCCTGATTTTTCCAGAACTCTAGCTGAAGCACTATTTTCTTTTACGCAACCTGATTCGACTTTGTGTAGAGATAGTTGACTAAAAGCAAATTCAACTACACTTGATAAAGCTTCAGTCGCATATCCATTCCCCCAACTTTCAGGAAAATAACGATAACCTACATGACCAATTTGACCAGCCTCGCTTGGATTGAAGCCAATCTCTAAGCCACACATACCGATCATCAATTCTTTGGCTTTTAGGAAAACTACAAAATGATACGCAGAGCAAGGATGTTTTTGTTGATTTCGAACCCAACGTCTGACTAGACGATTTGCTTTTGCTAAGTCAATTGGTTCCCAATACTCATAGTGGGATGACTCAGGCAATGAGTATAGTTGGTAAATCGATTGTGTATCCTGATACGTAGCTGTACGCAGTAACAATCGATCTGTCTCTATTATGGTGCTTATTTTTTTATCCATAAATACATCCGTTCTGAATCAACATATCCTGTTGACTTAGTGCAATTAAATTGTTATAACGCACACTGTGATTATTTAGTGATAGGATAACTAAGATCAAAGTTTATTTAAAAGGAAATCAGACACATGTTAAGTATAAATTTGGCTGGTAGGATAGCAGTAGTCACCGGGGCTAGTGGAGAACTTGGCCGTGTGATGTGTCGCACGCTTGCCGATTGTGGCGCTGATATCGCAATTCACTACTTTCGTAACCAGCAAAAGGCAGAATCTTTGGCTGAGGAGATTACAAAGAAAGGCAGAAAAACCATATTAGTACAAGCAGATGTAACCGATCAAGAGAGTGTTTTTGCGATGAGAGATGAAATAGTAAAAACAATCGGGACTCCACAAATTATCGTTAATAATGCCGTTGTGCAGTACTCTTGGACGAGTGTGCTAGACCAAGCGATTGATGATTATGAGAGTCAATTTCAGTCTTGTGTATTACAAAATGTGTTAATGGCAAAAGCGTTCGTGCCATCAATGATTGAAGCTAATTATGGCCGTGTTATAGGCATTAATACAGAGTGTGCTATGCAAACTTTTAAGAATCAATCAGCATACGTAGCCGGAAAGAGAGGAATGGATGGTATCTTTCGAGTTTTGGCCAAGGAAATAGGTGAGCACCAAATTACAGTTAACCAAGTCGCTCCAGGTTGGACGATCAGTGAAAAAGACCGAAAATCTGGCCTCAAACGCCAGGACAGCTACGAGTCTAAGGTACCGCTTAACCGCCGGGGAACAGATCAAGAAATTGCCAATGTAGTCGCATTTCTGGCATCCGATCTTTCCAGTTATATTACCGGTGCTTATTTGCCTGTTTGTGGTGGTAATGTGATGCCCCGTATTTAAAATACTATCCGTACGCACCATGATTTAAAAACCCTAGTAATCTTTTGAGTCGATCATCCGCATTTTTGTAAACATGTTCAGGCATAACGTAATTCATAAACGGATAGTATTTATGGCCAACTAATCGACGTGCATATGTGACCTGAGTAATATAACGCGTTCGACTGCTACGGTTAGGACCACCCCTATGCCAGACTTGATTATTAAACATGACGACACTACCAGCAGGGCCTAGATTATAATGTACTTTATCTACCCATGATGTACTGTCAATTTCCCCTGAAGGAGGACGCTCACCAAACAAATGAGAACTGGGAACGACTTCGGTTCCACCATTTTCCACTTCGGCCACATCACTCAAATAGTAGTTAGCAGTAAAAAGTAGAACTGGCAAATGAACATTTTTTGGTGGCTTACCATCTAACACTTGATAATGTAGCCCATCATCTTGATGCCAACCTGTGATTCCGCCACCAGGCCGTGTGACAAACGAGTTATTGTGAATAACATGGCAATTGGCTTCAACGAGAGCTTCGGCGAAACTGATAATTGGCTCCAAGTCAAATAGGTTTAAATTCGCCTGGCTGTGCTCAAACATCCGGTGGCATAAGTGCATTGATGAGCTTGTATCCCCACTATTCAAGCCATTTGGATTATTTTCTAGAGACCATTCCAAATCTGAACGCAATTGCTGACAGTGGTCATTTGTCAAAACCTGAGGCAGAAAAAGAAATCCTTCTTTGTGAAATTTCTCCACCCAGATTTCTATTTGTGATTGATCTACATCATAATTAGATTCAAATCGTCTATAGCCAATACTTCTTTCTTCCATTTTTGCTCCTAGCGTCCGGGAATTATCTTAGCCACAACAGCCCACCTGATTTTCATTTTTTGATTTTCCTACTGAGCTACAATATCAAACATGAATTAAACTAGTGTCCTAGGAGTTTATCGGCCAATCCATTTTCTACTATTCGTAAATGGATTGGCCAACTGTAAAAATCGAGCACATCAAATCTCACCATGAAATGAGAAAAAGACTTTCAAGTTAGCTACCAGTTAAATTCTGCCAGATTCGGTCTAGTTCACCTCGAATAGCTTGAGCATCTTTCCAAAGGTCTGGAAAAATTGACAAAGCATAACCGGGTGGCCCTTGTTCTGGGCACGCATACATAACATGATCTTCGGTTGCTGATTCTAGCCAAGTTTTGATCACCATTTCTGCAAAAGGTAACCAATCCAAGAATTCTGGGGTGAAATTCTCGTCATGATCTAATGCTGAAACCTGACAGTGATGGCCGTTAAATGGACGAAAATGAAACTGGGATGCATATTGAATTAAATCTACTCGCTCTGCCAAACGATTCCAGTAAGGTGGAGAAATATGCTTGATTATAGCTGGGTGTGAAAAATCCCAAGTAATTTTCATCGGGCGATTTTCGGATTGCTCATACCCTTCAGCTAGTGCATAAGTTTTTTCTGGTGTTTCGGTACAAGTATCTCGGTGAACTTCAATACCAACATCTAATTCTAAATCATCAGCTACGCGAAGTACCTCAATTGCTAGAGGAACTGCCATTTCGGTTGGCGAGTCATGGTCGAGCATTTGTACGTTAACACAGGCTGAACCAACCGCCTTGAGCTGTTCCAACTCAGCCCGGATATCACTAGTCAAGCCAATATCATGGATAGCACAAAATACTAATCCCGAGTTTTCTATGAGTTCTGAAGTAACTTGTGAAATTCGCCCAGCGAACCCTGTAAAGCCAGTAGAACGAATAGAATCTAGTTTTTGCTCTAGAGTCCACTCACCATCCTGATTGCCATACCCAGTTAATGTCCAAAGACTAGCTACGTGATGAATCGTTGGTTTATTACCCATTGTACCTCCAAAGAATAAAAATCAAAAAACGAACTGACAAAACCAGCCTTGATAACATAAAGAATAGAAACTATACAAAATCTCAGTCAGTTGCTTCGTCCTTAGACTCATTCTCAGTCTTGGCTTTTTCTTCTAAAAAATTCTGCTTTTCTGCCGCAGACTCTACTAACCTTCTTGCGGTTTCCAAATCATCTTTTGATACTAGGTTAACTAATACTTCGATTGCTCCTACCGTTGATAACTGTACAGCTTTCTCCACCGGCTCTTCTAAGTGAATTAGTAGTTTTTTCTTCAGCTCATATTCCCAGCCAAGGTTAACGGTTAAATCTGGACGCTCTATCATTAATTTCTCCGCCGCAACTTCAGATATCTGGGTTTTCCATAAGTAAACTTGCTCCAGTTTTTCGAGGAGTTTTAAATGCTCTATCGACGCATCACTCACTTGAGTGTTAAACAAATTCAGGTAGACCAAATTCTTTAGGGCCGGTAAATGGGAGAGACCAATGTCGCCAACGTTCGTGTTTTCCAGATGTAGACGGGTCAGGTTAGGAAAATCTACCAATTTTTCCAAACCCGAGTCAGTTATTTTAGTCCCACCAATATCTAACCAACGTAATTGTTCTTTAAAAGATTCCAAGTAGGAAAGTTGGTTGTCGCCAATTTCATCAGCAATTTGGCCAAAATCAATCTGAATGAAATTTGTGTCCTGTGCTATCGGAGCTGCTAATGCTCCCATTTGTGCAAGGTTAGCTAAAGAATTCCTATCAGCTGGTGGTATAACTTGTTCGATGATCTGATTCTTCTCAATTTTCACCTCTTCTGATTGCTTGAATTTAATTCCCTGACTAATCCAAAGTTGAACTAATTCTTGGTCTTCAGCGGAAAGTGGAGGTCCGAAATTGGACGGAGGCATTACTTCATAGTCATCTTCAGGTAACGTCAGACGTCGGAATAGTTCGCTATCTTCTGGGTTACCAGCTACTAATAACGAATTATCAAAGTTAGCTTCTACAATATTGACAGCTGTATCTAACCGAAGCCCCTTGATTTGTTCATCTGGGCCGTGGCAAGTAATGCAATTTTTTTGGAAAATAGGCAATATTTGATTGTCAAAGCTAACAAGATCCCCAACAATGCTTTCTATTTTGTCCTCATTATTATTGTCGCTGGTTATGGATGTGGTGGAGGTAGACTGATCCTCTTCAAAATCCTTGAAACTAGGCCACTCAGCTCCTCGGTGAATCCAGTGGATAATTTGTATAGATTCCTCAGCTGTCAATCGGGGTCTATCTGTTCCTGGAGGCGGCATACTTCTGCTGTCTTCCATTGGCAAAGTGATACGTTGAACAATAGTACTTGCGAATGGATCATTGGGAGTAATTGCGGCGACCCCACTGTTTCCTCCTTTTAATGCACTGGGTCGATCATCTAAACGAAGTCCACTTTTTTGCCGATCTACCCCATGACAGTCGAAACATTTAGTTTTTAATAATTCCTGAATCAAGTAGGATTCTTTGTCTGCAGCCTGAGATTGCTCTTCTGCTGACGCGCTATACACATAAAATATCAGAGAAAAAATTATTAAAGCTGCCCATATGGCGATGGAAGATAATAAAATTTGAACACGATTATGATGTGATCTATCCATAGTATTATTTGTCCTGAGGTAACTGCGCAAAAATCAGGCTAAGATGTCATCAATAACCTTAGCTTCTTCAACACCTGTTAGTCGGTGATCCAACCCCTGAAATTTAACCGATAGAAGACGGTGATCAACACCTAACTGATCAAGAATTGTAGCATTCAGTTGGTGAATGTGAACTGGGTCACGAACAATGTTATAACTAAAATCGTCGGTTTCACCATAGACGATTCCAGGCTTAACACCCGCTCCTGCCATCCAAACTGTGTAGCACTTCGGGTGATGGTCTCGCCCATAATTTTTTCGAGTCAGAGACCCTTGACAGTAGATGGTTCTACCAAATTCCCCACCCCAAACCACAAGCGTATCGTCCAGCATACCTCGTTGCTTTAGATCTTGTATGAGCGCCGTCGCTGGTTGATCAATGTCTCTTGCTTGATTAGGTAAATCGCCAGTGACGTTACCATGTTGATCCCAGCCTCTATGAAAAATTTGGCTGAACCTAACGCCACGTTCAGCTAATCTCCTAGCCATTAAGCAGCAATATGCGAAGGTCCCAGGTTTGTGGACATCAGGACCATACATATCCAATATGTAGCCCGGCTCACTGGAAAAATCAGTTAATTCGGGGACAGAAGTTTGCATTCGAAATGCCATTTCATATTGCGAAATTCGAGCATGTATTTCCGGATCCCCAACCTCTTGGTAATTTTTCCTATTTAGCTGATTTAATGCGGCAAGCATTTCTTTTCGGGTTTGAGGCTTTACACCATCTGGGTTCGACAAAAATAGAACAGGATCACCACTACTTCTGAGCAAAACTCCCTGATGCTGAGAAGGCAAAAAACCAGAACCCCATAGCCGGTTATAAAGAGCTTGAGCTGACTTCCTTCCGGTCCACGTAGCATTCATTACTACAAAGGCCGGTAAATCTTCGTTATCACTACCCAAACCATAACTCAACCAAGAGCCTAAACTAGGTTTACCTGGTAGCTGGTCTCCAGTGCAAATATAAGTGATAGCAGGATCATGGTTGATAGCTTCCGTGTGTACCGTCTTTATAATTGCTAAGTCGCTAACCATGGTTGAGTGATACGGTAGGAGTTCACTTACCCAGGCTCCGTCTGTACCATTATCATATTTCTTGAATTTATAGACCGATGGTGCTATTGGAAATCGGCTTTGTCCCGACGTCATTGTAGTTAGACGCTGACCTTGACGAACAGACTCTGGCAACTCTTTGTCGAACCAATCTACCATCTCAGGTTTATAATCAAACAAGTCTAGTTGTGAGGGAGCCCCCGACATAAATAAGTAGATAGCTCGTTTAGCTTTTGGTGGATTGTGAGGCGATTTCAAAATGCTTTTGCTTGGTTCCCCTGCAATTGATTCGGAAATTGACGGACCCATCAAAGTTGACAGGGCGGCTGTACCCAATCCTAAGGCAGATTTACCAAAGAACTGGCGACGAGTTTCGTTATGTAAATAATCTTTTATGGGTAGCATTGGTAATCCCTCGCTTATTATCCCTTTGTTAAAACCTCATCCAAGTTCAAAATCAGGTTTGCAATCATTGTCCAAGCGGCTAACTCTACGACTTCAATGGAATTGTCCGCTTCGGATTCGCCGATTCTTATTAGTTGCATACCGGCTTCAGAATCTGACTCAAACTGATGTAGATGCTTTTGTAGATTTTCTTCTAAAATGATTAACTCCGACGTATCTGGTGGTCGAGCAGTTGCTAACTCAAAGGCAAAGACTAATTTTTCCTGAATTGTTGTTCCACCTTCTTTGATAACACGCTCAGCAAAAGCTCTCGCCGCTTCCACAAACTGTGGGTCATTCATTAACATTAAAGCTTGTAAAGGTGTGTTAGTTCGTTCTCGACGAACAGTACATACCTCACGGGATGGTGCATCCATGACCGCCATTTGAGGTGGAGGTGCCGTCCGTTTCCAAAAAGTATACAAACTACGGCGATGAACTTTTTCTTTACCCGTATCCGATACAAATCGGGCAGTATTAGAATCAGTATAGGCAACAGCATTCCACAAACCATCTGGTTGTGGTGGTTTCACACTTGGGCCTCCAATTTTTTTGTACAAAAGGCCACTAACAGCTAAAGCTTGATCTCGAATCATTTCAGCATCTAAACGAAATCTTGGGCCACGGGCATAGAAACGATTCTCAGGATCTTTTTCTAGCTTCATGGGAGTTACTTTAGTTTTCTGCTTGTAAGTATCTGAGCTAACAAGCAAACGCATCATTTGCTTGATATCCCAACCGCTTTCAATTAACTCGGTCGCCAACCAGTCAAGTAATTGGGGATGGGTAGGCCTTTCACCCTGACTGCCAAAATCTTCTGCTGTTTTGACAATGCCAGTACCAAATACTTGTTGCCAAAACCGATTGATAGTTACTCTGGCTGTAAGTGGATGGTCTGGGTGAACCAACCATTTTGCTAAACCCATTCGATTTGGGGGACTATTATCGTCCATAGGCGGTAAAAATGCAGGTGTATTGGGCTGTACTTGTTCTCGTCTTTGCGTATAGTCTCCCCGGTGTAGAATATAAGCCCCACGCGGTGTTTCCCTTTCAGCCATAACTAATGTGGTGGCAATAGAATCCTCGACCGTAGACTTATTCATTTCCTGTTGTTTGACCGCTTTACTAATCTCTTTTAGAGGCAAGTGGCTGGAGATATTCTGCCGGTAATAGTTTTGTAACTCTTGTCTGTGAGCTTCAGAGCGATCAGATTCGGGCAATGACACTAACTCGAACAATTGGGCTGGAATCAGTTCAATTGTTCCGGGTAAGTTGAAATAGAAACCTGAAGCACCACCATAGTTTATGATTTTAAGTAAAATTTTATTTTGACCCTCTTTTAAGGAGACAACCACCTGATCTTGGTCTGCTGCTACTCCCCGACTAACATCCTTACTGAATATTTCTAGTTCGTTAGCCCAAACCTTTATCGCATCGTCACTTCCTAGCGAGAAAGTAACCTTCTGGTCTGCAAAAGAATGAATGTTACGGTACAAAAATATGGCATTCGCATCTGGTATTTGAATCGAATGGATTTTCCCATCAATATACTCTTTTTTCTTTTCCCAAGTAAGTTTTTTATCTCCTACCAAAAATTTCTGATTAATATCTATCTCAGATTCCTCTGGTGGATGAACTTCAACGAAATTTTCTGTTGGGAAAGGACCTACCGTATACCAATTCTCAGGGACGGGTAACTTTTCCATCTCAGCATATTTACTCGATTGTGTAACAGCCAAACGTATCCTACCGAAATTGTGCTGAGTGTGTGGGGACTGATGCTTAATCAATAACCTAAGGGTGATGCTTACACTTTTACCAAAGGCTTCACGGGCTAAGAAAATTGCTTGCCGGCTTTCTCGAAGTTTAAATCCTTCTGTAGCCCAACCTGTTTCAGTCTTACCATCAATAGCGTTGACAATCTTAAAATCACCATTGGGCTGTTCATGATCAGCCCATGCTTGACTGAAAACAATCTTTTCCCATTTATCAGGTTGATCAACAGTGGAAAACTCAGCTTCAAATTCGCTTAATACAACATTACCGTTTTCACTTCTGCCAGCCCCCTTTTGCGGTAACGAATCATCAACTAGTCCCTGCAGTCTAATACTTGTGTAATGACCCGCAGGCAATTTGGCAGAGATTTCGTACACTTCGTGATCTGGATTCACGCCACTAACTAGGACTGAATTGTCATTCAACAATTTAAGCTTGGCGCCACTAATTGCAGAATAGGATACTGGCTGCAAGATTGTCCATCGGGGCAATTGACTTTCCCAGTTTTTTTGATCGGCATCCACCTCAGGCATTGGTTCTCGCTGTTTCGCTCTCAGTTTGCTTAACTTTTGATTAATTTTTTCTAATTCTTCTTTTTGGTCAGTTGTGGCAACTTTGACGACGGGAGGCACAGCTTGCACATTACCATCCATTGCCCGTTCCGTAATATTGTTAAAGTAGGAGTAGAATTGATAAAACTCTTTCTGAGTGATGGGATCAAACTTATGATCGTGACAAGTAGCACAACCCATAGTCAACCCCATCCAAACTGTTGAGGTCGTACTAGCCCGGTCAATAGCGTAACGGACATAATACTCTTCATCGATTGACCCACCTTCGCTAGTGGTAACATTACAACGGTTAAAGCCCGTGGCGATCTTTTGCTGTAGTGTAGGGGTAGGTAAAAGGTCGCCAGCCAACTGCTCAATAGTAAACTGGTCAAATGGCATGTTTGTATTGAATGCATTAATGACCCAATCTCTATAAGGCCACATCTGTCGAAAATTATCTAAGTGCAACCCGTGAGTGTCACCATAACGAGCAACGTCCAGCCAAAAACGTGCCATATGCTCACCATATTGAGATTTGTCAAGTAGTCGGCCAACCAAGTTCTCATATGATTTTGGGCTTTTATCGGCAAGGAAACGATGAATCTCGCTTGAGGTTGGCGGTAAGCCTGTCAAGTCGAATGTAACTCTTCGAATTAAATCCCTTTTGTCCGCAATTTCAGAGGCAGTTAATCCTTCAGAGTGCAAGCGTTTCTGAATAAAAAAGTCAATTGGATGTCCTTCCCAATCATTTGGTATTACGGGTTTTTGGATCAGGTCTAGAGACCAATGTTCCTTCCACTCTGCACCTGCCTCAATCCAGGATTTCAACATCTCAATTTCCTGTTGAGACAAAGAGCGCTCAGAGTGAACTGGTGGCATCAAATCTTTTTTATCTTTCGCTATCACTCGAAGATATAGTTGACTTTGAAGCGGTTCATACGGCGTGATGACTGATTGCTCCCCCCGCTGCTCGAAAGCCCCCTCTCTTTGGTCTAGTCTCAAATTTGCTTGGCGCTGTTTTATGTCAGGGCCATGGCAAGCGTAGCACTTATCTGACAAGATTGGCTGAATATCTCGAGTGAAATCAATTTTTTCGGCTGATATAAGATCTGGAGAAAGAAAATGACCAATCGTGAGTGCAAAAAGCAATGGCCAATACGCGGAGACCGAGAGTCGCTCCAACTTAAGTTTCCTGAAATTCATACTATTACCCACATACCATTTCTGTTTGTGAAGACATTAATTCCTTAACTTGAACTAGAAAACGTTCTCATTATTGCAAACGCAAAATAGCTTGTCAAGACAAAAGAAAATACTCGTCTATTATCCAAACACCACCTTAATAAAGATAAGATTTCATCGAGCTGGAAGGCTTACTTTTATTGTCTTGCGTATTTTCAGTCATTCTGCTATAATCAGCCACCATGTGGTAGTCATCTGCATTGTATTTGCCACATGTGGGATGGCATCAAAAACGATATGGGGAAAATGATAGTATGGGGCATCTGAGAATCATATTTGTTACATTGCTTCTGTGTTCTTTTTTCTTACTTGGCTTATCGGCTGGCAACCATAAAAAATCGGGTGAGACTCTGAAGGTTGCTTGGGCTGAGTGGGCTCCCGCGGATTACTTACAAGAACTGTCCAAGGATTTTACTACAGAAACTGGGGTTTCAGTTGAAATTATCCAGATACCCTGGGTCAACTTTTTAGAAAAAATATTCACCTCCTTCAGTGGAAGGAGCGACCTTTACGACATTGTAATCGGGGATAGTCAATGGCTGGGTGTGAATTCTAAAGGCGGGCATTACATAGAACTAACGGAATGGATTAAAAACAATATCAATATCGAGGAAATCTACGGCCCAGCTATGACAGCATTTGCCGAATACCCCAAGGGAAGTAAAAAGTATTGGGCATTGCCAGCGGAAGTAGATGCTAACGGTTATGTTTATCGAAAAGACTTATTTGAGAACCCAGCGGAGCAGAAGTCTTTTCAATCGAAATACGGCTACGCACTAGCGCCCCCCAAAACCTATAGTCAACTGCGAGACGTTGCTGAATTTTTTACGCGCCCTGAGCAAAACTTATACGGTATTGCTACTTACTATAGTAAGGGCGGGGATGGAATTACTATGGGGTTTCAACAAGTGATGTGGTCCTTTGGTGGCTCTTACGGAGATCCTGAAACCTATGAGGTTGATGGATACCTGAACAGTGAAGATAGCCTTAAAGCCTTGGAATACTATAAAGATCTTATTCGGTTCTCACCACCGGACGCACCAAATTACTATTGGCAGGAAACTCTAAAAGCTTACACTTCCGGTCAGGTTGCGATGGCTATGGATTATTATGCTTTTTTCCCTGGCGCGGTTGACCCGAAAGAAAACCCAAAATATTACGACAAAAGTGGTTTTTTTATAGCACCTGCTGGACCAAAGGGTCAGTATATTAGTATCGGTGGTCAGGGAATGTCCGTCTCTGCATACTCAAAAAAACAAGATCTCGCTAAACAATACATGAAGTGGTTTATTCAAAAGCCGGTGCAAGAGAAGTGGGCTGCGCTAGGTGGATTCACTCCAAATAAGGAGGTCCTCCAGTCAGAAGCATTTCTAAATGCCACTCCTTACAATAAAGCCTTTGCAGCAAGCTTCCCTTACTTGAGAGATTTTTGGGCTGTCCCGGAATACGCAGAATTATTAGACGCGTGTCAGTCTAATTGGAATGCGGTTATTGTTGGAACTAAATCACCTCAGAAGGCTTTGGATGCTATCGTCCGCAAGCACGAGGAAATTTTTGAAGACGCTGGTTACTATGACTAAACTGGGGTGTGTTGCTATAGACACTTATTCCCTGTTTGGTTGTGTGAGTTCACTTTACTGTTAGACATCATGTCAGATTTATAAAGAGTTTGGCTAGGCTAATTAGCCTGTATTATTAAATAAATTAGAAGCGGAAATATAGTTCATCCTGACTTTAAGGTCGAATTTCTCCCGCATGTTATTAAGCTTGAGCCTTTGAAAGAAGGAGTTCTCTCTTGAACGAAGCAGAAGCACGAGAAAACACTGACGAAGAAAACAAAGAAGAGATTCAGACTGCTGAAGATTCCACATCTGAAGATTCCACATCTGAAGATTCTACATCTGAAGATTCTACATCTGAAGATTCTGCATCTGAAGATTCTGCATCTGAAGATTCTGCATCTGAAGATTCTGATATCGATGAAGTAGAAGAAGATGGTGTAGTGGCAATTACCCGCACACCAATGCAGGAAAAATTGCTAGCTTTTGTTAATAACCCAGTAGTTAGCAGTCTAATGATGATTGCGACAATCTATGCACTGATTGGGTTGGATTTTGTCGCTTGGTTCAAAATGCCGAGTAAGTATGACATGATAATTGATGTCACCTCAGCATTTGCATTATTCCTATTTTTCGCAGAATTTGGCCTTAAAACCTATGCAGAACAGGGTTATGTATGGAGCTTCTTCTTTTGGCTTGATTTCGTTGCCGCTGTCTCCTTGGTTCCAGATGTACCTTGGATAGTCGATCCGATAAAGAATTACTTTGGTCTGGGTGTGGGAGGATCGGCCCTTAGTTTAGCCAGAGCTGGTCGTGCTGCCCGTGCAGGAGCTAGAGCTGGTCGAATTGCTCGAGTCTTTAAAGTTCTTAACAAGATTGGCCCCTTTATCGACCGATTGAGAGGTAAAGGAGATGATGCTGAAACCTCTGATGATGATGATTTAGAAGGTTTAGAGCCAAGTGCTATTGGCAGTGTTTTTTCTGAAAAAATGACACAAAAGGCAATTCTCGGTGTAATGGGTATGCTAATCATGACATCTATGTTCGATTATCAACCCCCAACACCTTTCCCAGAATTTGCACTTCGATCCTTAGAAGTCAAAAGCGAAGAGCAAAATGACGTTATTGATAGGTATATTGCCAATACAAAAAAGGTCGACAAAGATGGGAAATTGATCAACCCAGCTCTGATTTACCTCGCAGTTTCTGGACTAGATCAATCTGAAAATTCAGGTCAACAAGATATTGTTGAGAAAACCTGGAAAAAAGACTTAGTGAAGGACATTTACTTTGAAGGAGAGGTAATCGCACTTAATGCGGATGGCGGTGTTTATGTTGAGCTGAATAATCCTAACGACTCAGAGAAACTGATGCGTACAGGGAATGTATTCCACGTAAAGGTTGGTCGTACTACCGATACTAAAGCTCGTTTAGTTGTCAAAGAACTCCGATCTTCGGATGCTGACGGTCCCAAAATTAATGGTATTTCTTGCCGGATCGTTGATGCTAAAAGTGTAGCCCACAAACCAAGGGGTCGGGATATAGAACGTGGTGTTACCAAACATAGCGCAGGACAACAGGATATTAAAGCATTGAAGAATTTACCAGAAGGTGGGGATGTATCAGTTGGAGACCGAATTAGTTATCGAAACTTCGATATCAAAAATTCTCAAATGCGTGCCAGAGACGTCTTGTTCTATGAAACGCCTAATGGTAGTCGCGCGTGGTTCGATAAGCGTAACATTAATGCAGAAATGGGCTTTAATGGATTCGTTATCATTGTCTTCGTTGTGGTTTTACTTGGTTTAGGTACTTTTGCTTTCCAGGCAGATGCACAGACTTTGTTTATTACACCGATAGAACGAATGACTTTCATGGTCAAAACCTTAGCCGAGAACCCCTTGCGAACTGTTGAGACCAGAAGACGAAGAGGATCACACGAAACTGGTGTTATTCAAGATGCTATGGTTAAGATCAGTGGTTTGTTACAACTTGGGTTTGGTGAAGCAGGGGCCAAGATTATTGCTGAAAATTTGGCGCAGGAGGGGGAACTGAACCCTATGGTGCCGGGGCAAAAAGTCGACGCGATTTATGGTTTCTGTGACATTCGAAACTTTACTGATGCAACCGAATGCTTACAGGAAGATGTAATGCTGTTTGTTAATTCTGTAGCAGGTATATTACATCATGCCGTCGCCGAAAATGGTGGTTCCCCCAATAAAAATATTGGTGATGCATTCCTTCTCGTTTGGAAAGATGATGGTGAAGATGGATCTAAAAACCCCGCAGATGGAGCATTACGCGCATTCCTTCGTACGATAGAAGAAGTTAAGGCTGACGAGACTTTGAAAAAGCTAGCCCAAAATAGTGAATTGCAAGAACGTTTGCCTGGGTTTGAAACACAACTAGGATTTGGTTTGCATCTTGGTTGGTCAATCGAGGGAGCTATTGGTTCAGACCAAAAAATTGATGCCACTTACCTATCACCTCATGTGAACATCAGTGCTCGTCTTGAGTCAGCGACTAAGCAATACGGTACTCAACTTCTGATGTCAGGCGAGTTTGTTGAAGGGTTATCTCACGAAATGCGACCAAGTTGTCGTAAAATCGATGTGGTTACAGTAAAAGGTAGCGAACAGCCAGTCATTTTATACACAAGCGATCTAGATGAACCTTCAGAATTTACCTTGCTAGAATATTACGACACTTTCGAGATAGCAGTAGACCTCTATCTAGCAGGTGAGTGGGATGAAGCCGTCGAAAACCTGACTATCTGCTTGGATGCTTGGCCATCAGATAATGTTGCCGAATCACTGTTATCTTTCATGGCTAGTCACGGTAACATTGCTCCTGACGATTGGCCAGGTTATAGAGTTCTAGATTCTAAGTAGGTCTTTAGCTTGATAGATCCCCAAAAATAGATTTATTTGGAATCTATTTTTGGGGATCTATCAGGCTTGTTCCAGTATTCGTCTTAATGGAGCCTGAAGTCACCGACATTAATACGCCTTCAAGTCCTGCAGCCCCGTTTGCTCCAATTCGGAGCGGATTGAGCGACTATCAAATCAAGATAGCATTCATCATGCCTACCATGATACTGCTAATCCTGATGAATATTTTCCCTCTTTTGTGGTCGCTAGCACTGAGTTTTTACAAGTATCGAACAAACCTTCCCAATATTCCACCTAAGTTCGTTGGGTTCAAAAATTATATTCGCCTGCTTTCTGACCCAGACGTGTGGGAATATTTTCGTACAACAGCATACTTTGTAGTATCTGCTGTTATCACACAATCTCTCGTCGGTTTTAGTCTCGCCCTTTTACTCAATCGAGAATTTCGCTATAAGGGTTTTATTACCACATTAATTCTTTTACCGATGATGCTATCCCCCGTAGTCGTTGGTTTATTTTGGAGATTCTTATTTAAATCTGATAATTCAGGCTTAATTAACTACTTTTTGCAACCACTTCTCAGTTTATTCCAATCTCAACCGATCCCTTGGACAACTTCCCCTAAGTTCGCCATGATTTCAGTTGTCATTGTAGACACATGGATGTGGACACCATTTATGATGCTAATCTCATTAGCTGGGTTATCCGCCATCCCGAAGTATCTCTATGAAGCAGCCGATGTTGATCGAGCTTCAAACTGGTTCAAGTTCCGTTGGATTACGTTACCATTGGTATCACCATTGCTGATGATAGCAATACTATTTCGTACTATGGATGCGTTTAAAATGTTTGACATTGTTTATGTCTTGACGAGGGAAGGTGGACCTGGTACCGCAACCGAAACTGTGTCTATGAACTTGTACAAACTAGCATTTCGTAATTTTGACACAGGGAAATCCTGTGCAATGGCCTATATTTTACTAATTTTGATTGTCGCTTTAAGTAACATTTATGTCAAATACCTTAACCAATTAAAAAACTCGACATAGATTTCATGCTATTAGAAAAAAAGACATATTATTACACGTCTCGATTTTTGATCGTATTTGTGGTTTTTATTTATTTAATTCCGATCTACTGGATTATTTTGACTTCTTTGAAATCGGGTAGTGATATCTCAGCACAGATACCTCAGTTTTTTTTTAGAATAACTTTTGAAAACTATCAGAAATTGGTTGAGTCTCAGTATTTCTCACAGTTGAGAAATAGTATTATTATCGGTTTTACTAGCACTATTTTAGCAGTTGTTATTGGAACTTTGTCTGCTTATGCTTTCTCACGCTTTAAAGTATCTGGTGAAGATGATCTCTTATTTTTCATTTTGAGTACTAGGATGTTGCCTCCCATCGTAATTATTATTCCTGTTTATCTCATGTACACGGTATTGAGATTGAGAGATACGCACTTTGGTCTTATCTTACTATACACCACTTTTAATCTTTCTTTTGCTGTTTGGCTTATGAAAGGTTTTATTGATGAAATACCAACAGAATATGAAGATGCAGCCTTAGTCGATGGCTACACTCGCTTTCAAGCCTTCCGGATGATTGTTTTGCCGCAAGCAGCAACAGGTATTGCTGCCACAGCGGTGTTTTGTCTTATTACAGCATGGAACGAGTTTGCTTTTGCTCTTGTTTTGACTGAGGTTGGTGGAAATACTATTACGGCTCCTCCTTCTATCGTCAGTGCGACAGGAAAAACTGGTTATGATTGGGGGAAAGTCGCCGCAGGAACTTTTATATTTCTTGTTCCAATTGCTATTTTCACTTTTTTAGTTCGTAAACACTTATTGAGAGGAGTTACGTTTGGAGCTATAAAGAAGTAGCTTATGGCAAATATTTTTTTAAATTCCTTAACAAAATGTTATGGTGATCATACTGCATTAGATGGTCTTGATTTAGATATTTCTGACCGAGAATTTTTTGTCTTGTTGGGCCATACTGGAGCTGGAAAAACAACAACCCTCCGCTGTATTTCAGGATTAGAGAAATTAGACGGAGGTGAAATATATTTTGGCGAATATCTTGTTAACGATCTTGAGCCTTCGAGCCGTGATGTAGCATTTGTTTTTCAATCACATATTCTATATCCACACTTAACAGCATTTGAAAATATGGCTTTTCCTCTTAGGCCTCGTAATTTGACAGAGAATGAAATTAAAATTCGAGTACGCGAAATCGCTCAAATGTTGCACATCGAAGATTTACTAGATCGAAAGCCAAATCAGTTAAGTGGGGGTGAGACACAGAGAGTAGGTTTAGGACGGGCGATGGTACGTCGGCCGCAGCTTTTTTTGATGGATGAACCCATTTCCAATTTGGATGCGAAATTGAGAAGTGAGATGAGAAGTGAAATCAAGTGGAGGCAAAAACAACTTGGTATCACTACACTTTACGTAACACATGATCAAATTGAAGCAATGTCTATGGCGGACCGAGTTGCGATCTTAGACCAAGGTAAAATTAGGCAAGTGGGAACCCCAATGGAAATTTATAATCAACCAGCTAATATTTTTGTGGCAAACTTCATAGGATCACCATCCATGAATTTGATTCCATGTGAACTATCAGCTAATGGTAATACAATTTTTGCTCAATTAATCGGCCGATTAAAAATTTCTATACCTCAAGAATTCATTAGCAGAAATGCAAGTAATCGGGAAGTCTGGCTGGGTATTCACCCTGAAAATTTAGTAGTATATAAAAATGAAACAGTGGGTACTCTCGCTGTAGAAGTCCATAATTGCGAGGAACTGGGAGTCGAAACAATTGTAGATCTGAACCTCGGACTAGATGAACGAGACAAAAATGTGATTTTGAAGGCGCGCATACCGCCCGACCAAACAGTACAACTTGGTCAGACGGTATGGATGGGAATTGAGGCTTGTTCTATATTTGACAAACGGACAGGTGATGCTATTTGAACCGGTTTACTTTTTTCTTGAATTTTCCACCAAGGCGTGCGTTTTTTTCTCTTTCTGAATTTAATTGATTTTCTTTGAGTTTGATCTCCATACAATATTTAGATATCTGATCATTCATCTGCATTTCAACAAACGGATCATTAAACCCGAATTCAAACCCAAAGCAGTCATTATCTGGTTTGTCTTGATGAGGAAAAGAACGTACAATCTGTCCTTCAAAAACAGCGGCGTTGTTGTTGTGGGGTTGCTTTTCTACCGTCGTATAGTCAATACCGTAACCAGGGAATTTCCGATCACTTATGTGAAGCTCAAAAAATGAACCAACGTCAAGACCAGAACCTTTCTTGCAACTCAGCAATGCTCCATTTCCACCAATGTCCACAGTCCGAAAAGTTACCTCGGTCGGTTCACGACCGGGACGTTCATTGGGAATTATTGTTTTCGCTGTTACCTCGTGGTTAATTCTCATAAATTTGCGAGCCCGAATGCCAACCTCATCGTTTTCAACTTGTAAAACATGACCTAAGTCACCTTCGAAGAAAGATTTTGAAATTAGACGGTTGGAACTTTCGGGCACACTTCCGTCTTGTGATTTGATTTTTGCAGAAGCAGATGTTAGGGCATTTTCGGCAACAGCTTGACTCGTGGCTCCTACTGGCGGTATAACAATCAGAAGCGCCTCTGGATGAACAAAACGAACCTTGGCTGGTAGAGAACCGGAATCAGGAAAACCTTCTATGTTCTTTTCTAAAGTTAGTTCAACTTCGATGTCTCTTTTCACTTCAGAATCATTGATGGCTTCTATAATTTCCGCTTGCGTAGTGGGCAACTCAGCAATATCTTCCGACGGCTTGCGTACTTTAACGAAAGACATAATTGTTCATCTCCTGTTTTTTTGTAAGATCAAATAAGATAAAGTCTTGTTACAAGACTAATGATAGTTCCGTTCGAAAAGGGTGTCAAGCAAAAAATATTATAGCAAAATCGAAATTTGGGGTAAGATAAAGTATGAAACAGATTGTTATGAATAAGAGGCTTTTTTTCGTCTGGCTTTCCTTCTTTTTTATTATTCAGCCGATTCTATCTCAAGTCTCTATTTTCTTGAAGAATGGAGACAGTATCTCTGGAGAGTGGATCGGAGGAGACGACCAGAAGGTTTATCTAGAAATAGATAACCAACAAGTGTATTTTCAGGTTTCTATAATCGAATCTATTATGTTTAAGCCATCTGAGGTAAATTCTAACGCCAGAAAGTATCTCAAAAACGGTGATTTATTTAACCAACGTGGTTTGACTCAAGAAGCAAAGTCCTTGTATCAGAAATCACTGGAAGAATCCCCAAACTTTTCAAGACCTTACTTTCGATTAGCAGAAATTGCGTATAAAGAAAATAATATCGACGTTGCTCTCAATTATATAAAATTTGCATGCCTAACAGATAATCCTGAATCTGATATTGCTCAACTACTCAATAAGTTAGGAAATCAATTTGTTGAGGCCGATTCTCTCATACAAGCGACCACAGCTTACAGTCTAATCCTAAAACATTTTCCAGATTATCCTAGCCACAAAAACTTATCTTATTCAACTGCGTTCTTGTTCGCACAAGATTCATCTCAGGCAGAAAAAGGACTAGAACTTCTCCAGCTAGCAATCGATAAATATCCCAACCATAGTAATTTTGAGCGAGCTTCATACCTAGTTGGTGACCTCCAATGCAAAAGTGGAAAACCAAACTTGGCTGTTTTGACATTAACCGACTTCATACTATCTTATCCTGATAGTCCATGGCTTTCTGAAGCTTATCTAGCTCGCGGCTCCGCCTTTATTGCACTAAACCAAAATCAAAAAGCTATTTATGACTTTAACTACGTTATTGAAAATCCTAAAAATACACAACTGCGGAGAGAGGCACGTAACCGTCGAGACGGAAGTGCTTGGTCGGTTTATAAAGTATCAGAAGGTCTACCTAGTAATCAAGTTCAAGCTGTTGCCATCGATGATGGTATTGCTTGGGTCGGTACCTCAAAGGGTTTGGCTTATATCGACCTTTCCAGTCAAGCTGAACAAAATAATATAGAGGTAAGTGAAAAAATCAACAATATGTTTGATCGGGGACCAATCAACGTTCGCGCACTCGAAGCTACGGATGAAGGCGTTTGGGTGGGTACAATGAATCATGGCTTGATATACTATGATAAAGAGACTGATACTACGACAAACTATACTGTGTCTGATGGTTTACCTCACAAACTAGTCTACGATATTGAGATGGATGAGTTGAATAACGAGCTATGGGTTGGAACCTTTTCAGGATTAGCTAGATATCGCCGGTCAATTAATACGTGGGTTGCATATAACAGGGAAGAACACGATCTACCCGCTGATGATATTGTTGCTTTGGCTGTTACTCCAGTTACCGTTTGGATTGGCACTTCTCAGTCAGGTTTGGCTTATTATAGCCGTACTGAAGATATGTGGCGACGATATGGTGTTCTAGATGGGTTGGATCGGATTGTGGGTAAGTCGATTATCAGTTTTGACACAACTGAAGATCGTATTTTTTTCACTTGGTATAATCGACAGCGTCAAAGTAATGGCTATGTAGAGGCTGATTTACGAGGGTTTAATAGCATACCTGAGACAGTAATTAGCGGAACGGCTAGTTCATTAGATAACATCCACATTGTTGCTAGTGATAATTCATTATGGATTGCTACGAATGAGGATATATACAAGAGGTCTCGATATTCTGGTGAATGGGACCAAATCGCCTACCCTGTCAACCGGATAGGTAAAATTCAAATTAACTGTATTGAGCTAAATAATGATGTTGCTTGGGTCGGTACTACGAATGGATTAGCTCAGCTAAGTACGTTGACACTAACAGGTAATCAACCTGATTCTATCAGCGAACAAACGGAAAACGATGAGTTCAATCGTGAAGAAAATGAAGTAAATCCTGTTTTACCCAATTTACCCAATTTACCCAATTTTTTACCACAAGGAGTAGAAAATCAAAATGAATGATTATAGTATTGGAATTGTCGGATTAGGATGGGTCGCCGGTGCACACATCGAAACATTCAAAAATGTTACCGGAGCAAATGTGACCGCTATCTGCTCACGCAGGGCACATGACCCAAAGGATTTGGAAACACAATACGGAATTCCATTAAAGGTTTACAATGACTATGAGCAAATGATAGCTGATCCGGAAATCGACATCATCGACATTTGTACACCACATCCTTTTCATCCTGACCAAGCTGTAGCAGCAGCAGAAGCCGGGAAACACTTAATTATCGAGAAACCGATTAGCATTAGTTATGATGAAGCGAAGCGGATCCAAACCGCAATTCAAGCTCAACAGATTCAAGCCTGCGTTTGTTTTGAATGTCGATTCAGCAAGCATTTTACAATGATTCGTTCCATTATTGACCAAGATTTGCTTGGACATCTACATTACGGAGAAGTTGATTATTATCATGGGATTGGCCCCTGGTACGGCCAATATGACTGGAATATCAAAAAAGATTTCGGAGGATCTAGTTTATTAACAGCTGGCTGTCACGCACTTGATGCTTTGCTATTTTTTATGGATGGAGCAGTAGAGGAAGTTACCAGTTATCAAACTAAATCCAAGGGAAAATATTTTAAGCCTTACGAATACCAAACGACTAGTGTTACATTGCTTAAGTTTGAAGGAAGCGAAAGGTTAGCCAAAGTTACATCTTGTGTTGATTGTCTTCAGCCATATTATTTTCATGTCCACTTAGTTGGTAGCGACGGAAGCCTACTAGATAACCGAATATATTCCGATAAAATCAGCGGCATGAATAAGGACAAGTGGTCAACTCTAGAAACAGCTCTGATTGATTCTGGCGATGTTAGTGATCATCCCTATGAGCCCCAATTTCAAGCTTTCATCGACAGTTTAAGAAAAGGAGAAAAAATGCCACTAACTGATTTTGACACAGCTTTTAAAACACATCAGGTAGTTTTTGCGGCCGACCTATCAGCACAGGAAGGAAGAACTGTCAAATTATCAGAGTTGAGTTAAACAGAGCGAGAAGAGAATAAATTCTAATATCCAGGAAGTCAGGAGGCCACAGTGTAAACAACTGACTTCCTAGATCCGTAGCAGTTAATTGGTTGATTGCAGAACAGCCTGATATCGGCCGCCCAAGTTCACGACAGCATCAACTAATTGTTGACTTGTGACTTCACCTTTGTTTATTGTAACGACAGCGCTATTTGGCATAGCAACGTCGGCTTCAACTACGCCAGCAATTTTAGTGAGTGCAGACCGCACTCTAGTGACACAGCTGGCACCTCATGTCATCCCAGAAACTTTAAGCGAAACAGTTTCTGTTACTATATCATTGTCCGAAGCTGTTTTTGTATTTGTTTGATTTGTTGATTGATCTTTTTTTTCGACGTTTGTTTGTCCAGTTTCCGTCTCAATTTGACTTTGTTTCGAACACCCCAAAGTCAAAATTAGACTTAAACTGATCAGAAAAACGTAAAAGTATTTCTGTCTTAACATACAATATACCTCTAGCAGGAATTTCTGCACAATTGTATAAGTGATTGCTAACTATTGTCAATTCGATTTTAGATTATCAAAAATGTATTTGATATTATTAAATGGTCGCCTAATCTTTATATTCTCCATATTGGTTTTTATATCAATTAAGTCTATTTCAGCATTGGCTAATGACGAATCTAATTTCCAGACTGCGGTAGAAAGATATCGAAAGAGAATCAATCAAGACCCTAAAAATTTAGATTTACACCGAGAAATGGTACTTTATGCGACCAAAACCAATCGAATAAATGTACCATTGTATATTTACAAAAATATTCAGGCTAAACAACCTAATAACCCTCTCTTTTGCTATTTGTTAGCTTATACCTACTTTCATTCTAATCGTAGTATGGAACAACAAGCGATAGATTTAGCTAAAAAAGCTTTATCTCATCAGAATAATTTCTGGCAAGCCAGCCAATTGTTAGGTGAATGCTATACAAAAAAGGGCAATATAGAATTGGCCGAGGAGATTTTCTTGCAAGCTGTTGAGGCCCAAACGGACGCTTGGCCTATAAAAATGCAATTAGCCAAATTATACCAAAGTCAACAAGCTTATTTAAAAGCTCTTACTTATTATCGTCAAGTTTCTGCTAAAGAGCCAAAGTCAGCTTCTATACACTTTGAGATTGGCTTAATTCTGCGTCGCTTAAAGCGTTTACCCGAAGCTCAATCAGCTTTTCAAAAGTCTATTCATCACGACAAAAAACATGTTTATGCTTATTATCAAATAGGACAGATTTATGCTCTTCAAAAAGAGCCTAATAAGGCTATAAACCAATACCGGAAAGCTCGTAGGTTTGACCCTAGGCCCAAACCTAAACCACGTTACGAATTAGCAGCTATTTTCCTAAAACAAGAAGATGGACGTAATGCTATTTCGGCTTTAAGGAGTGGGATATCACTGGATTCAAAATATGCAAATTATACTAATCAATTCCAAAATGTTAGTACTTTGAGTGCAGCTAAGAAACTTTCTGAAATACTGACTAATCTTCCAGTAGAAACAGAAGGTGATTGTTTCCTACACTTTTTTGTTGCCCAGCTATATATCAAGACAGAACAGTTTAAAACTGCTCGTTGGCATTTAGAGCAAGTTATATCATTACAGCCGAACCATGCCGAAGCTCATGCTTTACTCGGTCAGATTTACGAACAATCCAATATGCCTGAAGCTATCAACTCCTTTGAGCAAGCCGTTGAGCATGGAAATGAAAAAGTTGAGATTATGCTGAAGCTAGCTCAAAATTATCAGAGACAGAAAAAAAATGATAAATTCGTGGTGGTTGCAGAAAAAATTTTGGAGTTGTCTCAGCAGCCGGAGATTCACTATCAACTTGCTCTTTACTATGAAGAACAGGCTTTAATTAAAAAAGAATCTATGGAAGAAGAAGCCATTAAAAAATTAGAAGAAAAAGCTTTACACCATGTTGACCAAGCGGTAAAAATAAATCCCGAATCGGCCAAATATAATCTGAAATTGGGTTCTTACTATGATCAACGAAAAAAAATAAAAGCTATTCGGTTCTACGAAAAAGCAATTCAACTCGACCCACAAAATCCAGAAGGTTATTATAAACGAGGATTATTCATGTCTAACTACACTTTTGGGGCAGCCAAAGTTTTATTATATGCTCCTGAAGATGTGATGGCAGATTTGAAAAAATCGATTCAACTTGACCCGAATTTGATTGGCGCTCACCGAGCAATGGGTATTGTCTATGACCGAATGTATGATGTTCCTAATGCCATCAAGTCTTTCAAAAAGGTAATTCAATTAAACCCTCAAGACAGTTATGCCCAAATCTATTTGGCTGAAAAATATGCAAATTCGGGACAAATACAGCTAGCGGTTAGTGCCTTGGAGCAAGCAATTAAAGGTAGTCCAAACGATGTTGAAGCATTGAAAGATTACGCTTTCTTATCTTTGAAGTTTAATCAGGAGTTATTATGGAAACAGGCTCAGAAGGCTTTGGAAACAGCTAACAAAATTCGCCCTGACGATGCAGAAATCCTAATGAACTACGGATACACACTTTATTTAGGTGGTGAAATAGAGAAATCAGTCGAAGAATATAAAAAATCGATTCAACTAAAACCTGATTGGGATATAACATACTATAATCTAGCTTTAGCCTATGAGCGGCTTAGGAAATACGACCTAGCAAAACAATCCTACCAGAAAGTATCTGAAATTAACCCGAACGGTCCTTTGAACAATAAATCTATCAATCGATTGATCTTACTAGGGGGAAAGTAACAAATTGATAAATTTGTCTAAGCCTATCGGTCGCTTGCATGTTATTACTGACACGACTACCCAAAAACGATTTAGTCATACGCAATTAGCAGAATTGGCAATTTCTGGGGGGGCCGATACAATCCAATTTCGACAAAAAAATACATCAACGCGCGAACTTATTGAAACTGCCAAGCAATTAAGATCTATCTGTCGCTCGGAAGATGTCCCTCTTCTCATCAATGATCGCGCTGATATCGCTATTTCAGTTTCTGCCAATGGAGCTCATTTTGGTCAAGACGATCTACCTATCCACTTTGCCCGAAAAATCTTGACGAATCAGTCAATCATTGGTGCTTCTGCCAGGAGTGAGGATAAAATCTTACAAGCTGTTTCTGAAGGTGCGGATTACATTGGGTTTGGCCCTATTTTCGCTACTCATAGTAAATCCGACGCAGAAGTTCCAAAAGGATTAAAAAGTCTGGAGCGAATGACAAAATTAGTTGATTGTCCCATCATTGCAATTGGTGGCATTACTCTAGGTCGCATCTCAGAAGTTCTTATGGCAGGAGCTTATGGTGTGGCGGTCATTTCTGCAGTTTGTCAATCGAAGGACCCTAAGCAAGCTACGATTGAACTAATGGCTGAAATCGAAAAAGGGGTAGGGAAGTGACATTTTACCCAAACCAACCGATTCCCCTTGATATTAACCACCATCGTTACTGTCGTGAGCGAAAATTTCCTCCCTATCGCCATATTCCAGGTTTTACACCACACCCAGTCAAGGATCCTAGAGGACACAGTTATAAAAAAGAACATAAAAGATCATGTAATACCACCACTTTGGTATTGCCTCCCGAAAAATGGCAAAACAATCAACAGTATTTGTATGGAGTCGATCTTTTCAACTTTTCTTACTGGTGGGAGGCTCATGAAGCTTGGGAGGAAGATTGGTGTAAGTCTAAGGGAAATCACAAGAAATTTCTACAAGGTTTGATTCAAATCTGTGCAGCAATGATAAAACAGCATGTGTGTCAATGGCGAGGCGTAAAAAAATTGTCTGTACGTGGGTGTGCTAGATTATCTGAGGTTGAATCGAATCACCCGTTCTATATGGGAATTAGTTTGGCTAGCTTACTACACCGACTTGATTTGTTCTTCAGAAACATCATTGATCATGGTCAGTATAATAAACCAATTGATTCCTCTTTGCTCACACCACTGCCTTTAATTCAATTAGTCTTCCCTAAAAATGTCAAACAGCCACCCGACACAAATCATCACTAAGAAAGCCATTCTAGTTGGACTTTTTCTGGTCATTGTTAATGCTTACTGGGTTGGCATTGCCAGTGAACTTTGGTATGCGGTTTACACCCTAGTGTCCCCTTTCTCTAATGCGGTATTCACTTTGGCTTTACTCCTTCTTATTAATGCCGGATTGAGCCGATACGCAGAAAATCTGGCATTCACACCAGCTGAGTTGCTCTTAATATATACAATGGTAACGATGGTTTCTACGATTTCTGGCCATGCCATGATGGCCATTTTGATGGGAGGATTAGCTCATCCTTTTTGGTTCGCCTCACCAGAGAATGAGTGGTCTGAACTATTTCTACATCATATTCCATCTTGGATGACGGTTCGCCAAACAGAGGCTCTGCGCGGTTACTATGAAGGTGGAACCAGCGTTTTCAGATCGGAATCGTTTAAGGCATGGTTATTACCAGTTTCTCTATGGTCAGGTTTCATTCTGGTTTTATATTGTTCTTTACTATGTATTGGGTTGATTTTACGTAAACACTGGATGGAGCGAGAAAAACTGAGTTTTCCACTAACCCAACTGCCGCTACAGATGACGACCAACAGAAATTTTTTTAAACTGAAAACACTCTGGATTGGTTTTTCTGTTTCTGCAATCATTAGAGTAACAAATGGGCTCCACGATATTTTTCCTGCTTTACCAAATTTTCCTAGTAATTTCGTACTCGATGGCTTCTTCACCGAGAAGCCATGGAATGCTATTGGTTATAGCTCTATGTCCTTTAATTTAGCGATCGTAGGATTAACATACTTTATGCCTCTGGATTTAGCTTTTTCAACTTGGTTTTTCTTCTGGTTGACTAGAGCCGAACGGATTACTGCGAGTCTCGTTGGTATCAACGTTTCCGACTTACATCTTAACGACCGAGCTACAGGAGGTTGGATTGGAATTGCAGTTATTACTTTGTGGGGAGCGAGACGTCATCTATCCGATATTTTTCGAAACCTTGTTGGCCAATTAGATTCTAATGAATCGGATGAACCAATATCTTTTCCGACTTTAATTACAATGACATTAATTTGTCTTATTCTAGTTTTTTCTTTTTGCTATTTAGCTGGTATGTCAATTTGGACTATCTCAGTTTTTTATATTATTTTTATAGCTTTTGCGCTTGCTATTGGTAGAGTACGGGCTGAATTAGGACCACCCTATCATGAGGTCATTGGGATTAACCCTAGACAGATGATGGTCGATATTTTTGGTACTCGCCGGCTTGGAGGAAATAATTTAACCATCATCAGTTTTCTGTACGCATTCAACCGTTGTAACCGCTCACACCCGATGCCCAACCAAGTCGAAAGTTTACGCATCGGTGAGCGTGCTAGAATACCTGCCCTGCCACTTATTATCGCATTGGTATTCGCGATTGGCTGTGGCGCTTTTGCGACCTTTTGGTCTTACTTAGAGTTTATGTACCGTTATGGTCTAGATCGGTGTCATGGAGCAATTGGCCATTTCGGGCGAGAAACGTTCAATCCTCTCCAGAACTGGTTACAACACCCGCGTGAGACCGAGGTTCGCGGGATTACTTTTATGTTCGGTGGTTTGGGGTTCGTTTTTCTTCTACAGTTCTTGCGAAGCCATTTCATCTGGTGGCCACTTCATGCTTCCGGTTACGTCTTGTCCGGAGCTAACTGGGGTGGGCTAATCTATTTCTGGTTTCCTGTGATGGTGAGTTGGCTCATTAAGTCTTTGGTTCTAAAGTTTTCAGGCTGGCAAACTCACAAAAGATTAGAACCACTGTTCTTGGGTTTAGTCTTGGGGGACTACGTGCCTAGAAGCATCTTGAGCATATTAAGTTTTGTTCTGAATCTCTATATGCCCTCTTCTGGAGCAGGTCATACTTTGTAATCGAAATTCATGATCGGCGAATGGAATTGATCAATCCTTTAATTGGTCTGAGTAAACCAATAAATAACGCAGACAAAATACCCAGTATGACCAATAACTGTAGCAATTCTGAACCAAGAGCAAGTAGCCCAATGTAAACGATGAAGGATATGAGGCCAATCAGGCCTATCTTCTTGAACATCTAACCAATTAGCGCTTTCATGTACTCTCGTCGCATCCGGCCTATATTGGAAATAGAAATTTCTTTCGGGCAAACAGCTTCACACTCACCATGATTCGAGCAATCACCAAAGCCCTCTGCATCCATTTGCTCAACCATTCGCAGGACGCGAACTTTGCTTTCAGGCTTCCCTTGCGGTAAAAGTGCTAATTGAGCGACCTTTGCACCGACAAACAAAGAAGCTGATGCGTTTGGACATGAGGCAACACAAGCTCCACAACCGATACAAGCCGCGGCATCCATAGCTTCGTCGGCCACTTCTTTAGCAATCGGCGAAGCATTTCCATCAGGTGCATTTCCAACATTGACAGATACATATCCACCACTAGCGACAATTCGATCAAAAGCGGATCTATCGACGACGAGATCTTTGACCACAGGAAATGCATTGGCTCGCCACGGTTCAATAGTAATTGAATCTCCATCACTAAATGAGCGCATGTGAAGTTGACAAGTAGCAGTGCCCGTTTTGGGCCCATGAGCAACACCATTAATGACTAAACTGCACATTCCACAGATGCCTTCCCGACAGTCATTATCGAACTCGATTGGTTCATCTCCCCTACGAATTAAATCTTGGTTTAATTCATCTAGCATCTCCAAAAAAGACATGTCAGGTGAAACACCCTCTACCGCATAATCGACCATATGCCCAGAGACTAAGCGATTATTTTGTCTCCAAATTTTCAGATTTAGTTTCATAATTTACCCATTATTATTTATAGCTTCTTTGGGTCAACTCAACATTTTCGAAAACTAGTGGTTCTTTATGTAGACTCCAATTAATGTCTCCCTGTACCTCAATCCTTTCCCAAGCTGAAGTATAGCTATAATTCTCATCATCTCGGAGAGCTTCACCTTCAGGTGTTTGACTCTCTTCACGAAAATGGCCTCCACAGGATTCGGCACGATCTCTTGCGTCGATAGCCATCAGTTCTGCTAGTTCTAAGTAATCAGCAATCCGACCAGCAAACTCTAGATTCTTGTTCATAGTATCTTGGCTTCCTACTACATTGACATTCTGCCAGAACTCATCTCGAATTTGAGAAATGTCTTTCTTAGCAAGCAGCAACCCCTCAGCATTCCGCGACATCCCAACATAATCCCATAGAATTTGACCAATTTGACGGTGGAATTCTTGTGGTGTTTTTTCGCCTTTTATTGACAGTAGCCTAGTGAGTTTATCCTTAGCCTCTGACTCAACTTGACGAAAAGCTGGGTGTTCTACTGTGACAGAAGGTAGTTCCGTACCTGCCAAGTAATGTCCTAGGGTATATGGAATAACAAAGTAACCGTCAGCTAACCCTTGCATTAATGCACTAGCCCCAAGTCTGTTCGCCCCATGATCAGAAAAGTTAGCTTCGCCCAGTACATGTAACCCCGGAATATTACTCATCAGATTATAGTCCACCCACAAACCGCCCATCGTGTAGTGTACTGCGGGGAAAATCCGCATAGGCGATTGATAAGGGTTTTCATCAGTTATACTTTGATACATATCAAACAAATTTCCGTACTTATCCCGAATTGTTTGCTCTCCCATACGTTCGATAGCATCAGCAAAGTCAAGATAAACAGACAAACCTGTTGAACCAACACCACGGCCATCGTCACAAACTTCTTTTGCATTGCGTGAAGCTACGTCACGAGGCACTAGATTGCCAAAGGATGGATATTTTCGCTCTAAATAATAGTCGCGCTCATCTTCAGGAATCTGATCAGGTGGCCTCAAGTCTCCAGTTTGTTTAGGAACCCAGACCCGACCGTCATTTCGCAGGCTTTCACTCATCAGTGTTAGCTTCGACTGGTGATTACCTGACACAGGAATACATGTGGGGTGAATTTGTGTATAGCAAGGATTGGCAAAGTAGGCCCCTCGCTGATGACATCTCCAAGCGGCGGTTACATTAGAGTTAATGGCATTGGTCGATAGGTAGAAAGCATTACCGTAACCACCTGTACAAAGCAAAACTGCATCGCCAGCGTAGCTTTCAATTTCTCCATTAATCAAGTTTCGAACAATAATACCTCGAGCTTTACCATCAATCAATACGAGGTCTAGCATTTCTCTACGGGTGAACAAATCAACTGCACCAAGGTCGACTTGCCGCATCATTGAGCTGTAGGCCCCCAATAAGAGTTGCTGTCCGGTCTGTCCACGAGCGTAAAAGGTCCGAGATACTTGGGCACCACCAAATGACCGATTAGCCAATGTCCCTCCATACTCGCGAGCAAATGGAACCCCTTGTGCAACACACTGATCGATGATATTAGAACTGATTTCAGCCAAACGATGCACGTTTGCCTCACGAGACCTATAATCGCCACCCTTTATGGTATCGTAAAAAAGTCTCCATACACTATCGCCATCATTTGGGTAGTTCTTTGTGGCATTAATACCACCTTGAGCAGCAATGCTGTGAGCACGACGAGGTGTGTCTTGAATACAAAATGTTTTGACGTGGTAACCAAGTTCTGCCAGTGTCGCCGCCGCAGAAGCTCCAGCTAGCCCCGTGCCTACAACTAGGATGGAAAATTTTCGTTTGTTGGCAGGATTGACCAATTTCATATCAAATTTGTAACGTTCCCATTTAGAGCCTAAATCACCTGCTGGTACTTTTGAATCTAGTATCATTTCGTATCCTCCTTCCTTATCTTATTTCTTAACGGCAATTTTTATAATTGTTATTATCAGTAGCACAGATAAGACCCTTTATTTAAGCGATTTAGCAAATACAATAAGGGGAACGGCTATAAAGCCAAACGACATGAGCAGAGAAAACAATAATC
>JACLAC010005885.1_pt1 | contig 53186 bp, 43 predicted proteins | sample 8027881 | NCBI WGS metagenome assembly JACLAC01 (sample SAMN15725517, study PRJNA655200) | protist metagenome | isolation source: fluorescence activated cell sorting (FACS) single amplified genomes of... | place: Spain: Blaines Bay Microbial Observatory, Mediterranean Sea | collected 2016-01-19 | reverse complement strand
AAGATGATCTCTTTCAACTTCTACACACTTGGATGCGCGATGTCATCTTGGGCTGGCTACCAGAGCACCTTATTGTTGACTGCCATGCATCACTAGCTGAGATGTTTGAGGAGGTCTATAGTACAAGAGTTGCCGTGGTTATCGAGGCTCTTTCTTATCACTGTGAACAAGGTAGGCTCCATGCCAAAGCCTATACCTACCTCATCACCGCTGCAAACCAGCTTAAAAATCAAACCCTATTTAAAGAGGCTCTCGATCACCTAATCAGAGCTGAAACCATCGCTGACTTAGCTCAAAAACACATTCCTTTTCGCCGATTTAGTGTCTTACAAATGGAGCTCAAGCTTCAAAAGTCTCAGGTTCTGCGGCTTCTTGGTTATGTGCAAGAAGCTTCGAGCTTGCTCTCGCAGCTGCTGGTTATGAATTCAGATCTCTACCCAGCAAAAATTTTAATCTCACTTCACCTTGAGCTTGTGAGAGAACACAGAGAGCACCTTCGATTAAATGAGGCGCTCTCTACAGCTCGGCTTGCGCTTCAATATGCACAGATCGGAAACAGTCCCATCGATCAAATAGCTCCACTCTATAACCTTGGAGCCATCCATTTTGATCAAGGAAAAACCAAAGATGCTTTGAAGCACTTTACCAAGGCCCTCACCCTTCTATCAAGCCATCACTCGGCAACAGGATCTGCGCTTGTCAATAACGGGCTCGGGGTTCTCGCCATGACCAATGGGGATACAAGAGCTGCACGACGATATTTTGGACATGCTCTTGATGTTTGTAAGAAAAGCTCTCTCATTGAAGAAAGCATCAACCCCCTAACCAATCTGGCGGAGCTTCATCACTGTACTGGACAGTTTAAAAAAGGACTTGCGCTCATCGATGAAAGCCTGATCAAATGTCGTAAAATTAACTTTCCTCAAGGAGAGGGTATTTTATTGCGCTACAAAAGCCTTCTTCTAGAGGATCTTGGAGCTTCAAAAGAAGCTCTCAACACAGCTTGGTACGCTTATGAGCTTCAAAAGACACTCTCAAACCCTCAAGAACAACTTGCTTCTCTGGTGTTATGGATTCGCATAAAAGTCACTCAAGGGCTTTATCCTTCAAAAATTACCGAAGCTCTAGAGCTCGCCAAGCACTATGATGCTGAAGGATTTTACCCCATCATTCTCTGCTGGAAGGCACTGCAACAAATTGATCAGGGAGAACCTGCTCTCAATCCACTTAAGGAAGAGGAGCTGAGCTGGTGGCCACATCAAAAAATCCGATGCTTACTTAGTCGAGTCCACTACTTAATAAAAGTCGCTCACCAAGAAGAGGCAATTATACTGGCTCTTCAGGCCCTCAAGCTGGCTGAAAAAAGTCGATATCGCTACTATAGATACCGTGCGCTTCTTTTCTTGGCTCTGCTCCAACCAGAGAATCCACGACATCACCTCAATGCAGAATCTCTGAGTAAAACCTTAAGAGCTTCTCTGAGCTCGAAAGAAGAAGATCTTTTTTTACTTAGAAATGAGCTCGTAATCAGCCAAATTAATTCACAATTTTAAAAAAAAGCGAAATAGTTACCAAAAATACACTATTTTTGTAGAGTTTTCCCCAAGAGGAAATACAGTATATCTTTAATTACTTCGCCCCATAAAATATGTCTGGTTTCCTCGCTACTCCGCCACTCCCTGGAGATAAAATTCAAGGTTACACCCTTCTTTCCACGCTTGGAATAGGAGGAAATGCCAGTGTATATCGTGCATCACATCCAGACTTGCAAGAGGTTGCTCTTAAAATTCTTCACCCCGGTAGAACCTCTTTTGAAGATAGAAAGCGCTTTGAACGAGAATTTCTTTCTCTAAAAACACTCGATCATCCCAATATCGTACGCGTATTCGATTCTGGTGTTCATCTAGGCTACCCCTGGATCTCAATGGAGCTCGTTGAGGGAAGCGACCTGAATGATTTCATTCTTGAAACAAATGAAATGAGCACACACTATTTTGAACAAATAGAAGAAATATTTATCGAGCTGTGTAAGGCACTCAACTATGTGCACAACAAAGGAATGATTCATCGAGACCTTAAGCCCTCGAATATTTTAATCTCTCAAACAGGAGTCCCCAAGCTAACTGACTTTGGTGTCGTTAAAGCTCCTGCTGCATTTCAGTCTGAGCTCACAACAATGGGCAGACTCCTTGGAACAGTGGCTTTTATGGCACCTGAGCACATTCTAGGCGAAACGCTTGATCACAGAGCTGATCTCTATTCGCTCGGTGCCCTGCTCTACATGTCTTTAACAAAAGAAAAGCCATTTAAAACAACCACCGTTGCTGGATACCTCAACCAGCACCTCACACATAAACCAACAGACCCACGCACCATTACCGCTAATGCTCCTCCTCTACTCTCTGAAGTGGCACTTAAGCTGCTCGAGAAGGATCCTGACAATCGATTTAAATCCGCTCATGCCGTGCTTGAGTTTCTTCAAGCAGAGGAGCTCTCAGGAAAAGACCTTCTTGGTCAAGAGGATCTCTTCGAAAGCTTTAGACAGCACTACAAACAATTTCAGGATGGACACTCTTTGAGCTTTACCATCATAGGAGAGAATGGCTCTGGTAAAACAGCATTTTTAGAGGCTATTGAGAAGCAAATTACACTACATCCTGTTGTTCAGATTTCCGACACCACCTCGGTAGCAGAGCTGGTTCCGCTCCTCAGGAAACCAGCTCCCCAGGTCTTTCTTTTAGACAACACAGATGCCTTTAATTTCGACTGGGCGGAGGAGACATGTCGTGTTCTCTCAAAACGCTCTGCACCTTTCTTACTTGTACACAGCATCACCAACACCTCTGTGATGAATCCTTTTTCTGCTGGAAAAGCTACTCGCTCCCCTTCTATTCCACAGCGTCTTCGGCCTCTTTCAGAGCAAGATACACATCACCTACTTCGTACTTTTGGGCTAAGCAAAAGCGCTTTGCTTCATCTGGTTCCCAAATTTCATCGGCTTTTTTCTGGAAATCCAGGCCTCATCTTAAGCTCTGTTGCGCTAATGTGCGAGCAAGGAGTTTTTCAGCGAAGAAGGCGAAATTGGATCCCAACCATCATGGTTTCACAGCTCAAAACACACCCTATTCCCATTCCAGAGCACCTTAAGCTGCTCTATCACAATCAGCTCAATAAACTTTCTAGTCATGCCAAGCAGTTTCTTGAGTGCCTCTCGGTTCTTCAGCACGAAGCCTCGATTGATAGCTTACTCCTCTTTACAGACACAAGTCCAGAGCAATTACCAGAGATAAAATCAGCTCTTGTCGTTCTTCCTTGGGTCAAGCTAAGACAAGAACAGCTCCTCGACTTTTTAGACATTAAAGAACCGCACAGAGAGCTGCTCTACCTTCTCTTGCCGGCTCAACGTAAAGAACGATGGCACTTAAGAGTTGCTGGAATCCTCCATCAAAAATATAAACTAAGAATCTCACAGGTGGCAGAGGAGATCGCTGGTCACCTTATTCAAGGCAAAGAGGGTTCTAAAGCACTTCGATTTCTTCTGATTGCGGCACAAGAAGAGCTAAAAAATAAACATTACCATAAATTTCGTAGGCTTCTTCGCAAGCAAATACCACTACTCGAGAAGGCCAGCTCTCAGCTGCTTCGCTTTCACTACGAGCTACAGCTACAGCTCGCTCTCCATGATGAAGAGCTCGATCTTGCAATCCAGTATGTTTCACAAGCTCTAGAGCTTGCTCAAGAGGAAAAGCATGTCCGAGTCCCCCTCTTGCGCCTTCAGGTCGAGCTTCTATTAATTGAAAAACAAGATTGCGATCCACTCAAGTTTAATGCCTTGCTTAATTTTTTACCGTATCAACAACCTGAGCGTCTCAAGGCAGAGCAAACCTATGCTTTTTATCTGCTTGAAGACAATCATCTTGATGCGGCACAAGAGCTCTGGAGTCATCTTCAGCAACATACCGTTATAGAGCATCATAGCCTTGGTGTGGTCGGTGCTGGCGTCCTTTCTATTATTAAAGGGAATCTAACCAGCGGGCTCAACATCTTACAGCAAAATCACACAAAAATTCCTGAATGCTGGACCACATTGTGGATTGAAATACTCATCCAGACAGGACGTCTTGAAGAGGCCAAAGATCTTGCTAATGACCTCTACCTTCAGGCTCAAAATGTCAGTAAAGTCTGGCTTTCAACGCATGCTCTAGCTCTTTCAGGACAGGTTGCCTGCTTATTGGGAGACTTATCTGAGGCAACGCTTAATTACAATGAGATCGCTCATATCCCATGTCCTGAACAGCCAAGCAGAGAAGCCTTGCGAGCCTTTCTCGCCATCGACAGCCTAAGCCTCTTGCTAAATAGTGCTGTCCCTAAGCTAGCTCAAAATTATAGTGCTCCTACTTACTTGAACGAGATGCTCAAGCAATTGCGTCCTACAACGCTCCTCGATGCACAAGATTCTACAACCATTACTCATCGTGCTCCTTGGATCCAAGCTCAAATCCTAACCAAAGATCTACTCAGAAAACCAGCCACTCTATGGAAAGAAGAGCACTGGAACTATTTAGAGCAAAATCAGCTGTATGTTCCGATGCTGCTTATCTCCTGTTATTATGCCGAGCTTCCCACCTCAGAAGAGCTTCCTTCCCTTCCAAATTGGAGCTCTACTTGGGCTGAACGACACAATCATGCTCTAACACTGTGTAGTCAGCTCGATTTACCTGCCGAATTTTTTGAATTTTGGAGAAAGCGATCTTTTTTTCAGATCACTAGTCGACAATAGTCTCCATAGTACGGCTTCCTGCAAAGCTTATTGCTCACAATAGAGATCTGCTTTGGCACATTATAGCTCCTTTGGGTACCTCTTTCTACTCAGCTCTATTTAGCAAATTGCTTGTTGAACTTGAATTTTATCTTGCCTAACTCCTCGTTCTCTTATAGAGGACTTCAACGGTTAATGAGGAGCCTAGTGTCTGGAACTGACAGTCCACAAGAAGAAGATCTTACTTTCGAAATGGGAGGAGTCCCAATTACCCCTGGAATGGTAATTGGTAATTATTGCTATGTCCGTCCAATTGGGAAGGGTGGAATGGCAAATGTATTGCTAGCTCAAGACCCCAACAATAAACCTGTTGCTCTAAAAGTATTAAAGCAAAATCGATTTAAAACAGGTAAACGACGCTTTAGAAGAGAATTTCGATCCGTCGCTCGAATTAATCATCCCAATGTTATCCGTGTTTATTCCTTTGGAGACTACTTTTCTCATCCCTATATTGCGATGGAATTTATAGATGGCATCGATCTTCACACCACTATCCGTAATTTTAGAGAGAAATCACTCTCTTATAGATGGCAGCGTGCTGAAGAAATTTTAACAGATCTGAGCAGAGGACTCGCCTGCATACATGAGCACGGCCTTATCCATCGAGACCTCAAGCCCTCAAATATTCTTCTCAATGATCAAGGCGCATGTAAAATTTCTGACTTTGGAATCGTCAAGTCGATCAATACCGATCCTGAGCAGTCAACAACACTGGTTGGTACCTGGGCCTACGCTTCTCCAGAACAAATATCTGGCCAACCACTAGATCTCCGCTCAGACCTCTACTCTCTTGGCATTATCTTATACGCCATGCTCACGGGAAGACGCCCCTTTGCTGCTGATAATATGGCTGGCTATCTAAAGCTTCATAAAGAAAAATTACCCATGCCCCCCTCTCATCTAATGAGCAGCGTGCCCAAAAAACTTGAGCAAATCTGCATGAAGCTCTTAGAGAAATCACCTCGAGATCGCTTTCAATCATCCAATGAAGTGCTCGATGCTCTTGGAGTGACCGTAGAGAAAGATCCCTCTAAGATTCAAGAGCTACGCCCCTGGAGAGCTCCTCTTGTTGGAAGAGAGCTCATCATGGATCAAATGCTGAAGAACATCAGCGACTTGAATGATGGAGAGGGAGCGATCATTCAAATCCTTGGCGGCGATGGACTAGGAAAAAGTAGGATTCTTCTGGAGGTCTATAAAGAGCTCAGGCACCTCAATCACCCTGTCTTTTATGGACGAATATCTCCGAAACAAAGCCCTTTAGAGATGCTTCTTCTCTTTGCTAAATACATATCTATTGAGACTGGAGATCTACAGATCAGCTCGATTGCACGTCAAATAGAACAGAGTCTCGTCGACAATGGTCATTCAAAGATTCAAATCCAGCGCAACCAAGCTAACCTCAAAAATCAGCTCTTTGATCGTATTCAAACCACCCTTCAAGATCGAGCTGAGAAACGCCCTCTCTTCTTTCTAATTGATGATCTCCACTATGCGGGAGGACCTCTTCAAGACCTCATGAATTTCTTAGCGAGATCTCTTCTTGAAAGAGCACAGCTCCCTCTTCTCTTTGTTGGAACAGCAGATACACGACAAACTTGGCTCAACTCTTCTCAGCACTACACATTACCGGCACTAGAAGAAAAGCACATCCTAGAAATGCTGACAAAGCTCTGTGGCAAGCTTTCAGATCTCGACCTCTTTTCCGAGCAGCTCCTTCGTCAAACAGAAGGAATCCCCGTCTTTCTTGTGGAATTTTTAAGAGACCTTATCCGACGTAAAATACTCATCCAAGAAGACCCCTATCGGTTTACAGTATCTCCAAAGCAGCTTGCCTCACAAGGGTTAGATGTTCCCCTAAGTCTACGACAGCTGGCTCGCCGCCGGCTGGAGCTTCTCACGCCCACGCAAAAAGAAATTATTCTGCTGCTTAGTGTCGTTGGTCAAGAGGTCGATGTTGATACCTTCCTTGAAATTATAGAGAAAGAAGAAGATCAAATCCTAGACGAGCTTCACTATCTTCGCAATACGGGAACCCTTCTCTTTCGCAGAATTGGACTCGACAGTATTGTGGAGCTAGCTCGGCGAAAACTCGGTGAGATCTTCTACGAGGAGATCCCTCTTCAAGATCGCAATATACTCCACCTCCGCGTAGCTAATGTACTAGAAAAAAGACGAAATCATCTCACAAGCTCGCAACAAATTGGAGAGCACTACCTTTCTGCTCGCCTTTACGGTAAGGCTTTTTACTATCTAGCTAATTCTATATTTTTACTCTGGGATCAGGGTATAGCCAAAGATGCAATGAAGCTGCTTCAAAAAGCTCTTCCTCTCATTCGAGATGCCAAAAATGAGCTCGAATCAGCTCAGTTTTTGAAAGCTAGAATATGGGTTCTTAAGGTTCAATTCTTAGCTGCAGAAAATCATGGCGACTGGAAGCTAGCAACCAAGTATGCTCGCTCATTACTCCGCTATGGTCGAGAGCTCAAAGACTTTGATGTCATCGCGAAAGCCGAGCTTGGGCTTGGTAGAATTTTCCTTGAGCAAGGAAACTTTGTAGAATCAGAGCGTAGAATAAAAGGGGTTCTGCGTGCAGCAGAAGAGCTTTCCAACCACACAATACAAATCCTAGCTCTTCATCACATGTGTGCCGTTGCATGGGAACAAGGAGATCTTGATCGAAGTGAATCCATCGCCCAAATTGGGCTGAAAGCCGTGGGAGAAAATGCCCTCTCAAAAGCGAGTATATTGCTCTCTCTCGGTGCCATCAATGCCATTCGTTGTCGCCTACAAGAGGCCGAACAACAGATGATACAGGCTGAGCAAATCTTTTCCCAGCTACAGCACAAGAAAAAGCAATGTACCGTCCTGGCCAACCTCGCTGAAATTCAACTGTGGCAGTCCAAATGGAATACTGCGCTTACCAATGTAGAGCGGTCCCTAAATTTAGCACAAGACACCTATCATCAAGCCGGTATTGCGCAGGCACAGCTGACCTACGCTATGCTCTATTTAGAAATGGGCCTTTTTCGAGAATTCGATCTAAAACACAAGCTCGGTACAGACATAGCCAACGAGCTCAACCTTCAGAGCGCAAAAACCGTTTCCTACTTACTTCAGGCTAAGCAAGATCTTTTGTACAGAGATCCCATCTCTGCTTATAAAAATGCCAAACAAGGACAAGAAATCTGTACTGGCTCAGATCCAGAAAGCTACTTTTTTGTATTTGAAGCTCAGGTACAGTTTGCCAACCTGTTGATGGATGACGCTAGCTCTGTAAATATAGAGCCTATCTTAGAAAGAACAGAGGAACTTCCCATCGCTCGACGACTTGACATCTTGCTTATTATTACAGAGATTTTGTTTCATTCCGGAAAACAAGAGCAGGCCTTTGCTCAAATTGAGCTCATATTAACCCAAGCCTCTCAGATTGGGCTATGGCTTTGGTCTCTTCGAGCAGAACACCTAAAGTATCGCCTGCTTGAGCTCAACGATGCTGAAAATACCGTTGAGCAAAAACTTGTATTGAAAACATTGCTCTCTCAAAGCACCATTAGACTTCCTGCAGAGCTGAAGAAAAGGATGGAGCTCTTCTTTCTACAGGATCGTGAAAATAGTGCTTTTTGGAAAAATATCTAGTCTTCATTATAAAAGAAACAGCTCTTTATTGTTTAGCTGACTTTTCCTAAAAGATGTTCTCTCAAGTACACATGTATGCCTCCAATAGTTCATAAGATCGGCCCCTATACTGTGGAGCGTATGCTCGGAAAAGGAAGTACCTCTTCTGTTTATCTTTGCACGGCACCACATACATCAGTAGCTATAAAGTGGTCTGATCTTACCAGCCCAGAGGCCAATCTACGCTCGCAAAGAGAAGCTGAGGTCCTCAGCACACTCGCTCATTCAAATATTGTTCCTTGCTGGGAGCAAGGAGTTGCAAACGCTCAGCCTTACTTTGTCATGCCCTATATTGAAGGAGGCGATCTTCGTACCCTAACCACAAAACTCCACACGAGACCACCTCATGAGCGCTATCGTACCTGTCGTCAAATATACCTTGGTCTTCTCGATGCACTTGAACATTTACATCAAAAGAACTGGCTACATCGGGACATCAAGCCTGCAAATGTACTCTTCTTGTCCAATGAACAACCTATACTTATTGATTTTGGAACCCTTCATTTCAAAGGAGCACCAACAGAAGCACTCTTTATCGGAACGCCCTCCTATGCCGCTCCTGAGCAAATAAAACGAGCTCCTCTCACCGAAGCCTGCGACTACTTTAGCCTTGCAGCCACGCTTTATTTTCTGCTCACGCAAGAAGCTCCCTTTAAAGACAAGGAAAGAGCTCCTCCGATACCTATTCGTCATTTCGACCCCGAAATTCCTCCAAAATTAGAAGCACTGATTTTAATGAGTCTTTCAGAGAAAATAGAACAACGCCCAACACTACTAGAGCTTCGAACCAAGCTAAGACGCCTATCGGCCTCCGATATACTCCAGCTTCGACAGGCACGACTACTTGCGGGAAGAAGAGATGTTGAGCAAAAAATCGGAAAAATTATTTCTCAAGCACAAAGTAAAAATGGGCTCTCTATCCGTCTCTTAACTCAGAGTCCCTCCGATCTAAACTGGGCTCTGCAGCTCATCAAGCAAAATTGCAACAGAGAGGCCATTCCCATTCTAGAAATATTTAATGCTATTGAACGTCCTTCCTCTCACCAAGGACTCTTAATAGATCACACCAGCGTATATCCCTGTGATCATGAGCTTATCTTTCCTCCTCTGCGTCTTGCAGATCTAAGACGAACTCTTTTTGCTCTTTTTCCTAAGCACCCTCAGCTTGCAAGGCTTTCATGTTCATTGCGCTTCTATAGCGGAGGCTTTGTAGATCCACTTCTATCGCTTATCGAAACCCTCAAAAGCGATACTCCTCAAAATCTGAAGCCACACGAACCAGATCTTGGAGAGCTCGAGCTGATGGAGCATGAAATACTTTTTCAGCTTTCTTATGCTCAAGATTCTTTGGATCTCAAAAGTTTTCAGCAAACATTAAGCCCACTCATAGAGCCCAAATTATTGCGCCTTCTTCAAAAGGGCTACATTAAAAAAAGCCCTTCAGGTCGATGGATGCTCTCTGCTGAACATATGAGAGAACCCCTACTAAAGCAGCTTGAAAAAGAGAGGACTGCAAAGAATCCAAATAAGGAAACAGCCAAGCATTTTACAGAGCGTTCCTCTGCGATTCAGCTAAGTATTGAGCAAGGACGTCTTGCAACTGCAAAGCACAAACTTTTACATGGCATTGAAACACTTGAAATTCTAAAAGAACAGGAGCTAGAATCCGCTTATCGCCTTCAGCTGGGGTTGCTCTTAATCAGAATTGGAGCCTTTCAAGATGCAGAAAAAGAGCTCTCGGATGCTGCCGTTCTTTCAAGTGCTTGCGGGGCAAGAAATAACAATGCTAGGACAGACCTCCTGAGGGCTGTTGTACACCTTGAAACAGAGAGCAATCACCGCGTAGCTGGTAGTCTAGCTATGAACAGAGTGCTCTCTGCAAGCAAACAGCTTAAAACGCCTCTTTTATACTCCATTTGGGCTTGGGCTGCAGCCGCACTTGGAGATGTTCGAAGCTTTAAAAAAGCAGAGCAACAATTCTTTAAGAAATCTCCCCCATTACTTCACTCCTTGCATACTCAATATTTGCTTCGTGGGCTCATTCTATTAAATAAAAATTCAGCGGCTCTTGATTTACTAGAACGCTTAAATCCCACAACACCTCTACTCTGTTGGGAGCTTGGAAAGTTTTATGCTCTGCTGAAAAAAGACAAGGCACTTCCTACTGGTACTCTAGCTCTCGGACTCTCTATTGAAGAAATACGATTGCTAAAAAATAGATGGAACCGGCTCACTAAATTTCCTCTTCAAGATGAAACCTAGCTCGCAACATTAAAAATATTCACCTTATTTACAGGCCCTATCAATGTCCCCTTTATCTTACCAAGCAATTGAACCACTCGTTCAATCCACATCAACCTCCGGACGAACCGTTCGTGTCTCTTTCGTATGCCCATTAAGCAATGTCGAAGTGTCCAGCCAACACACCCTACCCAAGACAGCCTCTAAGGGGGCTGTTGCCCAACAAATTGAGCGCTCTGTTCTCTACACAATCCAACGAGAAGCTTATACTCTTATTCGCTCTCTCTTTGGTAACAATGCTATTGGAAGAGCTGCAGGAGGCCTCGCACAGCAAACGGTTCGTCAGGTCGCCTCCTCTTCTCGAATTTCCCAAAAAGAGATGCAGGATGCAGTGGTTCAAAGCTTCTATCGTGTGCAAAATCGCTTCGTATGGAACAAGGATCATTGGGTCTCAGCACAGGCCGCTCGCTCCATCCTCTCTCCGTTTGAACAGCAGCTTGCAGAGGCGCCAATTACACATAATTATGACCTTCACATCCTTGCAAGAATGATGGCAGAGCTCATTCAAGCTGATGGGGTTGTCAATGATCGAGAGATATATTTATTCAATGATCTTGTTCCTGCCGAGCTCGGTACATTTTCAGGCTTCTCAAGACTATCACCTCTGAATGAGAATGAGCTCGATCAATGTTCTGTCGGAGAGGTTCGAGCATCTATGCTTATGACAGTATGGCTTTTAGCACTTAGTGATGGACATCTAGCTGCTGAAGAACAGCAACGATTAAATGTATTTGCACACGGACTAAGGCTCAATCGTTCACAACAACAAAATGCTCAGGAGCACGCTGAAGCTCAAGCCCTTGAAGGATTTCTTGATCGAATACATTCAAGAGGTATCGCCTCTGCTAGAGATCAAGAAAGTCTAATCCAATTTGCACACCAAATGGGTATCTCTAAAGCGAGAACGCTCCAACTTGATGCTGCCTATCAAAGAAGAAAGCTCAGCTAGCAGCCCCTGCTCTCAAACAACTCTTTTCAAGAATTCGATCTTATTCCTTTGCTGAGATATGCTTTCTCTAGATCTATTACTGAGGTTCTGATGTTTGCTGTTCTACTCTTCGCCTGTACAAATCCCGTTAACCTTTCCGGACATGTCAAAGACATCTGGGGAAAACCCATTGTAGGTGCAGAAATTAAGCTAAAAGGCAATGAAACCCCAGAGACAAGTGGCTCAGATGGAAGCTTTTCATTCTCTCTGGCAGATCCTCCTTCGGAGAGCAAAGAATTTACATTTCGAGCTGATGCTGATGGATTTATGTATGGTACCGCAAATTTTACCTACTCTCCGGAAAATCAATCTTCACCTCTGGTCATCGAGCTCTACAAAGAGCTGGCTGATGCGGGATTTTATGTGCTGGGAGAAGAAGACTATACCCCCATCAAAGAAGAGTCTATACAAATTCACACCACAGAGCTTGAGCAAATCATTGGAATAAAAGATATTGGTAGCACAACGCTTACTGGTGATGAGGTGCTCTTCAAAACTCCTCTTCGTAAAGAGCAAATCCAGCAGCTGGATCTCAAGATTCATCGCCTTCACTTTCAAGAAAAACGACTTATTAAAGGAGTAAAAGGTCCAGAAGAGGTAGATCTCGACCTCTGGCTCCCCAAAGAAGAACATCCTTTTACCATCAAAGGGCTCAACTCTGAGCAAACTTACCGCCTCACTATTAAAGATCTTCCAGCAGGCGTCTACGCCTTTAGCAGCAACGGCATCTTGGATAAAAGAGGAAAAACACTCAATCTACCCAAAGAGCTTCAAGAAGTCTTTCCTTTCGAGAAGAAGTAGGCGCCTCCAACAATCAGCTCCCCTCTTCTCCTTGTTCCTGTAACCAAGCTTCAAGAATTACTGCTGCTGCTGCTGCATCAATCGATGCTTTTCTTTTGCGAGAAGAACGCCCAGCATCTAGAAGCCTTCGGTGTGCTTCTATGGTTGAAAAACGCTCATCTTGATAAAAAACAGAAAATCCCAGCGTCCTTAATGCCTCTCCAATCTGCCGTGCCAGTCGTACAGAGCGCCCCTCTGTACCATCAAGCATCAAAGGTAAGCCTACCACAATTGTGCGAACCTCATGTTCTTGACAAAGAGCCGCTATTCGAGACGAATCTGCGCGTACGGATTTTCGTGAAAGCACCGTCAACGGAGTAACCAAGCCCAGCTCCTGAGTCCCTCTAGCGACACCGATCGTTTTAGTTCCTACATCTAATCCAAAGAGCTTAATCAATGTCTTCCTCTCTTAAAACATTTATCATATCTCAAGGTAGAGAGCTACTGAATGGCTCTACTTTAGATACCAACGCCCAAACCATAGCTAAGTGGCTTCATCAGACGGAATACTCTGTAGATAAAGTCTCAGTTCTTCCAGATGATCTTATCCAGATCAAGAACACCTTAAAAGAGAATATAGAACATTACAAGCTCATTATTATCACTGGAGGCTTAGGACCAACTGCCGATGACCTTACAGCCGAAGCAATGGGAATGCTGTGTGAGGAACATTGTCTGCTCAACTCTCAAGCTTTAAGATGGCTTGAAGCTTATTTTCAGCAAAAAAATATACCACCACCCCAAAGTGCCCTCAAGATGGCTCTTATGCCCCCTCAAGCAACCGCTCTTTACAACCCTTTGGGCTCTGCTTCAGGAATTTCTCTACGCTATAATGACACCACTATCTTGGCATTTCCAGGGGTTCCCGAAGAGCTCAAGGCCATGCTTCCTTTGCACCTAAAACCACTAAAAAAAACAAAGCAAGAACTACTCTTTGCCACTTTTGGCTATCCAGAGAGAAAGATCGTCTCTCTTCTTGCTCCTGTAGATGCTCCCTTTGGAATTCAAGCAACACCTCAGGTAACATGGATCTCTTTTTCAACACATCACCTTGAGAAGAAGCAGCGAGAAGAGCTCTCTGTACAAATCAAAGTCCTACTGGCACCTATTCTCTTTGCAGAGCGAAGAGTTACGCTTGAAAAGGTGGTCTCTGAGCTACTTCTTCAGCGAGAAGAAAGTATAGCTCTCGCTGAAAGCTGCACAGGTGGAAAGCTTAGCTCTTGGCTCTGCTCTAGAGCTGGTGCAAGTCGCTATTTCAAAGAAGCAGCTATCGTCTACTCCAACTCAGCTAAGCAAAGGTATTGCGGTGTTCTTCAGGCAGACTTAGATGAGTTCGGAGCCGTTAGTGAACCGGTTGCTCTTGCTCTTGCACAAGGAATCGCTGAACGCTCTGGAAGCACATGGGGAATTGGAATATCTGGTATAGCAGGGCCAGGAGGAGGCTCTCAAGAGAAGCCTGTGGGAACCGTACATATTTCACTCTTTGGTCCCAATGTACAGCAACATCAACGATTTGTATTCTCTGGTTCTAGAGCCCAAATTACAGACAAGGCAGCTGCAGCTGCCTTGTTTATGCTTTACCAACAGATAAAACACTAATTATAAAACTATTCTCTTTAAAAATAGTAGTTTAACCCTGCCAAGACTTGAGATTGTACTTCATCAACATTCTGAAAAGAGGTGTATCGTCCTTCCGCATTTAAAGAAATATGCTGCCCTATACCAAGCTCGATTCCAACGCCGCCATGATAGCCATAAGCGTAGTCATCAGGCAAGTTATAGGATGTCATGTTCTTAGCACCAGATAGCTCTGAGACAGATACACCACCTGAAATATATGGACTCACCCCTGTCCAAGGAAACAGATACAGCTGAGCAGAAGCTTGTAAAGGAGATTTTAAGCTAGTGCTAAAATCATCACCTGTTTTTATATACGAGAGCTCTAGACCAATCGGATCAAACAAGCGATAACCTATAGCACCTCCAAAAGAAATATCTTCTGTCGAATTGCCCTCTCCGAGTTGCTCTCCAAGTAAAGCTCCTCGCATACCAATGCTTAAGCTTTTTCGTCGATCAAGACTCCTTTTAGGTGCTCGATACTCACGAACAGTGTCACCATAATAATTATGCTCCTCGATAAAGACATTCTGTGCTGGTGGAGTGTAATAGAGAACACCTGCACCCCAGTAATTTGGATGCCAAGTCGGATACTCCGCTACAGATTGACGATGAGCATCAGGGTTCCATCCTTTTGGAGTAAGGGCTGACTTTTCTACTGTCGTATTTCGACCTCCTCTCCCCTGAGAACCTTGTCGATCAGAATTAGTTCGATCAGAACGTTGTCCTTGAGCTCTCTCTCGTTGATTATTTTGTGAAGAGGAACGAGAAGCACCTGGTTTATATTCAGAGCGCTCTAGAGCACTATAGCTACTCGCTCTAGAAGAATTACGTTCTTGTACCGATCTTCCTGAGCTCTGAGAAGAAGATGGCCTCTTTAGCTCTGGACGAGATGTAGACTGCGAGGGTCGAATAGCTCTGGAATCTTCTCTCTTGGGAGTTCCCTTACTATTCGGAGTAGGCTTTGCTGGACGATGTACCTGAGAAGAAGAGCGACTTTGTCCTTGACTTGGCCTTACTTTACTCTTTGAATGTGAAGCAGGAGAGCTCTGTATAGAATCCACTCTCTTAGAAGATGAAGGTCTAGAAGGCTGTCCTAATTTTGAAGGTTGAGAACCAACACTAGATCTAGTTGTCCCCTGAGCTCTCGTACTTGTAGAAGGACGCTGACTTGGTGAAGATGCAGAACGCTTTGAGGTTGATACACTTCTTGAGGCTCCCTTGACAGAAGAGTGTGCTGAAGAAGGTCTTGTATGAGGCTGAGCAGTTGGTCTTTTGGGCTGTGACTTCTGAGCCTTGGACTTTTGTGTTCCTGAGCTTTTTCCTTGCTTAGTACCGGATTTCGTTCCTTTTTTATTACTTGGAGAACTTTTTTTAGGAGTTGCTTCCTCATAAGGAGCATCGTCAAGCAATAAGCTTGAGGCCTCTGATGTTCTGATTAGTCCTATAAGAATTAATGTGGTGATCATTTTTCCCTCCTTCAAAATGTAATTGTGCCTATAATGACCACCTCTATTTCTCTTTATTCAAAAATAAATATATTTCCTGAGCACTCTATATTTAATTCCCAAGACCAAAACCTTTACGAATAAATGGAAGCTCTTTCTCTAAAATAAGAAACCTAGCTCCTCGAGCCTGTAATAAGACGAAACCACCATAATCAGAATCCTTTATGACAGAGAACAGCAGCACTTCTTTGGTTCCTCCAAGGAGAGTGACTTCCAGCTGCTCTTGCTCTTCGATCAGAGAAGGGTCTATGGTAACAGAAAGAGGTTCTGCTTCTAAAGAAAGAAGCCTATTAACCATAAAGAAGATCTCTCTGAGCTCAATAGCTTGATGGCTTGGCTCTATTAGATTCCACAAGCCATTAGAGAGATCTTGCTGTATTTCAATACTTATTTCTTTATTGGTGTAGCGAATCCGATCAATTGATGCTTTGTCTATACCTTTAAATATTCTTCTTTCTTGAAAAGAACTCTTTCCAGAAAGTAAGAGCTGAAAGATGCTTGAGGAGACCACGTAGCGTTTATCCTCAACACCCACAATACTTCCTTTGGCTCCTTTGTACAGGTCTACCTCTTGTTCTTTGTCTTGAAAGTAAAATTTCATCTTTGCAACAAGCGTCCCCTCAGCTTGCTGAGTAATCTCCTGACCTATTCTGAGACGCCCCAGTGAAAGAAGAACTTGCTCTATGCTTTCTTGATTGAGCTCTCCGGTTACCGAAGGAGTTATCGTCCACAGCTCTCCTCTTCTCTTCAGAGTATATCCATCATCGTCAATTGGTTGAACACTAAGCTGAAGCAGCTCTGCTGGAGAAAAGTCAAGAATAACTTGATTTAACCACTCAGAGCTCTTCTTAGCAAATCGAGCACGACTTCCAACATCTGCTCTATACACATGATCCTCTCCGCTTATCCTCACAAAAGAAGAACCTCCCTCTGTATCATGCCCGACAACAAAGGAGATTTTTGTAGAATCTTCTGCCATAAGCTGCACCACAATACCGCTATTTGCATCTAAGCCATACTCGGAAAAGTTTTGACTATCAAGCCTAATATCCATCAAGATCTCTTTTCTAAATGCCATTAAGAGCGCTCTTACCTGAACCTGATCTGCCTTTCCTGAGATCGGTTGTTCGATAAACCAGGTCTCTCCTACACGCTTTAAAAGAATCTCTTCTGCTGCTGAACGTAGCTGAATTTCGGTAATTTCGTCTCTAGATACAGCAGAAATAAAGGACATAACATCAACTGACTGAAGTACATCTCCTCTGTTAGCCCCCCATAAAGAGAGTACAAAGAATAGGAACAACATCCATGTTTTTCGATAAATCCTCATAATCTTCTCTTAAAGATAAAAACAAAGCCGCCTACCAACCACAAGATCGCAAGGCCACCCACCAAATTAAACAGTCGTAGCTTCCAAAGCTCTGCATCAGATATGGTCAGAGGAGCTAGCTGCATTGCCTTTGCTCGTATGCGGATAAGATTATCACTCTGAGACATCCAATCTGCTAGGTTAAGCATAAAAGCCACATTGTTAGGAACAAAGTCTGCTGAGCCCGCTACGATAAGCCGAGCAGGAACCCCATTAACAAGCTTAGGCTCTTCTATCTTTGTGCCTTGCTCTTCAATAGGAGGCTCTGGAACCGTTTTATCCGCAAAGAAAGAGCTCATTCTTCCCTCTAAAGCAATCAAAACCGGCCACTCTCCTCGCTCTTCTCCTGGAGCGAGAACCTTATAAGCCGTAGGATCAATACTTCTTACAGAGGCAATTCTTCCTGAAGCAGAAGATGTCTTTGCCCATACCTGCGCTGAGACAGAAGAAGATCTTTCGTTCGACAGCTCAAGAGAGCTTACAAAAGGAAATAAGAGCTCATCAATTCCCCTCATAACAATATGCTCATGCTTTAATGATGTGACCCGAGGTAAAAGAGGATAGCTCAGAGGAATCATTCTCTGAGAATTCCCCTGATGTACAGGAAAGCTCATTACACCATTCTGCTTTCTATCTGCTATGAGATCTCTTTGTATAAAGACACCATAGTGACCTAAGAAAGCATCGAGCCCATGAAAGACCTCTTCAGGACGTAGCGTTCTCATGTTCGCCCTTGTATGAGTTAAAAACACACCAAGAGAACCTCCTCTCATTAAGAATTGATCAATCTGATAAAGCGCCCTCTGAGAAAAGGGTTTTTGCGGCCCTACAATCCAAAGCTGCTCAATCTCTTCAGAAATAGTTCCGGCACCACCTAGAGGTTGTTCTATTAATCTAAAGCGCTCTTCAAGCTTACTCCTCATAAGCTCAAGTGGTCCCTTTCCGTTCAGTAAGTCAGGCTCATTGTGACCAGAAGAAAAGGCCAAAATAGGCGTGTTGGAGCTTACGGTAAGTGCAGTTAATGCTCTCGCCAAATCATACTCAAGTAGCTCTAAATTACTCACCACCGGTAACACTTCTTGCTTCTCTCCATAAAGAAGTGCTACCCCCATGTAAACTTGTTTAAGCTCCTGACGGTTTCGACTTCGAAAGCGATAAGGTACAGACTCAACTCCAAACCGCTTAGCTTTTTGCTCAAGCGCTGCCTTTCCTGTTGGATCGATGACCTCAATGTGCATTTGGCCTCGACTGTAGGCTTGAAGCTCGCTGAGCTTATCAAGAACAAGCATTTCATGATTGTTGTATGGAGCCTCCAATCCCTTAGTAAAAAAAACTTTTACGGATAAGGGCTTATCAAGCTTCCAAACCAGAGCTCTTGTCGTCTTTTCTAAAGAAAATATCTTATCTTTACTCAGATCTATTCGAAAGAAATTGTTGTATGACCAAAGATTAAAAAAGATAAGCCCCAACACCACAAAAATAATCTGAAGCACCAGATTAAGCTTCCGCTCAGTCCTGATGCTTTCTGCTTTTCTTTCTTGCAGCACAACATCCTTCATGAGCGAAGCCTTCTTAGCTCGAGCTGAAGGAGCGTAAGGTGTAGGAAGAGTGCAATTATGGAGACATAGTAGAAAAGGTCTTTAGAATCAACCATACCTCTTGCCAAATGCCCAAAATGATACTCAAACGATAAAAACTGAACCCAAGGAAGAGCAGATACAGGGATTCTATCCAATGCATAACCAGTCACAAAGGGCAAAGCAGAGAGTACGAATGTAATTAAAAATGAGAACATTTGATTTTTAGAAGAGCAGCTAGCCGCCATACCAATCGCAGCAAAAGATGCTCCCAACAAAAATAGACCAAGATAACCTCCAACCATAGCCCCCCAATCAATTTCGCCGTAAAAATGTAGGGTTAAAGGATAGGTCACTGTTAAGGAGAGAGATAGCGCGATCAGTGTAAGCACCGACAAGTACTTGCCAATAACGATAATTTCATCCGCAACAGGCAGCGTCAATAACAGCTCGATGGCTCCACTTCGATTCTCCTCAGCAAAGGTACGCATCGTTAAAGCAGGAACCAGAATCAAAAGTGCTACTGCAGCCCAAAAAAAGAATGGTCGAGCATCAACATGCCTCTGCCCCAGCGAGTCGTGTAGGTAAAAAGTCATTCCTCCGACAAAAACAAGGTAAATCGAAATAATGATATATCCTTGAAGACCAGAAAAAAAACCTACTGTCTCTTTTTTTAAAATAGTAAATATTTGTCTCATAGGTCGCTTTTGTAACCTATTTTAGTCGTTATAAAAGAACCTTACTCTTTATCCATTTAAATTTAGTCGAAATGCGCTCTCATAAATCTCTAAAAATATATAAAGAACCAACCGAGAGCAAGCTCTCACACGGGCTTGAGGAGCTACCACTCCTCAAGTCCAATTGCTCTGTAGAAGAGGCCGATGTGATTGTCGTTCCCTTTCTCATTTTAGAAAATATCTCTGCACAGCCACACTTTTCCAGCAAGATCAAAGCTTTTTTTGAATTACCTGTTGAAGAAGGGCGCCAGCAATTAAAAGCTTTTCATGCTTCGATCGTACAGAAATTTGTACGACTCTATCAGAAGAATATCCATAAACGATACCCTACGACTATCAACACACCTTTTCTGGTTTTTATTGTATCGGACTATGAGGAGAGCTATTTTCAAGAAAAAAACATCATCTTTTACAAAACATCGATGTTTAAATCGACAAAATTTACAAATGACTATCTACTTCCTTATCCCAAAAGCAGATCCGATATACCCTATACTCCAATTGCTCAAACCAGCATTTCTCAACACACTCCTCTTGTTGGATTTTGCGGCATAATAAACGATCCCAAGCGTAAAGACTTACTTACTGCAATACATCAACATCCAGAAATAGGGCATGAGTTTTTAATTCGCAATCGTTTTTTTGGTCATATACAGAAAACATCTGCTCAAAGCACTTCTGCCCAATTTCGGCTCGATTTTATTCAAAACCTGCTAAAAACCCATTTCAACATATCTTCACGAGGAAGAGGAAATTATTCCATTCGTTTTTATGAAACACTTCAAGCAGGAAGAATTCCAATACTTATTGATAGCGACATCGAATTTCCATTCTCAGAACTTATCAATTGGAATGAGCTCGTCATCTGTAAAAAATCTCCAGAAGAGGTCTGCGTAGATCTTCTTCATACCTGGAAGCAGAAAAGTATCGCTCAACAACATGCTCAGTGCAGAGAAATTTGGGTGCAGTATCTTTCTCCAGAAGGTATTGAGAAGAGCATTCTCCAGATGCTGCCCACGATCTTACAGCGAAACAAGTCGCTCTAAAAAGCCCGTCTTACTTAGCCGAAAGAGCTGGAACAATCTCGACTGCTCCTTCTTTGGCCCAAGACTTTGCTGCTGTAAAATCAAGAGGAGCATCAGGGATTCGATGCTGTGTCATCTTAGCTGTTTCAAAGAATCCCCTAAGCGTTCTAAACATTGAGCTTGTATCAATCCAGCAAGCTCTCATACATCCCTCACAGCTACCAGCCTCTTTTAAACGACGACGTTCATAAAGAGTCGATTGAAAGTAGTCATCAAATTGTGGATCTAAAAAATGAAGATGTTGATGCTGAGTACGATGACAAATGGTGAACTGACCATTGGGGGCAATACTAAAGTAGAGCTTACCTGCATCACAACCTTCAGAGGGAAAATAACCTGTTTTCAGGTAATTCTTACTTGATTGAAGGTATGGCGTGGAGTTCAAAATAGGCCAACCCTTACTTTTCATCTCCAAAAGCTCAGAGTACGCCGTGTCTATTCGACGCTGTATTTGAGTGGTTGAATCCTCAACGTGAAGTCCCATCTCCGGACGATATCGAATAAAACGCCCTTCCCAGTTTTTCACACCATCATTTGGATCATCGAGAAGCTCTATCGGTAAAAAACTGATGGTAAAACCAATCGCTGCGGCAAATCGAACAAGCTCTGGTAGCTCTTCAAGATTCAAGTTTGATACGACACAATTAATATTCGGCAAAGGTCCTTTTTGCCCCTTTAAACGATGAGCTATATGCGTCATTGTCCCAACAGCATCATCCCAAGAACCTTCTTTTTCACAAATATAGTCAAACCGAGCTGGATACAGACTATCTAGAGATATTGAAAAGTTCTGTAGCCCAGCGTCCATTAAACGGTCAATGCGCTCCAAAGGAACACCAATTCCATTCGTTAACACACGTACATTGAGAGATTCTTTCAAAAAACAAGAGACAAGCTCTTCGAGATCATCTCGAGCAAAGGGCTCTCCTCCACCAATAGAGACTTGAGCAACGCCCATCTTTTTCATTTTTGCGGCGACCAGCGCAACCTCTGGAATAGAGAGCTCTTCTTTGGCGTTCCCATATCGCCAAATACCACACATTTTACATGTAAGATTACAACGATGAGTAACACCGAAATGAGCATATACTGGGACGGATCGATCCATCGCAGCTCGAGCAATTTGTGTGTAATGGCGCAAACCTAGTCGCATAACAATACCTAAATAATATTAATCCAGTATAGCATAAATTCTATCGCTTCTCACTAAAGCGCCAATGCAGATTCTCGAACAGCTTCAATCAAATGCTGTCGATCTGAGTGGCTTAAATTGGGGTGGACAGGTAAATGTAGCAGCTCTTTATTGGCCTTTTCTGCATTTGGACAGGGCATTCTATACTCTTGAAAAAGAGGATGGTCTGACATATTATTCATATACCCTGTGGTTGTATCGACCCCTCTAGAACGAAGCTCAGCAGCCAATGCTGCTCTGTTTGCATGGTGCACGACATAGCTCATATAGATCGGCTCAGCACCATCAGGATACAAAGGACACTCAACCCCTCTTAAGCTTTTTAGCCCCAGATCCAGAGCACGCCCATTATTTTTTCGAGCGCCATTAAGACGCTCAATTCGCTCAAGCTGCTTCATTCCCACAGCTGCTTGAACCGCTAAAGCCTTACCATGGGTTTGATAATATTCTGGAATTCTCTGATAGGTACACTCTTCTTCACCAAATCGTTCATGAATTGGATCTGAGCCAAGCTTATTCCCCAAAACTACAGCAGGATGAACCCCCGCCCAATAGAATGCTGGATGTGTCGCAACATACATTGCTAGGCCGGTAAACGTTTCTTTCCAAGCGCGCTTTTTGGTCGGAAATTGGCTCTTGCTAATCTTTTCTCGAACAAAACGAGCAATATTCGCATCATTCGTCGTAATCATAGCTCCAGAAAGGGTCGTAATATTCTTGGTTAGACCAAAAGTATAGTAGGCAGCATCTCCCCAGCTTCCAACCCTTCTGCCCTTATATTTAGCACCTGTAGACTGTGCACAGTCTTCTATGACCTTTATTCCATGCTCTGCTGCAATGGTATTAATCTTTTCCATGTCACAAGGTGTTCCAAAAAGATGCGTAGGAACAACAACCTTAGTACGATCTGTAATTTGTGCTCGAAAAGCCTCCGGATCAAGAACATGACTATTAAGACCAATGTCTGCAAAAGTCGGACGAGCCTTAACAAGCGGAACCATAGCGGGGATAGCAAAGTAGGTTAGCCCGGGAACCAATACCTCATCATTCTCTTCAACACCAAAAGCTTGAAGTAAGAGCAAAAAACCATACCGAGCCGAAGGCACCATCACGGCATACTCGGCACCAATGTAATGAGCAAACTGACGCTCAAATTTTCGCACCACATCATCGTTTGGACCGTCTTGAAGCAAGTATCGCACAGCAATAAAAGCCTCTTGTGGAGAAAAGCTGGGACTAAACCGTGGTATTTTTCCAAAAGCCATTTTTTTACCTTTTACAATCTCTATTAACGTAGATATTTGAGATAAAAAGCAAAGCTTTTAAATAGATTCTAAGTTATAAGAAAACTCCATTATTGGAGACAACATGCCTGCCCTACCCATCCTAGAAGCACCACACGCACTCCTTGCCAAGAAAGCTCGGCCCGTACGAGATGATGAATTCGGTGATGCTCTATCTCAACTTCTTCAAGACATGACAGACACCATGTACTTGGCCCCAGGCGTAGGCCTTGCTGCTCCTCAGGTGGGAGATTCAAGACAGATTATTGTAATTGATCCAGGAAACAATGATGATGATGCTCTTCCTCAGCTTTATCAGCTTGTGAACCCTGTTATTTTAGAAATGAGCGAGGAGCTAATTGAATATGACGAATCCTGCTTATCTGTTCCGGAGTACTCACTCATGATGACTCGCTCCAAAAGAATTCTTCTCTCTTGGAGAGATGCTCTAGGAGCCGAACATCAAAGCTGGTTTGAAAACTTTCCTGCAATTGTGGTCCAGCACGAAATGGACCATCTAGATGGAATTACACTCCTAGAGCACTCCTCACGTTTTGCAAAAGGTCGCTATATGAAGAAACAGCAAAAAAGAAGAAAGAGAAGAAGATAAAACTGCACCAACACTAAATATGTGCCTCACACCAAAAAGATCTCACAATGAAAGTTATATTTATGGGTACTCCTGATTTTTCAGTGCCAACCCTTCAAGCACTTATCGATTCTGAGCATGAAATCGTAGCTGTTGTGGCCCAACCTGATCGCCCCAAAGGACGAGGAAAAAAGCTTGTATCACCCCCAACCATCGAGCTAGCTAAATTACATGGACTGCCGACCAAACAACCTAAAAAGGTTCGAAGTGGTCCATTTTTTGACTGGATGCTTTCTAGTGAGGCTGATGTTGCCGTTGTGATCGCATATGGTCGTATTTTACCTGCTCCTATTCTCTCTTCGCCTAAACTTGGATGTATCAACTTACATGCTAGCCTACTCCCCGAGTATAGAGGTGCAGCTCCGATACATAGAGCTATAATGAACGGCGAAATAGAGACTGGAATTTGCACAATGCAAATGGATGAAGGAATGGATACTGGAGATGTTCTCATTTCATCTAAAGTAAAGATCCCTGCTTCTCAAACAATGGGAGAGCTGTGGAATGACCTCTCAGCAAAGGGAGCTGTACTGATGCTTGAAACGCTTAAAGAGCTTGAGGCCAATACGATTATTCCAACTGCTCAAGACCATACCCAAGCCTCCTATGCTCCGATGTTAACCAAAGAAGATTGCCTTATCAGCTGGGATCGTACTGCAGAAAACATCTATAATCACATACGTGGCGTCACCCCTTGGCCTGGTGCTTGGTGCTACCACAGAGGAGAGCGATTTAAGATATGGCACACAGAGATCGTCTCTTCTAACACTCTTTCAAACCTTAAAAATAGAGAAGAAGCTGCCACACCTGGAGAAGTAATCTCCCTAGAAGATGGTATCATTGTTGCAACCCAAAAAGGCGCCCTCAGACTTCTTGAGGTACAGCTTCCTGGCAAGAGACGCTCTCCTGCAGCTCACCTTATTCAAGGAAGAAAAGTCTTCATTGGAGAGTGCTTCTCTAGTATCGCCCCCGTTTAACCTTACAACCTTCAAAGAGTTCTCTAACATGACCATTATTAGCCCTTCGATCTTAAGCGCAGACTTTGGAAAATTAACAGAAGAAATAGAGAGTGTCTCTTCTGCTGATTGGATTCACATCGATGTAATGGATGGTCATTTTGTTCCTAACATCACAATCGGACCTCCAATTGTTGCTGCTGCTCGCCGAGCAACATCCCTTCCACTCGATGTACACTTAATGATTACGGAGCCTGATCGATATTTAAAGTCGTTTAGAGATGCCGGCGCTGACTGGATCACAGTACATGTTGAGGCATGTACCCATTTAGATAGAACCATACAATATATTCATCAGCTCGGTGCAAAAGCTGGAGTGGCTTTAAATCCACACACACCAGAGCATGTTCTTGATTATGTTCTCGAAGAGCTAGATCTAATCCTACTAATGAGCGTAAATCCAGGATTTGGAGGTCAAAAACTAATCGATAGGGTTTTCCCAAAGATAGAGCGAATTCGCAATAGAATCGACTCTCTTGGCCTTAATACCCTTATAGAAATAGACGGAGGAGTAAAAACTCATAACGCTCATCGATTTATCTCTGCTGGCGCTCATGCTCTTGTAAGCGGGTCTGGTGTCTTTGGATCACAGAACAGAGCCGAGACCATAGAGCTTTTACGTCAAGCAAAGTCCCCTGCGAACCAACGTACAGCATAGATTGCTCTTTGATGCCACCAAAGTGATGACGAGAACGTACCCCTCTTCAAAGGAAGACAATTGACTACCCATGAATTTCCCGTTCAAATTTACTATGAAGACACAGACCACTCTGGAGTGGTTTATCATGCCAATTTTTTAAAGTATTTCGAGCGAGCACGTGAGCATATGTTTGGTGTACAGCAGCTCGTAGATCTTTACCACACTGGGGTTGGTTTTGTCGTTTATCAGGTCAACCTGAAATATCTCAAAGGAGCTCAGTTCGGAGATACCGTCATCGTAAAAAGCACCGTAAAAAAAGAAAGTGCCTATCGACTAATTTTTCAGCAGAATGCATATACAAATCAAGAGCTCATCGTGACAGGCGAGCTCCAGCTCGCCTGTGTAGACGAAGAAAAACGCTTGGTAGCTCTTCCAGAATCTGTGATCAAAGCATTACAAAAAACCTCGTTCTACGAAGAATAACCTTAAAAAACATATACTTGGATTCATAACACTAGCTTCAAAAGAGCTTCTTCGTCAAGCCGATAACCAACCCACTCTTCTTTACGAACAGCACCGAGCTCTTCATAGAATTTAATAGCACCTTGGTTCCACTTGAGAACTGACCACTCAAATCGAGTGCATTTCATCTCAAGAGCAATCGAGGCTAATTCTCGCATTAAAGCACCACCTACCCCTTGTCCTCTTGCTCGTTCAGTAACAAAGAGATCCTCAAGGAAAAGAACCTTCGTGCCCTTCCAAGTTGAATAATTAAAAAAGAACAGCGCAAACCCAATAATTTCTTTTGTCTCCTCTTTCTTTGAGGCTTGCTCTGCAAGAATCACCTGAAAAGGATTCTCTATACTGCTCAATTGCTGATACAAAGTATCAACCGTCAGCTCTACAGCATCGGGCTCTTTCTCATAGATAGCAAGCTCTACAATAAGCTGATGAAGCTTTTTTGCGTCACTGGGAAGAGCAAAACGAAGAGAATTGAACATAAAATTTCTGACCATTAAGAAACTCAGATATAGCTCACTTATAGAACGCATGTAAAATTAAATCATGCTCTCTTTCTTTATTATTATCGTTTACAATGAGCCCTTTTATGTTGACTATAGGTGCTGTTTCACAAGCAACAGGGATTCCTGTTAATACCATTCGAACTTGGGAAAGAAGATATAATTTCCCACCTTCGAATCGCTCTCCAGGACGCCAGCGACTTTATTCACCTGAGATTATTACCCACCTTAGGCTCATCAATCAAGCATTAAGTCAAGGTTTAAGGCCTCGGCAAATAATGGCGCTTGACTACGAAGAGCTACAGCAGTTAATCGGTGAAACCGTTCCCAAAAAAGAACCAATATCAGAAGAGCTAAAAGAGTGGTTAAAGGCCACCAAAGAGCTCAACAGTGAGGTGTTGGATAATGGTTTTAGAATATCTATGGCGAGACTGGGCCTTTATGAATTTCTTACAGAGAGAGTATCCCCTTTCCTCATTCTTCTTGGCAAGTCTTGGACAGAGGGCAAGCTAGAGATATTCCAAGAACATTTTGCCTCTCAGCGCATTAGTCATTTGCTCAACACCAGCTGGAGAACCCTAAGTGATGGCAACCAAGGAAAGCTTGTTCTATGCGCCTCTCTTCCTGGGGAACAGCACTATCTAGGCCTACAAATGGCTGCTGCCATTATCGCTCTCAACGGCTATAGAATCATGTTCTTAGGCCCCAAGACCCCTCTTTTAGACATCCAAGCTTGTGCTTGGCAAAGTCAAGCGTACGCAGTGATGCTAAGCATCTCCATTACAACTCCCCAAGAAGAGGTTACTCCGAAGCTTCATGAGCTTAGAGAGCTCTTATCGCCTTCTACCCAGATGCTTTTAGGCGGTTCTGGAGCCCCAGTGAATATTATGAATACGATTAGAATGACGAACTTTACAGAGCTCTCCTCTTGGGCGAAACACAACCTTGATGTTCCTCATTCGCTCATCACAGGTATAAAGAGCTAATCACTTACCCCTTACCCCTGATTACAACAATGCATACTCTACTCTGGACGCTAATCTCTTTCGCCTCAACACCTAAGAATCTTACACTTAAGTCTATTTCTGGAGAGACTCTGCCAGCCAAAATGTTTGACCAAAAAATCTCTCTCTTCGTCAATGTTGCTAGTCGCTGTGGATATACAGATCAGTACAAAGGACTTCAAGCTCTTCATGACAAATATGCTGAGCGAGGATTGTCAATAATAGGGGTACCTTGCAATCAATTTGGAGGACAAGAACCAGGATCTCCTGAAGAGATTGAATCCTTCTGCAAAAAAAATTACGGTGTTGAGTTTTTTATTCTTGAAAAACAAGATGTTAATGGAAACAACCGCTCAGACCTATACAAAAGCCTTGTCGAAAGTCAGGCTGGAGCAAACAAGGATATTCGATGGAACTTTGAAAAATTCATCGTAGACGAAAATGGAGTAGTCGTTGCTAAGTATCCTTCTTCAGTAGACCCCTTAGATCCAAAGCTCATTTTAGAGCTAGAAAATCTGCTAACGAAATAGTACTTTCCCCTTCGGAATAAAGATCTATTTACTCTGTCAAAGCCCCGACCTCTAGCGACAAGCTCTTTTTAAGATTCGGATAGCTCCACTCAAATCCTCGAGCTTGTGCCTTTTCAGGCACCACTTTGGCACCATCCAACAATAATGCTTGCCCCATCTCTCCACCCAAAACGCGAACCGCCAAAGCCGGCAGAGGGAAAATGGTAGGACGATGGAGCACCTCGCCCAAAGTTCGGGTAAACTCTTTATTGCGAACCGGTTCGGGAGCAGTACAGTTTAGCGGTCCTTCTAGCTCATCATCATAAAGAGCAAATAAAAACATGGAAAGAAGGTCATCGAGAGATATCCAGCTCATCCACTGAAGACCATTTCCTACTCGGCCTCCTAGTCCAAGAGAGAAAGGTGTAAGCATTGTATTTAAAGCTCCTCCTGCACCGCTTAAAACAATACCAATACGAGGAGAAACGACTCGAATACCATGACGACGAGCCGGCTCTGCAGCCTCTTCCCATTGACGACAAACATCGGCTAAAAAACCTTCACCGACCCGCGTACTCTCAGAACAAATCTCTTCGCGATTTCCATAAAATCCAATCGCTGAAGCAGAAAGGAAGACCTTTGGTGGGTTTTTAAGCTGGGTTAAGGCCTTAGCAAGACAGCTTGTCCCTTCAACTCTGCTTTTCATAATCTTTTCTTTTTTATGCTTGGTCCACCGTCCCAAGATAGGCTCTCCAGCAAGGTGTATAACAGCATCCATCCCCTCTAGCGGAGAGGGGTCAAACCCTTGAACAGACCATGGAATCTCATTAGCTTTTGCTTCTGCTCTTTTTCTTACCATAGAAAAAACCTGATGCCCTCCTCCTTTTAAAAAAGCTATCAGATTGCGCCCAATAAGACCAGAAGCTCCAGTAATAGCAATACGCAGCCTAGGCAAAGAGCGATACTGCTCATGTATTCGAAGGTCATGACATGTTCGTTCATGTCTAAAAGCGAACATCTTTTTTATTTTTTGCTCTACCCAGGGCCTAGCTATATTGCTGAAGGGAGATAGCGGCAATCGATACTGTAAACGATCTTCAAGCTGCGATTGTCCTGAATCTGTTGCTACAAATATATGTTCATGCTCCCAGTAAGAAAAGGGACCTGAAAGCTGTCGGTCAACAAAGCTCTTTCCTTCTTCAGAGGCAATATGCTCTGCTCTCCATGAAAGTCGTAGAGGACCTTGTTTTAAGGAAATCGTAATCTCTGATCCTTTTGAGATATCTCCCCATTGCTGCTCTATCGGGAGCTGCTCTGTCTTTTCGCCACCTTTCCAGCGTAAAACAGACAAAGATTCCCAAGGGGGCATTAAACGCTCAAAAGCCCCTCCACACGCATGCCAGCGGTAAAGCTCTTCTGCAGAGCTAGGAATGGCTGTCTTTTTACTGTAATACTGCACATTTGTTAGCTAACGCAAAAGAGGCTCTTGAGAAGAAAACAACGCTCTTAATTTAGCTTTTTCTATCTTACCCATCGCATTTCGAGGAAGCTTGCTTAGCCAGCATATTTTTCTCGGAATTTTATATGAGGCCATTTTTGCTCTTAGAAACAGCTGAAGCTCTGTAAGCGTTGCCTGCTCAGAACCAACAAGACAAGCCGTGACTATCTCTCCCCACTCTTCATCTTCGATCCCAATGACTGCTGCTTCTTCGATACTCTCATGCTCTAAAAGAAGAGCTTCTATCTCACGTGGATAAATATTGAATCCCCCGGAGATAATCATATCCTTAGCCCGACCAATGATAAAAAAGTAACCATCAGCATCTCTATAGCCTAAGTCACCACTTCGAAGCCATCCTGCTTGAATGGTTTCAGCAGACTGTAGAGGGCGATTGAGATACTTCGAGATAACTGAAGAGCCAGAATGCCACAGCTCACCAACATCTCCGACTTCCAATACCCGTCCTTCTTTATCTCTTACCTCAACCGTTGTATCTCCAATCGGAAAGCCCACACTACCAATTTTTCGCTCACCCTCATATGGATTAGAAAGAACAATGCCAACCTCAGTCATGCCATACCGCTCTAAGATCCTATGAGAAAAGCCTGCCTCAAAAGCTCGATGTAGCGTTGTTGGAAGAGGAGCAGAGCCACATGTAAAAATACGCACATTGCCAGGGTTACACTTTTTTCCATCTAAAAACGAAAGGAGCCGATAATAAATGGTTGGTACACCCATAAAAACAGTTGTCTCTCCTTGTGCGATTTTAGACAGCACAGATTCTGCTTGAAAAGACCCCTCTATTTCGACCATTGCTCCTGCATAAAGAGCTGTTAGAAGACCAACAAAAAGACCATGAACATGAAACAGAGGTAGGACATGTAGCATTCTATCTTGAGGAGTCCATGCCCACGCCTCATGAAGAGCTGTAACCGTAGCCAATAGGTTACTGTGTGTAATGTATGCTCCCTTTGGCTTTCCAGTTGTTCCCGATGTATACAAAAGAAAAGCAAGAGAATCATCATCGACCTCTATTGGCTCGACAGTTCCTTTTAAAAAGACCTCATCAATAGAGAGAATTCGAGTAGCGATTGCAGCTTGATCTTGTGTACGCTCAGCAATAAATAGCTTGGCCTGTGCATCCTCTAAAAAGAAATTGATCTCCTCTCTATATGTTGGGTTTAAGGGTAAAACCGCTATCCCTTGAGATAGTGCTCCTAAGGTTAGTAATATAAACTCTAAAGAGCTAGAGAGCTGTAGAGCTAAAACATCGCCAGAAAAAAGACCTTCGCTCTTCAAGAACGCAGCTGCAGCTTGAGTCCCATCGACAACCTCTTGATAGTCGAGCTTCTGATCTAATAGAAGAGCTGATCGATCTAAGTGCGACCATCGTTGTAGAAGATGGTTATAGAATCCCATAAAACCCCCGAGAAAAGCATGTTCTGGCTCTTTTTTAGCTGTACAAAAGACATATCCAAACAAGAAGACAACTGTCTCTATCCTTCATCACCCGAGCTCATTAATGAACAATTACTCTTCTCCGAGAATGATTGCCAACAGCTCGAGCTCTCTTCTTCTATTCTTGGAAGTAGCGGTTTGTCAGTAAGATGGTCAAATCTCAACGGTGCTTGGCAGCCAACAATTATTGCCGAGACCTCTGCCTCTTTTAAGGGGCTTGTCCTTGAGGGAGATTATTTCGTCAATGGAGAGGAGCCTCCTCTTATCTGGAAACAAGGATATCAAAGCTGGTGGTGGTCAGGAGTAACTGAGCTGGCTTCACTTGAGCTTGACGATCAAGGACTGCCCCTTGTTGGAGGAGATGGAGATGGTATCAATGCAACTCAAGAAACACCTTATAGCTCTTGGTGGGTTGGACTTATTGGAAAAAAAGAGGGTGATTCTCTTTTAATCGGTGCTCTCTCTGCAACAAAAACACGTTTCTGGACCGCTTTTTCCGAGCAAAAATTATGGGCCGTCTGGGGAGGAAGAGGAGAAATTATCAAACTTGATGCAGGAGAAGAGCTCATCCTCGATCCCATTTGGATACAAGGCGGCCTAGACCCCTATCAGCTTCATGTTGATTATGCGCTTGCTGCAGCAGACTTTAATGGACTTGTTCAGCCTACAGAGCAGCCCCCGATTGGCTGGGCGACTTGGTACACTTACTATGAGGAAATCTCTGAAGAAATTATTATCTCCAACCTCACCACAGCTCTTGAGCTCAACTCAAGAGACAATGTCGATCCCATGACCTTATTTCAAATAGATGATGGCTGGCAAGTACGATGGGGAGACTGGACAGCTAATGAGCATTTTCCCTCAGGAATGTCTTCTTTAGCTCTCGAGATCGAAGCTGCTGGGTTTGAACCTGGTCTATGGATGGCTCCCTTTTATGTTTCAACAGAGTCTGACCTTATCAATGCTCATCCTGAATGGTGGGTAAAAGACGAAGATGGTACTCCAATTCGCTTTTCTAATCTTGGAGCAGGACTCTATCACATCATAGATGTCACCCATCCAGAAGCAGGTCCTTGGATGCGAGACCAGGTTGCAGCCAAAAAAGCAGAGGGCTGGAGCTACCTAAAACTCGACTTTCTCTATGCCGGAGCGCAAAGGGGTGAACGATATCTCGATGTAACAGGCATGGAGGCCTTTCACATCGGTATGGATTACCTAAAAGAAGCCGTTGGAGATGGATTCTTCTTGGCCTGTGGAGCTCCTATGCTGCCATCTTTAGGCTATGCAGATGCCTTTCGAACGGGTGCCGACATTGGCTTTACATTTGATCCAGGTCCTAGACGAGAGTATCTACGCTGGCAAATTCGATCCACTGCTGCCAGAAGCTGGATGAATGGTATATGGTGGTGGAATGATCCGGATCAAATGCTGGTGAGAGAGCCCTTTAATGATCTTGAGGTAAGTGGAACAATTGCATCTAACCTTGCCTCTGGAGGAAGCTGGTTACTTGGTGATGAGCTTTTTAGCGTGGCAGAAGAGCGACTTCTTCTTCAGCTCAACCCTAAAATCACCTCCCTAAGAGGACAAGCTGTACGACCTCTTGAGCCTCTAAGCTTTACCAGTGGACCCGATCTAGGACCTGTCTCAGAGCTAAGTACACCAGATGATCAGGTTCCTACTCATTGGAGGCTAGAGGATGGAACAACCATCCTTCTAAACATGACCGACCAAGAGCTCGAGCTTACTGCCCCAGCTGGAATCGAGCTTTTTTCTGAAACAGAGCAGGCTACAAAAACAGAACGGTTGCTCGCCCCAGGGCAAGGAGAAATTTGGAGCACTCCATAGCAGCTCATCTATAGCTGAGAGCTCTTATTCTGATGCATGCTGGTGGATCGCAGAGCGTATAAGAGCAAAACGATCATGTACCCAACGTCGAACATAACGTAGCTCCTCCATGCACATCTCATGGCCAACAGGGTACTGCTCCCAATCAAGATTAGAATGTATTGGCTCCAGCTTATCGTATGCTTGCTCTCCTCTTCTCAAGGGAACAACAAGATCTCTGGATCCATGGCAAAATAAAATGGGTGTGTTGAGGTTTGCGTCCTCCGTCATACGCTCAAACTGATGCTCAAGTAACAGATATCCACTCATCACAACTATTCCTGCCAGTCTTTCTGGATATAGACGCCCAACATGCAGAGCTAAAGCGGCACCTTGACTAAAACCCATTAATAAGATCCGATCGGGCGAGATCCCTCTCTCTTCCTCTTTCTTGATCGCCTCTCGAATAAGAGCAGCTGCTTCATGAATATGAGGAGGATGCTCGCGCTCAGGTGTCTGCTCAAAAGTCGTTATGTCATACCAGGCTGGCATCTCAAAACCACCATTGATGGTAACAGGACGCAACGGAGCTTCTGGGAATACAAAGTGAACATCCGGAAGCTGTAAATGAGGAACGATGGGAACAAATTCACTTCCGCTTGATCCAAGCCCGTGCAGCCAAATAACAGTTCCGATTGCTGATGATGTTGCTTTAACCTCTGTAGTCAGCACACTTTTTCCTTTTGTGTAGAAGAATAGGGTACTGTATCACTAAATTGTGTACTGTCTCGCTCTTCTCCTAAGCTAAGACCGCATCAATTTGCTCTAGTCCCTCTTTTGCTCCCATGGGAATCGAAATAGTACCTCTTGGACCATGAGCTTCTCTTGGATTAATTCTAACCAATGTTGCTCCCTCCCTTTGCATAAACTCTCCTTGGCTCCGAACAGTTGGGATTGCGGTTCCAGCGCCGAGCTCAACAACAACGACTCCGTCAAGGATGCTCTCCTCTGATAATGTTGATTTTTGTTGTTGAGCAATCCATTGTTGAAAACGCTCAACCTGCTGCTCTGTTCTTCCCTCAAGCCAATTCCAATCTCCAAACATTAAAATATTCGGACGGATTATCTGGTTGTTGCGCATAGGCAATGTTCCTGAGGCCCTCAAAAATTCTTTATCTACCTGAATTTCAACAGATGATCCATCCCATATCTCATTACCATCTCCGTATAAGTACTGCATCCAATGTATAGAGCCATGGCACTCAACAACCTTCTCCTCTGAGAATCCTGCCTTCTGAAACTGAGCATCAACATTAGAGGTAAAGATAAAGTGTGGTAACGAGCTCGCCCAACGATGCAGTATTGAAAACCCCACATGGGGTACTGTTTCACGATAAAGATTAAGGCGATGGCCATAGAAGCCCCAGGCAAGAAAAGGGTCTTCTTCAAACCACTTGGGATTGGCCATATCCGAAAAGGAATGTCCATACAGAGAAGGATAATAAGCCCAAAACCCTTCATCTCCACGAAAGTCAGGAAGTCCCGAGTCTACCCCCATTCCTGCTCCTGCTGTAATTATTAAGGCTCGAGCTTTACCTATGACCTCGGCAGCTTGCATGATAGCTTTCATTGTTCTCTCCTGTTGCCTCTCTAGAGCAAGGTGTAACAATACAGACCGGTGCTCTTTTTCTCCCGATGACCAATCAAAATTACAATGATTTATGTTCTAAGTTTATTTTAGATAACTTCTTATTCAATAACCAATTCATACTTCATCTCAAGGCACTACATCCGCACCAGTTTTTTAAGAGTAATTATAGCCACAAATAAAGAGGGCATTACATGTCACTTACTAAGGAAGGAGTAAATATGATCTGGGTTGATCAAAATTTTGATGGTGGAAATATTATCGTACTTGAGAGCAGTACCCCAAGTAATATCCGACTTTCAATTCGAAAAGACAATAATTTTGATAATGCTCAATGGTTTTCTTTTCACCTACACGGAGCAAAAGATATCCCTGTTCGTATTGTTATTGAGAATGCTGGTAAGACCTCTTATCCCAAAGGGTGGAAAAACTATAGTGCGCGGCACTCCATTGATGATACTGTCTGGAACAGTACTCCTTCTCATTATGATGGAGCTCAGCTTATTATTGAACATACACCTGCTAGCGATCTCGTCCACTACGCTTATTTTGCTCCTTATCCTTGGAGCCGACATCAAAATATTCTTCAATATGCATCAAGACATGGGGCTCATCTTAAGCATCTTGGGTGCTCTGTAGAAGGACGCCCAATCACAAAAATAGAGCTCGGAGCCGGAGAACAACAGCTTTGGATTATTGCTCGACAACACCCTGGAGAAACCATGGCAGAGTGGTGGGCAGAGGGCTTTCTAAGTCGGCTGCTCAAATCAGGAGAGCCAATGGCTAAAAAACTCAAAGAGCTCGCCACCATTCATCTCATTACCAATATGAATCCTGATGGCGGTATTCGGGGAAATCTACGTACAAATGCGGCGGGAAAGAACTTAAATAGAGAGTGGAGCTCTCCCTCTTCTACAGAAAGTCCAGAAGTTTATTGTGTACGAGAAGAGATGAAAAAAACCGGTGTCGACCTTTGTATCGATGTCCATGGAGATGAAGGACTGCCCTATAATTTCTTTGCTTTCCCGTGGGGGATTCCCTCTCTCTCTGATCAACAAAGGACACAATTCAACCGGCTTAGCGAGCTGATGGTTATGGCTTCTCCTGAATTTCAAACAAAGTATGGCTACCCTAATGCTCGACCAGGAACGGGCAACCTCAACATATGTGCTAGCTGGGTTGCTGAGCACTTTGGCTGTACTGCTGTTACACTTGAGCAGCCGTTTAAAGACAATGCTCATTTACCAGACCCCAAAGTTGGATGGTCACCACAACGAGCTGCTATGTTTGGAGCTGCCTCTCTACAAGCCGTTTTATTGTTCCTACAAGAACATTCCTCATTTAATTAATATCTTTAAGGAGCTGCCATGAAAAGAAGAGAGCTACTACGCAATGCCCTAATCGGAGGAGCTACCCTTACTGCGTGTGGAGACAAGTCTAATTCAGAAGCCTCGGCACCAGCAATCCACACCCAAAAAAAGGTACGCTGGAGAATGGCCTCAAGCTTTCCTCCCTCTCTAGACACACTCTATGGAGGTGCAGAAGTTCTCGCGAACAAAGTTCGTGAAATGACAGGAGGCAACTTTGATATCAAGGTTTATCCAGGTGGAGAGCTCGTTCCTCCTCTAGAGATACTGGATTCAGTCCAAAAAGGCGCTATCCAAGCTGGTCAAACCGCTAGCTACTATTACGTTGGAAAAAATCCGGCTCTCGCCTTTGACTGCTGTGTCCCCTTTGGAATGACTGCTCGTCAACAAGCCGCTTGGCTTCATCAAGGAGGAGGATTGGAACTCACAAGAAGTCTTTTTAGTGATTTTAGCATTTTAAACTTTCCAGCAGGAAATACGGGTGCTCAAATGGGAGGATGGTTTAAACGAGAAGTCAACGGGCTCTCAGATATGCAAGGTCTAAAAATGAGAATCCCAGGTCTAGGTGGACAGGTGATGTCTGAGCTTGGAGTTGCTGTTCAGACCCTACCTGGCGGTGAAATTTATACTGCTCTAGAGCGAGGAGCTATCGATGCTACTGAGTGGGTCGGCCCCTACGATGACGAAAAGCTCGGATTTCATAAAGTAGCAAAATATTACTACTACCCCGGCTGGTGGGAGCCAGGTCCTTCTCTTTCCTTTTATGTCAATCAAACAGAGTGGAGTAAGCTCTCTGCTGAGTATAAGGCCATATTTTCGGCTGCAGCCAAAGAAGCAGAGGTTGGAATGACTGCTCGCTATGACGCTCTTAATCCAGATGCTTTAAATCGACTTTTAAAGGAAGGAGTTCAACTTCGACCGTTTGGACAAGAGCTTTTGGACAAAGCTTTTACTGTCGCAGAGCAACTTCTGGAAGAAAGTGCCCGTAAAGATCCTGAATACAACAAGATATATACGCCTTGGAAAAAAGCACGTCAGTCGGCTTTTCGCTGGTTTGGCACCGCTGAAGCTGCCTATGCTGATTTCAGCTTCAAGAAATAGAGCTGCCCTTTTTTTCAAGCCACTCCGTGTAAACCTCTTCTGTATGCTCTCCTAGCCTCGGAGGTCGACGCTGAGCAAACCGAGGCTCTCCATCTAAAACAAAGGGGAGCGGTAAAGAGCGAACTACCCCTGCACCTGAGGGATGCTTGTGCTCGACAAGCTCTGCCTCACTTAATGTCTCAGGTATTGAAGCAATACCTGAAACGGGAACGCCATATTCATCAAAGATTTTTTTCCACTCTCCTCTCTCTTTTTGAGCTAACAGAGGCTCTAAAAGAGCATTGAGCTCTGAACGATGCTTCACCCGATCAGGATTGCTCCTAAATCGACTATCTTCGGCCCACTCTGGCGCACCTAAAGCATGTGCTAGACGAGAAAAAATACGATCATTGCCCACGCAAATGTTGAGGTAACCATCTTTTGTTAAGTAAGGGCGAAAAGGATGAATAGAGGGGTGACCATTACCCATTCGCCTCGGAACCGCTCCTCCATTCAAATACGCTCCTGCATGATAGGTCAACAACGAGCGCATTCCATCTATCATCGGAACCTCAACAGTACCTCCAAGACCTGTTTTTTCTCTCCGATAAAGAGCTGCCAAGATCGCTTGAGTAAGATTCATTCCAGCAACAAGATCTGCAATAGAAGCCCCACACTTATAGGGCTCTCCATCTATAGGACCTGTGATTGAAGGGATTCCAGATGCTCCTTGTACCATAAGATCATATCCAGGCTTTTGAGGCAAATGATGACCAAATCCATTTAAACTTGCATAGATTAAGGCTGGATGCTCCTGAAGAAGTTGCTCGGCTCCTAAGCCAAGCTTGGACATGACATCTGGTCTAAAATTTTCAACAACAACATCTGCAGCCAAGGCTAAATGTTTTGCCTTTTCTCTTCCCTCTTCCGTCTTTAAATCCAAAACAACAGATCTTTTACCACGATTAATTGAAAGAAAGTATGTACTCATTCCATCCACAAATGGAGGGCCAAATGAACGAGTGTCATCTCCACCTTCTGGATGCTCCACTTTAACCACATCAGCGCCAAGATCTGCGAGGTAAAGTGTTGAGTAGGGAGCGGATAACACTCGCCCAAAGTCTAAAATACGGATACCAGATAAGGGGCCTGTAGACATATATACTCCGAGAATATTATGCGATTTACTATTGGAACCTTTAACCTGCGCAACCTAGCTCTTCCTCATGTCAGCATTTATAAAGACCTCTGCTACACAGAACAAGAGTACCGCTCTAAAGTAAGCTGGAGTGCAGAGCAGCTCAAACGAATGAATGCAGATGTGATCGCCTTTCAAGAATGCTTTAATGAAGAAGCTCTACAAGAGCTAAAAGAGCTTTCTGGTTATCAAGAAGCGCCTCATCTTTTTCCACAAGATGAAGAGGGAGAACCATGTGTGGCTCTTTTAAGCCGCCTGCCCATCAAGTCCTTTCAAGCGATTACCACTCTACCAGAGAACTGCTCTACAGAAGAGTTTCAACACTTTCGACGGCCTTTACTGCACACAGAGCTACACCTTTCGTCTAATCAAAGTGTTCATGTCCTCGCAGTTCACCTTAAATCCAAACAACCCCTGCTCACAGAAACTGCAGACCCCTTTGATCCTCTTTCCATTACCCAAGGACTTGCTCGCTCTCTTCACCTTCGCTCGATTGAGGCCATGGCAATTCGTCAGCTTGTCCTCAATATTCTGCCTGAGCCTGTGATTGTAATTGGCGATCTAAATGATGTATCACAGTCTGTTACCACACAAATGATTTGTGGTCCCACCCCTCCTTATGGTGCCAGTAAAGAACAACGTGCTCAATTTTTAACACATCGTCTGCACTCTGCGAGTGATGAGCTCATACGAAGAAGTTTACGGAACGCTACCTACACACACATCTATGATGGAATTTATGAGAAGATTGATCATATTTTAGTATCTGATCATTTCTCACCCAACAATAAACAAGCTCTCGGAAAAACTCTTTATGTTCAGTCTTATAATGATCACCTCATCGATCATACCCTAAAAGGAGCTTTTATCGATAAAAGTGTCTCTGATCATGGACAGCTCGTCGCAACACTTGAAATAAATGAATAAATCGATCGCTCTAGGGCTGTTCTACAGAATTATGCTGAATTAGCTGGAGACGACCAACCTTAAGCGCTAAATTCTAAAAAAGCTGACCAAAGAGTCAGTCTATTTATCTTATTAAGTGGGTCTTCTATGAAAAAAGCAAGCACCAAGCTCAGAGCTCAAAAGCTGATTTTAAGAGCAGCTTCTAGAATTTTTGGAGAGCGGGGATTTGATGGAGCCTCGGTACAAAATGTAGCAGATGAGGCCGGCGTATCAAAGTCTTTAATTCACTACCATTTTCACACCAAAGAAAAGCTGCTGCTGGAAGCACAAAAAGCAACTTTTAGAGAGCTGCATCGTAGAATCTCAGATGGTGCAGAACGCGGACAAGTTGGCCTTCGTGCTGCTCTTTCAGCTCTTGATTCAATGTGGGAATCAATTAGAGACCTCAGAGAAGGTGCCCCATTTGTTGTTGAAACACTAAGCTTGGCCGGTCAGAAAAAAGAGCTCCGTCCACATATACACTCCTTTTATCAAGAGTCTACAGCACTTCTTAGCGATGGTATTGAGCGAGTTTTCGCAGATGACATTCATCGGCTAGCCATACCTCCCGAAAGAATGGCGGTTCTCCTTCGTATCGTTCTTGAAGGACTCACTGTTGAGCTTGCTCATGTTCAAGACAGCTCTGATCTCAGAATCGTTGATCAGGCCTATGCTGACATGAGAAAACTTTTTGGAGACTTTGTTCTTCTCAAGGAAGCTCACGAAGAGCTGGATACAGCCTCAACAAAAGAGCTTGAGATCCCCCTTCCTTGGTAACGTTAAGCTAGAGCAGTATACGTACTAAGTCTGGAAAGAGACAGAGCATTAAAAGAGCAAAAATCTGTATTCCTATAAAGGGTAATGCTCCTTTATAGATGTCCTTAGTCTCAACCTCTTCAGGAGCTACACCTCTAAGATAAAAGAGAGAAAAACCAAACGGTGGAGTAAGAAAAGAGGTCTGCAAATTAAGACCTATCATTACACCAAACCAAAGAAGATCGATGCCAAGAAGCTGTGCTGCTGGAACCAAAAGTGGAATAACGATAAAGGCAATTTCAAAGAAATCAATAAAGAAGCCTAGAAAAAAGATGGCAAAGTTTGCGACCAGCAAAAGACCAACCTTACCTCCTGGGAGATTGGTTAAGAGCTCTTCAATCCAAACATCTCCATAGAGACCTCGAAAGACCAGTGTAAACAATGTCGAGCCAACCAGTAAAAACATGACCATAGATGTCAGCATTGCTGTATCTTCAAGAGCACTAAATAAGGTTTCTTTATCCAGCCTCTTTTTCAACAAAGACAAGATTAAAGCACCAACGGCTCCCAGTGCACCGGCCTCGGTTGGTGTTGCAACACCGGCAAATATACTTCCCAGAACAACACCAATCAACAAAAGTGGAGGAGCTAGGACACGAGCAAGCGTTCCCAGACCAACATCCTCAGAGAGAGCTTCTGGAGGCAAAGCTGGTGCGACTTCGGGCTTCAACCATGCGATAAACAAAACATATAGGGCATACAGCATCGCCAACCCTATTCCAGGTAAAAGAGAGGCAACAAATAGATCTCCTACGGAGATTCCAAGCTGGTCAGCTAGAACAACGAGAACAACACTTGGAGGTATAATTTGCCCCAATGTTCCTGAAGATACAATTACCCCGCTTGCCAGTGACTTTGAGTAACCATGCTTCAGCATCACCGGCATGGAGATCATCCCCATTGCCACAACAGATGCTCCCACGACACCTGTAGCTGCCGCTAAAAGTGCGCCAACAAAGATAACGGCAAGTGCTAACCCTCCTCTAATCTTTCCAAATAAGACACCAATGGTTGTTAACAGCTCCTCTGCTAATTTTGATTTTTCAAGCAGTGTTCCCATAAGAATAAAAAAGGGAACGGCAAGTAGTACATAATTAGACATTATTCCAAAGACTCTCTGAGGGAATTGAGTCATGAACATCCAATTAAAGAATCCTTCTTCAACGCCTATCCAAGCAAATAAAAGCGCTGTTCCTCCAAGAGAAAAAGCCACAGGAAACCCAAGAAATATAAGAAAAAATGCAGATAGAAACATTAATCCCGCTAAGGCCTCTCCCTCCATATCAGCCCTCCTCTATCTCTGACTTTGGTTGTGCTTCTTTTAAAATCAAAAAGCGGTGCATTACTTCCGAAATACCTTGAAAAAACAGAACAACAAATGCAATTAACAAAAGTGCCTTCACTGGATATCGAGGAAGACCACCTGCATCCGGAGAAACCTCTCTGATTCGCCAAGATTCAAAAACAAAGTCCCAGCTGGACCAAATAGAAAAAATCATCATCGGTAGTAAAAGAAAACAGAGGCCCAAAAGATCCACTTTTGCCTTCGTTTCTTTAGAGAGTCGCTGGTAAAATATATCAACACGAACATGACGATCTTTTTTCAAAGCAGCCGCGGCTCCAAGCAGAAAAACCATGCTAAATATATACCACTGACCTTCTAGTAAGGCATTAGAGGTTAGGTTCCGCCCAACATATCTACCCAAGTATCTCAAAATCGCATTACCCGCTCCAAGCAATGTCATGACCAGCAACATCCATGAAACCATGCGGCCTAAAACTTGAGCTATACGATCAAAGAGAGAGATGGAATCCTCCAATTAAAATGTGAATGATTAAAAGAAGGTTATAATTCACTCTCCTAATCTTGGGCAGCAAAAGCAATGAACAGAGACGATCTTCGAGCTAATGAGCGCCTACTCGCTTCAGATAAATGCCATGTTCACAAAGGAGCTCTGGCTTTCTCTGGAAAAATATTTTTAACAGATCAACGATTAGTCTTTTTTCCTCAAAGCCAAATAGATCGTTGGGCTGGTGCGGAACAATTTGAAATAGAGCTTTCGGAAATTTTAATGCTCGATCTTCGAGGTTTTCGAAAAAAGATGTATATCGTCATCGAATCTCAAGAGTTTCGCTTTTCCGGAGACGGTGCTTTACGAATTCATGAAAAGCTCCACTCCATTCACCATGCCTTTTCTTTGGGCAACTCTGTACACTCGTTGAATGAAATTCGAGAAATTATTTACCACCAAGGTTCAATTACGGTACAACACACAGGTATAGAAGCGCAGACAGAAGCACGTAAGCCTCACCGCTCAATAGAGCTTCTTCCTGCACAATTTTTTCTCTCTCAAAAAGAGCTCCGAATCAGTTTTGGCTCCGAGGAAGACCCCTCTGAAAACAACACACTTGCTCCGATTACAAATGAGAGCGACGACTGTATCCTGCCGATTGAGTTCCTTCAGCACATCTTCTTCGAACGGGGAGCTCTTCATCTAGAAAAACAAAATACGCACTTTATACTCATGGGGCCCAACGCTCCAAAACTTTTTTTGCTTCTTCTGGCCCATCAAGAAGGAAATCTTCTTTATTCACAGGACCTCTCTGAAATTACTGTTGGACAAGGGCTACGACAGACAAAATTCTTATGGTACTTTACACAAACATTTTTTCATCTGGTAACCAATAACAATAGAAATAATAAAAGCTTTAAGATCTCAAAAGATGAAGTCTACGCCTATCATTTCAATGATTCGGTCCTAACACTAAGGCAAAAAGACGAGGTTCTTAGCCTTAACACAACAACAAGCCCACTCTTCAGAGAACACCTTGAGCAGTTTATTCTTTCTCCACCAAGCCCCAGCACGAAAAAACGTCCAGTACTGGATACACCTCTTGAAATTTGGGCAATAGAAACTCAAAAAGACGATGTCCGGAAAGAGGAAAATAGAGATGCTTCTTTTTATGAGCTAATTCCCACGAAGATCATCTTCAATCATTCTCGTATTGTCCTCTTTCAGCAGGGTGTTAAAACGAGCTTCGGCATTCTCTTTCTAGATCTTCAGCTCCATGCCAACAACCACTTCTCTATAAAAAAGTTCTCCTCTCGCATTCACTTTTTTTGTCATGAACGCTTCTATGCAGAGCTACGTCGATTTTATCTCCTACTTTCTCGTAAAAACGAAGAGGGGCTGTTCTGGGGAGCACGCTTTCCGTTACGTCCCATTACCTTTAATTGTTTACAGGAGGAAGAAGCAGCTCCAAATAAAAACCAAGTTGTTAGCTGCTCTGAAATAAAGCTACAGGGAACAGCTAAAAATATAGAGGTATCTCCAATGTCCTCTCTGGGATGGAAGGTCTCAGATCCGGTGCAGATCAATGCACACTCTATTGTGGAAGCAACATTTAATACCGCAAACGGTATACTCTTTTTAAGAAGTAAGATCAAAAGACAAAAGCTGATCGATCAGCCCAGAAAGTCTAGCTGGATTGTTCCTTATCCGATCATCATTTATCGGCTCAATAGAAGAACATACTTTCGTTATCGTGAGCAGAATGTGCTGATGAAAACCAAGGTTATACTCTTCAAAAAGAATCATGATTTTTTAATAAACAACCTCAGTCATCAAGGTCTTGGCCTCTCAAAACATCTAGAGGAGTCTCAAAAAGAGCTATTTGAACAGCTACAAAGAGAAAATTTAGAGACAATCACCATCGAAATTTTTGATCAATGTTGGGAAGCATCTATACAGTGGTCTCACCTCAAACAAAATACAAAAATCAAAGAAGATCACTCTTTGGTATTAACGCTCGGGCTAAAGGTTATCTTTACACAGCAGCATCAAAAATTAGACTGGGTAAAAAAACTATACCACCACTTGTCTTAAAAAATACTGATATTTTGTCCTCAACACACCTAATCTTTGCTCAAAAAAAACACTGTGTATTAGACAATTCTCATCAACAAGACTAAATATTGTTTTAGCTCTTCACCTATAGCGCTTAATGTCCATTCAACTACTCAACGAAGAAAGAATCCTAGCACAAGATACGTGTAAACATCACTCTGGGCCTATTGCTTTTGAGGGAAAGTTAATCTTAAGCAACCTTCGCCTTATATTTCAGCCCACAGGAAGGCTCGATCGATTAGCAGGAGCAGAGGTCTTCTCTATCAATATTGAGTTTATCCAAGAGATTACTCGCGAAGGTATTGATCGACTTCTTCATATTCATACCGTTGAAAAAGTTTTTCGTTTTTCCGGAGGTGGCTCCAGCAGACTAGAAGAGCGCCTTCATATTCTTCTAAGTACTCAAAAAGGGGAAGAGCTTAATCTTAAAGATCTTGAGCTACTAAATGAAATTGTCATCCTACAAGGCGCTCTGGATATTTATCGCGGACCTCTAGCGACAGCTGGTGAGTTTATGCTCTCAGAACAGTCACTAAAAGTAAAGAGTAAACGAGGCTTAGAATCGTTACTCTTCTCCAAAATAAATCTTCACATTGCTATCGAAGATCTTAACAGTCTAAACTTTGATCCTCTTTCGCAAAAACTTAGTATTAGCTCCAATGTGGGAAATTGTGTCATCGGGGGAGCACAGGTAGTACACATCTATCTGCTCCTCTGCTCTCTTCGTGACGGACAGTTTAATTCCAATCGACCTATCTTTGAGATAAACCTACATCAAGGGCCTCTTCAAACCAAAGGAGTCATGATTGCAACATCCAAGAGACTACTATTTTGTCCGCTAAAGGCACTTGATTCTCTTGTTGGTAGAAAAGCAATCTCACTACCCGTAGCTAAGCTAGATCAGCTCTATGTAGAAGGTTGGCCTGAGCCAAGACTAAAACTAGTCCCATTAAAAGGTAACCCTGTTATTTTTGGAGGAGAGGAGTGTCTCCAAAAACTACGCTCCCTTACTGGAACACTTTGTGCCTACGACTCTCCTGCTCTCTTTAAAGACTTACGCCTTGTAGAGGAAGTAAATAAAGCACAGGGAGATCAGGTTCTTAAAATGCTTGGGGTCGATACCGAGGCAGAAATTCTTCAGCTCTGTGAATGGGCAGTCTACTATGTAGATGATCAGACCCTACAGCTCGGATGGCTGGTTGTCTCTAAGCAAAAGGTTCGCTTTATCTCTCCCAAAAAAGGAGAGGTCTGGAGTGCAAGAATCAAAGAAATCTCAATTGCACGAAAAAGTAAAGAAAGTGATCCTATTATCCAAATACAGCATGAAGGAAAATTATTTACCATCGTTCCCAAAGGAGGAGCAAATTTCAACATTACCTTCTGGGGGTGCATTAACGGGATTCAACCTACGCGAGAACAAGCAACAGAGCGAAAAGGACAGTCTGTTCGCAACATCCTAGGCTCTTTTCCAAAGCTGCTAATCTTTAATGAAGATCTACCAGAGGATCAGTCCCAAGCACTTGTCTTTGAAGATGTAGTGATCTCAAAGAAGCCTCGTGGAATTCGAGTAATGCTCAAGCATCGATACGGCTTTAAGATCGATGTAAATGATATCTTACTCTGTGAAGTACCAAAGAATGAAGGTCGTTTTCGGTTCTATGCTAATATTTGTGAAGCCTATGTTATCCGACCAGATCCCATTGGACGACACTATTTCACCTTTGATGTTCCCCAAGATATTGCAGTTCATAACGAACGCTCTTCATTTAGAATTGAATACAACCTCGCACTAGAGGTGCATCGCTACAGCTTAAAAGCTGGAGCAGCTCTTGAAGATGCTACTTTACCTGATAAATTCTATATAGACCCACTTCCCCTGGAAGAAAACATCTTTCTTAGCTCGCCTTTTGAGAAGCCTGATGTTGTTGAGGATAAAGATCCTCGGAGTGCTAGTTTTTACGACATCTCTCTGGGAGGATGTGCCTTGAGCTACAGAGGAAAGCTTATGCCACGTAATATTCCTCCAGAAGATTTCTTCCTCCTCATCGAGCTGCCTTTTGAGGACTCAAAGATTCCTGTCTTGGCTAGAATAGTAAACAGTAGACCGAATCGAGACAACCCTAAATTCACCATTTACGGCTGTCGATTTTTAAACCTCAGCCCACTGGCAGCTCAACGGGTACGTCAGGAGATCGTACGGCTCGAGCGAGAAAAAATCCGAGAGCTGATCTCAATGGAAGAACGTGCTCGAAATCTTGGTCTTCTCTAAGCTGCATTTAGCCTCATTAATGCTTAGCTTGAAACCGTCCTTCACTCGTTTGAATGTGAGATTGTGGCTCATATTTTTTCTGAGGCGCACTTAAAAGCGCTTGAACAACATCGTAATCATCATTCATTTCTTTTTTGGAATTCATATCTAAAGCAGAGCGTGATTCTTCAAGCTTCTCCTCCAAAACAATAAGCCCCTGCTCTTCTAAGCTCACCAGTTGTGAGCTAGAAAAAAGCCCTCGCTCACGCATGCTTCGCTGTGGTAAAGGCTGATAACCTTCATCACAAAGACAAAGAGAGACCTGATCAGCAATATGCTCAAGTTCCTCATCTGAGAGCCAAAAAAGATATTTTTTTATGGTGTTCTTATCTGGAGAAGAAACCCAAATTTCAACAAATCGTACCAGATCGAGTGGATCTGCCCAATCTGGAATAGATGGAGGTGAGATAATCCAAAGACCATCTTGTTTTTCTTTCCATACACCTTCATAAGCAAACCAGCGTCTCATTATAGAACCTCCCTCGAGCTCAAACAAAAAGAGTGCACAGCACTCTTTTTTATCTTTTACAAAGTTCTAACCTTCATTATTAACAACTAGTGTCCTTCTTCGTGAGAAGCTTCTCCGTGTCCATCGTGTGCGCCATGATTTCCATGTTGCGCTCCTTGATACAGAGCTCCCAGAAAAGTTGCACCAATAGCCAGCGTAATAATCGTAGCCAAAATGCCTGGGTACTTTTGAAGACCCTGATACTCTGGAGTTTCTACTTCATGTCCCATTTTATACTCCTCTATCTCTAAGCATAGCACCAATGTATAGCTCTACTTATATCCAGTTTTATCTCTATTGCCTTCAAATTTAAAGCCCAAAAGTTGAAATTCATTCGTTTTCCTCCTCCTCCTTCCAAAATACAGCTTCCAAAATCAGCTCTCCATAAAGCTTCCATAAATGCTCTGCTGACTTTAAATGAGCAAAATAAGGAAGCTCAATTGTTAAGTACTCAACATTAGACTTAGAGCTTACAAAAGCCCCCAAAGAACCCGAATATGGAGGAAGACGCTGTAAGGGTAGTCCGCTCTTCTGAGCAAGATGCGAAGCAAGATCTGCTCCTTGCCCATCATAGTCAATACACTCTAAGGGTTCATGCAGAGCTATGATTCTCTGAGGTTGATGAAGCTCTATAAGCTCTTTTAAGACCAAACTCTCTGGCTCAGAAAGAGGATAGCTCCCTGCCCTAGAGCTTTTACCGTAATTTTCAGAGGGAAAATTTCTATTAAGATCAACCCAATGAATATTATTTCTCTGATAAAGAACCTGACCATCAGGGTTGAGCAATGGAACGATAAAAATACTATGCCCAGCATACATCTCTTCGTGCTCTTGAAGATGCTCAAGAAATTTCATAGAAAGGGGGTATCCTGACCACTCATTACCATGTATCGTTGAGACAAGAAAAATAACCTCTGCTCCAGAGCCAACTTGCTCAAGAAAGATCGGTCGACCGCTTGCTGAAGATGTGATTATTTCTGTATGACGAAAAGCCCACGCTAAACCAATAAGAAAGATCATACAACACTCTCACTATAAAGTTGTGCTGCTTGCTGAAACAAGTCTGCATGAGCATCTACTGAGAACGATAACGGTTTCGAGTATCCACCTCCCATTGTCAGCACAATTGGTATTTCTCTTCGCAGTGCATTCTCCAAAACCATTGTGTTTCGAATCTTCAGTGTTTCTCTGGTTAAAGAGAGCCTTCCAAGCTTATCCTCTTTCAAGGCATCAACACCTCCTTGAAAAAAAACAAGCTCAGGCTGTAGCTGAAAAAGCTCTGAAAGAGCTTCTCCTAGAAGCTTTAAATAAGTCTCATCAGAGACATCCTCCGAAAGTGCGATGTCCCAATCACTTTTTTGCTTGTTAAATGGAAAATTTTTCTGACAGTGCATTGAAAAAGTAAATACCTGATCATCATTCGAAAATATTGACGCCGTTCCATCTCCTTGATGCACATCTAGGTCAATAATAAGGATACTTTTATACCCCCACTCTTCTTGAGCATAACGAGCCGAAACCGCTAGATCATTAAAGATGCAGTAGCCTGCACCATGATCAACAAAAGCATGATGGGTTCCTCCTGCTAAATTCCCTGCTACTCCACCGTGCTTTAAAACCCTCTTGGTCGCCTCTAGAGTTCCACCAATAAGATTCAATGTCCTTGGAACAATAGCTGGAGTCCAAGGTCTTAATCCAATTCGTCTTTGTTCTTTATCAGACAGCTCTCCTCGTATAAATCGCTGAACATAAGAATAATCATGTACACGAAGAAGCTCTTCTATCGAAACAGGACTTGTTTCCCTAAACACAATAAGCTCTTCCTCTAGAAGCTGCTGATATGTCATACGATAGCGCATACGAGGAAAGCGAGACGAAACATCTATACCGTCACTATATGTTTCGGAGTACCATATATTCAATGACTTAACACTCATTGATTTATTTTACAGCTCAACAAGCCGAAGGCCTTCTTTACAGACAGAGAGAGCTTCTGAGATCTGTCTAGAGCTGTCTGAAACCAAATTAACCGTAGGACCTAATCGATTCTCTTTTTTCAATAGCATGACCATTGGCTTTTGTTTTCCAAGCTCATTATCAGCGTGCCCAACCACAACTCCTCTCTCCTCTCCTCGCTCACCAGAAAGGCGAACAAAAGAGCCAATCGGAAAAGGTCCTTTATATCGAGCGAAGAATTGGGCTATACCCTTGTCTACGCCTTTTATTTCTCCGGAGGCCAAATTAAAGATGTGCTGAGGTAGAGACTCCTCCCTTTCTTCGTCTAAACATCGATGATAAGCTTCAACCACCATCAATAGTCGAGCAGCAGGAGATGCTCTCTTTCCAAAACGTGCAGCTCGACTATCAAACAATGTTAGAATTACTTCATTAGCAGAGGTCCCAAGACCTGAAAAGCCAAATAAAGGAGAGACTGCCTTTAAAGGGTCAGCACTCTGCTCAAGTCCTCCCAGCACTGATGTTAAGGCCAGGTTCATAAGCTCTGTTCCCTTAAGACCCGAGAAGAGACCAAAACCAATAACATCAATTGCGATCGCAACCTGTGTAGCTGCTCTACTTCGCTCTGTCTCAGGATCTCTAAAGGCAGAAAGCATTTGATAAATACCATTGTGATTTTTCATATTGTCAATAATGAGCTGTATCGAGCGCTTAATCGGGAGTAAAGATGGAATTTTTTCTCGCTGACTATAAAGCTGTTCTGTGACATCAAGAAGGCCTGAGTAAAGCCAAATAGCTAAGCGGTCAGGTTCAAATCGAAAGGCTGCAGCAGAAGATCCAACAGCTTTTTTTCCTGTTATTGCTCCATAGTCAGGCTTCATATTTGAAACATTAGCTCTAATAGAGCTTGAAAGATCATTGACCAAAGCCTCTACATGACTTCGGTTACACTCTTTAGAGAATCGAATATCTCCATACTCTAGGGGTTCTAAGATAAGAGCGACATCTCGAGCTCTTAAGTAAAGGGCCAGATCAACCTTAAGCAGACGATCATTTACAAAAAACTCATCAGGCCTTAAGGTTATCCGTAAATCCTCTGAATTATTGCTCATGTACTCTTTAAGAGCTGCATCCATCTCATCTATTTGGCGAACAACTGCCGTATTATTGGTCTCATACAGCTTCAAAGCACTGCTTAATGCATGTAGCACTCGAATTATTTTTTCACCATAAACACTAATATCAGAAGACACTCTACCTCCTTCTTATTTTTTTGCCGCGGCAGCATTTGCTGCTTCTTTTAAATCGGCGGGCAAGAACCAACTTTTCCCAACTTGCTCAAGCAATCCCTTTGCATCTGGAGACTCCATCTGCTCCAAAGCTTCGATAACAAATTTTTGTTTCGATATAATTGACTTGTTTCGAGTTAGATTTTTTTCCGATAAAATATCAGAATAATACCCTGTCACTCTCGGGGTCGGGAATTTAGCCAAAGCTACAATAAAAGCACGCTGCTCGAGCTCTGAGCGTCGACCAAAGTCTCCAGAAAGAACAACCCCAAGAAGAGAGCTTCCAATCATTCTTTCTCCAGAGCTTGCCAAGATCTCTAAAGCTTGAAGACGTATATCCTCTTCAGTGTCATTTAAGGCTTTAACCAAAGCCGGTCTTGCCTCTGCCGTATAACGCCCACTCAAGGCTTTTAAAGCTTGAATACGAATATCTGCCAACGAGTTTGTAAGACTCTTTGAAATAGCAGAAAGAGCCGGCCCTGTTCCTATTTTACCCAAGGCCTTAAGAGCAGAGCAGACAATATCGGTATCCTCACTGGTTAAACTGTCTAAATAGAATGGTGTCATATCCATTCCTTCATCAATAAGGAGTTGTTGAAGCTCTTCTCGTGCATCACCCAAAGGAAGCGACTTTAAAAGCTCGACCAGTCCATCAGATTCATATCCTTCTAGCTGAAGACCTCGTCGAAAGGCAGCTAGAAAAGCTTGTGGGTTCTCTTCAAAAAGAGGGGCAAGATCAGCAAGTAACTCTCTTGATAAAACACTACTTAGCAGAGAGGATGCCGTATCAATCTCTTCTCCGGCTAAATCAGATATCGATTCTAAAATAGCAATTAAGTCGTCCGTACTACTCTGTTGAACAAGAGAGCTCACCATATTGATAATCATTGGCTCGGTCTCACCTTCAACACGTAAAGCAATCGCAACAAAACGTTTCCAGTCCTTAGAAAGTTCTATTTTCTCTATGATCTTTTCAGCTATATCTTTAGCTGCACCTGTTGCCTCTGCAGGTGCTTTACAACGTCGAACCCAACCCAAGCTGTCTTCAGCCTTCAAAAGTCTAATGTCAGATGCCGAAAGGGTCATCTCTTCCCCTTCTTCTCCAGAAGAAGCCAGCTGCTGACTTTCTTGAACTGAGAGCTCAGAAGCATCTTCTTCTGCCTGCATCCCCAAAGTATCTACTGCATAGTAACGAATAGATCGAAGATCTTTTTTCCACAATGTGGTGACCATGTCATCTTCTGAGCTCGTATAATCTTGTAGAAAAACATCTACAAAAGCCTCTAGCTCTTCTTCATTTAGTCCAGGGTGAAAGGTGAGCTCTCTAATTCCATCACAGAATAGTTGAAATAAATACTTTGGGGGCTGAGAATCTCCAATAACAGATTCTCCATGCAACATAGGACCAACTGGTGTCATTCGAACAGTAATAATATCATCTAGGGCCTTTGATGACTTGGTAAAAAGATCTTTAAGAAGACGCTCTACCAAAGCACCTTTTCCCTCATACAGCTGAAAACCTCTAACGAGCTTGTCTAAAGAAGAGAACATCTCTCCGACATTACTTATCTGCTCTTGCTGATGCTTTGTTAGAGAACCTTGACCCGACATGTTGAGCTCCATAAACAGAAGATTAATGTAACCAGATTCTTAAGAAGAAGTTGCTCCTGATCTTTCTATGCTCCTTGGGAAATGCTGATTTTTTTTTAAATGTTATTATACATTGTATACCTGATGGAGCATTTCTATGCCTAGATTTATTATCAAATTGGCCCACCAACAAGATCAAATTTTTGAAGTTCTTGGCAATGAGCTCGTCATTGGTCGAGGAGAAGAATGTGATCTTATCCTACCCAACATATCTGTTAGCCGAGAGCATGCAGCAATTCGTATTACAGAGGAAAGCGTTGAAATTATAGATCTTCAATCGGGAAATGGTTTAATCGTTAATAACGAACCTGCTACTCAAAGAAACCTTATTTCACGAGATGAAGTTCTGATCGGCAATTTTTCCCTCATCTTTTTAGGCGACTTACCTGAAGATCGACTCTATAGAGATAGATCTATTACCTACTTACCTAAATACGATCACCGAAGAGCCTCTTCTAATCAAGACGCAACCTTTAAACTTTCGGCTAAAGAAACAGAAGCACTGATGCGAGAAAAGAGCCTCTTGAACAATGGGTGTATTGTTGATGATGAGGGTAACGAAACCTATCCTGAGACCAATACCATTACCTTTGGAGGATCTGGCGCTAAAATCAAAATAAAGCACTGGCTAACCATATTCAATAGTGGCGTCTTCGCTGATATTTCTTGGGATGGAAAACGACATATTATAGAAAAACAAAATATGTTCACTCCCGTCAAGGTTAATGGAACAGCCATCGAAAAATATCCTTTAAAAGAAGGAGATCTACTCTCTATAGGTGGCTCTTCTTTCCAATATATTCTTGGAGATTAATCTCTGAATGCTTCTTCTGCTATCTAACTTTCTCCTTGCTGCAGAGCTCGCAGGAGTAACCTTTCCTGATACTTTTTCTCTCGAAGAACACGATCTATCACTCAGAGGGATCGGCTTAAGAGAGAAGTACTGGATAGATATTTATGTCGCAGCCCTCTATTTACCTCAATCATTTATAGCCAAGCAGCCAACAGCTACGGAAATTATTCTGGCTGATGTACCCAAGAGTATACAGACTGAATTTATTTTTCCCAATGTACCCAAAGAAAAGATGATTGAGACTCTGCAAGAAAACATAAATAACAATCCAAAGATCTCAGACTCTACACGCTTAAAGATGAAACAATGTGAAATGTGGATGGAAGATTATGAAGATGGAGATCAAGTCTCTTTTGACTATGTTCCTGGAATAGGAACAAGCATCATAGTCAAAGGAACTAAGAAAGGAACAATTGAGGGACTAGACTTTATGAAGGCACTCTTTTCGATATTTATCGGAAAAAACCCAGCCTCTCAGCAATTAAAGTCCGGGCTACTCTCTTCTAAAAAATAAACAATCGAAACAACTATTGTTTTGACAGCTCTAGCTGAAGAAGTCGCATAAAATCTTGAGCATTGGTAACAACTCCAAAGGCTTGATGTGTCCCTCTGTCTTTAAGCTTAGAGACCAAGAACTCAGTCTGATCAACACAAATAGTGGTAAGCTCTTTAAGCTCTCCTTCTTCATCCTCATAATAGGTCGGCAGCATATTTCCGACCGCAATAGAGTGAAGCGCTGTCGCTATCATAACAACCATTGTTGCCTTTACAGCATGCTCTCTCATTGCTGCTTGAGCCTCCAAGGCATCAGTAATTGTTTCAGGTAAAGGACCATCATCTCTAATTGAGCCTGCTAAAACATATGGTGTTTCCGTAGACACAAGCGCCTGCATAATTCCACGTTCAATCCCATGCTCTTGAACAACAGAGTGAATCGAGCCTGATTTTTTTACTGCATTAATGGCTCTCATGTGACAAGAGTGCCCGCCAGCAGCACCAGTACCATCAGCCTTCATTCCCAAAGTAGAGCCAAATAGAGCTGC
>JACLAC010014303.1_pt1 | contig 53256 bp, 49 predicted proteins | sample 8027881 | NCBI WGS metagenome assembly JACLAC01 (sample SAMN15725517, study PRJNA655200) | protist metagenome | isolation source: fluorescence activated cell sorting (FACS) single amplified genomes of... | place: Spain: Blaines Bay Microbial Observatory, Mediterranean Sea | collected 2016-01-19 | reverse complement strand
GTCCCTTTAGCTCAAACTCAAAATTTATTCTACTTTTGTTTTCGATAGAAATCATTTTATCCCAATTTGCATCATCAAATTGCATAGACTGAAAATGAAGAAGATTATATTTAGATAATCTTTTATCTGATGCATAGATTTTAAAAGCTAGGCAGCAGTTCTCATATCCAAAACCAAAATAACTTTCTAAATTTTTCTTTGAATCCAAATCTTTGCTTATTCCGCCAATCAATTTATAGCCTCCAGACATTGATCGTTCTATTGAAAATTCTGCATAATCCAATTCATTTGTAGAATTCAAAAGAGGAATATTGCTTTGAAAATTTCTTGAAAATGTTAAGCGCGTTTCTGGAAGCTGAATGTTTAACCCTGTTTGACCAAAATTAAGTGTATTTCTTTTCTGGGAGTAGTTAGCCACAACAAATGCTCGAAGAATCTGATTTTCAAATGAAAGATTTGTACCAATTTGGTTATCTTTGCCAATAGGCTGATCCAACATGGAATTAATGATCTGACTTTCTTCCAATTCATTTTTTTTGATTATCTGGAAATTTAGTGCTGAGTTACTTTTTATTCTTTTTTGCCACTTTAAACTTGCAAGTAAAAACTCTGTATCAGGCACCCTATCTTTACCGAAAAAATATTTTGTATTAAGTCTATTAAAGCTTCCAAGATTTCGTTGGTGAAGGTCAAAAATAGGATCCATGGATTGATCTTTATATTCTGTTTTTTGATAAACAAGCTCGGGTATCAGCAATGAGAGGCTATCCTTAAATGAGTGTCTTAATAAAGATGAAATTTTGATTTTTATTGAAGGTATCGTGGTAGATTGCGTATTTATCTCTTTATCATCAAGGTTATATTTTTTATGTAAAAATAATCCATCTATTGATACGTCAAAATACTTAAAACCACGAAGAGCTTCTGCTCCCATTTCCGTGATGAACCTTTTTCCGGTCTGAAGAATTCTCTTGTTATTAAAAAGTAAATGCTGATTTTTATTTATATCAAAGTTCGCATAATTTGCTTTAGCAAAATATGAAACTGATGATCTATATTTCTTGTACTCCAGATTTAGCTCGGGCTTTTTAATATACCCATTATTTATAAATGGATTCAAGTTTTGAAAACCTTCTCTCATAATGTTGAGTGATAAGTTGTTAACCTGCATTCCCATTGATACAGACTGTGCCAGATAATGATCTCTTTGATTGGCTATCTTTGTGAGACTAGAGGGCAAATCAAGGAATACCATTGAATCAGATGATTTAGCCCAATCAATCGAAGTTTCTATATTGGCAAAGCTCCTATTCTCTTTTATGCGAAATGCCCATCTTTCATTGTCATCTCGATCTTGATCTTTTCTGAATTCTTTATCTTTTGGGAAAAACAGCAGATCCAAATAATTTCCAGCATCTGAATTTGATTTAGTTAAATATCTAAAATTTCCTTCAAAGCCTATGCCTCTATCTCTTAGTACCCTTGGAGCGATTGTGAGATCAGATTTATTAGATAGCACCCAGAAGTAAGGTAAAAAAACATCAACCCCATCAGATGTAAAGCTTAGATCAGGTTCTAGGAAGCCACTTAATCTATTAGTTGTGGCTGGGAAGGGCAAATAAGGAAGTTTTAAAATTGTTCTATCAAGAACTTTAAGACTGAGATCTTCAATGTGACCACGATCTGTCTCTTCATTTATATTGATAGACTTAGCCTTGATCTCCCAGCCCTCTGAGACATTATTGCAAGAGCTAAGACTAGCATTTTGAAATCTAAGATTTTGACCTAAATTACCAATCAATGACTGATAATTAACTAATAAATTTCTTTCTCTTAAGTAAGCCGCACCATTATAAAGCTTTAACTCCCCAGAATCTTTTGCTAGAGAGCCACTTAAAAATTTAAAATAATTATCAGAATGATAGATATCCCCATTCTTAATATCTTTAACAAAGTTCTGATTTTGAAGATAGGTTGCACTAGAAGCTTGAATTTGCCCATCATTTAACGCAATCATTACATCATCATCAAGCGAAATATCTCCGTTTGATTGCATGTTAATTTTTCCAGCATCAATAGAATCAGATTTATATTTATTAATTAGTTTTGGATAATTAAAATTAGTGCAACCTCGAAATTGTTGCTGCATTAGTGAGTTTGATTGATCAAGAGAGACTTCACTGGCTTGAAGGCTAGCAAAAAATACCAAGAGCAATACAAAAAAATTCTTTCTAAAGTTGTGTTTTGGTCCTTTAAATTTCAACAATTAATGCTTCAGGAAGCCATTTCTTTGAGTTCTCTCAAGGTGTCTTTTCCATAGAACATCTCATCTTCCACAAAAAACGTTGGAATGCCAAAAGCTCCTTTTTCAGCTGCTTGACTAGTATTAGCAATTAATTCTTCTTTGATCTCATCCTTTGCAATGCCCTCAATGATAAGATCGGCATGGCAATCATGTTCTGTTAATAGCGCTTGAAGAGCCTCAGGAGAGTCAAGCTTAAGAGATTGCTCCCACAGCCCGCTTAAAACGATCTCAACATATGAATCAAAAAAATCATTTTTTTGGGCAACGATTGCACCTCTAATAAGAGAGATAGTGTTTACAGGAAAATGTTCATTCATTTTAAATTTTGTGATGCCGTGTTCTCTCATAAATCTATTGAAAGCAGTATCAAACTCATATTTCATTTTATTTGGAATTTCAGCCAGAGTGACCATTGGCGGCTGATTATTAGATAGCTTCATAATACCTCCAAGAAGGCAGGGCACGTAATTAAATTTTATATCATGAGTTTTTTCAAGGTTTTGAATTGCCTTATGGCATAGGTATGCATTTGGACTTGCAAAGTCAAAAATAAAATCTACATTCATGGTCGTCCTCACTTCTAAAGCTTATAATAATTCCTTAACTTGCATCAACCAGTTTAAAAATGCAACATCAAGCAATAATTATTATAAAAGTTGGAGACATAAAATGAGTTTAAATGGCAGAGTCTTGTTTATAACGGGTGGCAGTAGGGGGATAGGCCTTGAAATAGGTAAACGTGCCGCTAAAGACGGTGCAAAGGTAGTTTTGGCAGCAAAAACAGCCGAGCCTCATCCAAAGCTTCCAGGAACCATATACACTGCTGCAGATGAAATTGTAGCCGCAGGCGGGGAAGCATTGCCCGTCATTCTGGATGTTCGTGAAGAGATGAATGTGAGAGAGGCTGTTGAGCAAACCATTAGTCACTTTGGAGGAATTGATATTTGTGTGAATAACGCATCTGCAATTTCACTTACAAGCACACCTGACACAGATATGAAACGATATGATTTAATGCATCAAATTAATGGAAGAGGAACATACTTAGTAAGCAAATACTGTATTCCACATTTAAAAAAATCTAATAATGCTCATATATTAAACTTGGCCCCGCCTCTTGATATGAAGCCAAAATGGTTTGGCCCCCATCTAGCATATACAATGGCAAAATTCACCATGAGCATGTGTGTCTTAGGCATGGCTGAAGAATTAAAGTCGGATAACATAGCTGTTAATGGTTTGTGGCCAAGGACTGCAATTGCAACTGCTGCTGTAAAAAATATTTTGGGTGGCGAAGACTTAATGAATATTTCTAGAACTCCAGAAATTATGGCGGATGCTGCATACGAAATTTTTACCAAAGACCCGTCAGATTTCACTGGCAATTTTTGCATTGATGATCTGATTTTATATGATGCAGGAATGAGAGATTTTTCTAAATATGCAGACGTACCATTTGCTGAATTAGCTTTGGATTTCTTCTTGCCAGATGATACTCCTTTGCCTTCGGAGATTGAAAATAGCTGAAATATCAAAAGCCAATATACTTGAGTATGCCCAAACATTTGATGGAGATCTAAAATCATTAGAGCCTCTTAAAGTAGAGGCCAGTGGAAGAAAATATTTTAGAGCATCTTCCACAGAATGCTCTTATGTCATCTCATATGATGATAGCCCAGTAAACGGACAATTGGTTTTTATCAATCGAGCGAATGAATTATCAGATTGTAATGTTAGAGTTCCTAAGATCTTTAAATATGATCTTGATAGCAATCTAACCATATTAGAAGATCTTGGCGACAATTCTTTGATTGATGAAAAAAATTTTTATCAACAAGAAAAGCTACTTCATTCATCTTTAGAGCTTCTTAATCAAATGCATCAATCAAAGCATGTTGATTTGCATTCTACTTTTTGGATGGGTTTGGAATCGCATGCAAAAAAATTTTCAAAAGTCTTTTGTCAGGAGTTTCTTGGCCTTGAGATGTTTGATGGCTACAAAAATCTTTATGTTGATATGAGACCTCAAATCATGGATCAACATTGGACTAACTGCCATTTTGATTTTGAAAGAAGAAATATTCACCTTTTAGATAATGGTGAACTTGCGCTAATAGATTTTCAAGATATGTGTTTTGGACCAATAGGGATTGATTTAGCAGGGATTCTGATCGACCACTATATTCCTTGCAAGATTGATACAATTAAAAAATATTGCAATAGTTTTTCAGAGCTTTCAGTTTATGACATATCTGCAGAAGATATTTTTAGTGCAACCTTATGGGGGGGCTTACAAAGGAATTTAAGGATCATGGGAACTCTAACCGATCTTTATCTAAGATTTGATCGTTCATTCAGAATGCATGATTTGCCTCAAATTGTTATGAATACAGCAATGATATCTCAGGAATTAAACCAAGTAAGTTTAACTAATTTTCTTAATGATAATGTCATGCAAACATTAGAAGATAAATTGGTAAATCTATGAAAGCCATGATTTTAGCTGCGGGACTTGGCTCAAGACTTCAGCCAATAACAGACAAGTTACCCAAACCACTTATAGATGTAGGAGGGATATCATTGATAGAGCGATTGATCAATCAGTTCATTGCTTTTGGAGTCAGTGAATTTGTAATTAATGTCTCTTATCTTGGAGATCAGATCAAGGAAGCTCTCCAGTCAATTGATGCAATATCTAAAATAATTTTTGTAGATGAGCCTTTCCCTTATGGAACGGGTGGGTCGTTGGTTAATGCAAAGAATTTTTTAGGAAAGGACCCTTTTATATTATCAACAGCAGATATTATTTTTGATTTAGACTTTCATAAATTACCTTCAACCATTTCGGCTGCTCATCTAGTAGCAGTGAAAAATCCTGAACATAATAAAAGAGGTGATTTTTCAATGAAAGCAAACTCGGTTTTTATAACAAATGATGGAAGAAATGATTTTACTTATTCAGGTATATCAGTACTCAATCCAAATATTTTAGATACGCACCTATCAAGAAAGTATCCCTTTGATCTTTGGAATACTATCTTGAAACCCTTGATTGAAAAATCTATGGTTAGTGCTCATTTTGATGATTCATTGTGGATAGATGTTGGAACTGAGGATAGATTAAAGCTTGCAAGGAAAGTTTTAAAAGATGAAAATTAAGAAAATGAACTCTAATTCTTTAATAGCGCCTTCAATCTTATCAGCAAATTTTGCTCGACTTGGAGAAGAGATAAATTCTGTAATGAAAGCTGGCGCAGATTGGATACATTTTGATGTAATGGATAATCACTATGTGCCGAATCTTACAGTTGGCCCAATGGTGTGCAGATCATTAAGAGATGAAGGCATAAAAGATTTTATAGACGTTCATTTAATGATTACTCCTGTAAATGAATTAGCTAAGAGTTTTGCAGACGCTGGCGCAGATCTGATTAGTTTTCATCCTGAAGCAGTGGATGACGTGGCTGAGACTATTAATATTATTAAGCAGTGTGGATGTAAGGTTGGTATCGCAATCAACCCAGATACATCCTTATCTGTATTAAAAGATATTTTTGGTGAAATAGACCTTATCTTGTTAATGAGTGTTTATCCTGGATTTGGTGGCCAAGAATTTATTGAAGATACGATTGAAAAGATTTCTGAAGCAAAAAAACTTATTGATCAACAAGATCGTCAGATATTCTTAGAAGTTGATGGTGGCATCAATAACGAAACTATCTCAAGAGTGTCGAAGGCAGGAGCAAATGTTTTTGTAGCAGGTTCTGCTATTTTTGGATCATCAGATTATGAGAAAACAATTCAAAGCTTCCGTCAAAAAATTACTTAGCCTTTTTTTAATCTCATTTTCCACAATTTCTTTTGCTGCGTTGGAGATTAGTTTTGAAGGTAAAAATGCAAAGCTAAATTTAATCATTTCTAATACTGATGCTACAAGGCGAAAAGGCTTAATGAATCAAGCTTTCTTAGAAAAGAATACTGGCATGCTTTTTATTTGGCCATCAAGCAAGAAACAATGTATGTGGATGAAAAACACTTCTCTACCACTCAGCATTGCCTATCTCTCATCTGATGGAAGAATTTTAGAGATTTATGATATGGTCCCATTCTCAGAGGACTCAATCTGCTCCATGAAGAACGTTAGAATGGCAGTAGAAGTTAATCAGGGATGGTTTGCAAGAAATAAAATATCCATTGGAGATAAAATCAATCTTTAATTAAGAAAATTCATGATCACAAATACAGAATATAACAATTTTAAAAATGCTGATTACACAGTATTGCCGATGAGCAGAGAGATTGTGGCCCCCGGTGAAACTCCCTTGTCCCTGTATTCAAAGATAGCCGATCAACAAAATAATTTTTTGTTTGAATCTGTTGAAGGTGGAGATAGGTGGGCACAATATTCAATTATTGGATTTGGCTGCATTGATACAATTAAAATTTCTGGCAAAACAATTGAAACAACTATTGATGGAGTTAAGGATACATTTGAAGCTGAAAATCCACTTCAATCAATTGAAGAAATTATCTCAAAAAATCGCTCACCCAACATTAAAAATTTACCAAGATTTCATGGAGGTTATATAGGATTTTTTGCTTATGAAAGCGCCCAATATGCTGAGAGTAAAATAGCATTATTGCCTCGTAAAGACTCTAAATTTGAAGAGCATATGCCAGATATTATGCTTGTAAAAGCAGAGCAACTTATCATCTTTGATAATTTAAATGACTCAACTCAAATTATTTTTAATGCCAATCTTAAAAACATGACTTATGGATTTGCTCGATCTAAATTAGATGATATTGAGAAAAAATTAACAACATATGTAGAAAGTGAAGTTAAAGAATTTAAACCAATTACAAATTGTTTTGAATTTGAATCAAATTTTACTAAAGAAGAATATTGTGGTGCCGTAAATACTATTAAAAATTACATTGCAGAAGGAGATGTAATGCAAGTTGTATTAGCCCAGGATTTTTCCGCTAACTTTGATAAAGATCCTTTTAATTTATATAAAGCAATTCGCGAATTAAATCCTTCTCCCTACATGTATTTTATAGACTTAGACGAATGTCAGATAGTTGGCGCATCTCCAGAGATTTTAGTAAGACTAGAAGATAATGAAATTAACCTCAGACCATTGGCTGGAACTAGAAAAAGGGGAGAAAGCCCAGAAGAAGACAAACTTAACGAAGATGATCTGCTAAATGACCCAAAAGAAATAGCCGAGCATCTCATGCTTATTGATCTTGGAAGAAATGATGTGGGACGAGTGTCTGAGATTGGTTCAGTGCTTGTCACTGACAAAATGACCATTGAAAAATATTCCCATGTAATGCATATCGTTTCGAATGTTATGGGGAAGATCGCTTCTGGATTAAGCTATTTTGATGTCCTTAAAGCTTCCTTGCCAGCAGGAACATTATCAGGTGCTCCTAAAATTAGAGCAATGGAAATAATCAATGAATTAGAGCCGAGTTCAAGAGGCATATATGGCGGAGCAATAGGCTACATAGGTTGGAATGGAAATATGGATACAGCCATAGCAATAAGAACTGCTGTGATTAAGGATAAAACCATTCATGTAGGAGCTGGGGCAGGTGTGGTTGCTGATTCTGTTCCTGAAAATGAATGGCTTGAGTGTAGGCAGAAATCTAAAGTATTCATGGATGCGATGGAGATGATCTCATGATTCTTGTAATAGATAACTACGACTCTTTTACCTATAACTTGGTCCATTATATTGGAGAGTGTAATTGTGAGGTTTTGGTAAAAAGAAACGATGAATTAACTATCGCTGAGATTCACTCCCTTAATCCTGAAAAAATTGTTATTTCTCCTGGTCCCTGTACTCCAAAAGAAGCCGGCATCTCTGTAGAGATTGTTCAAGAATCCAAAGTCCCATTATTAGGAGTTTGCTTAGGTCATCAATCGATTGGTGCAGCATTTGGAGCGAAAATCATTAAAGCTCCTGAAGTCTTTCATGGTAAAAAATCTTCTATCAATCATTCTGATTCATTATTATTTCAAGATATTCCTAACCCATATTCAGTGGTCAGATACCATAGCCTCATAATTGATAGTTCAACTTTGCCTAAAGACTTAAAAGTTACATCTACAATTATTGATGAGCCCTCAATCATTATGGGAGTAGAGCATGTCTCTAAACCTATATTTGGTGTTCAATTTCATCCTGAATCCATTGATACTGACCATGGTATGCAATTAATTAAAAATTTTTTAAATATATGATCCAGGATTTTATTAATCAGTTAGAAAAGAAAGAGGACCTTGATTTTCATTCCATGCAGCATGCAATTGAATCAATCATGACTGGAAATGTTGATGATCTTTCTATTGAAGCATTTTTATTGGCCTTAAATGCAAAGGGCATTAAGGAAACTGAGATTACTGCTGCAGCAAGAGTCATGAAAGAAAAATCTCTTACTTTTTCATTGGGTAATGGAGATCATATAGATACTTGTGGTACAGGAGGTTCGGGTCTTGATACTTTTAACTGTTCTACCGCTTCATCTTTTGTGGCTGCTGCAGGAGGTGCTGCAGTTACTAAGCATGGCAACAAGGCTGTATCTAGCAAGTCTGGAAGCGCAGATTTGCTGTTAGCAGCTGGAGCTGACATAGCGCATGACAGAGAAAAGTTAGAAACCATATTTAAGAGAGTAGGTTTTATTTTCTTATTTGCTCCTTTACATCATGAATCAATGAAATATGTGATGCCAGCCAGGCAGAAAATCGGAAAAAAAACCTTATTTAATTTGTTGGGCCCTCATACAAATCCTTGTGGTGCAAAAAGACAAATTTTAGGCGTTTATCAAAAAGATTTAGTGAGAACTTTTGCATCGGTTGCAAAGAATTTATCTATGGATCATGTTCTTATTGTTCATGGTTTTGATGGCTTAGACGAAATTACTATTACCGACTCCACATACGTTGCTGAGCTAAAGGATAAAACTATTTCTGAGTATGAAATTTCTCCAAAAGATTTTGGCTTATCTCTTGGAACACTGCCTGAAATCTCAGCCGCTTCACCTGATGACAGTTTGCAATTAATTAGAGAAGCTTTTTCAGGTGATAAATCAGCTGTTCAAGACATGATTGCTCTTAATGCTGGCGCAGCTTTATATCTAGCAAAAAAAGTAGATTCAATTGCAAGTGGTGTTGAGCTTTCTTTTGAATTAATGAATAACGGCATGGCTGCAGATAAATTAACTTCATACGTTCGAGTTTCAAATAGCTAATGAGTATCCTCCAAACTATAGTTGCAAACACAAAAGCTAATCTAGCTCACAAAAAAGCAGAATTATCTTTGGAGCAAATAAAGAGCTCTTTAGAAGACCTTGATCTTCCCAGAGGAAGATTTAAAGATAATATTTCCAACAAAGATGAAGCTATTATTGCAGAAATAAAAAAAGCTTCACCAAGTGCAGGAGTCATTGCAGAAGAATTTGATCCAGTGAAAAAAGCAATTGAATATGAAGCCTTTGGAGCATCCGCATTATCAATTTTGACCGAAGAAGATTTTTTTATGGGTAGTGCTGATTATTTAAAAGAGGTTAAGAAGATTACTGCCTTACCAATTTTAAGAAAAGATTTCATCATTGATGAATATCAAATTTATGAATCTAAATTGATTGGTGCAGATTGTATTTTATTAATTGTATCCATTCTTTCTGATCAGCAAATAGAGGATTTTGTTAATATTGCTAAAAAGTTAGGACTGGATTATTTAATTGAAGTGCATGATGAAAATGAACTCAATAGGGTTGAGCATTTTGAAGATGCTTTAATAGGTGTAAACAATAGAAATCTAAAAACATTTGAAGTTAACCTAGATAATTCTGTTCGCTTGAGAAATTCATTCAAACAAAAAAATATCTTTATAGCAGAATCAGGAATTAAATCTAGAGAAGATATGGATTATTTAAAACTCAATAAAATTAAAGTCTTTCTTATTGGAGAAAGCTTAATGAGGGGCTCTTTTTAAATATAAGCGCTTGATGATGTCATCACCTTTGCAGTGAAGCTCATAAGTTTTTTTGTTGGCTCAGACAACGATTCACTCCCATTCTCCAAAGCTTCTTGTGCATGCTCATCTTCATCAGCTCGCATAGTTTCTAAAATTTCAATTGTCTCAGTATCATTCTTTGATACTTTATCTAAATGTCTTTCAAGGTGTTTTACTACCTGTTTTTCAGTTTCTTCAACAAATCCTAAACTAGTTTTTTCTCCAAAGCTTCCAAATATTGTTCCGATAGCAAATGATCCTGCATACCAAACAGGGTTGAGGATTGATGGTTTTCCATTTAATTCCTCAAGACGTTTTTTGCACCAAATTAAATGATCTGTTTCTTCTTCTCCAGCTTGCACGAGATGATTTTTTATCTCAGCATCTTTGCAAACCATTGCTTGACCTCTATAGAGTGCCTGAGCTGCTACTTCGCCAGCTAAATTTACTCGCATTAGCTGTGCTGACAGATTTTTCTCTTCTTTGGATAGGCAAGAGGGTGTCTCATTCACTGGATACGATCTGCCAGTACCACTTTTTTTGAACGACAATGTTTTCAAAGCAATGTCGCACTCATTTATAAAATTATCTAATAGATTCATTTCAATCCTTTATTTCCGATATCTTTTCGATAAAAAGCTCCATCGAAGGATACAGATTTTACTAGATCATACGCTTTTGATTGAGCTTCTTCCAGATTTTTGCCTAAAGCAGTTGCACAAAAAACTCTTCCTCCTGATGTTAAAACTTTTTCATCTTGCAGTTTTGTGCCTGCATGGAATAGCTTCATTCCGCTCGTGTCAGATGATTTAATTGTAACTTTATTATTTTTTGTATACTCCTCAGGATAGCCATGACTCGCAATCACTACCCCACAGGCATGTTCATCAGCCCACTGAATTTGATAATTGTCTAACTGATCATTAATTGCTGCAAGACAAAGTTCAACAAGACTTGATTTTAATCTTAGCAGAATAGGTTGAGTTTCAGGATCTCCAAATCTACAATTAAATTCAAGAACTTTCAATTCCCCATTATTGATCATGAGCCCAGCATATAAGAACCCAAGATAGGGCGAATCTTCAGCAATTAAACCTTGCATGGTTGGTTTCATCACCTCATCAATAATTTTTTGGTGAAGTTCTTCATCAACTATTGGTGCAGGTGAATATGCACCCATGCCACCTGTATTTAATCCCATATCACCATCACCCACGGCTTTATGATCTTGACTAGTTGCAAGAGGGATAATTTTATCTTTACTTACCACCGCAATAAAACTTGCCTCTTCTCCAACTAAGAAATCTTCAATAACCACACTTGTTCCAGCATCTCCAAATGCTTGGTCTTTAAAAATACTAACTAAAGCTTCTATAGCTTCACTTTTAGTTTGGCAAATAATCACTCCCTTGCCTGCTGCTAAACCATCTGCCTTGACTACTGTTGGATATGGAATTTGTTTTAAGTACTCTTTTGCATTATCAAAATTATCGAAGGCCGCATAAGTGGCTGTAGGGATACCATATTTAATAAAAAAGTCTTTTGAGAATGTTTTAGAGCCCTCTAATTGAGCAGCAGCGCTAGAAGGTCCAAAGGTTTTAATATTATTAGAATGCAAGTAATCTACCAGCCCATCAACAAGAGGCTGTTCTGGCCCAACAATTACAAGAGCAATATTTTTTTCAATACAAAAATCTTTAACTGCTGAAAAGTCATCAACATTAATAGAGACATTAGATACTCTATTTTCTAGAGCAGTTCCTGCGTTTCCTGGGCAAACAAAAACCCTTGATACAGATTTATCTTGCGCACATTTCCAAGCTAAAGCATGTTCTCTGCCACCCGATCCAATAACCAAAATGTACATATTTAATGTCTAAAGTGACGAGTTGCGGTAAAGACCATAGCAATATTATTTTCATCAGCCGCTGCAATTACTTCCTCATCTCTAATCGATCCTCCAGGCTGAATAATTGTTGCTATTCCGCTCGAAGCAGCTTTATCAATGCCATCCCTAAATGGAAAAAATGCATCTGAGGCCATTGCCGCGCCTTTTACCTCTAGACCTTCCTCTTTGGCTTTCAGATTGGCAATCTCAGCACTAATAACTCTACTCATTTGACCGGCGCCAATGCCAATAGTCTGTTTATTTTTGACATAAACGATAGCATTTGATTTAACAAATTTTGCAACCTTCCATGCAAACATAAGATCATTTATTTCTTCAGCGGTCGGTTGTTTTTTAGTGACGCACTGAAGGTCTGTTTTGGGAACAATAAAAGTGTCATCGCTTTGAATTAATATTCCCCCAGACACTTTTTTAATGACGCCTAGATATGGGTTATCTTGCTGTAAATCGACGCATAAAACGCGAACATTCTTCTTTTTAGCCAGCTCCGCCAATGCATCGTCTTCAAAACTAGTAGCTAGGACAACCTCAACAAATTGACGAGCATTAATTTCTTCAGCAGTTTTTTTATCTAGCTCTCTGTTAAAGGCTATAATGCCGCCAAAGGCAGACGTTGGATCAGTTTTGAATGCTAAGTCATAAGCATCAAAGATAGAGCTTGCTTCAGCAACTCCGCAGGGGTTTGCATGTTTTACAATCACACAAGCTGGCTCGTCAAATGCTCTAACACATTCCCAGGCAGCATCAGCATCTACAATATTATTGTATGAAAGTTCTTTGCCTTGAAGAATATCTGCGTTGGCAATATTTTTATACTCCAAATTAGAAAAAGTTAATAAATCTGCAGTTTGATGAGGGTTTTCTCCATATCTTAGAGATTCGCTCTTGCTGAAGTTATATTGATGTGTGTTGGACGAGATGTCTTTAAGATAATTTGCAATAGCTGAATTGTATTCAGCCATTAGCTGAAAAACTTTTTTGGAAAGCTCTTTTCTAAATTCGTAACTGATGCCTCCTTGATTTTTCCATTCATTTATTAGGCGATCGTAGTCACCTGGGTCAGAAATAACTGCAACGTCTTTGAAGTTTTTTGCTGCTGACCTAATCATCGTAGGTCCGCCTATATCAATTTTTTCTATAGCCTCATCAAATTCACATCCCGAGGCGACTGTTTCTTGGAATGGATAAAGATTAACAATGACCATGTCAATGACCTCATACCCTCGCACAGTCAAAACCTCTAAATCTGTTTCTCTTCTGGCCAAAATACCAGCATGAATCTTTGGATGTAAAGTTTTGACGCGACCATCCATCATTTCTTCAAACCCTGTAAATTCTGAAACCTCTATGACCTTATTTGTAATTTTTTTTATGGAATTATAAGTTCCTCCGGTTGAAATAATTTTTACTTTTTGATCAAGCAAGAACTTTATTAATTCATCTAAATTAGATTTATCTGAAAGGCTAATAAGAGCTGTTTTTGGGGTAATAAGGCTCATGATTTTTCTATAATGTTATATTGATGTAATTTTTTCCTAAGGGTGGCTCTGTTTAATCCTAAAACATTTGCAGCCTTAGATTGGTTGTTGTTTGTATACTGCATAACTGCCTTCAACAGCTCAGGCTCAACCTCAGCCATAACCATTTCATAAACATTTGCTGGGTCGGTATCACCAAGAGTTGCAAAGTATTTCTTCATAGCCTTTCTTACTTGCACACTAAGAGGTTTATTTTTAGGTTTTTGTGAGACTGCTTTAGTCATTAAGTAGAGATTTTTTCTGCAAAGTATAAATTCTACAGCTGATTAAAAATTGCTCAACTGATTTTAGAGATTAATTACAGTTTTTTTATCATCGCCCAGAATTAATTGAGTTAATTCTCCATTTCTTATAAATATTTCCGTCCTAGATGCATAATCAGGATGAAAATATGAAATTGCATAATTGCTTGTGATATACGAAACCAATGCATTGATCACCATGAAGTGAGTAGTCACAATAAAATTACCCTCAGCCTCTTTAAGCCAGTTTATTAATTGATAGCGCCATTCTTTTACTGGTTCAGGCAGATCTTCAATTGGAGTTGTGAAAATATTTACCAGCCATTCTTTTTTTTTATCAGCGTCAATATTACCTGATGGTATTTCAATAAATCTAGCATCTAATTCAAAAGAGTTTTTATCTCCTTGGTTCATGATTTCCATAGTCTCAATGGCTCTTTTCTTTGGACTAGAAAGCAGTTGATAGTAAGACAGTTCGTTAATTAAACTCTTGCCAGAATTTTTAGCTTGTCCTCGACCCTGTGCACTTAATCCGGGATCAGGATGCACAGACCATCCTGCGGATGCCTCCCCATGTCTAACAAGAATAATGTGACTTTGACTCATTATAAGAAATACCAATTATAATTATTTGATGAGAAAGCCAAGAATTTTCTGTTCTAAATTATCTGCACCAAGTTATAAGTGCACCAACCTAAAACAAATACATCACCTTGCCAAGGTTCTCAGGCTAAAACCAAATGATCCTGTGGAGTTATTCGATGGTTGCGGCTTCATCGCTCACGGAACTATTGGAGAGATTGATAAAGCTTATATATCTTTTCATGTTGGTGATATTTTATTGGTTCAAAACCCATATCAAAAGTCGTATCAAGCAATAATCCCATACATTAAAAAGGAAAATTTAATCTACTCATTGCAAAAGCTTATTGAATTAGGCATTAACTCAATTCTTATATACAAACCAGATCATTGTGATCAATCATTAGCAAAAAAAGATTTATCTAAATTAAATCATCGGTTGGAAGAAGTCATGATTGGTGCTTGTGAGCAATCTGGCTGCAATCATTTACCCAGTATTAATTATTTTGATGGACTTAAAGAATGCCTTCAAAGCCCAAAGATAAATTCAGATTTCGAGGGATTATTCGTTCTTGATACAATTGCTAATCAATTCATCAAAGATCATGAAATTTTGAATTTAAAAAGTATTAGCATTATCACAGGTCCTGAATCGGGTTACTCATCAGCTGAGCGTGAGACCATGAGTGAATTGGGCCTGCATTCTCTAAAGATAGGGCATTATGTTCTTCGTGCCGAAACAGCCCCCGTAGTTGGATTGTCTAAGTTCCATAACTTATTTGGAGAATACTAATGCAAGGGACTTCCTCGCTATTTATTACTGATCCTCTAAATGTATTAAATCCAAAAAAAGATACAACTATTGTATGGATGCAAGAGGTCTATGACATGGGCGGTCAAATTCTTCAATGTGAGATGAAAGATTTAATTTATAAAGACCAACAAACTTTTTGCAACTGCGTTGAAATTCAAGATCCTAACCTTCATCCGCAAATTATTGAGAAAGTTGATGATATTAAACCACTGAAGGACATTGATTATATATTTATGAGAAAGGACCCACCAGTAGATGAAGACTATATGAATGCCTTGCATTTATTATCTCAGGCTGAATCTGAGGGTGCTAATGTTATTAATCGACCTGCAGCTTTAAAGAAATTTAATGAAAAGATTTTTGCCCTCCAATTTTCTAATTGGATGCCTGATACAAGTGTGATTTGCAAAGAGGAAGACTTTAAATTATTCAAAAATAAATACTCGACTATTATTTTAAAGCCTCTTGATGGCATGGGAGGAGAATCAATTTATAAATTTGATGAAAGTGCAACAGATCATTTAGAAATTTTTAGATCACTCACAAATCATTATCAAACCATGGTTATGGTTCAAAATTTCTTACCTGAAATCTATGCTGGAGATTACCGAATACTTATCATTCACGGCAAACCTTTTCCTATTGCATTAGCAAGAATTCCTCAAGAAGGAAGCTTTAAAGGCAATCTTGCAGCTGGTGGCATAGGCGAAGCTCGTGAATTAACCGATGACCAGTTGAAAGTCAGTCTAGAGATTGGTGAGGTGCTGATGGAAGAGGGCATTATGTTTGCAGGAATTGATATGATTGGTAATTACTTGACTGAAATTAATATCACAAGCCCTACAGGCGCAAGAGAGATCTTCGCCCAAACCGGCAAAAATCCAATCAAGACATTGCTTCAATCGATATAAAATGCAACCACTGATTTATAAACAAAGAATTCAAAGATGGGGATTTAGAAAATCTATGCTTGCATCTTTAATGTTCCATGGGGTGGTTATTTTTGGAATCAGTTTTGTTGTTATTCAGCAACCATGGGAATTTAATGAAGAAGCAATTGTGAATATTAAATTTGCTGATGGGGAGTTTGATATGCAGGGCAGCTCTTTGAATGGCAAGGAATTTATTCAGCAAACCACTCAACAAGCTGCAATGGTTTCTCAGGATGTTAATCTTCGAGATGAATCTCAGTTTAGCGTAAGACGTTTAGAATCTAACTCATCCTTGCAAAGTTTTGAAACCATTTATTTAAATGCATGGCAAAGACAGGTCGAAACAGCAGGATACTATGAAATTTCTCGCTCAGACATTATTCAAGGTAATTTTAGAGTTCAAATTAAGTCAATAATTGACCATATGGGAAATTTAATAGATGCTGATATTCTTCAGTCTTCAGGGAATTCAATGTTAGATGCTTTGGCATTGAGGATTTTATATCAATCAGCTCCATTTGAACCTTTTCCAGAGGATATGGTTGCAAACTATCAACAGCTTGAAATTGTTCGAGACTGGAATTTTACAAATTCTTAGTAATGCAGATTTTAGCTTTTGATTTTGGCTCTCAGTTCATTGGCGTGGCTGTTGGGCAAACTGTTACAAAGACATCTTCTCCCTTAATTGTGCTTAATGTTGCTCGTGAAGGTAAAGAAATTTGGAATACAATTTCCAAGCTCATTGATGAATGGAAACCTGACCAATTACTAGTTGGCATGCCCTTAAATATGGATGGGACTCCTAGCGAGATGATGAAAAAAGTTGACCCATTTTTCAAGAAACTCCAAAAGATTAGCAGTATCCCTTGTGAATTAGTTGATGAGAGATTAACCTCGTTTGAGGCAAAGCAATTGATGCATGAAGATTCAAAAGATGATCGCATCGATGATTTGGCAGCCAAAATATTTTTAGACAACTGGATCGAGCATCATGTCAATTCCAACTAGTTTTATTGATCAGTTATTAGATCAAACCGACATTGTTGATGTCGTAGGTCGACGCATACCTTTAAATAAAAAGGGATCAAATTTTTGGTGTCAATGCCCATTTCATGATGACTCAAACCCATCGATGGCTGTCAATCAGGATAAACAATTTTTTTATTGTTTTGTTTGTCAAGAATCTGGTAATGCAATTCATTTTATTAGGCGTTATGAAAATTTAGAATTTGTTGATGCAATAGAAACTCTTGCAAGTGCAGCAGGCATGACGGTTCCCTATGAAAACAATAGATTGGAAAAATCCAAACCTAGTGGCTTGGTAGAAAAGGCAGTCAAATTTTACCAAGGTAATTTGAATGAAAAAAATGCACCCAAAGCTGTGGAATATCTTAAAGATCGAAAGATTACCGGAGCGACTGCTAAGAAATTTAACATCGGCTATGCGCAAGATAAGTGGGATGGTCTTTTAAATCATTTCGGTTCTGATATTCCTCAGAAAGAACTAGATGAATCAGGGTTATTTAGCAAGAAGGATGATAGATTCTATGATCGATTTAGAGGCAGGGTTATTTTTCCCATTAGGAATATAAAAGGTGATTTTATTGCCATGGGGGGAAGAATCATAGATGAGGGGGAGCCCAAGTATCTTAATTCTCCAGAAACATCTTTTTTTAATAAATCAAATGAGTTATTTGGTTTGTATGAGGTTAAAGAACGAGAGAAAAATATTGCTTCTTTGATCGTGGTCGAGGGATACATGGATGTAATAGGTCTTTATGAACATGGCATCAAAAATGCAGTTGCAACACTAGGCACTGCTGTAACGCCAAATCATGTTTCTAAAATCATGCGTTACACAAATAAAATATTTTTTGCATTTGATGGGGATCTGGCTGGAAGAAAAGCAGCTTGGAAAGCAGTTGAAAATACTTTTCCAATTATTAGAGAAGACATTAATATCCATTTTGTTTTTTTTGAACAAGGCCATGACCCAGACTCATATATTAATGAGCATGGATTAAAAGCTTTTCAAAAACTTTTAGATGAGTCAATTTCGCTCTCGTCATACTTTTTATCGAAGGTCAAAGAATTTAACTTAGAAACATTGGAGGGCAGAGCTCAGGCAGCTGCTTTTGCCATTCCCATCGTAAATAGGATAAATAATTCTGTTATTAAAGAGGTGTATGCCAACGAGGTATCTAAATTATGCGGCATGGACATTAAAACTATGGATGCACCTTCAAGTTCAGACATTAGAAAAACTGAATCAGACAATTCAATGAGATCAAATGCAAATATTCCAGTCAGAGTAAAAGCCGTCATTAACATTTTTAGCGCTTTGCTGGCTTTTCCTGCAATTGCCCAAGAATCTATATTCGATGAATTAAAAGATGATCCCAAATTTAACTTTTTATTTGTAATTCTTGATTTATATAGACAAACGCCAGATATCAAGCCGTCCAGAGTTATTGAAAGTCTTGAATCAGATCAAATTAAGGGATATTTCTCAGAAGCTGTAGTAGCAGGACTTGAATTGTCTGAAAAGAACGCATTTAAGCTTGTAAATGACTGTATGGATATTTTATTAAAAAATCAAAAAGATAGAGAGCAAACACTCAAAGACAAGTATAATGGCAGATCGATTACGCCAGCAGAAAGAAGAGATTTACAGCAAATCATCTTAAAAAAGCAAGAAATCACTGACGATGATCGAAATTGGTTAAAAAAATTAAGTTCAAAACAAGATTGAAAAAATCAAATTTGGCATCACATATAGTGAACGATTTAGAAAGAGGCATTGAGTGGATAAGTTAAAAAAACAAGGTTCAAGAATTGCAGAGTTAATTGAGAAAGGCCGTGAGCAAGGCTATTTAACTTATGCAGATGTAAACGATCATTTACCAGAGGATATTTCAGATCCTGATCAGGTTGATGAAATTATTGGCATGATCAATGATTTGGGCCTTCAAGTGCATGAGACTGCGCCTGATGCAGATACTTTGATGCTTTCTGAATCTTCTGATGACCAAGATGATATTGCCCTCGAGCAAGCAGCCGAGGCTTTGGCTGCGGTGGAGAATGAAACTGGACGAACAACTGATCCAGTCAGAATGTACATGCGTGAAATGGGCACAGTGGATTTGCTAACTCGAGAAGGTGAAATTGAAATTGCCAAACGTATTGAAGAAGGAATGCGTGATTTGCTCGATGCAAGCGTTCATTACCCGGGCATTGTTGAGCATATTATTGATTTTTATGATTTAGTAAAAAGCGAAGATAAAAAACTAAGCGAGCTACTCACAGGATTTCTTGAAGAAATGGAAGAAGTTCCTTCAGCTGGACCAGGAAGCGAAAAAGCTAAACAGCTAGAAGAGAGTGATGAAGAGGTCGATAATGGACCAGATCTTGCCGAAGTTCAAAGACGCATGACAAACTTAAAGCGTCAATTCAACAAAACTTACAAAGTTCTTGAATCAAAAGGCAGACATTCTAAAGAAGCTAAAGCTGAATTTACAAAACTTGGCTTAATCTTCCAGTTTCTTAAATTTTCACCAAAAATGTTTGAAGACCTGGCTTTCTTTGCACGCAGTGACTTGGCTGAAATTCGTTTACATGAAAAAAGAATTCAGTTTTTGTTTGTAAAATCAGCGCGAATTCCTCGTAAAGATTTTATTGCAATGTATAAAGACAACATCACGAAAGTGAAATGGGTTGATTCTTTGATGAGCAATAAGAAGTACTCTAAAAAATCATTAGAGCATATCAAACCTGACGTAGTCATCGCACAAAAGGCGATTAAAGCCATTGAGGAGAGAGTGGGTTTAAGTGTTAAAGATATAAAAGAAATCAATCGCGCCATGTCTATGGGCGAAACAAAAATGAGGCGAGCTAAAAAAGATATGGTTGAAGCTAACCTTAGGCTTGTTATTTCAATTGCTAAAAAATACACAAACAGAGGTCTGCAGTTCCTAGACTTAATTCAAGAAGGCAACATTGGATTGATGAAAGCAGTGGATAAGTTTGAGTACAGAAGAGGTTACAAATTTTCCACTTACGCAACTTGGTGGATTAGACAAGCAATTACTAGATCTATTGCTGATCAGGCAAGAACAATCAGAATTCCTGTTCACATGATCGAGACTATCAATAAACTGAATCGTGTATCTAGGCAGATGATGCAAGATATGGGTAGAGAGCCAACTCCAGAAGAATTGAGTAAAGAGCTAGATATGCCAGAAGATAAAGTCAGAAAAGTACTTAAAATTGCCAAAGAGCCAATTTCAATGGAAACACCTATTGGTGATGACGAAGATTCAAACTTAGGCGATTTTATAGAAGACACTGTTATTCATTCACCTCTGAAGAATGCAACAGAAGGTAGCCTGCACTTTGCCACTGATGATGTTCTTTCATCATTAACTGCTAGAGAAGCAAAAGTTCTAAGAATGCGTTTTGGTATTGGTATGAATACAGATCATACGTTAGAAGAGGTTGGTAAACAGTTTGATGTAACCAGAGAAAGGATTCGTCAAATAGAAGCCAAGGCTTTAAGAAAGTTACGTCATCCTTCAAGATCAAGTCACCTGAAAAATTTCTTAGACGAATAGTTTTAGGGCCTGTAGCTCAGTTGGTTAGAGCAGTGGACTCATAATCCATTGGTCGGAGGTTCGAGTCCTCCCGGGCCCACCATTATCACTATTGTTTTATCTCAGCATAGATTTTGCTTGTTCCGTCTTTGTACAGAATCAGAACGTCATAGGGCGTAAAACGATTGCCAACTTCCATTCCAGGTGAGCCTAATGGCATCCCGGGGACTGATAACCCAATTGCATCAGGATTTTTTTCAGAAAGAAACTGGGTAATATATTTGCTTGGGATATGACCTTCAAAAATGTAGCCATCTTCTGATACTGCAGTGTGACATGATCTGTATTCTGGCTTGATGTTATATTTTTCTTTGACCTCTTGCATACTTTGATGGTCTTTTGTGGCTGAAGCAAAACCATTGCTTTCAAGGTGCTCGATCCATTTCTTGCAGCACCCGCAAGTTGGTGTTTTGTGAACTAAAAGTGAAGATTTGTTATTTATCTCCTGACTTTGGATTTCAAAAGAGCTGAATGCAATTGAAAAAATAAATAATACTTGGCTAAAGAATTTAATATTCATTACTCTATGATATCAAGAATTAGGATGGTGCCTAAAGATTTATAAAGATTGCGTTCACGGCATGATCACCGCTTTGGTCTCTAGGCATTCCTCTAAGCCATGAAGACCATGTTCTCTGCCATTACCAGAAGATTTATAACCTCCAAAAGGCGCTCCCGTTCCTCTCGCACCTCCATTAATAATAACTTGTCCAGCTCTAATCTTTCTTGCAACTTGATTAGCATGAGCAGGCTCACCTTGAACGTAGCCAGCTAACCCATATTCAGTATCATTGGCCATTTCAATTGCTTGCTCTTCTGAATCATATTTTAGAATTGATAAGACTGGACCAAAAATTTCCTCTCTTGCAATTGTCATGTCATTGGTGACATTTGCAAACACAGTTGGTTTTACATAGTACCCTTTTTCATAACCTTCTGGCTTTTCGACACCACCAGCAACCAAGGTTGCGCCTTCCTCAATGCCTATTTTGATCATTCTCAGGATCTTTTCATACTGAGGTTTATTCGCAATAGGCCCAATTCTAAATTCTCCCTGTGGATCACCAACAGTTGTACTATTTGCAGTTTGAGCAGCAACTTCAACAGCTTTCTCATAATTTTTCTCAGAAACCAACATTTTTGTTGGTGCATTACATGACTGTCCTGAGTTTAAGAAGCAATGCCCGGCACCGCCTTTCACAGATTTTTCTAGATCAGCAACATCATCCAGAATAATATTTGAAGATTTCCCCCCAAGCTCTTGATGCACCCTTTTCACAGAAATAGCGGATGCTTGAGCTACTGCAATTCCAGCTTCAGTTGATCCTGTAAAAGACATCATGGCAACATCTGGATGGTCTGATAAGGCAGCTCCTACAATCGGACCATACCCATTCACCACATTAAATACGCCTGCTGGCACTCCAGCTTTATCAAATATCTCGGCAAGTAGGAGTGCGCAATATGGAGAAATTTCACTAGGTTTTAATACCATGGAACATCCTGCCGCAAGTGCAGCTGATGCTTTGGTAGTAATTTGATTCATGGGCCAATTCCATGGAGTTATCATTCCAATAACACCAATAGGCTCTCTAATTAATGTGTAATCACCTTCTTTTTTTTCAAATTCATATTCTTTTAGAGCATCCAAAGTTTCATGTAAATTTTTAATTCCTGTTGATGCTTGGGCTTTCTGTGATAACCAGGTAGGAGCACCCATTTCTTCAGTTATAACTTGAACTAAATCATCGTACCTATTTTCGTATTCAGCAATAATATTATTTAATATCTCAATGCGATCTTCCTTTGAGCTAAATTGATATGTTTGAAAGGCATCAGATGCTGCTGATACTGCTTTATTGATGTCATCTTTTGTTCCAGAAGTAACATGCCCTATGAGCTCTTCATTTGCAGGATTGATAATCTCAATTCTTTCCTTTGAATCTGATTCAACCCATTTACCATTTATATAGAAATTTAATCTGTCTTTCATACTAAGTCCTATTTATTTAATAGCAATCCTAACAAATTTTTGGTTTCATTTGGGGCAATACTTAACTCATAGTAAGCCCAAAGAATTACCAAGAACGGGTAATCAGAATAGAGTCGCTAAGACTCCCGATTGGCAATTCTAATAAATTTGATATTTCTTCAAAAACATCACTTATAAATCCATTGGGTTCTATGTGACCAGCTTCAGGTGCTAATACTCCGACCTCATTTATTCGACCCTCTGCTAGCATCTTAATACCGCAAGCCAATGGAATTCCGGTAATTTCTCCCATACCTATATTTTTAATTTGCTCATTCATATCTGAGTCTTTTGTGTCACTTGGTATGCAAACTCCAACACTTGCAGGCATTCCATTTTTGATGCCATGAGCAAAACCATACATAACTGGAGGATAGTCAATATCTTTGCGTTTTTTTTGAGTAGATTGCTTGCTCTTTAACAATGATAATAAATTTGCTGCATTCACCTTGCTAAGCAATTTCAGATTTACTAGCCCCATTATAGATTTCAAGATAAGAAAGTTTGCTTGGCCCCCATGAGCAAGGTTAATTGAGTCGTTGAGTTTAGGAAAATAATGCGGGAAAGTAATTGCCTCAGGGTGGCCAAATATATTTCCATTAAAATTAGATAATCCTGGATAGTTGACCTTGACTTTCTGAAGAGGCTTGATCATTTTAAAGATTCCATTTTGGAAAACTTTAACTTCTCCTGTCATCTGCTCAATCCCATGCATAATGGCTGCATTTTCAGATTGTTGCATTGCATTCTCATCCAGTGAGGTTCCACCAATATCCCACCCTGTATAGACTGTAGTTACTTCATCTAATTCCCGAATAGCAATGAGCGCCATCAAATTTGTTAGCCCAGGGCTAGCACCCAATCCAATAGTGGCAGAGACGCCGGCTGATTTCGCTTCAGCATCAAGCTTCATCATATCGATTGTAGGCTCCCAATCATCACAAATATCTATGTAGTTACAACCTGAAGATATTGCGGCTGAAAGGATTGGAGCTCCAAACTTAAAATAAGGACCGCAAGTATTTACAACAATATCAATATTTTCCATGGCTTGCTTTAGCGCGCTGGCATCATTGGCATCAAGCTGGATAGCAGAAACTTTTTGATTTAAGCTTGCTGCAAAAGTCTCAGCACTCTCCTTGTTAATATCGGCAATAATAATTTCTTTAATAGCGCTATAGTTTTGTGCAGCTTTAATGGCATAACGACCCATGCTTCCACAACCACCTATTGCAAGTATTTTCATAATTTACTCCAAACCTTATTCACTTTATTATCTGATATAAAATAACTCAACAATTTTCTAATATGCAAAAAGATATAGACATTATTATTTATGGAGCCACTGGTTTTACTGGAAAACTTTGTGTTAAATATTTTCAATCATTAGATACAACGGTGACCTGGGCAATTGCAGGAAGAAACTTAACAAAACTGAAAAAAGTTGCTGAAGATAATCAAACAAAAGTAGAAATTTTAATTGCTGATTCGGATGATGAAAGTGCTCTAGATCATTTAACCTCAAGAGCAAAAGTTATTTTGTCTACAACTGGGCCTTTTCATAGATATGGATCTAAGTTGGTAGCATCTTGCATCAAGAATCATGCTCATTATGTAGATATTACTGGTGAAAATTTTTGGGTTAAGGGTCTTATTGAGAAACACCATGCAGAGGCATCTACTAAAGGTATCAGGATCATTCCGTCGTGTGGATTTGATTCAATACCCTCTGATTTAGGAACTTTTTTTTCAGCTCAAGCTATTGGAAAACCTATCAAAAGAATTGAATCGTTTCATTCATACGAGGGAGGGGCATCAGGAGGAACCCTTGAGACAATGTTCTCTATGGGAGAATTAGATCTTGGTGATGATCTCACAAATCCATTTTTACTCAATCCAGAAGACTCTTATTCTGATGAGCAAATGCAACTTAGCAGTGATAGAGTAGGTATTGCAAAAAAAAATGAAATTAATGCATGGTCAGGGCCTTTTATCATGGCCACTGCAAACACTAGAGTCGTTAGAAGAACGGAGGCATTGCTTGCATTAAGGCAGGAATCTTATGGCCCTGATTTTACTTATCAAGAGCATGCCTTTCACAAGAGTTGGTGGAGTGCGGCAAGATCACTTGTCCTAACTGGACTATCAGTTTTAATACTTTTGTCTCCCTTGAAGAGATTGGTAAAACCTTTCTTGCCAAAACCTGGAGAGGGGCCGTCTGAAAGCGTTCAAGAGAACGGATGGTTTGATTGCAAATTTATTGTTGAAGCGGAAGATGGCACTAAGTCAGTTTTTAATATGAATGGAAAAGGAGATCCAGGATATAAAGTTACTTCAAAATTAGTTTCTGAATGCGCACTATGTTTAATTGAAGATCAGGACGCACTACCTGGCGGAAGCGAATATGGCGGTATTCTTACAAGTGCCTCTGGTTTAGGTGAATCGCTGATTAAAAGGCTTAAGAGAGCGGGAATAAACTTTGAAGGACCTCTATAAATTATGCACAGATCAATTAAGCTAGTAGCTACTTAATTTTTTAGGTAATGAGCATGAAACCAGCTTTAATTCTTTTAATATCATTTTCAATGAATACCCATGCGTTGCCCATAGATGAACCTCAAGCTTGGCAAGGAGTGACTGATCAGGTTATGGGCGGAGTATCTAATTTAGCTATCAGACATGCCGATGGAGTGTTTTATATGAGTGGCAATGTTTCAACTGATAATAATGGCGGCTTTGTAAGACTTTCAAATAGAATCAATATTAATAGCAATGATTTCAAAGGCATCAAGTTCAAAGCCAAAGGCAATAATGAAACCTATGAAATTCATGTAACTCTTAAGGGTTTAAAAATTCCTCCATGGTCATATTTCAGCCAAGCATTTGATGTAAATGAAGATTGGCAAGAGTATGAAATATTTTTTAAAGATTTGAAGAGAAGCTCAGGATTCTCGGCCGCTCCAATGAAGGCAAAAAATATTAGAGATTTGAATATTGCAGGATTCGGAAGAGACTTTAAAGTAGATTTAGCAATTAAAGAAATTAGCTTGATTTCTAATTAACCTAATCTTTAGCATTCTTTTCAAACTCTTTTAGATATTTTTCATAGTCTTCCCAATCGTGAGGAGTTCCTGCTCTGGGTTTTTCCATTTTGCTAGCCCGATCTAAAGCCTTGGTTGAAAGCTTGCTTGGACTTTCCTTTAATAATTTTTTAAATGTTTTTTTTATTAAATTTTTCATTTATCGATTAAGAATTTTAAGAAGTTTTTTCATAAAACGTTTTAATGTTTTTGCAGATTCCTTTTCATTGAATGTTTCAATGACCTCAGACTGAGAATACCCATCCCAAAAAGTTATTTGATGGCATTGTTTAAATTTTTTTAATTCCAAAGAAGCTGAATCTAGATTTTGCTCATCTATTAAATAAATTTTTACCAGGTCTTCATCTAATGAAATGCTGATATTTTCGTATGTTGAAAAATAAGATTTATACAGATTCTCAACTCGCTGATTAAAGGTATAGGCCTGCATTAATTATTTGCGATACTTTAAAAGGGAAAAGATTGCTGTTCTCTTGGCCAAGCTTACTCTGAAGAGGCTGAATCTCTAAGTTCTTTGATTTTTTCTAAGCTGACCTTATCTTTAAAACTCATAATTATTGCAGCGATAGATAATATTAATATAGCGCCAGCTTCACCTAGAACAATCAAAGCACCCATCTCTTTGCTCTGCATAACAATTAATCTGCATAAAGCTGTAATTGCAATAATGATTGGAAGAGTTACAGGAATTCGATTGGTGCTATAAAAAGCTCCCACCATTCCAATAATTTCTGCATATATAAACAGCATAAATAAATCTGGCAGAGTAATTTCTTGTGCTAAGACCATATCAAAAATATACAATGCAGACGCAATGCAGGTAGCTATTCCAATAATGGCTAAAAGTAATTTTTCACTTGCAATGGTTGTCCAGTGCAAACTTTTTGTAAGTTTTGATTGCCTATCATTCATAAATTAATCATACCAAAGGAATATAGAATGAAATATTTTTTTTATAAAAAGTAAAATTTTAAGGATCTATTGTCTTATTGCATCAATCATAACCTTGACCTTGCTTGGGTTGATGTCGGGTGTAATGCCATGACCAAGATTGAAAATAAATCCTGGATATTCACTCATAATACTGCAGATTTTTTGTGTTTCATTCCAGATCAATTCATCAGATCCAAGTAACACTTTTGGATCAAGATTTCCCTGAATTGCATATTGATTCTTAAAGTTCTTAGCTACACTCTCAATATCCTCTTGCCAATAGAGACTCATACAAGAAATATCTGCAAAAACCAAGTCATCAATTTTTATCTTTGGAGCTTTTTCAAACAAAATGATAGGAATATTTGATGTAACTGGGTCGGCTTTGAGAAGGCCGGTTAACCTTTGAGTATACTGCAACGAAAATTTTTCTAACTCATTCTCTAACAACAAATCTGCCCATGAATCAAAAATCTGCAGCGCATTTACTCCACTCAAAACTTGCTGCTTTAAATATTCGTAACAAGCATTGCTAAGAATTTCCAAAAACTCAAGCAGCTCTTTTGGATGCTCTTTTATAAAACTTTTTGTTTTATAGAAATCTTTAGAGCCTCCGCCTTCAATTGAATATGCAGCAAGTGTCCATGGGCTACCGCAGAATCCTATTAAAGGGAGATTATTCGGCAAAAGTTTTTTGGTTTCTTCGACTGCCTTAAAAACATAATCGAGAGAATTGACGTCAAATCGAGTTAATTTTTTAATATCTTGAGGTGACGAAATGGGATTGCTGAATTTAGGACCTTCTCCTTCATGAAATGCCAAACCAAGATTCAGAGCATCAGGAATAGTTAAAATATCTGAGAAGAGGATTGATGCATCTAAATCAAAGCGATCAATTGGCTGCAAGGCAAGTTCTGCACATGTTTTAGGCTGTTTGCACATATCTAAAAAATTCGTGTAATTTTTTCTAATTTCTTGATATTCCGGCAGGTACCTGCCTGCTTGTCGCATAAACCATACTGGTGGAGTTGAGTTTTCTTGAAGGTTAAGAGCCTTTATAAATTTAGAATTTTTCATTTATGAAACGAATTGTATGATACTTTTGGCTGCTTCTCTTCCTTCCCAAATCGCTGTTACAACTAAATCAGATCCTCTAACCATATCTCCTCCAGCAAAGATCTTTGGATTGGAAGTTTGAAATTTTAATTCTTGTTTTTCAGGTGCTACCACCAAGCCTAATTTATTAGTTTGAATTTTAAAATCCTTAAACCAATCTGCTGGATTCGCCCTAAATCCAAAAGCAATAACAACCTCATCCGCGGGATAGATTTTTTCACTGTTTTGAATTGGGACGGGCACTCTTCTTCCATTTTGATCTGGTTCACCTAATTTAGTTTGTATTGTTTTGATCCCTTGAACGATATCGTTTCCAATAATCTCAATGGGCTGAATATTAAATTCAAACTGAACGCCTTCCTCCTTAGCATTAATAACTTCTCTTCTAGAACCAGGCATATTTTTTTCGTCTCTTCTATACAAGCATGTAACAGATTTTGCTCCTTGTCTGATAGCAGTTCTATTGCAATCCATTGCAGTGTCTCCACCTCCTAAAATTACAACATCCTTGCCCTTAAAATTAATATAGTCAGATTCTTTTTGCTGAAATTTTAAAAGATGATTTGTATTACCAATAAGGTAGTCAATTGCTTTATGTGCTTGTGGAAGATCCTCTCCTATAAAACCACCTTCAAGTGAAGTGTAGGTTCCCATACCTAAAAATACTGCATCATATGTCTTATGCAATTCCTTAAAAGAAATATCTTTTCCAATTTCTTTATTAAGATGAAACTTGATGCCCATATCTTCGAGAATCTTTCTTCGTCGTCGCACAACACTCTTTTCTAGTTTAAATTCTGGAATTCCAAATGTGAGCAAACCGCCAATTTCTGGATGCTTATCATACACATCACAATTAATTCCAGCTCTAATTAGAATATCTGCACATCCTATGCCTGCTGGACCAGCTCCAATGATTGCAACCTTTTTATCAGTCCAGGTTCTATTGCTTAGATCTGGCTTCCACCCCATATCTATTGCTTTATCTGTAATATATTTCTCAATGTTACCTATGCTTACCGCACCAAAACCATCGTTCAGCGTGCAAGCTCCTTCGCATAAACGATCTTGGGGACAAACTCTTCCACACATTTCTGGAAGAGAATTTGTTTGATGGCATAAATCAGCTGCCTCCATAATATTTCCATCATTAACAAGCTTCAGCCAATCAGGAATATAGTTGTGAACAGGACATTTCCATTCACAATAAGGATTTCCACAATCTAGACATCGATGTGATTGATTAGAGGCCTCAGATTGATTGTAATCACCATAAATCTCTACAAAATTAATTTTTCTTTCTTCTATATTTTTTTTATTAGGATCATAGCGGCCAACCTCTAGAAATTGAAAATCATTTTTAAGTGGAACATGTTCAACATACTCTGATCTAGATTTAAAATTTTCTGGAGAGGGGATAGTTGAGGTTGGGATTGTACTTTGACTCAAAAGCTCTTTGCGCCATTCAAATAACATAAGTTTTGCTTCTTCTAAATCTGTAATTGGGGCGAATGATTTTGTTACATATTTTCTATTTAATCTAATTTTTCCGTAAAAGTAAGGAGATCTTGGTTGAGTAAAGAGCAATAAACCTTTTTCAATTTTATATTGTTTATTTTTTGAGCTCATTGAATGGTCTTAGTTCTTTGTGGTATGTATGACATAGTATGACATTATTGTGTTAATATGCATAACTTAATGCCACAACAAAATACAAATATATCCCTATATCAGGAATCTCAAGTCAAGGATAATTGTGGTTTTGGGCTCATAGTCAATCGACATGGAACTCAAAATAGAGATGTTGTGAAACGTTCTATTGCTGGCCTAACAAGCATGACACATAGGGGAGCAATTGGAGCTGATGGCAAAACAGGAGACGGTTGCGGCCTTTTATTTGATTTAAATCAAAACTTTTTTAAAAAGCAAATTAAAAAAGAGCTAAAGATCAAATTGCCGGAATTATTTGGTATCGCCCAAATATTTTCATCGGCAGCATTAAAAAAAGACTTACCAGCAATCAAAGCAATTCTTCAATCTGAAAATCTAGTTTTTGAGTGCGTTAGAGCGGTACCCATCAGCACATCTGTTCTTGGCGAAATAGCGCTTGAATCATTACCAAAAATCAATCAGATATTTATAACGCCAATTTCAAAAGATTTTAATAAAGAAAGATTTGAATCTTGTTTACTACAGGCTAGAAAAAAGATTGAAGAATTGCATAACAGTGATGAAAGGCTATACATCTGCAGCATGTCGAGCCAAACAATTGTTTACAAAGGTTTGATGCTGCCGAATGCAATCAGTAGTTTTTATAAAGATATTGCTAAAAAATCATTTACTGCCAAGGTTTGTTTATTTCATCAAAGATTCTCCACAAACACTCAGCCAAGATGGCATTTAGCTCAACCTTTTAGGCTTCTTGCTCACAACGGTGAAATCAATGCAATTAGAGGAAATAGAAATTGGGTTAAAGCTCGAGCCTCTAAATTTTCAACTCCTCTCATTCCAGGTATCAGTCAGTTCAAATCTCTTGTTAATGAAACAGGATCTGATTCATCAGCTCTAGATAACATGATTGAATTGTTAGTGAAAGGTGGGATTAATTTTTTTAGATCTATTCGAATGGTCTTGCCACCTGCATGGCAAAATATTCATACAATGGATCCTGAAGTCAGAGCTTTCCATGAATATAATTCAATGCACATGGAGGCTTGGGATGGTCCTGCTGGAATTGTCATGTCAGATGGAGAATGGGCAATATGTGTTTTGGACAGAAATGGACTACGGCCAGCGAGATACCAAGTGTTGTCCAATGGAATGATTACAGTAGCCTCTGAAACTGGCATTTATCCGGTTGCTGATGAGGAGATTCTGCAAAAGGGACGTCTTAGTCCTGGTGGAATTTTTGCAGTAAATACTGAATCTGGGGAAATCTTCGATCAAAAGATGATTGATGAACAACTCAAACAAAGCAAACCTTATAGGGATTGGTTAAAAAAATCTGCTATTTATCTTGAATCAACTCTTGATGCATTTGAGGGCCCGGGCATAAAGAAAATTCCACATTCTGAATTCATCAAATCATCAAAACTTTTTTCTTTATTTAACGAAGAAAGAGTCTCTGTAATTAAACCCCTTGCACTCGATGGTCTTGAGGGCACAGGCTCAATGGGTGATGACACTGCTTTAGCAATGCTAAGTTCAATGCCGCGATCTATATATGATTATTTTAGACAACAATTTGCACAGGTAACAAATCCGCCGATCGACTCTCTCAGAGAGTCTAGCGTTATGTCATTAGAGGCATGTTTTGGTCCTGAGTTGAATATCTTTGAAGAATCTAAAGATCATGCCAAGAGAATTGTCAGCACATCTCCTGTTCTTTCACATAAGAAACTTTCAGCGTTGTTAGAAAATCCCTATTTCTCTACGAAAAACTTTGATCTGCAGTATTCTCCCAGGGTAAATCTCAAGGATGCTTTGAGCGCATTAACAAAAAAAGTAGTTTCTTCTGTGCGAAATGGAGAAATTATTATTCACTTAAATGAGAAATTGCCTGATGGCAATAAGCTTTCAATCAATGCTTTGCTTGCAGTGGGTTGTATACATCAAGATTTAGTAAGACTAGGCCTTAGATCAGATGCTAACTTAATAGTGAGCTCCGCCACAGCTAGAGATACTCATCAAATTGCATGCTTGCTTAGTTTTGGAGCAACCGCTGTTTTCCCTTGGCTGGCTTTTCAAACAATTCTAGATTTAACTCACCGCAAAGAACTTAACGGTAGTCCAACAGCCAATTGTGCAAAATATCGCAAAGGCATTAATAAAGGACTGTTAAAAATTATTTCAAAAATTGGTATCTCCACAATATCTAGTTATCGTGGCTCTCAACTTCATGAGATTGTTGGCTTAAGTTCAGATATTGTAGATTTGTCTTTTACCAATACTGTTAGCAGGGTGGGAGGCAAAACTTTTGAAGATCTAGACGCTGAAATGCGATCTTTAAATAAATATGCAAATTCAAATGTAAGCGAAATTGGCCTTGGCGGGCTATTAAAATTTGTTCACGGCGGCGAATATCACACCTATAACCCTGAGGTTGTAAAAAAACTCCAAGAAGCAGTCAGCACAGGATCTAATAAAGTATATCAAGAGTATGCAGATCTAGTTAATCTAAGAGATCCTGCAATGCTTAGAGATTTAATGGAGCTTAAATTTCCTTTAAAACCAAAAAAGGTTGAGCTTTACGATACAAAATATTTATTAAGGAAATTTGATTCCGCAGGCATGAGCCTAGGCGCCTTATCTCCTGATGCCCATGAAACATTAGCTGAAGCCATGAATGCCATGGGAGCAAGATCAAATTCTGGAGAGGGTGGTGAGGCCAAAGAAAGATATGGTACTTCTAAGATGTCAAAAATAAAACAGGTTGCATCTGGTCGCTTTGGTGTCACGCCTGAGTACTTAGTAAATGCAGAGGTTTTGCAAATTAAAATAGCGCAAGGTGCTAAACCAGGAGAGGGTGGACAACTTCCAGGAGGCAAAGTAAATGCCTTAATTGCTAAGCTCAGATATTCAACTCCTGGCATCACTTTGATCTCACCTCCACCTCATCATGATATCTATTCGATCGAGGATTTAGCTCAACTAATCTTTGATCTTAAACAAGTAAATTCAAAAGCATTGGTTTCAGTAAAATTAGTATCTGAGCCAGGGGTAGGAACAATTGCAGCTGGTGTTGCTAAGGCATATGCAGATCTGATAACTATCTCTGGTCATGATGGCGGAACGGGCGCCAGTCCTTTATCTTCTATTCGCTATGCAGGCTCTCCATGGGAGCTTGGTTTATCTGAGGCACATCAAGCTCTGAGAGCAAGCAATTTACGACATAAAGTTAGATTACAAGCTGATGGTGGGTTAAAAACAGGTTTAGATGTAGTTAAGGCAGCAATTCTTGGCGCAGAATCCTTTGGTTTTGGAACAGGGCCCATGATTGCAATGGGTTGTAAGTATTTACGAATTTGCCATCTTAATAATTGTGCTACCGGTGTCGCAACTCAAAGAAGAGACATTATTGATCATCACTATATCGGTGAAAAAGAGCGAGTTATCAATTACTTCACATTTATTGCAAATGAAGTGCAAGAAATTTTATCAAGATTGGGAGTTCCTAATCTCGAATCCATTATTGGCCAAACACAGTACCTAAAAGATATTACTCAAGATAATCCTTCTACAGAAAATATAGATTTGTCCCCAATTTTATATTCTGATAAAAAATTAACTGCTCCTCATTACTGCAATACTTCGTCAAATGATCCATGGGATACCGGCAATTTAAACGCAAAGATTCTTCAAGATGTGAGATCTTCTATCTCAAAGAAGCATTCATCTGATTTTTATTATGATATTTCAAATCGCGATAGATCCGTTGGAGCTCAAGCTTCTGGTTTGATCGCATCTTTATATGGTGAAAAGGGGTTGAAACAAAAACAAAACCTTAATTTTACTGGCTCTGCGGGCCAAAGTTTTGGTGTGTGGAATGCTGCCGGCCTAAATTTAAAATTAAATGGCGATGCAAATGATTATGTCGGTAAAGGCATGAATGGCGGAAAGATTGTCATTTCAAGTTCTGCTGAATACGCCTCGCAAGATTCTCCAACTGTTTTAGTTGGCAATACAGCATTGTATGGTGCAACCGGGGGAGAGCTTTACGTAGGTGGCTGTGTTGGCGAAAGATTCGCGGTAAGAAATTCTGGAGCCTCTGCTGTTATTGAGGGTGCAGGAGATCATTGTTGTGAATATATGACGGGTGGACATGTAACTGTTTTAGGAAATGTAGGTTCTAATTTTGGAGCTGGAATGACTGGCGGTTTCGCATATGTTCTAGATACCAAGAGAAGGTTCTTTGATCAATGCAATCGAAGTCTTATTAACTTAGACAGAATTGTGAGTGAAGAAATGGAATCTCATAGAAAATTTTTAAAACAAATCCTCGCTCGTCATATTAAAGAAACTAAAAGCGAGAGGGCGAAATTAATATTAGATGAATTTGATAGATACGAACCATCATTTTGGTTGGTATCACCTGCAGCTTTAAATATCCAAGATCTCTTAAAAGCAACCACGGCTAATGCAGCTTAATTTCATCTTTAAGCCCTTTTTGAAGATTCTTTAGGTTAAATGAGTTTGTTACTATTGCATTTGATACTTTATTAAGCAGGACCAAATTTAATTTATCTGCTTTAATTTTTTTATCTCTATATATATATGGTTTTAATTCTTTGTATTTGTATTGGTTAATAGATAGATCAAATTCAAACATTTGTAATAAAGTTATAACTTCTTCATATTCTTTTTTAGAAATAAGATTTTCTAAATACGAAATTCTAGAAGCAACTTTCATTCCTTTTGCAACAGCCTCTCCGTGAAGAATTTTTTTATATTTACTATGTGCCTCAATGGCATGACCAAATGTATGGCCAAAATTTAAAATTGCACGAATACCATTTTCCTTTTCATCCTTGGTAACAATTTTGGCCTTAGTTTGAATCGATGCAAAAATTATCTCTTCAATAATTTGATGATCCATTGTTAATATTTTCTGAGAATACGTTTCAAGCAGTGAAAAAAGAGATTTATTTTGAATTAAGGCATATTTAATTACTTCTGCTAATCCTGCCTTAAACTCTCTTTTTGGGAGTGTGTTAAGAACAGCTGTATCTATAATGACACCTTTTGGATTATAAAATGCCCCAACAAGATTTTTGCCAGCTGAAATATTAATTGCAGTCTTGCCTCCTACAGAAGAATCTACCTGAGCAAGTAGGGTTGTTGGAATTTGTATAAATTGAATACCTCTAAGGTATGAGCTGGCAACGTAACCTGAAATATCCCCAACCACTCCACCGCCAACAGCCAATATTAGATCTGTCCTATCAAAATTATTATCTGCTAAAAAATTTAATATTTTTTGAAAGTTTTTAACAGATTTAGCTTTTTCTCCCTGCTTAAGAATAATCTTAAAAACTTTGGTTGATGTTTTACAAACAGCAGTAACTTTTTTAATTATCTTTATGGGCACTCCATCATCTGAAATGATAAGAGTCTTATTATGTTCTTTAAGAAGAGGAATAAGATTTTTTTTTGAGATAGCCTCTTTGCTAATTACAATTTTGTATTTATTTTTTCTTTGTCCTGCAAATAGCTCTTTAGCCATAATTTTTAATTAGTTTTACAATTTCGTTTGCAACCTCAGAGCCGCTCTTATTCTCAGTATTAATTATGTGATCCGAAACCTCTTCATAAAGAGATTGTCTTGATTTTTGGAGATCAGCGAGGACTTTTTCAGGATCTTTATTTTTCAGCAATGGCCTATCTTTATCTTTGGCTGTTCTTTCAATCTGAGTATTTAAAGGGGTGTGTAGATAGAAAACAGTGCCTCTTGATGCTAATAATTCTCTGTTTTCTTCCTCAATCACAATACCACCACCGGTAGCAAGAACAATTGAATTCAATGCAACCATTTCCTTTAATGTGGCAGTTTCGCGCTTTCTAAAACCCGCTTCACCCTCTATATCAAAAATCCAATCTATCGTAACACCTGTGCTATTTTCAATCTTTGCATCAGTATCATGAAAATCTAAAAATAGCTCCCCAGCAACAATCTTTCCGACAGTTGTTTTTCCAGAGCCCATTGGGCCAACAATAAAAATATTCATACTTAGTTTTTTAAGTTGCAGATTCTATCATTTATAGGGGTAAAATAATTCTAATTCATACATCAAAATATTTTGGAGTTAAAAGTAAAAATATAATTATTTAATTTGTATGTTGATTAGATTAATAAATTGGACATTACTTGCTGCACTAATAGGTACCCTTGTATCAATATTTACTATTGGAATTGGATACCTGCTTATTAAACCCAGTCTGCCTGAAATCAATCTAGTTGATGAAGATGTATTGCAAATACCCCTAAAAGTTTTAACATCTGATGGAATTTTAATCGGGGAGTTTGGTGACCAAAAAAGAAGGACGATTGAGTACAAGGAAATTCCACAAAATCTTAAAAATGCATTTTTAGCAGCAGAAGATGACCAATTTTTTGAACATGGCGGAATAAGGATTCCTTCATTTATAAGGGCTTTATACCAAATGATTCAATCGGGAGAAATTGTAAGTGGTGGTGGCACAATTACAATGCAAGTTGTTAGAGGGTACTTATTATCTCGAGAGCAAAAAATTATTCGAAAGATTAAAGAAATCTATTTAGCTTTTGAATTGGAAAGCTCTGCAACCAAAGAGGAAATTTTTTCCTTATATTTAAATACTATCTTTTTAGGCAATCGATCCTATGGAGTTGAAGCTGCAGCAAATAAATATTTTTCTAAATCTATTAATGAGTTAACTCTCGCCGAATCTGCATTAATCGCATCTTCAGCCCAGCTTCCCTCAAGGATTAATCCGATTCGCTCTCCTGATAGATCTATTATTAGGCGTAATTGGATTTTAGGAAGAATGTATAAGCTTGGATATATTGGTAGGGCGCAGTTTTTACTTGCGAAGTCTGAACCAATCAATTTAACGGAATTAGATTCAAACTTCTCATTGGATGGACGATACATTGCTGAAATTACCAGACAAGCAATGATCGATAGATACGGCCTGTCAGTATACAAGGATGGATTGTCAGTTTTTACTACAATAGATTCTTCGTTACAGCAGGCTGCCCTTGAGAGCGTTGCAAAAAACTTATATGACTATGATAAACGGCATGGCTGGAGAGAGCCTATAAATCTCCTATCAAAAATTTCTGAGTCAATATTTGAAGAATTGCAAGTTGGGAATTTAGATATTTTGTATGAAGAATCAAACACTTCAGACAAGCTGGGGATGAAGCAGCTAAACGTATCAGTAATTAGAGATTTTTTTGAGGAGCTTGTGAATTTAGATAAACATTCAGGCGGAATAGTTATTGATGTAAAGCCTGAAAGGATTGTCTATCTAAATAATTCCTTTCAATTAAAGAGTTTATTTTGGGATGATTCATATAAATGGGCTAGACGAAAAATAGATATTAATAAATTAGGCCCAAGACCTCAAAATTTTTATGACATTCTTCGTAGGGGTGATTTGATATATCTTTCCGAAAAAAATGGAAATTACTATCTTGATCAAGTTCCTGATGCTGAAGTTGCATTTATTTCTTCAGATCCATCTAATGGAGCAATTAAGACTTATATTGGCGGATTGAATTTCTCAAAAAGTAATTTTGATAGGGTCAAACAATCATATCCTCAAGCAGGATCAAGCTTTAAGCCATTTATTTATGCCTCTGCTTTTGCTAATGGTTATAAAGCATCAGATAAAATAAATGATGCCCCTATCATATTTGAAGACTCTAATTTAGAGAGTAGTTGGAGGCCTGAAAATTATACAGGTAAGTTTTATGGACCTATTCGACTTAGAGAAGCGTTAGTTCAGTCAGTGAATTTAGTTTCTATTAAGTTATTGAGAGAAATGGGAATTCCACTGACGCAAAATTATTTATCAAGGTTTGGTTTCCCCTCATCCAGGCTGGCTCCAGATTTATCATTGGCACTTGGATCATCAAGTTTTTCTCCAGCTGAGATGCTAAGGGCATACAGCATAATGGCTAATTCTGAAGATTCAAAAGATTTATTTTTTATAGAGCGGATAGAAGATAGAAATGGAAGAACTATTTTTCAAAATCCTCAAACAGAAAATAAGAAAAAAAATATTTATGCTTTTCCATGGTTTCAAACTCAGCTAACAGAGGAAATCAAGCCTTTTTATTTATTGCCTCCCATCGAAAAGAAATCTCAGGAACCGATTGACCCCAGAATAACTTTTATTACAAAAGATATTTTGCGTGAGGCTCTTTCAACGGGCAGCAACGGGAGAAAAACTCAGATTTTAAACAGGAGTGACATTGCAGGAAAAACTGGAACAACCAATGATGCGATCAGCACTTGGTTCTCGGGTTTTCACAATGATTTGGTAACAACTGTTTGGGTTGGAACTGATGATTTTTCTTCTTTAGGAGATAATGAATTTGGATCTAGCATTGCTTTACCTACTTGGGTTGATTTTATGAAAACAGCACTTGCTAACTTACCTGAAGAAGAGTGGAAAATTCCAGAAGGCCTATCTTATGTAAGAGTTGATCGTGAAACGGGTCGACCAGTTGATGAAAGTAGCAAAAATTCATACTTTGAACTTTTTTTAGATGAAGGGAATTAGCTTTTAAAAATGCTACTAGCAATGAGCGACCAATAATTTTCAATATAACTGCTGGGTATTTCCTTAAATTTATTTCTAATAAACCGAGAAATCATACCTTCCATTATTGAGGTAATAAGATGCGCGCTTTGACCTGCAGTAAGTTCTAAAGAATCTTTTTTTGAGGATAGCAATTGTTTAATTGAAAGTTCTAATCTTTCATAGAATTGATTCACAGAGTCTATTACGTTTTGCTCGCTTGGTCCTAATGCTTCACGAGATAGAATGCGCGCAAAACCTTTATTTTTTTCTAAAAATATTGCGTAAAAAAAGAATATTAATCTAACTTTTTCTTTAGCCTCAATATCATTATCTTTCTTAATTTCTCCAACTTTTTGAAAAATTGTTTGATCGCAGAATGTGAATAGTTCTAAAAATATAGACCTTTTACTAGGAAAATGCCTGTAGAGAGCAGCTTCAGTTATTCCGCTTTCCGAAGCAAGAACAGCTGTTGTGACCTTAGTGGCATCTCTTTCTTCTAAAAGCTTTGCTAAGCTCTGCAGAATAATTTGTTTTCTGTCTTTTGACATAGCTTTAGCTTATATCAATCTGAATTGTTTCATCAATTAATTTTAATTGATTAAGAAATATATTTTTTATTTCCTTTAATCTAGAAGGAGTCTTAGCTTCAAACCTTAGTACAAGTTTTGGAGTTGTATTGGATGCTCTTATTAAACCCCAACCATCATCAAAATCCACTCTCAGGCCATCAATAGTAACTTTAGAACCCCCTTCAAATTTCGCTTTATTTACAAAATCCTTAATTATTTCAAATTTCTTTTCTTCTTCAACATTGATATTCAACTCAGGCGTAGAGAAGGCTTTTGGAAGTTGGTTTAATATAGAAGAGAGTGGCACATCTAAACTATTCATAATTTCTAATAACCTAAAAGCAGAATAATGACCATCATCAAAACCATGCCATTGATCATTGAAAAAAATATGACCACTCATTTCACCTGCAAGTGGAGCATTAGTTTTTTTAAGAGTATTTTTTATATGAAAATGACCTGTTGGAGACATTAGCGCGATACCCCCAGCCTCATTAATAATATTTCTAAGTAAATTTGTGCATTTCACATCAAAAATTATTTCTCTGCCAGGATGATTTTTTAAGACATCTTTTGCAAAGATCATCATGAGTTGATCTGGAAAAATAATATCTCCTTTTTCAGTCACAACTCCAAGTCTATCTCCATCTCCATCAAACGCTATTCCCACATCAGCAGAATTTTCTTTTACTGCCTGAATTAAATCTTGGAGGTTCTCTACTTGTCCAGGATCAGGGTGATGATTAGGAAAGTTTCCATCAATATCACAATAGAGTTCAATTACTTCATAACCTAACGAACGAATTAGTTTGGGTGCAATTTCACCTGCTGAACCATTACCACAATCTAGAACAACCTTAATTTTTTTTGGCTTCTTCAAACTTTGCGACAATACTTCTTTAATATAATCATCCATTAAATTTTTCTTATAGACTTCCTTGCCAGCATCTTTTTTTCTGATTGGTTTATTTGATAGTAAACTTAAAATCTCAAGACCTGAGATAGGCGAATCGTTAATTACCATCTTAAAACCGTTATAGTTTTTTGGATTATGACTCCCAGTAATCATGATTCCAGATTTTGAAGGTAGTTGTTTAGCCGCAAAATATAGAAGAGGACTGGTAACTATTCCAACATTCACAACATTGATTCCAATCGATTGGAGCTCTTTAGAAAGAAGGTTTAATATTTTTTCTCCAGATAGTCTTCCGTCTCTACCAAGAGCCAGCTCATTAATGTTTTCATCATTGCATTTTTTAGCAATTGCATGGGAGATGGATCTAATAGAAGCTTCATTTACTTGAGAGGGCACAATTCCCCTGATGTCATATTCTCGGAAAATGGATTCATCAATCATAGGAATTTTAATTTCATTATCGGGGTTGTTTTGTCATAATAACTGAGACTTAAAATCATACACAACATGTTTCTTAATACCGACTCAAAATTTATCTGGCTTAATGGAAGTTTTCAACCATTCAATGAAACAAATATTCATCTTTTATCTAATACACTTCATTATGGGATGGGAGTTTTTGAGGGTGTTCGCGCCTATGAAACATCAGATGGAGGTGCAATTTTTAGATTAGATGATCATACCAAAAGACTATTTGATGCGGCATCAAAAATTAATATTTCAATTCCATATTCTATCGATGATTTATGTCAAGCGCAGAAAGCAGCTATGATTCAAAATAATCTTCAAGAAGGATATATTCGCCCTATTGTCTTTTTAGGTAGCGAATCAATGGGTTTAAGATCTCAAGATTCGCTTTCGGTAAATGTTGCAATTGCATGCTGGGAATGGCCATCATATATGGATCCAGAGGCCAAGAGAAATGGTATCTCAGTTATCAAATCTTCATTTCAGCAATATGACAATCCTTTATATTCAAACAATAAAATTATTGGCACATATGTTAATTCGATTATGGCCGTAAATGACGCAATTTCTAAAGGAGCGGAAGAGGCAATATTACTGGATAAAAATGGTTTTATATCAGAGGGCAGTGGTGAAAACTTATTTATAGTTAAGGACTCAAAGTTAATGACACCTACAACAGATTATTGTTTGAATGGCATTACCAGACAAAGTGTAATCACCATTGCTAAAAATCTTAAATTAACTGTAGAAGAGAAGAATTTAACTTTTGATGAGTTATTATCTGCAGACGAGGCTTTTTATTCAGGTACAGCAGTTGAGATTACTCCTATAACAACTGTTGATGGATCAAAAATAGGCAGCGGCTCAATTGGACCAATTACTGATCAACTTCAAGGTAATTATTCTGACATAGTTTGTGGGCGTGATAAAAGCTATGCACACTGGCTAACTTCAATTTAGTCTTAATTAAAATTGAATCAAAAATTAAACATTGCAATATGTAGTTATCGAAGCGCACCTTTTGGAGGTGGTCAAGGTGTATTTGTATTTGAGCTGTCCAAGGCCTTGCATGATTTAGGTCATAACGTAGACGTTATTTCAGGGCCACCATATCCCAACCTTGAAGATAGCATCAAGTTAATTACGTCTCCTGGTTTAGATTTATTTAGTACTTTTAATTTTCAAAAAAGGTTACGAATTTTTTTAGAAAAAAAGAATAAGTCTGCAGATGATTGGTATGAGTTTATTTCAGCACTATTTGGGGGATTTCCAGAATTAAAGACGTTCGGTAATAGGGCGCAAATCCTTCTTAAGGATTCTTCATATGATGTTGTGATTGATAATCAATCTCTTAGTTATGGAATGATCAAGGTTCAAAAAAATTTACCTTTGATTGAAATTATTCATCATCCTATTACAAAAGATTATCGTTACGATATCCAATTTTCTAAAGGCATTATTCAAAAAATCTCTAAATGGAGATGGTTTTCTTTCTTAAAAATGCAAAAAAAGGTATCTCTGAAGTTAAAGGTTATTTCTACACCATCACATAATTCAAAAAAAGATATTGCAAAGGATTTCGGTGTGCTTGAAAGAAATATTTCAGTAATACCCAATGGTATTGATCATGCAAGTTTTACTCCCATGAAAGATATTAAAAGAGTTTCAGAACAAATTATTACAACAGCTAGTGCAGATGTTCCTCTTAAAGGTCTAGATTTTACTTTGCATGCTGTTGCTAGATTAAAAGAAGATTATCCAAAGTTGAAGTTAGTGATTATTGGTGCACCTAGGCCTGGTGGTCATACTGAAAGATTAATTAAAAGATTGCAGATCGATCAAAATATTTTATATAGATCAAACCTAACTAAACATGAGATAGCTGTTGAATATGCCAAAAGCAATGTTGCTATAGTGAGCTCTCTGTATGAAGGTTTTGGATTCCCTGTGGGGGAAGCTATGTCTTGTGCAATACCTCTTATAGCAACCAATGTTGCATCTATTCCAGAAATAACCCAGTCCTTTGCTGAAATGATTCCTGCTGAAAGCGCAGATGCAATAGAGTTAGCTATCAGAAATATTTTTACAAACCCTGAAACAAGTCAATTTAGGGCAGATGCTGGCAGAATACATATAATAGAGAACTTTGATTGGAAAAAAATTGCAAAGTCATATGAAGATTTAATTTATAAAACGATCGATGAATTCCAATGTTAACTTTTAGCTTGCATAAGATACCTCTTAAACCCCACTCAAAAGTATTAGACGTGGGTTGTGGAGAAGGGCGTCATATATTTGGATCTTTACATGAATATCCAGATGTCCATTGTGTTGGACTGGACCAAGACATGCCTTCATTAAATAAATGTATGGAAGGTTTACAGTTTTTTAAAGAACTAAATTCTGGCTCTACTGTTTTTATGCAAGGTTCTGTATATAGACTACCATTTGATGATAATACTTTTGATCTGGTTATTTGTTCAGAGGTGCTAGAGCATCTTGAAGATTACCATTCTGCAATTGATGAAATTTATAGAGTCTTAAAACCTGAAGGTAGATTTTTGCCTAGTGTTCCTTCGTATTGGCCTGAAAAAATTTGCTGGTCTCTGTCATCTGGTTATCAAAATATGCCTGGCGGTCATGTAAGAATCTTTAAAAAACGTCAAGTGATCAATGAGATCGTAGATCATGGGTTTAAGTATGATCATGCTGAAAGATTTCATGGTCTGCATAGCGCCTATTGGTGGCTTCGATGTCTTTTTTGGAAAACTCAAGATTCAAACTATTTTGTAAAGATCTATAAAAAATTTCTTGAATATCAAATTCTTCAAAGCCCATCATGGCTGAATAATTTTGAAAAAATTCTTAATCCTATTTTTGGAAAAAGCATTGCATTTTATTTTAAAAAGAAATGAAACAGTTTCCGAATAAATCTCATATTGACCCTAGTTCTCTTAATGGTTTAAACCATTTAGGTGAATTTTTGGACGATATCCAGTTTCTTTCCGGCGCCATTCCCTCAAATCAAGATGGCTCACATGATCCATGGGATCATCTTGAGGCTGTAATGGGTCTAACTACTTTAGGTTATAACGATCAAGCTCTTAATGGTCTTCATTGGATGGCTGCCAATCAAAATGAAGATGGCAGTTGGTATAACCTATATCAAGATAAAGAGCCATTAGAGATTAATAAACAGACTAATTATGCCTCATACATTGCAGTTGCAGTATGGCACTTTTATTTGCTTAATAACGATCTTAATTTTTTACAATACTTTTGGGAACCAGTGAAAAAAGGTATTTTATTTTCTCTTTCTCTTCAGCATATCAATGGAGCAATTGCATGGAATATAGATGAGTCTGAAAAAATTGATGAGGACTATCTTTTAACTGGATGCAGTTCCATTGCGAAAAGTCTTGAGTGCGCGATAGCAATTAGCCAAGTTTTAGAACATAAGAGCTTTGAATCTGAATGGAGAGATGCGCATTCAAAATTGATAATGGCACTGGAAAACCCAGCAGAAATTTTTGATTTAAAGAAAGATCGTAGCAGGTTTTCAATGGACTGGTATTATCCCATTTTGGGCGGTATTAATTCTCAACAACGAATAACCTCTCTAATACAGAACATCAAAGATTCTTTTTGGATCAAAGGTCTAGGAATTAAATGTGTTGCAGATGAGCCATGGGTAACAGTCGCAGAGACTTGTGAATGCTCTATTGCATACAAAAAAATTGGTGAAGATAAGATTGCATCAGAGCTTCTTCTTAATGCTATTGCTATAGTTGATAAAGAGGATATACCTTATATGGGTTGGCAATTTCATGAAAATATTTATTGGCCAGAGGAAACTCCGTCATGGACTTCCGCAGCATGCATACTTGCAGCTGATGCAAACAACCAACTCACCTCTGGTGCCAATTTATTTTTAGAGCAACAATTTAAGGCTTAGTTAAGCAAACAATCGTATCAACTCGGTCGTGAAGTTGAAAACCCTCTGCCAAAGCTTTTTGATAGATTAGATATGGTGCCTGTCCACCATCTTCAGGTTTCTCATAAATATCATGAATGACCAATGCACCATGAGAATGGAGCTTGGAGTTCCAATTGTTATAATCATTCATTGCAGATATTTCGGTATGACTACCATCAATAAATAAAAGCCCTAATTCTGTACCCCATGAGGGCGCAATAGAATTTGCATTTGCAAGAATTGGGACTACCCATTTACTTTCATCAAATTTCTGAAGGTTTGATTGCATTAATGGCACTGTGTTAACTCGGCCTAAGTTTTCATCATAAATTTCTGGATCAAAATACTCTTCACCGAGCTGATGCTCTTCTGAGCCAGAATGATGATCTATTGTATAAACAAGCTGATTATGAATCGAACTTCCTGCAGCAATGTATAGAGCAGACTTGGCACCAAAGGTACCAATTTCTAGTGCGGGTCCATAATAAGAAAACTTTTCTGCCCATTTTGTTAATGCCAAGCCCTCATGACTGGGCATGAATCCTTTAAGATTATCTAATTGCTCAAAGTTCATATTATTTATAAAAGTTTTTTCCTAGCGTTGATTTAAATCTTCTATGTATCCAAAGATATTCACCTGGATGTTGAAGAATCTTTTCTTCCATTAAGTCATTAATTTTCTGTGCCAACTCTATTGAATTTAGTCCCAAATGATCAATTAATTCTATTTTGAGAACTAATTTTTTATTTTTATAATATGAATTTATAAATAATAAATTTGAATTAGTAGTCTCAATAATCTTTTTTGTTGTAGTGATCGTAGCAGCTTCTTGATTAAAAAATTTTAATTTAACAGAATGATCCCATCCATAATCTTGATCTATTGCATACATGACATTCTTTCCAGCTTTAAGCCATTTCATAAATTTTCGTGGATTATTTTTATCTGCAGTATCTTTGATGCTAGAAAGCCGGCCCTTATCTTGGATTTTATTCATTGAGGCTGAATTATGTATTCTGCTTACACCATATACTGCAGCATTCATGGCAAAAAGACGGGCGTCTAATTCTAGGTGTTGGGAGTGCTTAAAAATAATTAAATTTCCAGCGTTAGAGTCATGGTTTGACAAAAGATCTATCCCAATTACCTCATAATCAATTTTACTTTGTATTTTTTTATCTGACCAAAACCAAGCTATGCCTGTTTCAATAAATGATTTTCCCAAATGCAAAAAGTTATCCTGCAAGAGTGTTTGTTGCTCGGCTTTTGATAGGTTCGGAAAGCATACTCTAATATTTGCTTGGGCAATTTTTTTTCTACTCTTAGCAAAAATAAATAGAAGCCTGCCACAAAATTTTCCTATTGCTGGATGCCATGCAGTTGGTAGATGGCAAAGACCTTGCCATAATGTCATCATTAACCTGATCAATATTATAAATACATAAAAATTAAAGAATGTATTATTACATTAATTTAAATATACCTTTGATATGAAGTTGGTAATTTACAATCTTTTAATTTTATTACTCATCCCAGTATTTGCACTGCGGGTATGTTTCAAGAGTTTAAGCGATTCAGATTACACAAAGCATTTTGTTAATAGACTTGGATATAGCTTGAGTAACCTCAGGAAAAAAAATAAAAAAATCATTTGGTTTCATGCTGTAAGTTTAGGTGAAGTAATAGGTTCACAACCTTTAATTAATAAACTCGCTGAACACTTTGATATTGTAATAACAACTACAACACCCACAGGCTTGAGAAAAGCAAGGGAAATATTTCCAAAAGAAATAGTGATTAATTACGCTCCATGGGACTTCGTTTTGTTTATCAATAGATTTTTAAATTTTTATGAACCTGACGCCATTTTAATATTTGAGACAGAAATATGGCCATCAATGATTTCACGTGCATTTCATAAAAGTATTCCTCTTTATTTAGTTAATGGCAGGCTTAGCCATAAGTCTTACCAAGCATATGCAATTTCATCATGGTTATTAAAAGATACATTAAAAAAAATCACTTATTCTTTTGTTCAAACCAATAAACATAAAGAACGTTTTTTAAAGCTTGGCATTGAAGAGAATTGTATTGAGGTAGTGGGCTCAGTTAAATTTGATATTTATTACAAAGATGCTAATACCATTAAAACTGCTCCTTTTATTTTAGGAGCTAGCACTCATCCCGGAGAAGAAGAAATTTTGCTCAACGCATATAAGAGGCTTCAAGTTAAAAAAGATATAAAACTATTTCTTTGTCCACGCCATACAGAGCGATCGAGCCAGATAGCCAAGAAAGCACTTATTATGGGGTTTAGGGTAAAACTATATTCAGATTTAGACTCAGAAGATTATGATATTTGCATCATTAATAGCACAGGTCTTTTATCAGGCTTTTATGCCTCTTCACTAATGTCATTTGTTGGCGGTAGTTTAGTGCCAAGAGGGGGGCATAATCTAATTGAACCGGCTGCTCTCGGGTCCCCAATTATCATAGGTCCTCATACATTTAATTTTGAAGACATCGTTCATCAATTTCTTCATGATAATGCATGCATCAAGGTCACTAGTGAGGATGAGTTATTAGCTGCGATGGAGCTTTTTATTGGAGATGTAAAAGTTGCCAAGCAATTTGCGCATAGAGCCATGGAGGTTGTTAATAAAAACAAAGGCTCAACAGAGGCTCAAGCTTCTTATATAATTAAGCAATTAGGAGAAAAAAGTTGAAGCTTATAACAGCAATTATTAAGCCATTTAAGTTAGAAGAAGTTCGCCAGTCACTTGATCTAATTGGCATTACTGGCATGACAATTACCGAGGTCAAAGGTTTCGGCAGGCAGAAAGGTCATACTGAATTATATCGAGGGGCTGAATATGTAATAGATTTTTTACCAAAAATTAAAGTAGAGATTGCTGTATCAATTGAGCAACTTGATGATGCCATAGATGCAATTACAAAAAGTGCAAGCACTGGAAAAATTGGAGATGGAAAAATTTTTGTCTCTTCGCTTGATCAAATTATAAGAATTAGAACAGGCGAGACCGATCAAGATGCAATTTAAAAGTATTTGAAACTGAGCAAGAAACCCATAATATTTCTTCTAGGTCCTACCGCATCTGGTAAGACTGAATGGGCCATTGACTGGCAAAATCAATTTGAAGTCCTAGAAATTATAAGCGTAGACTCAGTCATGGTTTATAAAGAATGCAATGTTGGTTCTGCTAAGCCTTCAAATGCAATCTTAAAAAAACACCCTCATCATCTAGTTAACCATGTTTCTTTAGATTCTATATTTTCTGTTGCAGATTTTTATGTTTTAGCCATGAAGTTAATTGATGACATACATGCTAGAGATAAGATTCCATTAATGGTTGGAGGTAGCATGATGTACTTTAATCTTTTGAAAACAGGAATAAGTGCTCTCCCCTCAGCTGATCGGATTCTGCGTGATGAGTTAGAGAAAAAAATTCTTAAAGATGGAGTAGATGTCCTGCATGCAGATCTAAGTAGGCTTGATCCTGAGGCAGCAAAAAATATTGATTCTCAAGATTCTCAAAGAATTATAAGAGCAATTGAGATTATCACGTCAACAGGCATGAGCTTGAGTGAAAATCTAGCATCTGAACAGACTAGCGAATTAAAAGAAAAGTACACATTAATGGAGTTTGGAATTTTTCCTGAGGAAAGAGCAAAGCTTCATGCAAGAATAGAGTCTAGACAAGAGACATTGGTTGGGGATAATTTGCTCGAGGAAATAGTGAAGATTCAAAATATTTTTGATATTTCCGCGGAACATCCTGCAATGAAAGCGATAAATTATAGACAAGGATTACAAGTAGTTGAGGGTAAGTTAGAAAAGTCTAAATTATTTGAAAAGTCTCTTTTTGCTACACGCCAATTTGCTAAAAGACAGTGTACTTGGATGAGAGGATGGGAAAATTTGATCTATTTTGATCTTCATCAAGGGGAAGAAGCTGCTAAGCAACTAAAAAAGCAACTTAATTTGCTTGAAATCGTTTAATTCTTAGGATTTACCCCCAAATTAAATTTATAATTAAATTTTACAATTATAGGTATCTACGTGAATTGGGATAATCAAAATAATCAAGACCCTTGGGGCAGAAAAGATCAAGACGAAGTTTCGTTTGATGACTTAATAAAAAAGTTTTCTGTTATGTTTGGAAAACAAGGTTCCGGCTCTAATGGATCTTCTGGTGGAAACGGATTTAATTTTCCAACAAAAAAAGCTTTTTTGTATGGATTTTTTGGTCTGCTAGTTATTTATGCAAGCATGTCTATTTATCAGTTAGACTCTCCAGAAAGAGCAGTCGTTCTGAGGTTTGGTGAATATCACGCAGAAACCGGTGAAGGTTTAAACTTTATGTTAGCTGGAATAGATGAAAGATATGTCGAAAATGTAGCCTTAACCAGACGTTACTCACAGACAGCAAACATGCTTACCAAGGATGAAAACTTAGTTGATGTAACTATTTCTGTTCAATACAGAATCAAAAATCTAAAAGATTTTGTTTTGAATGTCCGCGATCCAGAAAGCAGCCTTAGAGAAGCTACGGAGAGTTCATTGCGACATGTTGTTGGGGATAATACTCTTGAGGAAACACTTACAACTGGTCGTGAAATGATTGCGCAAGATGTTAATTCAAGACTTCAAAGTTATTTAGATTTATATGCAACTGGGCTTGTAGTTCAGCAGGTTAATATAGAAAAAACAGATCCGCCTTCTGCTGTGAAAGCTTCTTTTGATGATGTTGTTGCTGCAAGAGAGGATAAAGAAAAATTACAAAATGAAGCTGATAGATATGGACTGTCTATTGTTCCAGAAGCCAGAGGGCAAGCATTTGCTAGAATTCAGGCCGCCGAAGCATATAGAGAGGAGGTTGTAGCTAATGCAGAAGGAGAGGCTGTGCGTTTCGATAAATTATTAGCGGAGTATCAAAAAGCGCCGAAAGTTACTCGAGACAGACTTTATTTAGATGCTTTGCAAGGACTATACAGCAACTCAACAAAAGTCTTGATGGATGTCGAAGGAGGTAATAATCTGATGTATCTTCCATTAGACAAAATTCTTGAGCAAAACAGACCACAGGAGGAAGACTAATGACTAAAGGAATGAATCTCTTAGTTCTTGCAGGACTTATTCTTGCATTAATACTTAATAGCTTATTTGTTATCGATGAAAAAGAAGATGGAATAGTTTTTCAATTTGGTGAAGCCATAAAGTCAGATCTTCCAACTGGTTTAAATTTTAAATTACCAATTATTCAGAATGTAAAAAAATATGATTCAAGACTTCAAACTCTCGATGAAGAGCCTAATAGAATATTAACAGTAGAGAGTAAATATCTTATTGTTGACTCGTTCGTAAAATATCGAATTACTAATGTTAGAACTTTTTACGATGCTACTAGCGGAAGTTTTATTAATTTAAATAATTTGCTTGGACAAAGAACTGCATTTGAACTTAAAAATCAATTTGGCAGAAGAACAGTAACTGAATTAGTTTCAGGCGAAAGAGACCAGTTGATGAGCGACATGCGAGAAAATTTAGGAAATTCTGTATCTGATTTAGGTATAGAGATCATTGATTTTAGAGTGAAAAGAATTGATTTACCTCCAGAACTAAGTAACTCTGTTTATGAAAGAATGCGCTCAGAGAGAAATAGATTAGCTGAGGAATTACGTGCTGAAGGAAATGAGCTTTCAAACGAAATCCGATCCACTGCAGATAAAGAAAAAGTTATTATTCTTGCAGAAGCCTACAAAACTTCTGAACAAATTCGTGGAGATGGTGATGCTACAGCGGCAGCAATTTATGCTGAATCATTCTCCAAGGATCCAGAATTTTACGAGTTTACTAGAAGTATGAGAGCTTATGACGCAACTTTTAATAATAAATCCGATGTTTTACTCATTGATCCTAAGTCTGATTTTTTTAAATACTTGAATAAATCCAAAGGCAATAATTAATACTCTATGAGCAACAACACCCTTATCTTGGGCTTGCAATGGGGTGATGAGGGTAAAGGAAAAATCGTAGATGCTTTGGCTGAAAGTTCTCAAGCAGTATGCCGTTTTCAAGGAGGACATAACGCAGGTCATACAATCAAAGTCGATGGTGAGCAAAAAGTTCTCCATCTAGTTCCTTCAGGCATTCTTCATCCTTCAGTTCATTGTGTCTTGGGTAATGGCTTGGTTTTATCTCTTCCTGCTTTGGCTAAAGAAATTCAGGAATTACAAGACAGCGATATCAATTTTAAAGACCGTTTTTACATCAGCGAAGATTGCTCATTAATTCTACCTACTCATATAGCTATTGATAAGGTACGAGATAAACAGGAGGGTATTGGGACAACTGGAAGGGGAATTGGCCCAGCGTATGAAGACAAGATTGCTAGACGAGCAGTGCGTTTTGGAGATTTAAAAAATCTTGAAGAGCTCAAGAAAAAATTAACAACATTGGTTAATTATCATAATCAAATTTTGCAGAATTTATATAATGCTCAACCTATAGCTTTCGAGGATGTCTTGGAAGAGCTGACTAGCAACATTGATCTTTATAATAAATATCATTGCAAAACTCAGGATCTATTAAAACTTTGGGTAAAACAAGGCAAGAGCATTATTTTTGAAGGTGCTCAGGGCTCTATGCTAGACATTGATCATGGGACCTATCCATATGTCACCTCTTCAAGCACTACTGCAGGTGGCTTATCTTCAGGATTGGGTGTGGGCCCGCGACATATTGATTCTATTTTGGGTATTACCAAAGCATATACTACTCGTGTTGGTGAAGGGCCTTTTGCTACTGAGTTATTTGATTCCAATGCAGAGCAACTGGCAAAGATTGGGCATGAATTTGGCGCAACAACAGGCCGCCCGAGAAGATGTGGGTGGTTGGATTTGAAAGCGTTAGAAACCATTGTTTTTATCAACTCTGTTACGAATCTATGCATCACAAAATTAGACGTTCTAGATGGCTTTGAAGAAATCCAAGTGTGTGTTGACTATGATCAAAAACAGCAACCTATTTATAAAACATTTTCTGGTTGGAAGCAGGATACATCCAATGCTAGGTCTTTTAATGATTTACCTAAAGCTGCTCAGGACTATATACTATTTATTGAAGAGACTTTGGATTGTCCTGTTGGCATAGTTTCGGTGGGACCATCAAGAGATCAAACAATTTATAGAGATTAGCTTTATCTATTCTGGAGAGATATGAAAAACCTTCTAATTTCACTCGTTCTGCTTCTTATTTTTACTGTAGCTATTTTTTTTGGAGGCGCTGTTTTAAAAGTCTTTGGAACATTGGATGGGCCTGGAGTTATAGAAGGAAGAGTTCTTCCAGAAAAAGCAATTCAAGATAGAGCCACCAGGATTAATGTGGTGAAATCAGATTTAGAGGTTTTGGATGATAAACAAATTCTCTTTGGCGATCTTCATGTTCATACAACCTATTCAACAGATGCATTCATGTGGTCTTTACCTTTTATGAATGGTAAAGGGGCTTCCCCATTAGCTGATGCATGTGATTATGCAAGATTTTGTTCAGCTTTAGATTTTTGGTCCATTAATGATCATGCTGAAGCAAGCACTCCAAGGAAATGGCTGGACACTAAACAAAGTATTCAACAATGCAATAATTTATCAGAAGGATCAGATGATTTGGTTAGCTTCTTAGGATGGGAATGGACTCAAGTTGATCCGAATCCAGAAAATCATTATGGGCACAAAAATGTTATTTTTCTAGAAACTGATGATGCTGTTGTGCCACCAAGAGCCATTGGTTCGGGAGGTGTTGCTCCATTAGTTATGAGACTTGGCTTGCCTTGGACCATGTCCGCTTTACCTGCAACATTAGATTTTAAAAATAGAGACAGATTCTTCGCATTTGATAAATTCTTTGACGAAATCCAAGCAACACCTATATGCCCTGAAGGAGTTAATACCAGAGATCTCCCTATAAATTGTTATGAGGAGGCAACTAATCCAAATATTTTGTTTCAGAAACTGAAAGATTGGGATACGCCCTACATGGTCATTCCACATGGAACTACTTGGGGGTTTTATACTCCACCTACATCTGATTGGAAAAAACAATTAAAAGACTTTAAGGACGATGAATCTCAATTTTTATTTGAAATTTATTCAGGTCATGGTAACTCAGAAGAATACAGAACTTGGAATGATTCAGATCTAGATCTAAATGTTGAGCTTTTTTGTCCCGATGAAACTAAAGATTTCTTACCTACCTGCCAACAGGCTGGCAATATTATGTCTGAAAGATGCCAAACATCTGGGATGGACGATCAAACTTGTAAGTATTTAGTAGATCAAACAAAATTATTTGCAGCTCAAATGGGCTCAACAGGATATGCTGCAGTGAACGAAACAAATCCTGATGATTATTTAAATGCTGGACAGTGCAATGATTGTTTTTTGCCATCCTTTAACTATAGACCTCTAGGCTCTGCTCAGTATGTTTTAGCATTAAGTGATTTTACCGATAAAGAAAATCCACAACGTTTTAAGTTTGGCTTTATTGGCTCAAGCGACAATCATGGCGCTCGACCCGGTACCGGATATAAAGAAATTGATCGACTCTTTAATACTGAGGCTAATGGCTTCAATGATCCATTTTATGAAAAAATGAGCGATTTAAGGCGTCCAAAAGGTGAATTAGAACCCTCTTATGTTGATTTAGGAAATACTAACTTGAGTAGCATTATGGATTTGAATATAGCCACGGATGCTGAAAGACAAAGCGCATATTTTATGTCGGGAGGGCTAGTTGCTGCTCACTCAACATCTCGAAAAAGAGAATCAATTTGG
>JACLAC010008210.1_pt1 | contig 53388 bp, 53 predicted proteins | sample 8027881 | NCBI WGS metagenome assembly JACLAC01 (sample SAMN15725517, study PRJNA655200) | protist metagenome | isolation source: fluorescence activated cell sorting (FACS) single amplified genomes of... | place: Spain: Blaines Bay Microbial Observatory, Mediterranean Sea | collected 2016-01-19 | reverse complement strand
CTTTGATCATGTAATCTGCGTCAAGAGAACCACAAGTCTCTCTGATTGAGTGCATGGCAAGCATCGCAGCGCCCACATCAACGGTTTCTACCCCAAGACGTGCTGCGGTGATCGGACCAATCGTAGAACCACACGCCAGATCGGTGCGCATCACAAATTTTTGAACAGGGACATCACACTGATAACAGATTTGTTCGAACCAAGCTTCTGTCCTTGCAGAGGTAGCGTAACGGCCTTGAGAATTCCGTTTGATGACTGGTCCTTCATTCATTTGAGGAAAGTGATTTGGATCGTGCTGCTCCGCGTAATTAGGATGAACAGCGTGTGCCATGTCTGCCGATACAAGGATCGAATTGGCTACTGCGCGTTCGTAGGCTTGTGGAGTCCCAGTCTGCTCCGCTAATCTTCTGATAACAAATTCCAGAAAGGAGGAATGAGCGCCCTCAGTTGTTTGACTGCCAATTTCTTCGTGATCGTAACAAACCAAAACCTGAGTCCAAGGCTTCGGAGAGTTGGAGTGACAAAATGCCTGTAATCCGGTAAAGCAACAGAATAAGTTATCCAAACGCGCTGAGGCAATGAATTCCAGATCTGGCCCCCAGCACTGTGCTGATTGGGTGTCGTAAAGACTTAAATCCCAACTCCGGATCTTGCTCGCCTCCAAATCCAATTCCTCTGCAAGCCAGAACTTCAAAGCATCTTCAGTTTCCCAGTTTTGACTCTTGGTCAAAATGGGTGGCAGATGTTTTTGCTTGTTAAGTTGTAGGCCTTTATCATTTACCTCACGATTCAAATGAATCGCTAGCTGTGGGATTCTGACCAGTGGTCGATTACAGAGAAGAGGATAAGTCTTCAGCCCATTTTTAGACTCAACGAAGACCCTTCCTGCCAAAGACAAATCTCTGTCAGTCCAAGTCCCTAACAACACCCCACCATATACCTCCACTCCCAGTTGACGGTAGCCACTACGGGTGATATTAGGATGGGGCTTGAGCCGAAGGTTGGGGCTATCGGTATGAGCTCCAACAATATGGGCTCCATAATCTGGGAGAGATTCTCCCTGAATCCAAGCGACAATGCTGGTTTCACCCCGAGTTACATAGTATTTTCCGCCCTGCTCAGTCTCCCAAAGTTGACTTTCTCGCAACTCAAGGAAGCCACTCTCAACGAGTTGGTGCTTGATTGACTGAACTGCATGGAAAGGCGTCGGAGATAAATTCAAAAATTGGAGCAAGTTCGAAATGTACGACATAAAAATTACAGGGCCATTGCTACCAAAATAATCAGTAAGTAAATACCAAACATGATTGTAGATTTTGTCTTGGTAAGTGTGTAGTTATCACTCCAGAAGAGATAGATTGCCAATGCAGTAGCCCCAACCAGCATATACACTAATTCGATCTGCGGCAAATTTACTGGGGTAACAGACCCGGTCAACACTAAAGCAAGTAGGATCGGGACACTAAGGCAAATACAAATATCAAAAATATTGCTTCCGAAGACATTGGATATTGCAGCATCGTAATTACCCCTTTTCGCACTCAGAACAGAGAGTACCGTATCTGGCACCGAAGTCCCGGCTGCGATCACAATGAAGCCCATAATCACCGCATCAATACCAAGTAGATCACCAAGCTGGATGGAGGCCTCAACCAATATGTGTGAGGCTAAGCCCATTACCAGCATCATTCCTAATATCCACTTCCATGCGTGAGGTTCATCCCGAATTTCCAATTCAGATTCTTCTTCCTCTTCAACACTAGCTTCAGTTTCTGTTGGAACACTCTCATTATTGTCCTCTTCAGCCAAATTTCTTTTGTGTTTGCGATAATCAATGTTTAACCAAAAAATATAGCCCACGTAAGCGAGAATAAATAATGCAGCAACACCAAAACCCCAGGCATTAGGGAATGCCAACAAAGCTACGAGCAACAAAATTACCACGCCAAAATACATCAAGCTGTCTCTCCAAACCACCTCCTTACCAATTTTCATTGGCCCTTTAGCAACTAGGCCTGCAGCAGCTGGAATGATTAAGACGTTGTAAAGCGCAGATCCTACAATCGACGAAATACCCACTTCAGCTCTTCCCAACAAAATCACCGCAATGACTGCAACACAAAATTCTGGGAATGAACTAGCAACAGCATCAATCACAGCTGCTTTAATGGATTCAGGGAGTTTGTGTTTCTCCTGAACATAATCTGCAGCTGGCTGGAAAAAATCTCCCGCTCGCCAGATAGCAATGGAGGCGAAAACAATTAAGCTCACCCACAAAAGGAACGATACTGGCCAAATTTTGAGCCCCACTAAATGCAGAATAGCCAAGGCCATGATCACCACCGTTAAATTTGCAACATGGTGGTAAATTCCCCCACCAAAGAAAAAACGCAGGGGCTGGACAAGGTTAAAATTCATTGTGATCTCTGAGAAGAATTGTTCGAAGTAGGGCTTCGCAAAACACCCTCGCTACCTTCGCGCAATCTCCTGAGGTTATCGCGATGGCAGTATATCAGAAGCAGACTCAAAGCGGCTTGAATTGCAGTTAAATCCCATGTTGGCATCTCTGTCATCATCCCTGGCAAAACAAGACTGACCGCTGGTAATAGGCAAAGCATCACAATTGCTGAAAGGCTGGATATTTTTTTCCAGGCAAACATCAGCAACCAAGTTCCTATACCCACTAACGCTAGTGGGTAATAGACCGCCAATAGCGTTCCAATTTGACACGAAATCCCCTTACCACCCTTGAAACGCAGAAAAACTGGAAAGATATGCCCAAGAATTGCGAAGGCCCCAACCAGCATCAGAGTTCCAAATGCAGGTTCGGGCGTTGGCTCTTCCACCAGCAGTAAACCTGCTATCACAACAGCAAGCCACGCTTTACCAAAATCCAGAATGAATGTCAGCGCTCCAGGTAATTTACCACCAACTCTCATGACGTTGGTCATGCCAATGTTTCCACTGCCCTGCTGACGCACGTCCACACCCAACCAGAATCGGCCGATCAACAGTCCAAAAGGGATGCTTCCGAGGAGATAAGCAATGAGGAGAGAAATAAGGAGGGACATTCAGCTTGGTTTCAAGGATTCGTAAAAGCTGAAAGCTCTGTATTTGACTCAAACAGAACTTCCAGCACTCACTAACCTATCTAGTTTGACAACTCAAACTCATTCTTTGTATTCGAGATCCCCCATGAGGCTATCATCGACCGCAAAGTCGAAGTCTGGTTCTAATTCCAATTGAGGACTTGCTTCAGGAGAATTGTTTGCCTCGCGTTCCTTTGTTTGTTGCGGGGCTGGTCCAACTGGAGCAGGCTGACTCATTGGTGCAGAACCGAGTTGAGTACCATACGGATAGGTTTGAGCTTGCCTACGCTGCAACTGTGCCGGACTCGGCACTAGAATAGCTGCAGTCAGCAACAGCAGCGCGATAGTAAAACATCCGCAGTAAATCAGTCCGTTAAAGTACAGATCGTACTTTTGCTTATCAAGATAATAAGTGACGGTTTCAAAACCACTGTAGGTGCGATAGCTGACCTTCCCCATGCCACTATAAAAGTAGTACATCCCGAAGGTCATCATTACCAGGGTTGCCAAGAAACCAATCGTGTAGAGATTGGAGTAAGTTTGATTCTGAGGCATACGCCCTCTGTATGACTAAAAGCCCAAGGCACAGCATGCTTCCTCTCGTCTCAGAGACTGGGCAAACTTATTGCACTTTGGACAGAATCTAGCTCCAAATTCTCATGAATTCATGGAGCCAAGTTTTTGCCTTAGTTGTTCTATCGGCTGTTTAAAACAAAACTTGAGTCCTTTTTTCGATTGCCACTCTGGACCTCTTGCTTTAGCACTATTATTTAGCTTCTATCTCCCCGGGGTGAGCCCGGTAATTCATCAACGACCGAAGTCCACATCAACATGACAGACAAATTTCAGGATAAATCTCAGGTCATTGAAGCTGAGTTAACCCCACAAGACGAAGAATTTCTCAAAGAAATCAATCAGCATATTCTAACATTCCTTGAGAAAGACGAAGAAATTTTAGAATTTGACCCGATGAACTCTTACCAACGTAGGCTCGTACATCAGATGGGCTCGTTATATCAACTCAGTAGTAAATCTGTGGGTAGCCGAGATGAGCGCTATGTCTGTTTGCTGAAATCACAGTCGCTTGGAGAAATTCTGGCTGCACCAGAAAAACCAGAAGTATCCCCGGAACCAGCTCAACGGAGTGGAGTGATGATTGATAGAGGCAATGAAATCTTTTATTGCCGTCCAGGTCAGAAGATTGTTTTGAGAGTTGATGGTAGCTTCGGAGTTCCAACTTCAGATAACACCATGAAAGTGTTGGATGAGAGAGAGATGGACAACGGTATGTTTCGAATTCAACGCAACCACTTGATTTGCCCTCAGGATGAGCAGTGGTGAGAACTGGAAGGAATGGTCAAACTTTGGTTTGGCCTACTTAGGCGACGCTATATATGAACTTTGGTGTCGACAATATGCTTTGCAGAGAAGCCAAAATGCCAGCCAGGTGCATCAGTGGGTAGTAGAGTTAGTTCGCTGTCAAACACAATCAAAGCTGGCGTCTCTTTGGTCCGGAATGCTGAGTGAGGAAGAACTCCAGGTTTTTCAACGTGGGAAGAATCAAAAACCACAAACACGCCCTAAGCACGCAACGGTTGAGGAATATCGGATGGCGACAGGCTTTGAATGTGTTATCGGTTATTGGCATCTCGAACAACGCGACAGACTGAACGAGATGATGCATCTTCCGGAATCCAGAAAATTGATTGAGGCACACACTGCAGAAATCTAAATGAACGTTTACTTGACTGCATTATTATTTATTTTGACGATTGTGGTGGTGACTTTCCCACTTTTTTTCAGCCGAATCCAACGGCATGAACTGCAGAAAGCTGAAGCAGATCTAGACACCAGTGAATCTGACGCACTATTGAGTGCTCTCAGCGAATTGGAGGACGATTTTCAATTAGGACGGGTAAACAAAGACGAATACCAGCAGCAAAAAATTCGCCTACAACGTCAATATTTGAAGCTTAAAGAAACCCCCGAAAACGGATGACGAGCCAGCTTCTGAAAAACTTGCACCGACCCTACGCTCTACCTAATTCAAGACAGAAGCGGGGAAAACACACTCAAAATGCCAAGGAACGCGTCCTTTACATCTGGGGCTTGTTCAGCCCCCCCCAAACCCTCCGCCGTTCAGGCCAAACAAGCAGACACGGAGATTCGTACCATCTCCATGATGGGTCTCCTGATAGGTTTTCTACTGATTATGACTTTGGTAGGAGTGGTCGGTGATTACGGTGTGCTCGCCACCTCAAGACTCAATGACCAAGATTTCCGCTTGCGTCATGAAATGCAGGAAATGCGAGTTCAGGAGCAAGAACTGCTGGCCGAAGTCCAAGCGCTACGAACAAGCTCCGAATACATCGATTTTCTAGCTCGGCGTGATTTGGGTTTAGTCAAATTGGATGAGTTGATATACTACTTACCCGAACAGATCTCTCTGCCAAGAGAATCCTCCTACTTGGTCTTTCCCTCTAGTCAACATCCCCGTCGTCAAGTGGAGCGAGTTTTAGAACCCTTACCCCCTTTGGCAGAGAATCGACCGGAAGCTCTGTTATCCACAAGTAATACAAACTCTCCCTTGAATGGGGAAGCTTCACAGTAAGCTAGTAATTTTTTCAAATTCCCTCTGAGAACTCTCTCGTCTGGATAACTGAGTCTTACGCAAAGACTTGCAGGTTGCCACCCCCCCAACTCTCCTGAAACGTCCTTCAACAACGGGATCAAGCGGTACGGGGCCTCATAGATTACCAATGTGGTCTGCCAAAGTCTCAGGCTTTGTAAAGCCTTTCGACGAAGCTCTGGCTTGCGGGGAAGAAATCCAGCACAATAAAAGTCCTGACAAGGTAAGCCACTGACAACTAACGCTGTCATCAGCGAAGAAGGCCCGGGTAAAGACACAATTTCACCCTGGCTTGCGATGATAGCTTGGATCAAGCGATAACCAGGATCTGCAAAAACTGGAGTGCCTGCATCAGAAATTAAAGCGAGCTGTTTGCCATCTTTCAGCAAATCCAGTAAATCTCTGATCTGCTCTGACTCATTGTGTTCGTTGAGAGTTCTTAGATTTTGTTGAATTCCGTGATGCTTGAGAAAACGACTGCCAACCTTCCGTTCTTCACAAATCACTTCATCGACAGTTTTAAGAACTTCCAGTGCCCGTAAAGTAATATCACCAGCATTTCCAATTGGAGTTGGGACGAGAAAGAGTTTGCCTATGGACATAAGATCTAATTCACCAATGGCTTTGATAGTGGGCAACGGAGAGACGCCTTCTCAAACCTTATTGGATCAGTTTTGGGACAAAGTAGACTTGAGGATCGGAGCGGATGGTGGTGCAAATCGATTATTGTCGTTAGGGCTAAAACCAGATTTTGTAGTCGGAGATCTGGATTCACTTACTGAAGCAAATCAAAAGCAATTTCAAGCTTCCCAGTTGCATCTGATCGCTGATCAAGAGACCAACGATGTGTCAAAGGTTCTTGAATTTTGTCATCAACGAGGGATCAAGGGCGTTCATCTCTTGGGGATGCAAGGGAGCCGGACAGATCATTTCATGGCCTGCCTGGACGCTTGCTTTGGCTTCAAAAATCTGCTGGAAATCAGCCTGTGGAATGAGGCTGAACGGATGGATTTTTCGACGGGGCGATGGTCTGCCAATCTTCCTGTAGGCACCACTGTTTCTCTGATCCCAGCTTTTGGACCTGTGACTGAAATTACTAGTTGGGGCTTGGATTATGCCCTAGCTGGTCGAAGTCTGTGTCCTGGTCAGCCACCGTCTGGTGTTTCCAACCTGAGTGTTCAACCGAATGTTCGAATCGAATTTTCTGAGGGCATCTTGCTAGTTGTTACTCAACGAAAACGAATCGAGTAAAATGGGTATGAGATTTCAAGGTAGGTTCCTACGAATTTAGAGAGAGTCGCTGCCTTGTTTTGCGAACAAAATCGACTAAAAAGACCAAGAATACCCCACCAAACAACCCTACAACCAACGAGAGTGCTAGAATCAATCGAGCATTGGGCTTACTAGGATTTTCAGGAGGAATGGCCCGATCAATGATTCGAACCAGAGGTTGTTGGCCAGACTGCAATAGTTCCAACCGTGATTGATTTTGAGCAAATTGAATTCTCAATTTTGAAATTCCCTCTGATTCTCGACCATCTCCAATTGACTGGCTATCTCTCTGTTTATTGAGTTCAGCTAGTTTTGCCTCCAATACTCCGATTTCTGCTTTCATGCCCGCTATGCTTGCTACATTAGGCTGTGTCTTTTCAAATACACCCAACTCAATTTGGCGATCAATCAAGCGCTGCTGAAGATTTTCCAGAACTAAAGGACTGACAGAGAGTGAATTCCCCATTTCTGCCGATTTCACTTCAATTGATTTTTCTGTTCCCAATTGCCTCAAGGATTGGCCCAGACTATCCAATTCACGCTGCAAATCAATAATTTCTTGAGAGAGCAAGTAATCGTTGGCCCAACGCAATCCGTCATTAGCCAGGCTTGTTGCCAGTTCCGGATTGTGGAATTGGACTGTTAGTGATTTCAGTCCAGAGGATTTTTCGGCTTGAAATTCAAAGGTAGGATTTTTGTTACTTCCGGTCAGTAAGGCAGCTGCAAATTCATCTGGGGAGAGTGAATCATTCGGTAAGTCGTAGGTATCCGTCGTAGGATCATATAGATCTGCTAGAATCAGAGAGGTCAAGCCTGTGCGATCAAGGAAAAAAGAGACAAACTCAATTTTTTGGAAAAGCCTGATTGTGCGCTGATTGAGGAATTCCTCTTCCAGATCGACTATTCTACCTTCATCATTCTTTTGCTGAAGGTTGACCGGAATTAAGGGGATAACTTCGTAAGAAACTCTGACTACATAGGTTTTCGGATTCAACTCCAAATAAGACCAAGTACCAAGAAAAGCAATCAGGAAGCTAGCTAAAAGTATCCACCAATTTCGCTTCAAACTAAGTTGCAACTCTGAGAGATAGAAGTTGATACCCTTGGAATTTTGAGGATGGTATGGATGAGGAAATTGGGTGACGTTGGAGCTGGTGTTCAAATCTTTGAACTGATCATTTTCTTGTTGCTCCGATGACATATTGAATGACTGAACCTAGAATTTCTATTGACGAGGTCCAACTTGAATAATGATTCGATGGTAACGCTTTTTTCCAGCCCTCAACAATACTTCGCCCTCAACAAAATGCTCAACAGTCAAAGTAGCGTCTAATTCTTCAAGTCGTTCCTGATTCAAGTAAAGACCGCCTTGCTGCAGTAACCGTCTGGCTTCACTACGACTTGGGCACATTCCTACTTCCACAAATAAATCTAACAGTGGGATACCTTCTGTTAGTCTTGCTCGGGTAATCTCAGTTGCAGGAACTTGGCTCCGATCTCCACCTCTCCCAAAAACTGCTTGAGCACCCTTTTCTGCTTTTCGCGCTTCTTCTTCACCGTGTGCCAAACTTGTGGTCTCAAAAGCCAACACTGCTTTGGCTTTGCGAATATCTGCCCCCTCCAACTGCTCCAATTCCTGAATCTGGTCTTGTGGTAAATAAGTAAAAAGTCTTAAGCACTTAGCTACATCAGCATCGTCAAGATTGACCCAGTACTGGTAGTATTCGTAGGGTGAAGTTCTTGTTGGATCCAACCAGATAGCTCCAGATTCAGTCTTACCCATCTTATTACCACTGGCAGTAGTCAACAATGGATACGTAAAACCGAATGCATAGTGCTGGTCGACCCGTCGAATCAGGTCCACCCCAGAGATAATATTCGCCCATTGATCATCACCCCCAAGTTGTAGGGTGCAGCCGTAACGTCGCTTCAATTCTAGGAAGTCGTAAGCTTGCAGGAGTTGGTAATTGAACTCTAGAAAAGAGAGGCCTGTTTCCAGACGAGCCTTGTAGGTTTCGAACGAAAGCATCCGATTGACTGAGAAATGGCGACCAATGTCACGAAGGAAATCCAGATAGTTTAGATCCCGCAGCCATTCTGAATTGTTAATCTGTAGATTTTCTTCATCAAATCTGAGAAAGCGTCCAAATTGAGGACGAATGGCTTCGATATTTTGCTGAAGTTGCTCTTCTGTGAGCATCTTGCGCATCTCAGTTTTCCCACTCGGATCTCCTACCATCGCAGTCCCACCACCCATCAGAGCAATGATTCGATGTCCGTAGCGTTGCAAGTGGGCTAATCCCATGATCGGAATCAGATGACCCACATGCAGTGAATCAGCAGTTGGATCAAATCCACAGTAGGCACAGATGGATTGTTGATCCATCCTTGATGCCAACTCCTCTGGATGGGTTTGCTGCTGGCAGAAACCCCGCCATTCAAATTCTTTCAGGACGCTCAAGGCTGGAACTCGCTAGATACTGCAGAAATAAGGGGGATCAAGAATGTAGGAATTTTTCAGAAGCTCGCTGTACCCGAACAGACTTCGTCACAGGTCACAGATTCATGACCACATTCGGCCACAAAAAACTGACCGTTAAAACATTCACATTGCCCACTCCAACGGAAGTCGATCTTCACGTCACCAGAGGCTATTTCGTAAGGAAAATTGTAGACGTTATCTTCACAAATAGAGCGTTGTCGCCATTGATTGGCAGTCTGAGTTGGAGGTGGTATGAAGCGAGAGGGAGCGCTGGTCATTTGACAACTCTGCAGGCAATCATTGTAGACTTCAAAGCAGGTATCCCCCTGAAGGAATCCCCCAAGTTCTCGGCATTGAGGAAAGCCGTATTGAGGATGCTCCACCACGCATCGTTCCAAGCAAGAACTTTCAACTGCGCTTATAGTTGGTGCAGCCAAGCTCATCAACCCGATTGCCACAGTCAAGATTCCCCACCATAACTTAGTCATGCCAACCTCTCCTTCCAGAAAACGCTTCTTGTAAGGTGATTTCGTCCACATATTCCAAGTCTCCTCCTGCTGGCAAGCCTCGGGCAAGCCTCGTGATCTGAGGTACTAAATCTGCTAACTCGGACTGCAAAAATCCAGCCGTGGCTTCACCCTGTACTGTCGGGTTAGTTGCCAGAATCAGCTCGTCTGCTCCATCTTTTTCCAACCTTTTACGGAGGCTGCGAATTTGCAGTTGGTCCGGTCCAATTCCTTCCAGTGGAGACAGGGCACCCAGCAACACATGATAAACGCCCTGATAGACCCTGCTTCGTTCGATTTGGAAGACGTTGTTGGGCTGCTCTACCACACAGATCAGCCGCTTATTCCTCATTTGATTACTGCAAACCGAGCAAGTCCCGAGGTCTGTGAAGCCATGACAGATGTTACAGTGATGGATTCTTTCCTTCACCTGTCGAATGGCTTCCGCCAGATTCGCTGCTTCTTCTGGTGTGTACCGAAGTATCCCAAAAGCGAGCCGGAGCGCAGTCTTCCTGCCGATCCCGGGTAATCGCGACAACTCACGTGACAAACGATCCAACGACTCTGGATACTGCATGCTCACTTTTTATCAGTGAACAGCTGATGACCTTGCCGAGCGGCTGTGATTTCTAGCCCAAGGGGTTCACTTACGGTGATTTCGACACCCTGAGCTTTTGGATCCCATTGATCTGGGTAGTTATTCAAGCGTTCTGAAGTCATATTTTGCAAGCGTTGTTGATACTCTTCTTCACGAGCTCTGAGTTGCTTGATCATCGACTTCATCCCTCCCCCAACAAACTTCATCACTTTTGACGACTTTTGTTTCTCCTCGAGTTCATCTAGCTTGTCGAGATTTCTTTGAGAGATAGTGAACTCAGCGCGGATGTCGATCGGGATTTCTTCTTCCTCGACAAGTGTTCCACACTTATGAACGCGCCCTCCAGGCATCCGCAATTCGGTATACTCTATCGTGTTGCACTTTGGACAATGTAGCCAAATCAACCACCCCTCAATTTGACGACTCTCCTCCTTTGCTTTTCGATCTGCCAACCTTTCAGCGAAATTGATCACCTTGCTCATTCAAACCCCATCAGCGTCTTGGAGAGAGTCCCTGCATCATAAGGTTTGAGAATGTGACCACTGATTCCCGCTGCCTTTCCCATGGCAAGCTGATCGTCCAGCGGGTCCATCAGCATCAGGAGAATTGGCAGAGATTTTTTTGAATGAGTTTCACGGATTTGCTTGACGAGGTCCACACCTCGCGCACCATCCATATACCAATCAACCAGTACCAAATGATACTGATAGCGCTCCAGCAACTTGATCGCCTCGTCAGGGTCTTTCGCTTCGTTACAAAGTTCTGTACCCAGATCTCTCAGTGTCTGGCGAATCATCCTGCGAGAAGTGTTGAAGTCATCCACGATCAAAACACGTGTTTCTTCTCCGATTTCCATCAGGGAACCTCATCGAACAGGTAGGGAGAGAGGAGTTTGTTCAAGGAAATTAGAAATTTTCAAAGCAGGATTGGGACCGTGACGGCAATTCAATCGTTTGCGAGAGCGAGAATTAGCTGAAATTCTGCTTCGGTAACAGGTTGAACGGAGAGACGCATCCCCTTGCGCAAGAGGAACATCTCGTTCAGTTCAGGAATACTTCGCAACTCTTTCAAGGTTACAGGCCGAGAGAATTCGCTCTCAAACTGAACATCTACCATCAGCCAGCGAGGATTTTCTGGAGTGCTTTTCTCATCAAAGTATTTACTCGTGGGATCCCAGGAAGTATGATCCGGGTAAGCTTCACGAACAACTTTTGCAGTACCAACAATCGCAGGCTCAGCTTGACGACTGTGATAGAAGAAAGCTCGATCACCCACTTGCATCTCATCACGCATCAGATTGCGCGCTTGGTAGTTACGGATCCCGTCCCAGTGCTCCGTCTGATTCGGACAGTTTTTCAGATCTTCCAGTGAGAAAACATCAGGCTCACTCTTCAGTAACCAGTATTTCATCTTGCCTTCTCTTCAGCTAGATGTTCATCCACACGCAGTGGCTGCATTTTAACTGCAGGACTACCCCGCCGAACCCAGAGCCGAACACGCTCAACAGTGACCCCATTCTCTCGGCTGATGCTAGCCAACTGCTCCGCGTAAAGGATGTCACCCACACGAAATTCGAACAAGGTGCTGTTGGGCTCTAACGGATTCAGAAGCAACAGCACCAGACCAGGATTGTAATGAAGCCTCAGGGAGCCTTCGAAAGCTACCGCCTCCTCCAGCAAATCAGCCGGACGCTGATCCGAAATTTGCAGTTCGTAAAAGACTCCAGCGTCCAAAAGCGGAAGATTCATTGCTCCCTGTTTACCGATTTACTGATTTTCTGGGCGAAGTGGACGCAACACTTGTCCAGCTTGCCACATTTCCTGGTTGCGAACGATTTCCAGTTCCTTCTCCAACTTATCCCGATAATCCGGCTGGGAGTTGGTATCGATGGATCGCTTGGCCTCATCTCCCCGAATCACGCTCTGGTAGCATTCTTCCACAACGGGCTTGATCGCAGCATGGAACTTGGGGGCCCAATCTAGCGCACCACGTTGAGCCGTCGTGGAGCAATTCGCATACATCCAATCCATTCCCTGCTGAGAAACCAAGGGATAGAGACTTTCTAGAGCTTCTTCAATGGTCTCGTTGTAAGCTTCTGATGGAGAATGTCCGTGCTCACGTAGCACCTCATATTGAGCTAGGAAAGCCCCTTGAAGCATTCCCATCAAGACACTGCGCTCTCCGGTCAGATCGCTGTGAACCTCTCGCTCAAATGTGGTCTCAAAAAGATGCCCGGAGCCAATCGCAAATGCGGTTGCAATACAACGATCTCTCGCCTTGCCCGTGTAATCCTGATGAATAGCGAATGAAGAGTTGATTCCACGCCCTTCGAGGAAGTGAGTACGAACGGTCAGTCCGCTACCCTTAGGAGCACAGAGAATCACATCAACACTGGCTTGTGGCACAATACTGGTGTGATCTTTAAAAACGATGCCGAAACCATGCGAGAAGTAAAGGGCATCTCCATCCTTCAGAGAATCCTTAACCATTGGCCACAGTGCGATCTGTGCAGCATCTGAAACCAGATACTGAAGAATGGTTCCTTTTTGAGCAGCTTCTTCCATCTCAAAAAGGTTTTCTCCAGCAACCCATCCGTCTGCAAGCGCTTTGTCCCAGCTACGCCCTGGACGCACACCCAAGACAACGTTGAAGCCTTGATCTCGCATGTTCAAACCTTGCCCACGACCTTGTGGGCCATAGCCAAGAATGGCCGTTGTTTCCTGGTCGAGGATATCCTTGCAGCGCTCCGGTGGATAATCACTGCGCTCGATGATGGTTTCTCGGAAGCCGTTGATGTTGATTTCCTTCATGTCCGTCGCGTCCCTGAAAAAGTTTTTGGTTGGCTATTGGGAAACCAATTACCATAGAAATCCACTTAAAAATGTCAATCTTTTCGCAGGTAAAAACTGGGCTGTGGAACTAAAAACTGCTTGCACTTCCGAAACAGTCAGATATATTTATAGGCTTTCGATGAGTTCCCCAATAGCTCAGCTGGTAGAGCAAATGACTGTTAATCATTGGGTCGCTGGTTCGAGTCCAGCTTGGGGAGCCAACGAAATCAGCCACTTAGCTCCATTCCGTCTTTTCCTGTTCCCTCCACAATTGGATCTGGGCGCAAAACAGGCGCACTCAGAATATCATTGAACACCCAAAACCACTGTAATAGCCACATTACCTACAGGGAAACCACTACGCAGTGAATTCACATGTTGATCTAGATATGTAGCGACATTCTACATTATCATATCATGGGCGATTTTGCGGAGAAACTTTCCAATTTAAAAAGTCCTTTTGTAAGGATATTTTAAGGGGTTTTGGAACTATTTGGCCCTTTGAGCCCTCAGATACTGATGTGTGCTCAAAAAGGTTCTGTATTAATCTTTACCTCTGTCGGGTTAGATTACTCAGCGAATCAAGACATCTTCTTATTCAAGCAACTAACTCCAAAGAACTCAGCATCTCCTCATAGTCCCACTCTCCCCTCTCCTCACCAGCCAGTTTTACCTTCAATTCCAAAGCTCTCAGAACATACGACCAATTACCCAGTGAAGTATTGATCCACAGAAACTGATCAACCAATTCCTCTAAGTTATCCGGGTCTTTCTCTATCGCTTCCAGCAGTGGAGTCGCGTGATAGTGCTCGAAGATTTTCAGATGCTTGTCTAACTGATTTAGTGCCCTCAGTGTGGTCTGATAGTCACAAGCCTCCAGTGCCCTCTCCTTCAGTTCAATGTACTGCTTTACAGTTGAATCTACCTGCATTTGCAAACGCTCTCTGCGTGCGTTCTGAGCATCCTGGAGGCTATGTTTGACCTTAGCATTTCTGAGGAGTCCATAAGCCATTTCAGCAGGATGCTTTGTCTGGTAGCCTGCCCGAAGAACAGCCTGTGATCCATTACCGTCGACCTGGTATTCTTCAACGAATCGTTGCTGCTTGAAGGTCAGATTTGGAGATGCATTCATCAGGATTCTCCTCGAAAAGGAAATTGGGCTCGGATGAAAATCAATCAGGGGAGGTAATAAATGATGGGGGGGGGGTGTCTTTGGTCCTGTCCCCCCCGGGGTTGGTTGGATGTGTTTTGGTGGGTCTCTGTGAAGAACAAATGACCACCGTCCGATTACTTGACCGGATGCGGTATTAATTCAACAAGCTGATTCCGGTAAATCCTACATGATTTCAGTTAACTAAACTCAAAGAATTATACCACAATTGGGCTGAAGTCTAAAGACGATCCGGCGTGAGTGAAGAGTAGTTTTGAGAGGATTATGGGATGTGTTCGTGCTGGCTTTAGGGGAAAAACTGAGTTGAGGGTCTACTTTATACTAATGAGGAAGATAGGTTATCCAATGCGATGGAAGCACTGGAACGATTGCGGACATCGAACATATTTGACAGAGCAACTTGAAGGAATTGAGGGTATGGAGTGGATCAGAATGTAAATCCAATACCAGCGCTAATTAAAGTACGACTGATATCATAGTCTGTTGAAGAATCTTGAGGTGATACGTTTACAGCTTCTGAGCGATAACCAATAAGTGCTTCGAATCCTCCGAAATTGTACCCGCCGTTTAGGCCGAAAGCTGTACCAGAGTGAGAACTTATTTTATTAGTAGTTTTTGTGCCTCTATTTGTAAATTCAAGATCTTCCTGATCCAGTTGATAACCAAGTATAATTTGGACACTCATCTCGTCACCGAATGTGTACGAAAGATCAAGAAAAGTTGCAGGGCCCCATGCATAGCCCCAGGTAAGGCTTTCATTGGCATCTTCAGTTTTTTCTTCTACTGTCAAGTTGGTTGATGTGTAACCTATTCCGAATCCAGACGCATCCACATACTGTAAATTATACCCAGATACAGAAACAGAATCGACTTTCCCTGCAGGGTCACTAGCTCCAGTAAACACTTTACCGCTATACGATCCCTGAATTGGCAACATTAATCGTAATCTATTAGATTCAGCAGCTGTTGCTACAGTGGCCACAACCACAAAAACCATAGGAGGCAAAATTTTCTTGAACATATTCATATTAAGATTGAGGCTAGAAATTGTTGCTCTCAGTATTTAATGTGACAATTTATTTGCCACTAAGATAATGAAATTATTCAAAAAGTAATGGATTATGTTCAAAAGCAAGTTTCATGACCAAGAAACTTAGGTTTGCTTGACCGTATTAATTACCCACTGCTATATGGATTATGTTCGAAAGCAAGTTTCATGACCAAGAAACTTAGGTTCGCTTGACCGTATTGATTACCCACTGCTATCAGGACCTTACTCGAAACCTGTCAGCCTGCTGGTGATCTGCCGAAGCAGGGAGCAGGCTGACTGTGGGGTAACCCTTCCTCAATTTTTGAAGTGAGAGGAAAAAGCTGATTGCCACACCAAATGGACGTGGCTGAAGTATTTTTGAGGTTTACTGCTTATTTCCATCAGTGTCGTATTTGACGATAATGGCGTCACCTTCCCCAAATTTTGTGTCAACATCCAGACGACCCGCAGTCCATCCGGTTACATAGATATTGTCACTGAGGTCACTGGTGATACCAAGCCCGTTTTCTTGATCAACACTCCCCAGTTGCTGAGTCCACTGCTTGATCCCGTCACTGTCGTACTTGACCACGAAGAGATCACTACCCCCGACATTGCTGTATCCATCAAGACCACCTGAGGTGGTTCCAGTTACATAGATATTGCCACTGGAGTCCGTGGTGATGCCATACCCAGAATCGTAAGAAGAAGTACCGAGTTGCCGTGTCCATTGCTTGACTCCACTGCTGTCATACTTGACGATGAAGATGTCTGTTTGCCCCGCATGGCCGCCTCCATCAAGACCACTAAAAGTCAAACCCGTTACGTAGACATTGTCACTGGAGTCGGTACTGATGCCGTTAGCATAATCAGGGGTAGAAGTCCCTAGCTGCTCAGTCCATTGCTGAGTTCCTGAACTGTCATACTTGACCACGAAGAGATCTTCTGACCCAGCACTTGTGTTGCCATCAAGACCATGAGAAGTGTTTCCCGTCACATAGACATTGCCACTGGAGTCGGTAGCAATACCCCGAGCAATAGTACCGTCAGAAGTACCGAGTTGCTGAGTCCATTGCTTGATTCCGCCATTGTCGTACTTGACCACGAAGAGATCAGATGATCCTGCATTGGTGTTGCCATCAAGACCACCATAAGTGTGGCCCGTTACGTAGACATTGCTACTGGAGTCGGTAGCAATGTCTTGAGCAAAATCAAAGTTAGAAGTCCCTAGCTGCTGAGTCCACTGCTTTACTCCTCCACTATCATACTTCACTACATAGAGATCATAGAACCCTGCACTGGTGTTGCCATCCAACCCCCCAAGAGTCTCACCCGTTACGTAGACATTGCCACTGGAGTCGGTAGCGATGCCCCGAGCATAATCCTCGTGAAAAGTACCGAGTTGTTGTGTCCATTGCTTAGTTCCACTGCTGTTGTATTTAGCTACGAAGATATCCACGTCCCCAGCATTAATATAACTACTAAACTCACCTCCAGTGTAGCCCGTCACATAGATATTACCATCGCTGTCAGTTGCTATGCCTTCGCCAACATCCGAGGAAGAAGTTCCAAACTGTACTGTGCCAGCCCAGTTATCAGTTGTTGGAGTAGGCTCGGTGGGTTCGGTTGGATTAGTAGGAGTAGATGTTGTAACTCCAACACCAGAATCGGTAGTAGTTTGTTCTTCTTCAATGACTCCACAACTGACAACCAGTGATGCAGCAGCGATGATGGCGAGTAAAGTTTTCATAGCAAATTCTCACGTTTGCTGGGTTGGATTACCTTGCTCACGTTTGCCTGTGGAACAAGGTCTGAATCATTCAAATGTTTCAAATTTGAAACACGATGATCAAATTATAAGTCAATCCATCAAAGTTGGGGAGGACGACTGGGGGAGGAACTGGTGCGTAGAAATTACTTGGAGGTATAAAAAGAAACCAAAATACTGATATAGAATATTTAATTTAAATTAATGATTTCTTGGTAGGTAGTGAATATTTTTGTTGTTCGAGCTTTTCAAGACAGACTTAATGGGTGTGATAAGAGAAGCTAGAAAAGATGTTCAACTAAATATAGGAGCCTGATAAATGTAGGTAAGGGTGATGAAGAAAGCACGAACCACAGCAACAATCCCTACAACACCTGAATCATCTAACACGTGTCTGAATCAGTTTGGTCTCGGGACTAGCTGAAGCCAAGTGTCCCGGCTGTAGCTGCTGGGGTCTATGTTGTCTGGTGTGTAAGAGTACTGACGTGTGTGAAAATCGATTAGGGGAGGTAAAATATTGATGGGTGGTAGGCTGTGTCCTGTCCCCCCTTAGTAGGAAGTGATCTTTTGCTCAGATGCTACGCCTTGAGCACGGTGATCAACGGACTCCGTCCCGATTCTACCAACATCATCCGAATTGACCGGAAATCCCAACTTTCTTTTGATCGTTTAACCAATTTTTGACTACCAACATCATCCGAATTGACCGGAAATCGTAACGATTTACCACCACAGAAAGAAATACGGTTTTGGTGATCCGACTAGAGAGTCACGCAACTGGGAAAGATGACCCATCAAGGGGTTAACGAGCGAGGTTTTGAGACTAGGAGTAAAAATTGGGGGATACGTTGATCACAAACCGAGTCTGGTATCCACGTCTCCGGTTGTAGCGATGGATGGGAGAGCCGTCAATATTTGGAAAAGCGGCATTCAATTTGTCGGAGAGGCGAGAAATTCGTTTTTTGAAAGTGTCAGGATTGCCTGTGTCTGAAACGAAAGTTGGTGATAACACACCTTCATTTTCTGCAAATTCCATTAAAAGTCTCCACAGCGTCGAAGGCTCTTTTGCTCCTCTTGAATCACCAAAACCAATTTCATCGGAGGTTCTGGGTTCCGAGAAAGCTTTGTATTTGATCTGCACCGCGTCCAGATTTACGAAGGTAATGATCACATTTTCCCACCGAAGATTTTCGGGTGTCTGAACAGGTAGTAGATCTAGCGGAGATTTTTGTCTGGCAGGAGACAGGAGTCTTCTCAGTTCTTCCAGATCAAATTGCAGGCTGGTCTTGGATTCAAGCAGGATGGAACCCAGTGGGATCGCTAAGCCCCCGCCAATGTGCTCTGTTTCCCTTTGCCCTGCCCCAATCAGAAACACGGGGTTGGACCCGATCTCATAGCCATTGTCGAGGTAGAAGTGAAATACTCGCCGATTGACAGCAAATACAACAGAGCGAATTCACTGATTGATCGTGAGAGTTCCTATGTTAAACACCTGCTCAGGAACAATTTCTTCTGGTTCAGACTCTACGACAAGGGCAGCGGCCAACATCTTGGTGAATTGGTAGATATCGATCTGCCATTGCTCTAGAGTCACAGGGTTGACGGAAATACGCCCCACATCATCGTTTTCTTCGCAAGCAATGAAAAAACGAAGTGAAGTGAGATCTCCGGGAACCTGACTTTGCAGTACCGTCTTCAAACAGGCTTGCTCACATCCATCACACACCACAGTTTTCCGGTAGCCGGCACGAACCAAAAGCCCAGCCAGCTTCAGGCTTGTCACTGATGCATCGGGCCATTCGTGGAGTTGCTCCGTTGCAATCAGGCCTGCACTCTCCCGGTCGAAGTAAGCGAATCTCTCAAGGATTTGCTCAATCATACGACTTTTTTCTTTGAGGAGGGAGAAATTTCCTGCTCAGACTTTTCAGGAACACCGGCAAGCATGTCTCCATCTTTCTGGGGATCTCTCCTGACTTCCAGACCTGAATCCAGCAGCATCTGGCGAATTTCCAAGTCAGCCCCCTCATGCTTCAAACTGCAGATGTCAGGGTAAGAGATGTCAACGGTTTTATGTCGCAGCCTACGGGATTGCAGCATCTCCTTGAAAGTCACCTTCAAGGAAACTTGCGTGATCTGGTAATCTGCAATCCGGTTCCCCGAGTGGAAAGTCTTGTCCATCAGCCTAAAAATGGCATCCCGATTGTCATCGGGCTGTGCTTCCAGGATGATGCGTTCTCCGCCACCAAATTTATTTGAAAATCGCAGTCGCCTCACCCGTACATCTACAATGCCGCTGGTGGGTGGAAAAACAAATGGAAAGTTTCTCTTCTTCAATTTGTTGAGTTCATAGACCTTGTCAACTTTTACAGGCTGCGTCAGCGAGCTGTTCAGGATGATCTCGACGAAAAGGTTTTGCAGCTGCTCAACCACTTTTCTGTCTCTGCGCAGCATGATGTCCAGAGTGCCGTCATTTTGGGAATACGCGAAAATAATCTCAAAGGCTGGTGTCCGAGATGGCCTTTCGAACTGCTGTTCAACCCACCTACGCTTGCTTGGGTATAATCCTCGGGGTAGGCAAAGAGATATAGTAGGTCGTTTCGACGATAGTGCTCGATATGACAGTTGCGGCCGCGACCCTGCTGTTCATAAAAGAATTGACCAACCGCCTGTTCCAGTCCGGTAATCCGGCTTCCACTTAGCTTGGGCTTTTCCTGGGGGATGTCCGTTCGCCGAATCCAGAAAGATGCTGCGATCATATCAACATGCAGAAAGCGAGTGGCTCCCTGCCAATAGTGCGGACGATTCAAAAAAGTCCAGAAAGCTCGGTCAAAATGGTTGGGCAAACGGGAGAGATCGCTGGAGATGTCCTCTTCATGATACTTGGCTTCGTCGATAAACGCCTTGGCAGCTCCCTCATGAGCCATCGAATGAATCTCTCGAAAATCACTTTCCATGTCTTGGCGCTGGGCATCCGGTAAGTTGCCCCATTCGGTGTAAAGCGGATTGATCTTCGCTTCAGGCAAACCTTGAAAGTCGAAACCCGTTAGCGTCTGTTTCGATACAAAGTACGCTGCAAGAAGCTCATTCGAGACATTTCTGAAAAAGTGCCGAGGGTTGTATTGCTTTGCCATTTAAATCTAGCTTGATCGTGAGAACTCTCTGCAATGGAAGGCCAGAGTCGATCATAACTCAATAATGCTCTCAGCAAAACGACTACAATTGGTTAATCCATTGACCAAGAAATGTCGAAGCTACCAGGTGAACGCCAACGAGTTGTTTGAGATGGGTTTCACATTAACCAAGGGTACAGCATTGACAGGAATGAAGATTCAGCGGATCTGCTCTTGATACTGGTGCAGTCTCACTTTCTGCCAAGAAACTCATTATCTTTCCAGAGTCCACTCAATACTCGCCCATCTAGGAAAGTCATAGTCCCCTGTCCGATTCTCATGCCATCCTTCCATTCCCCAACGTGTTTCGCACCACTTGGCCAAGTGAATGTTCCCTGTCCGTGGTACTTTTCATCCTTGAATTCCCCAACGTATTTTCCACCATCTGACCAAGTGAAAGTCCTCTGTACTCAGATATGTGTTTTTTAGAAATCCATCGCCTAGCTGGCTCTGGGCAATCAGGAACGTGTCTACGATCGCTTGCGGTGGATTGGCAAATTGGTTGCGAAGTTCGTCTACTAAGGGGAGCCAGTCGAAAACCTACCTCACTCATGCCTAGTCAAAACCCCATTTTCTCGCTGACCGTTTTTATCAAATCAATGCTTTAAGTCTCAGTCTTTATTTCCCTTCTGCTTTCTACTGCGCTACTTCTTCGAGACTTTGAATCCACTCCCAGAGTTGAAGTCCTCCCATCTCAATGATTGCCACCAAAGCTAACACAATCCCGATCACGACCGCACTTGTGATCAAGGGTTGATGGTTTCCACCCTCATTATTTTCCTCTTCAGTCTCATCCGGTCTCTGTGGTTCCATGCGTTGCCTGCGCTCTGTGGTTTGAAATCTTAGATCCAAATACGTTTTAGAATCGCTAACTATGAAGTTTTGATCAAATCATCCAGCCTTACTGAGTCCACCTGCTTTGGGTAGAAACAAGTCACGAACAAACCTCACCGATACTCAATGGCATGTAATCTAGCTTGATCGATTCGTCGCAATTTAATTTTTCGAGAAAGCTCGGTAATCATGCCACTTGCACATCTTGGCAGTTCTCAGGAAATTTGTTAGCTTTCCGTTTTTTCTCAACCTCGCAGCAAACGTTTAGAATGTCATCGCCCGAACCTGTCCGATCCACTCACTTCATCCGCAATATCATCCAGGAAGACCTCCAATCCGGCAAGCATCCAGAGATCGTCACTCGATTTCCTCCCGAACCAAATGGCTATTTACACATCGGGCACGCCAAGTCGATTTTTCTGAATTTTGGTCTGGTGCAGGAATTCCCCGGACACTGCTTCATGCGTTTTGATGACACAAACCCCATCAATGAGGATGAGGAGTATGTGCAAGCCATCCTCGAAGACTTACGCTGGCTCGGCTTTGACTGGCAAGATCGGCTGACCCATGCCTCAGACTACTTCCAAAAACTGTATGACTTCGCTGAAGATTTGATCCAGCAGGGTAAGGCCTATGTGGATAGCCAATCGCAGGAAATCATTCGGGAACAGCGCGGAACTCTGACTGAACCTGGCACGGCGAGCCCCTTTCGTGAGCGCTCCATAGCAGAAAATTTAGAATTATTTCGTAGGATGAAATCAGGTGAATTCGCAGACGGTGCTCATGTTCTTCGTGCCAAGATCGATATGGCTTCCCCGAACATCAACCTGCGTGATCCAGTGATTTATCGTATCCGCAAGGTGACTCATCAGCGAACAGGAAATGAATGGTGCCTCTACCCGATGTACGATTACACACATTGCCTCTCTGATGCGCTTGAAGGCATCACCCATTCTCTCTGCACTCTGGAGTTTGAGGATCATCGGCCTCTGTATGACTGGGTGTTGGACCAACTGGATGTGCCGTGTCGCCCTCGTCAGATCGAATTCAGCCGCCTCAACTTACAATACACCGTGCTCAGCAAACGGCGCTTGATCCAGCTTGTTGAAGAAGGCCATGTCTCTGGCTGGGATGACCCACGCATGCCCACCATCTCAGGCTTGCGACGCCGGGGATACACCCCCGAAAGTCTTCAACTGTTCGCTGATCGAATCGGTATCTCCAAGGCTGAAAACAACATCTACATAAGCGTTTTGGAAGACTGTATCCGTGAAGATCTGGACTCCAAGGCCCCCAGAGCAATGGCCGTCCTGCGTCCGCTGAAAGTTGTTCTCCTTAACTGGCCAGAAGATCAGGAAGAAGAGTTGGATGCCCCAGTTCATCAGCAATTTCCGGATCGTGGGCGACGCCCTATTCCGATGAGTCGTGAAATTTTCATCGAACAGGATGATTTCGACGAGAATCCACCAGAGGGCTTCCATCGATTGATTCCAGGTGGGGAAGTTCGTCTGCGCAACGCCTACGTCATTCGCTGTGAAGAAGTCATCAAGGATGCTTCCGGGAAGGTCATCGAGCTTCGTTGCATCTACGACCCCAATACTGCCCGAGGACGGAAACCGGAGGGCCGTAAGGTCAAGGGGATCATCCACTGGGTCTCCGCCGCCCATGCCGTCTCAGCTGAGGTACGACTTTATGATCGCCTCTTCTCTCAACCCACTCCGGGAAGTGATCATCCTGACAAGAACTTCCTGCTCGACCTCAATCCCAACTCCATGGAGATCCTCTCACAAGCTTGGCTGGAACCCAATTTGATAAACGCTGAAGTAGGAACAGCCTATCAATTCGAACGGCTTGGTTACTTCTGTCTCGATTCTCGGGACTCCAAAACAGATTCCATGGTCTTCAATCGGATTGTCACTTTGCGTGATTCTTGGGGAGGAAAGTGAGTTGAGCACTGGTTTTCTACTGACATTTCCTTGAAAATCCGCCCTCTTGTTGCTGAGGATCTGCCTCAGCTTCAGCAGATTTACACCCACCATGTGTTGCATGGAACCGGATCCTGGGAATGGGAACCCCCAAGCCTTGTGGAGATGACCGACCGGGCCCAAGCTGTTCAAGAAAAGGGTCTGCCCTACCTAGTTGCGGAAAGCACAGAACAAATTGCGGGTTATGCCTACGCAAGCCCCTATCGTCCTCGGGCAGGTTATCGCTTCGCCCTGGAAGATTCGGTTTATCTCCATCCAGAATTCAGCAAGCAAGGGATTGGGCTGCTACTCTTGCAGGAGCTACTTTCACAGTGTGGCGCCTTGGGCTATCGAGAGATGATTGCCGTGATCGGGGATTCCGCCAACCACGCTTCCATTCGTTTGCATGAGCGGGCTGGCTTCGTGGAGGTGGGTGTGTTTCGGAATATCGGTTTTAAGTTTGGACGCTTCCTAGATTCCGTTTATATGCAGGCTCAACTGAATGCTCCTGAAAACCCTGCCGTGAGCCCCTACAATATTCCCTAATTTCTTTCCCCTTAAAGGATTTTCTACGTTGGTCTAAAAAACCCACTCATTTGCAGGTAGCTTTGAATTCAATGAGAACTGAAAACCCTCGCCCAGTTGGCAGAGGGAGGACCACGTTAGTGGTGGGTGAAGGATTGGTTCAGATGAGAAAAAATGATTAAAATTATATATTTGTAGGAATTCCCTCATCTGGCTTACAGCCACCTTCTCCCTGAGGGAGAAGGACAAATGCGGTGGGTGATTGATTAGCAAACGGTTTAAGCCATGGTCAGCGTCTGCAATTCTTCAGCAGAGAGTTCCACCACTGGTAAAATTTCCTTGAGTTGCTCAAGGTTACGAGCCGAGGCTATCGGAGCGGCGACTGTCGGCTGATCACGCAACCAGGCCAAGGCAACAGCTGACACTGTTGTTTGTTGTTGTTGGGCTAGTTCATCCAGTTGAGCTAATAGATTCCAGCCACGAGCATTCTGATAGCCAGCCACTCCTCCAGAGCGTACAGAACTGACGCTTTTCCCAGGTCGATACTTGCCTGTCAAAAAGCCACGAGCCAAGCCAAAGTAGGGCAATTGACTGAGTGAATTTTGTGCCAGTGTAGGCCGAAGGGAGGTTTCATAGTCTCGCTCCAGCAGGTTGTAGTGGTCCTGGGCAGCCACATAGGCAACCAGACCTGCTTTTTTGGCAATTTCGATTGATTCCTGTAAGCGAGGAGCTGTAAAGTTTGAAGCGGCGATGTAGCGCACCTTGCCCTCCTGAATCAACGTATCAAAGGCTCCCAGGGTCTCTTCAATCGGGGTCTTCAGGTCATCCTCGTGAGCATAGTACAAGTCGATGTAATCCGTTTGCAGTCTCTGCAGCGACTCCTCACAAGCGGCACGAATGTTCTGCGTAGACAATCCTCGGCGTTTGTCCATTTTGGCAACCTTGGTCGCAATCACCAAGAAACTGCGGTCACCTCTTGGCTTGAGCCAGTTGCCAATGATCCTCTCTGATTCACCCCCCACGTGTCCGTCTCCCCATTGTGAGTACATATCAGCGGTATCAATGAAGTTTCCCCCATTTTCGACGAAGTGACTGAGCACTGCCTCTGAATTGTTGACATCAGCGGTCCAGCCAAAGACGTTGCCGCCAAGACAGAGCGGTGAGATTTGTAAATCGGTGTTTGCAAGATTGATCATGGTTGAGACTTTCTGATGAAGAGACCTGTCTTCTGATCCTGTAAGCCAAGTGAGAACAAAGGACAACCGAACTTATCCCAGGTGAATTTTCAATGTCTAGCTTCCTAGCCCAGCTCTGAAAAATCTGCCAGTGAAAGCTTCAGCATTGCACAATCGAAGATCTCTCACGTCTAGCAGCTCGGCTACCTTCACTGCAAAAGGGGAAGTGGCCAGTTTTCATTCCTATCCATCTCTTGCGGGAATACCCTGAGCTGGATAATGCTGAGGCCAAGGATTGGCAAACGCTGGGTCAGTGAGAAATCCTTGATCCGTCAAACCTACCAGAAACGCAATCACAGCATCCGTTTCCTGCTGGTTCGCTCGGAAAGGTCGGATCAACTCCGACTTGAGGGGGACTTTCTCTGCCATCAACTGTGTCCTACGCAACGATCCCTTTGGGTGCAGGTACAGTACGCAGGGCAGAAAGTGGAAGAGCAAACCGTCTCATTCTTGTTTGAAACTCCGCGACACCCCTACATAGCTGCCTTGTTGGCAGCACTTCCAGAGCGTGCGACCGGCAGGCACCTACTGACAATTCTAGCAGTCGTACCGGTTCAATTTGATCGACCGTCAGGTTGTCTCTTCGCACCGCGATGTCAGTTCGCCAATCAGAGATGCCAGGAAACAAAGCCTACTCCGCTAGGGGTCGAAGCTGCTTTTGCCCGCTGTCACTTTCCTCTAGCGATGGAGGGGGTTGTCAAATGAACACGGATACCGTCGTAGTGGCGCAGGGACTCTCTCGGCATTATGAAGTTAAGAGCCACCTGTTCAGTCCACCCAGGATCACTCAAGCATTGACGGAGGCCAACTTCCGTCTGCAAACTGGTAAGACTCTCGCGGTGGTGGGAGAATCGGGTTGTGGAAAATCCACCTTGGCACGGTTGGTGACGATGATTGAGGAACCCACAGCAGGAGCATTGCAAATCAACGGGGAGCCAGCCACTCCAGAAAGCTGGGGACGTTTGCGAGAGAGTGTGCAGATTGTCTTTCAAGATCCCTACGGTTCCTTGAATCCGCGACAACGGATCGGTTCGATTTTAGAAGAACCGCTGAAGATCAACCGTCCAGAGTTGACTGCATCCGAACGGACTCAGCAAGCACGAGAGTTGATGCAGCAGGTGGGTCTGCGACCAGAACACTTCGAGCGCTACCCACACATGTTTTCAGGGGGTCAACGCCAGCGGATTGCAGTGGCCCGAGCGCTGATGCTCAATCCCAAGGTGCTGGTTCTCGATGAGCCCGTCTCTGCCTTGGATCTCTCCATTCAGAGCCAGATTTTGAACCTGTTGACCGACCTCCAGGATCAACTTGGTCTGGCCTATCTGTTCATTAGTCACGATCTATCTGTGGTGCGTCACATGGCCGATGAGGTGATCGTCATGTATCTAGGACGACCTGTGGAACACGGTACCAAGGACGACATCTTCCAACGTCCTCAACACCCTTACAACAAGGCTCTGCTCTCGGCGACGCCGATTGCTGATCCAAAAGCCAAGAAACAACGGATCAAGCTCGAAGGAGAGCTTCCCTCCCCGCTCGATGTGCCACCCGGCTGTGTCTTTGCCCCTAGATGTTGGAAAGCGCAAGATCGCTGCCGTCAAGAACGCCCGCTCCTCCCTGAAAAGCTTCCTGCTGCTGCTTGTTTCTTTCCAGAAGAAGCGGATCAGCACTAGCCTTCCAAATTCAACATAATCTGAACACCAGCAAGACCCATCATAGAGTTTGATGATCCGGCATCTCCCCCAGGCTGATGTCTTTGTGTCATTTTGATGACCTGAGCAGGGTTTTTACCGGCTTGGTTGCTGCACGAGACTGCGATAAATCAATTTTACTGAAGGGTTAACTCGTTTCATTAGTCAACTGAATGCATCTCGTCTGGCTTTTCCGCACCCCATTAACTTTTTTTGTAGCTGTGATCTTCCTGCTTTCAGCTCAACGTGAGGCACAAGGCATCATTTCAAACGAGAGAGAGTTGAGTTGGCTGGGGTTTGGAGAAACCCGGGCTAGTTTTTCAATTCAAGATCACGATCTTGCAGTTGCTCTGGATGGTTCTCAACAGGAACTGACGTTTTGGCAGGAGCGCAATGCCAAAACAAACCTATTCAGTCGGCTACACCTGATCAATCAGGAATTTTCAATCATCGGAGGGCAGAGCAATAGCCAACTCTACGATCTGGAGTATCGCAGTCTCAGCATTCTTTATTCGTTTGGTTATGACTGGTTGATCGGTGATTTTCTGCATATTCAGCCCTATGCAGCCTATGGCCTTGGGCAAGGCAGCTTCCGCTTGGCTCACACGGCGAAAGACGGAACCCAAAGAGCTTTCCCGAAAAAAACAGGGTTCACAGACATCGGAGCCTACGGAACCAACATTCTCCTTGAGATCTCCAAACGATTCTGGATCGGTTTTTCTCAAAATTATTTTCTGGAAACTCGGTCATTTGCCTATGACGGTTTAGGAAAGACTGAACTCCAGCTCGAACATAGCAACATGTTACTGCTGATCTGGAACTGGAACCCAGTCTCTTCATCGATAAAACTTCCTGTTGAATTCATTCGCCTTGAGGATCTGGAAGGTTAAGCAGCCCGAACATTTTACGATTCGCTAGGTATTGATTGGAGAGCCAAACCTTCAACTATGAAAATCTGGGCCAGACACGCTTGGAACCAGCCGCAAGTACAACGTTCATGCTTGTTTGGAATTGGGAGAGAGTTCCCATCAGTCCCATCGACCCGAGGGCGAGTTTTTTTTGACTTTTGAATAACCAATTTCAACTTGGCGTTCTTAGCGCTTCATTATCTTCCTGTCAGCAATTCAGCTAAATTCTTCCTGCTTTTTTTGATTCTCTTCCGCTCAACCAACGTCAATTTCTACTGATCAAACTTTTCGGTATGAATTTGGGATTAATTCGTTTCAATTGAACCAGAAAGTCCAAAGTCTCAACGGAAGAATGAGAATTCATTGCGAATTTTTATCAGATTATGATAGGAAATAAGGAATATGTTACATTATTTAGACAAAATATATTTTTCTTACAACGAATCTCCGCCACTCAACCAGTTAGATCAGCATCATTCTAAGTACCTGTTCTCCGGGCTAGAAGACCAAATCCAAAGTTTGAAGAGAACTTTGGCGAATGTAGGAATGAGCAAAAAAGTTGCTGAAATATTCAAGAAGCGAGGACCAATCCTGCTCCTCATCAGTCTTTGTTGGCTGCCAGTTGGTTGCTTTGTACCTGATGATCTGGAAACTATCGCTGCTGAAAGCACCATTTATCCACCCCCACCTCCTGCTCCTGGCGTTAGCCTCTCCAAAACCACAGCAAGCGTCAGCGAAACTCTCACTACAGACAGTTTTACGATCAAGTTGGACTCGGAACCTTAGAGCAATGTCGTGATTAATCTTTCTGATAATGACACTGGCGAAGCTACTATCTCTGCAAGTACGCTCACATTTACATCGAGTAACTGGTCAGCAGTTCAAACCGTCACCATCACCGGAGTAGATGATGATTTTGCAGACGGTTCTCAAACAGTATTTATCACGATCTCCGTTGATAACTCCTCCGACGCCACCTACACTGCATTAGATAATCAAACTGTCACCGTCACCAATATGGATGCTGGTGAATCACTGGGATTCACCAGCAAAGAGACTAACAGTTCTACTTCTGTTACTGAATCAGGAGGCACTGACAATCTTTCTATTGTTTTAACCAGTGAACCGTTGGCAAATGTTGTCCTGAGCATTACCCCTACAGACACTGGAGAAGCTACCATATCACCAAGTTCCTTAACCTTTACAGCTAGTGATTGGTCAACCCCTCAAGAGGTCACCATCACTGCTGTAGAAGATAATATTATTGATGGTGTTCGTTGGTCAGGTGTGACGGTATCGATTTCAAGTTCTGTTGATGCCTCTTATGCGGCTTTGGGAAGCCAATCTATTACAGCTACCATCAATGACTCCAGAACGGGTCGGCAACAAGACAGCCTTATTTCTGCGGGTCTCAAGTATTATATCGCTGTCGATAATACGACAGGGACTGTTTACGCATGGGGTGATGATACTTGTGCTGGAGATAACTATGGGAAATGCGATACCAACCTGTCCAATTCTGCGGCAGTCACAGTCGGGTCAGGTCCAATCTATCCAAGAATCTCAGACACTGCTCCAGATAACACAACACATTTGGGGGACAACTCAACTTCAACACCGATTGCGATGCCTTCAGTGATTCCTACAAGTCCATTTCAAGTGCAAACCAAGCGAAATACTAATTGTGTGATGAACTCAACCAGAGACAACGTGACTTGTTGGGGAAGAATCAACTACGACAACGGTTTCGGGATAATGAATAGTTCAAGCATTTGGAGGCTCTCTCATTCTGCTGGAGCCTTCTATGATTTTGTGATTCATCGAGAGGGTGGATGTGCCTTGAATTCAGATCGAACTGTCAGTTGCTGGGGATATGGCCAGTATGGGGCATATGGAGATGGAACAGAAGGATTTACTGCGGGTCTTAAAACACCAAGCATCACAAATGTTGTTGATCTAGCAGCAGGACAAGATCATCTCTGTGCTGTAGTTGATAATGGTACTGCCTGGTGTTGGGGCAGGGATAATAGTAACCAGCTTGGAGACAATGCTCCCAATACTGGTGGGGTCACTGGTGGTGCTGGCTCTTCGTTGCCTGTTGCTGTATCCGGTGGCATCAGCAATTTCATTCAGATTGAAGCCTACTCTCAGACAACCTGCACCTTGACAGATAATGGAACAGTATGGTGCTGGGGAGCAAATAGCAACGGACAGCTTGGTGATGGAACAACCACAAGCAGAGATTACCCCGTCCAAGTTCAAAATATCACTGATGCCTTGGATATCTATGTCGGAGACGGGACAGCTTGTGCTGCTGTAAATAAACGCTTGGATCTGAAATGTTGGGGTAATTACTATCTAGGTGATGGGTCAACAGCTGCTTCTTCAACCCCAGTTACAGTAACAGAAACGAATGGCTGGGGTTCAACTTATACTTTTGATGATGTAGCGATTGGACAGTCTTCAGCATGTGCATACAACGAGGAGAACAACCAGGTGTACTGCTGAGGAGTGAATGCTGATGGGCAGTTAGGACTGGGCAATACCTCGACCCCATACAGCACGATGCAAAACACGGGAAGTCCGTTTTAACAACAAGAAAAAATGAGATTGAAACTGGTTACAAATTAACGAATATTTTCAACTCTTTTACATATCTTAATGATGAGCAAATCAAAGCTTTTTATCTTGGCTATACTACTATTCATAGCAGCTTGTAGTCCTCCTAGCCCATGTGAAATGGGAGCTTCGCCAATGTCCTGTGATAATGAAGTCACTACAAAAAAACCAATTGGTTCTTGGACAATTACAGAAACCAGTAGCAGCACGTCGGTTAGCGAATCTGGATCAACAGACACCTTTACTGTTGTTTTGGCAACACGAGTACCCGACGGTAATGTGATCGTTGATGTCAGTTCAAGTGATACAGGAGAAGTGACTGTCTCTCCAAGTTCACTGACTTTTTCTTCAGATAATTACACCACTGCTCAAACGGTGACGGTCACAGGGATCAATGACAATTTAGACGATGGAAATATTACTTCTACAATTACACTGACTTTCAATGATTCACAGAGTGCTGATGAAAGTTATGAGGCACTAGCTGATAAGACCATCTCTGTCACAACTACTGATGATGATACTTTGGGCATTACTGTTACAGAAACTAATGGTAGTACTGCACCGATGGAATCCAAAACGGATACTTTAGACATTACATTGTCTTCAGAGCCAGTAGCTGATGTTACAATCTCAATTACGTCTTCTGATATAGGTGAAATTACAGTCACTCCAAACTCAATGACCTTCTCTTCTGGAAATTTTAGCACAGCCCAAACAGTTACATTAACTGCAGTACAAGATGCCTTGGTTGATAACAACCAAAATTCAATTATCACCTTTTCTGTCACAAGTAGCGTTGATGCTTCTTATGCCTCTTTGGCGGATAAAACATTCACTTCAACTGCCACAGATTCTTTACTAGTGGAGGAGGTCAATGAGATTGCGTTGGGAGATACCCATTCCTGTTATGTGGATAATGATGTGAACAAAACTTTATATTGCTGGGGTGATGACAATTGTGATTCTGCTGGTGCTTCCTGCACAGGCCCGATAACGATTGATGGCACTTCAAACGATAATACCACTGGTGTTCCTGTCCTCAATGGACTCCAGAGTGTCCAATCTCTTGCTATCTCACAGAACTTATCCTGTGCTCTTTTTGACAATAATTCAGCCTACTGTTGGGGTTGGAATGAATCTGGCTCATTGGGTTCAACAGCCGGACAACTCTTGGATGGATCCAATACATATGCAGCGTATAGTTTGGGTGTTGGAGCAAAACATGGATGTGCTTTGCTAGATAATACGACTCCTGCGTGTTGGGGTTATGGTTCCTATGGGCAACTTGGCGAAGGTGGTACCAGTTGGGCAACAAATCGTGTTGCTTACGCAGGGGTAGACAATGTGACTCAACTTACAGGAGGCACTTACTTCAGTTGTGCATTGATCAATGATGGTACTGTCAAATGCTGGGGTAAAAATACAAATGGCCAGATCGGTGATGGCACAACCACCCAACGAAATTCCCCAACAACCGTGTCTGGATTAAGTAACGTCGCTAAGGTTGCTGCGGGTGCAAATCATGTCTGTGCCTTAATCAGTGACGGTACCATCAAATGCTGGGGTAGAGGGGATGGTGGTAAGCTAGGTAATGGAGCAGATTCTGATTCAAGTTCTCCTGTGACTGTCAGTGGAATCACTACTGCGACAGATGTTGATGTCAGTGATTTGGTGGCCTGTGCTCTATTGAATGATAATTCCGTTACTTGCTGGGGAGGAAATGGTAATGGTCAACTAGGTAATGGCACCACTGGAGGCAGCAGCAACACGCCAGTTGCAGTCTCCAACTTAACCAGTGTGAGTAAAGTAGCCACAGGATTTACTCATGCTTGTGCGATACGATCTGACAATACAGTTTGGTGTTGGGGTAAAAATGCAGCAGGACAATTGGGCGATAACTCAACAACCGACCGAAATACACCCGTACAAGTTATTGGTTTTTAATATGATATTTGGAATTATGCATGTAGAATCCTAACAGGATAAATGAATGTTTGGACCCTGTTCAACATGAGAAACCATGTTCAATCAAGATCACCTGCAACGCCTGAAGGAAACCAACTCTTGTCCAGAGGGGAACTTGTCGGAGGCGGTACTCGTCGGGGCCAACTTAGAGGGATCTGACCTGGAGGGAGCCAACTTGTTCATCGCAGTGTTGAAGGAAGCCAACCTACAACGAGCTTTGCTCAGCGATGCCAAGCTGGAGTTGGCGATGTTGCAGAAAGCAAATCTACGAGAGGCTCATCTTGGATATGCCAACCTTTCGTATGCCAACATGCAGGGGACTTCACTCCAAGGGGCGGATCTGAAGGGAGCCAATCTAGAAGGGGCCAATCTAGAAGGGGCCGATCTGGAGGGAGCTAATCTAGAAGGGGCCAATCTACAAAAAGCTCATCTGGAAGGGGCCAACCTCAGCTACGTAAATCTACAACGTGCCAATCTGGATGGGGCCAGTCTGATCTATGCAAGAACCATCAAGACGCTGTTCGGAGGCGCCCGTCTTTGCAACACGACCATGCCGGACGGACATATTGAGTACAGTGGGTGCGCTTACCATTCCTTCTTCGACGAAAAAGTCGAATCTCCTGACGAATAAGCCCTGCTGATTTCTTCATTTCAGCAGGTTCAATCCTTCATCACCTTGAATCAAACTTTTTTTACCTCTGCAGACGGTTCGGATAAACCTTCAATAATTTGAAAAGATCGGGTCGATCCAAGTTGACAAGATCCGCATTCAAGGCTTCAATCTGCTGAAGTTTCGACAAATCGTGGGTAAGGCTGAAAGCCATCGCTCTCACTCCCAAGGCTTGGCATCTTGCAATCTCGGTCAAGTCATCTCGCCCCAATTCGTACTCGACGATGTCAGCCTGGTATTCAGCAATTGCTGCTTCCAAGCTCGGATACATCCAGCGGGTGGCCATCAATTGGGCTTTTGGCTCAAGGTTTCGAATTCTTTGAAGGACTTCTGTTTTGCGGCACCAGAAAAACACATCATCCAGCATTGCTTGAGCAACTACCTGCTCCAGCACCCGATCTGGATCAGCGTCCTTGATCTCAACGTAGGCCCCACACCGACCACGACAATGCGCTAGAAATTCATCAAGGGTGGGGACCCGCGTTCCAGCATAAATCTCTGAATAAGATGACCCTGCATCCAACTGACGGACCTGCTCCAGCGCCAATTCTCGGACTAGGCCCTTGCTATTTGTTGTTCGATCCACAGTGGCATCATGCATCAGGACGATCTCACCATCCGCCGTGGTCCGCACATCGATCTCGACTAGATCAAAGCCTTGTGAAATGCAGATACTGGCAGCAGGCAGGGTGTTTTCAGGTGCCAGAAAGTTGGCTCCACGATGGCAAACCATCTTGGGGATACCCTGTGAACCACGAGGCCAAGGTTTGAGGATTTCGGGACAGTCTGAGCAAATCCCCAAGATGGGCAAACCATCGAGTCCTCGGAGGACCTCCACTCGTTCTTCATCCCAGGTCACCAACGCCATGCCTTGTTGCTGACAGCGGCTCACCAGCTCCTCCGTCACCAACTCATGAGGAGTGGAAGAGGCCCGTTTCCAACAAAGATGAATGATATCTGGCGAAGCAACAGTGCCGTATTCGAAGGGATCCACACCAACTGGTATGAGTACAGAGAGCGGATACGAACACTTGGCCTGACGCAGTTGAGCAATCCAGTCGGCATGAAAGGATCCGATGACAGCATATTGGAAGTTCTGTTCTAGCAGAATGCGCCAAGTGTGCTCTGCGGCTTCTGCTGCCTTCAGCTCAATGTACAGTCCAGAGTGGGTTCGTTGTGCTAGTTCAATCACCTCCTCTAATCGAGGTACTCTCTGGTTTCCCAGCAGTTCGACTTTACTGATTTCTGCCCAAGTCGCATCTGGGATTCGCAGTGGATTGCCTGCTACTCGCTCCAGGCTTTCATCATGACAAACTACTACCACCCCATCTTTGGATAGTCGCACATCCAGCTCCCACATTTCAGCGCCCAACTCCGCAGCCAGTTGGAACGCCGCCAACGTGTTCTCCATGCGATAATCACTCGCCCCACGGTGAGCAATTGCTAGGGGTAAATGTAGCGTTTCAGCATTAGGCCACCCAAAGCGCGTCATCCATTCTTGATTAAAATCCATTTTGCCTATCTGATTTGGTTAGTCCAAAAGATTTTCAACTGATGTTCATAAAATGATATTTTTTGTATTTAAATTTTGATCACTTGATTGTCTTGAATTTAAAATATTTCTTCTCATCAAAAGAATAAATTCAATCAAAAATAAATGTGAACGTAGAACTTTTCATTTTTGTTTGAGTGCATTAAGAATCTTGCCTGTGGTTACTGAAACTCCCAAGAGAGCTTGAAGTTTCCACTCCTTCCTTGATTACAATGGCATTGTTTTCATCATGCTAACATCCTCAAAACAATTTTTGATTATGTTTGAGTATTCAAGAATTCTACTTTGGAAAATAGTTTCCTGAGTTCATTTACTTCAAATGAATGAATGATCAAGAATCTTGAAAACAAGGCATGTGATCTTGCCAGTTTATGTTGGGGCATTGCCATGTTGGCAGAATCCCTTAATCAGCTTGGAGGTTTGTTATGTTAAAAGTGAGTTGGAAAGGCGCATTGACTGGATTTCTGATGCTGGCAACAGCAGCCACTTTACCCTTTGGTCAAGCAATCGCCAAGGACTTGACCATACAGGTATGGGCAGGAGGATCGAACGTCGCTGACGCTTATCGTGTTGACGCTATTACCATGGCAGCAGACATCCTCGAAAGAGAGGCTGCTATTCGTGGTGAAGACCTTAACATCACCGTTGAAACAAAGTACGACTTTGATGGGTGGGGTGGATTTAAGCAGGCCGTAACATTGGCAGCTGAAGCCAATAACGCCCCACACATCGTAGTAACTGGGCACGAAGACATCGCACCATGGTCTCAGTCTGGTTTGATTCGGCCAATCGAAGATTATGTTGATTTTGACAGCTGGCCTCTTAACGATCTATTCGAGAACCTAATTGAGATTTCATCGTTTGAGGGAATTATTTATGGAGTCCCTCAAGATGCAGAATCACGTCCGTTCTTTGCTTGGATTCCGCACCTCAAGGCCATTGGCTACAGCGATGCGGATATTCGTGCTATGCCAGAAAAAGTGCAGAGTGGTCAATACACCTTAGATGATGTGTTGAATGATGCCAAGAAAATGCAGGATGCAGGTCTTGTCGAAGCAGGATATGGTTGGTATCCCCGTGTTTCGAAAGGCGGTGACTACTGGCAGTTCTATCTCTCCTATGGTGGAGAGATGCTGGATAGCTCCACTGGAAAATTGGTCTTCAATAAGGCCGCAATGCAAAAAGTTTATGAATTTTTTGCAAAAGCTGTCGAAATGGGAGTTACCCGTAAAAACCATATCGGAACCCCCTGGGATCAATGGTACTCCGAGGTCGCTTCCGGTAAAGCTGGTTTGTGGCATGGAGGCACCTGGCACTATGCGCGATATACCGGCAAAGAGGGGCTTCAAGACTTCTTTGGCAGTGTGATGTTCAGCTTGATTCCAGCCGGGGACAGCAACGGTAGTGCAAACACCATTACTCACCCCTTGGTTTATCTCGTGACAAACCGAGGAAGTGATGATGACGCAGCAGTCGCTGCACAGTTGATTGCGATTGCCTCTGAGCCTCGAATCAATACGCTCCATGCAATCAAATCTGCACACCTTGGGATTGCAAAGTCACAGCAGTCCGTACCTCTTTATGCTAATGACCGCTGGGCTAATGAAGCGACTGTTCGCTTGTTGCCCTATGCCAGTGCTCAACCCAACCACACAGGTTTCTCACCTTATTTTGATGCAATGTGGAAGGGACTTGAAGCCAGTTGGACTGGTCAGAAATCTCCTGCACAAGCTATTGCTGACGTGGAGTCTGAGCTGAAAGCACAACTCGGAGGAGACATCATCATCCGTTAATTCTCTCTCTTTCATCTCCCCGGATCATTCTGGGGAGATGTCCTTCCTTCAAATTCTGATTCGCTTGATTGGCCAATGAGTTTATCTGCAAAACTTGGCTATGTTTTTATTGCCCCTGCACTGGTATTGGTCGCCGTCTTTTTCTTGACGCCAGTGTTACTCACAGGCATCTTCTCCTTCACCAACATGAGTACAGCCACCGGCATTACTGGTGGTGCCTATCAAATTACCCCCTCACTCCTGAGAGACCTCTCTGACCAAGGTTTCGAAAAAGCAACGCTTGATAGCATTGGTTCTGAGAGCTACCAAATTGCTAAAGCCACCTTGCAGATTGCCCGTGAGGCTGGTGCAGAGCCTTCCTTGCTGGCAGAACTTGAGGAAGAGCATCCTGGGCAAAACTTCACAAGCCGTAGAGAATTCGAACGTTTCCTGAAAAAACTACAGAACCGACCACGTAGTACACGTGAACTGAAATCAACCTCACCACACTTCCGAAAATCGCTGATCAATGAGCGATTTGAGACAGAAAAAGATTTAAAAGCCGCACTGACCGAGCTGCAAACCAAACTGACTCCTGATCAAATCAATAAGCTCAGCCAGGCCGCCTACACGGGATGGGTATGGACAACAGATAACTTCTATAAGATGACAATCCTCCCAGAGACCAAGCAAATCCTCTTCAATACGATCATCTACGTCACCTTCACTTTGCTGCTGTTCAACGTGGGCTTTGCGCTGTTTCTGGCTATCGCCACCTTCTATCTACCAAAGGGGCAAGCAGGAATTTTTAGAGCTCTCTGGCTATTACCACGGATTTCACCCTCTGTGCTCTATGTTGTGCTCTGGAAGTGGTTGACCTGGGACACAGGTTTTTTGAACGCCATCCTGAATCCTCTGGGTGTCGCACAGCGCAACTGGATGTTGGATACCACTCTCAATGCATGGGTCTTCGTTGTGCTGATCAACGGATTCATTGGCGCTTCGATGGGGATGATTCTGTTCTCTAGTGCCATCACCGCGATTCCCAAGCCATTGCTTTATGCGAGTGAGGTTGACGGGGCCAATCGCTGGCAACAGATTCGCTTAATCATCTTGCCACAGTTAAAGTGGCCGATCCTCTTTGTGACGGTCTATCAGTGTCTTTCCTTATTGACATCCTTTGAACAAATTCTGCTCTCTACAGATGGAGGGCCTGGCTCTACAACAGAAGTCTGGGCTCTAGCGGCTTACCATAACGCCTTGGACAATTATTGGGGCAATTTACAATATGGTTATGGAGCAGCCCTGGCTCTGGTGCTAGTTGTCATTGGTGTGATCATGTCTTTCATTTTTTTGCGATTCTTCCGCTTTCAGGAGTTAGTGCGTCAACCACGAATTGAGCAATAAGGGTTCTGGTGTCTCAAAACTTCAAGAATTGGCCAATTCTTACTGCTTTGGTGTTGGCAACTGTGCCGATCGTGTTGATGTATTCCTATCTGGTGCTGGATACCATCACCAATACAGAACCTGGAGGAATCCTGCCAAGTAGCTTTACCTTGGAACACTGGCGCTTCCTTTACGAGGACATTGAGGGGAAAGCAAATATCTGGCAGGTGACCCTGAATACTCTCGTTTTTGCCAGCTCTGTGATGTTACTGGTGCTCTCTGTTTCTTCAACGGCAGGGTACGCACTATCTCGCCTGAATATTCCGTTTCGTCGCGAATTTCTTGCAGGAGTTTTGATCTTACACGCTTTTCCTTCGATCACTTTGATCATCGCGATCTTTCTGATTCTGCAGTTGATCGGGCTCTACAATACCCTGATCGGAGTGATTATCGTGATGACATCGCTCCAGCTCCCACTCGGTATTTGGATTATGAAAGGATTCTATGACTCCGTGCCCTGGGAGATTGAGATGGCAGGATTGCAGGATGGTGCTAGTCGTTTCACGGTTTGGTATCGTCTGGTTCTCCCACAAGTCCGTCCGGGGATTATCGCCTTGGGTGTGTTCTCTTTTCTCTCTGGCTGGGGGGAGTACATCCTACCAACCGTTTTGGCGCCAGCGAATAATGTTCAGGTACTTTCTGGCTACTTGGCTTCCCTAATCGCAGATGATCGAAATTTTGAATTCAATCTCTTCAAATCAGTGGGGCTCTTCTATGCGACTCCCGTCGTAATCATGTATCTGTTCTTCCAAGATAAATTGATGAACATCTACGGAGGAGGAACCAAAGGCTGATGGAAATCATTCTTGAAGATTTCACCAAACGCTTTGGTGATGTGACCGTCATCGAAAAAATGAACCTGAAGATTCGGGAAGATGAAATGCTCGCCCTTCTGGGCCCATCTGGATGCGGGAAATCCACCACTCTCTTCACAATTTGTGGAATTCATCGGGTTGATGGTGGACGTGTCCTCTTTGGAGATCGAGACGTCAGTCGTGTTCCAGCCCAGCAACGAAATGTGGGTGTCGTGTTCCAGTCCTATGCGCTCTATCCTCATATGAGTGTTTTTGAAAACATTGCTTTTCCATTGACTGTCCGCAAAGAGCACAAAAACACAATCCGAGAGAAAGTCGCTGAAATTGCTGAGTTGGTTCATATTGGAGAATTATTAGAGCGACGACCCGAGCAGCTTTCTGGCGGTCAACAACAGCGTGTTGCCCTCGCAAGAGCATTGGTGCGCAAACCTAGCATTCTTCTACTTGATGAACCCTTGGCAAACCTGGACGCCAAGCTACGTCTAGAAATGCGATCTGAAATCCGGCGGATTCAGTTAGAAACTGGAATCTCCGCAGTGCTGGTGACTCATGATCAGGTGGAAGCGATGAGCATGAGTGACCGGATCGCAATCATGAAGGAAGGTGAGATTCTACAAGTTGCTTCTCCCACAGAAATGTATCAACAACCAATCAACGATTTTGTAGCTGGTTTCTTGGGTAACCCACCAATCGCTTTTCTGGATGCTCAAGTCCAGGATGGTTCGATTCATCTGTTGGACGGAAAAATTCAATTTGACTTTCCAGGCAGCTCCACGCCTACCAATGACACCAAGATTCGCTTGGGTATTCGGCCAGAACACTACCAACCCAACAACCCTATTCAAATCCCTGGAACCATCTCTTTTGTTGAAACCCAAGGGCGTGAAAATCTATATGACGTAATGCTGGATGATGGAAGTATTCTCCGTTCAATTCAGTCCTCTGCTAATGCAAGTATTGAAAAAAACACAAAAGTCAACTGGGGAATCCACCCTGAAAAACTACTGATTTTCAATCAAGCAGGCCTTCGCTTCTAAAAATTAGTCCGATAATTCAACTATCGCCAATCCATCCATTGAGCGATTCTTCTGTCGCGTAACCGTTCGAAAAATTGAAATGTGAAAGATACGGAAAGCAAGAAAACCTTAAATTCTTCAGATGTCTTTGGGGAGTAGTTGGAACCACGAACCTCCACTGAGGCTGTAAATCCTATGATGATCTACAAGTGTAAATTGAGTAGTGAAAGAAAACCGAGGTACTCCAAGCTCCGATGCTTCTGAGCAATTGTCTCTGTATTTGGAGTTGGAAAGACCTCGAGAGCTTTCCCCAAGGTACATTTTTTGGAAAAGTTTCTTTTGAATTGCACGATAAATTGCAAGATTGGATTTTCGCTGTGGCCTTTGAGAAAATCTCGCAATTGGGCCTTGCTGAATTCACGGAACTACAAAAGGATTATTGGTTTGGCAAACTTCCAACCTTTCTTGGTGCAACCGCAGCCCTACAAAGTGACATGGTTTCCCGATGTATCTTAGAGAAATGGTTAAAAACGCTCTCATCACATCTAGGATTATAGAGCATTGAACCCACTTCATTTCATCGTCATATTCAAACATGATTAAACACCTCAGCTTTGACTAAAGGCGATGCTCCACTTCGAGAAAGCCCTCTTTAAAAGACCTCCAGTAAAGTCAATTTCTACAATCTATCCCCAGATATCCTCAAACCGAATAATCTTTTCAAACCCTGCTTTCATAGACCGCTGCAATGATAGCTTTCTTCACGTTGATTATTACTTGTTGAAAGCATTTTATCACATCCCTTGAAAATCTGACTAATTTGCAGAAGGCCTTTTTTTGTTTAGCTGTGCTTAATCATTTCTTAACAATGACGACCTACATTGATCCGGGTTTTGGTTCTAACTCAGAATAGATTTTGAGTTTCCTGACTGTGGTTGGTCTTCAGAGCCAAATATCCTGTAAGTAATTTCCTAACTTGGAGAGTCTGATGTTCAAGAAAGTTTTGATAGGAGCTGCTCTTGCTTTTTTCAGCTCAACGCATTTGACACCTCTTTTTGCAGAGGAAGTAACGATCAAACTTTGGTCTTTGGCTGATCGTTCAGGACCCTTGCGACCAGGGAATATTGTTGCTGCCGCTGACCAAATGAATCGGATGTTTGCTGCCGCTGGATCTGATACGCAAATCAAAGTTGAATTGATCGAAACTAACAGCAAGGGCTTTGATGCTGATGCACTCGCATTACTCAAAGCACATTCCGTAGGAGAAACACCTGACATTGCTGTTGCAGCACACGAGTGGATCGGGTCCTTTGTTGAAGCTGGTCTAGCTGCAAACCTGGAAGATCATATCAAAGCGAATGAAGGGATGTATGCGGATATGATCCCACAACTTTGGAACTCAGTTTCATACAAGGGTGAACGCTACGGTGTCCCCCAAGACTCTGAGATTCGGATGTTTTTTATCAACAATGACATCCTTCGAGCTGCTGGAAAGTCAGAGGACTACATTGCGGCTCTCCCGGGACATGTAGAGGCTGGCGAATTCACCATGTATGACTGGTGCGACTTGGCTGCAGAAGCTGTGAAGTCAGGTGCCGCAAAAGTTGGTTGGGTGCATCGTCCCAACGTAGGTCCTGATTTCCAGATGGCGATGGCTTCATTTGGAATTGATATTTACAATGAAGATCAGGCCAAACTGCAGATTACTCGAAAGGGATTGGTGGAGTACTATGGCTGGTTGCAGTATTGTGTGAACAATGGTTCTTTACCAGCTGACATGACAAGTTACAGTTGGGATAGCACGCACGCCGCTTTCCGAGGCGGGGACTCAATGGGTAAATTTCATGGCATCTGGAATGTGGGAGCCCAATTGGAGGCTTTTGGACTAAAGGGTAAGGAGGACTATTTCCGCAAACTTACTTGGATCCATGCACCACCAGCAAAGAAGGGTGGTCAGCCGAAGAATCTGTCACACCCAATTGTGTATATTGTGGGAGACACTCCGAAAAAAGATTTGGCTGCAATGTTGGTAGGTTTGGCTTCTCAGCATGTACCTAATACAGCCCACGCTGTCGGCACGAATCACACCCCAATCAATTACGGTCAAACGGCTATGCCTGATTTTCAGGAGAAAGGTTGGGCTTTGATTGCAGGAACACCAATGCTGAAGTACGCCGAGTTTATGCCGAATCATGCTAAGATTGGGCAGTATAATGCCATCACATACACGGGTGTACAAGCTGTAGAAACAGGGGAAATGAGCCCTGAGGACGCAGCTGACATGGTGCTTGAGGAATTAGAGGTTGAACTCGGATCTGATGTCATCATTCTAGATTGACTTCATTTCAAAATTGAAAAAATAGGCGACCTCTTGGGGTCGCCTAATCGAGCCTTTCAATGAGTCGTCAATGGAAAAACCATCTGGACCAATTAATATTTTTAGGTCCAGCTTGTTTGTTGCTTGCTATGTTTTTGCTGGCCCCGATCGTTGTGAACTTCCTTGTGGCGTTCACCGAGATGGCCCAGACCATTCACTTCGACAATTTTCCCACCACACGTCAGTTTGAGAAACTTGGTAAATTAGATGCTGATGCATTCTTTGGATTCGAACTAAGAGGCTCTTTTTTCAAAGCATTAGCACTCTCTGGAACGTTTGTTTTTTTCACACTCCTTTTCTTCAACCTGAGTTTTGCCTTAATTCTGGCGCTCACCACAACCTCCATGCCAGAGCGACTCGGATCCTTTTTTCGGGCTGTCTGGTTGCTACCCAGAATGAGTCCTTCTGTTGTGTATGCTTTGCTTTGGCTCTGGGTTGTAGATGCAAGCGAGCGAGGTCTCTTCAATCAGATCTGGATGTTCTTTGGTGGAGAGCCTCTGAATTTGAGGCTCAATTTCTCAATGGTCGTCATTGTGGTGGCCAATGGGTTGATCGGTGCGTCACTCGGAATGGTTATTTTCACCAGCGCGATTCGCTCCATTCCTATTCAACTATTTCATGCAGCTCGTGCTGATGGTGCCGGAAGCTTTGCTTTGATCCGACACATCATCCTCCCTGCTTTACGATGGCCAATCAGCTACATCACGATCTATCAAGCGCTCGCTCTGCTTGTTTCCTTTGAGTACATTTTCTTGATCATGGGACCAGCGCGACAGACGATGACGATGGCGATGTTGTCCTACACTAAAACCCTTGCACCCCAAATAGGTGGTGGTCAATACGCCTATGGTGCAGCGATAGCTTTGATTTTAATTGTGATTGGGATCATCGCAGCTTTGGGGATGTGGCGTCTGACAAAGATGGATCGACTGCTCCAACGACCACGCATTGAGGTTCGATGACTAACAGACAAATTGAAAAGGAGCGATCTGTAAAATGGCAGCAGGCAGTTCTTCGATCCCGTAGAAGACGACAATGGAAATTAGCTGCCTTGACGATCTTTCTATCTGTCGTTTCGATACCCATCTTACTGGCTTACCTTTGGATGGTAACCATCGCTTTCACAGCTAAAACTGGTGGTGTTGAAACGGCGACCCTTTGGATTGCTGCAGCCATCCTCACCCCAATGCTCATCATTTATGCCGTGATACACAACATTGAAGATCTTCCCAACAAGCGGCGTTGGGGTTGGGTTTTGATTGGGGTTGGGTTTGCGATAGGGGCTGTACTACTCTGGGATGAATTCCATCTCAAAAACTTCAGATTCATGGTTAATCCAAATCTAGTGGAAGATATTCGTGGAGTTGCCACAGCTGGAGGGCAGTTTCCTTGGGTTTGGGAAGCTTTTTTTAATTCATTGTTTCTCGCAAGTTTTCAGACAGTGATTGTAGTGACTGTCAGTTCCTTGGCAGGTTATTATCTTTCTAGGTTTGCCTTCACGGGACGCTCACTTTTCCTACAGTCATTGCTTGTACTCCAAGCATTCCCAGCAATTACACTCGTCATTCCGATCTTCTTAATTGTTTACTGGGTTGGCTTGGTCAACACCATCTATGCTCCTATTCTTGTGATCACAGCCTTAGAATTGCCATTCTTTATCTTTATAATGAAGGGGTTTTTTGACGCAGTTCCATGGGATATTGAAATGAGTGCGATGACAGATGGGGCCTCTCGTCGACAAGCTTTCAGAATGGTGATTCTTCCTCAAGTAAGAGTCGGATTGATTGCCGTGGGAGTCTTTGCATTCATCAAAGGTTGGGAAGAATACGTTTTTGTGACCGGATTGACCACTGGGCAAAGTTATACGGTGATGTCTACCTACCTATACTATGTAAGTGAAGATGTAATGGGTGTCGACTACGGCATCGTAGCCGCCGTGGCAGTCCTCTATCTGCTCCCAGCCCTATTGCTTTATCTTGCCTGTCAAAAGTATTTGACTCAAATGACTCTTGGGGGAGTAAAAGGCTGATGGCCAAAGTAGAATTACGAAATGTAACCAAAGCCTGGGACAAGGCTACCGCAGTCAAAGACATGAGCCTCGTGATCGAAGATGGAGAATTTGTTTCACTGCTTGGTCCGTCCGGCTGTGGTAAGTCAACTACTTTGTTGATGCTTGCTGGGATCTATCTTCCCACCAAGGGTGATATTTTGTTCGATGGAGCAATCATCAATGAGGTTGAAGCCAGAGAACGAAATGTCAGCATAGTTTTCCAATCCTACGCTCTTTATCCGAACATGACAGCCTTGCAGAACATCATGTTCCCGCTCCGATTCCAGCCAAATTCTCGTGGCGAAGCGTTAGCTAGAGAAATGGCTGACTTGGTACAGGTCGGTGAATTGCTGGAGCGCAAGCCCAGCGAGCTCTCAGGTGGTCAACAACAACGGGTCGCATTAGCTAGAGCCTTGGTGAAGAGTCCAAATCTACTGCTTCTTGATGAACCTCTGTCGAATCTCGATGCTTCCCTGCGTTTGACTATGCGGGCAGAGATCAAAAGAATCACTCGAAAGTTCAATCTGACAACAGTTTTGGTCACTCATGATCAGTTGGAAGCGACAACAATGTCTGATCGCGTGATTGTAATGAATGAAGGACAAATCCAACAAATTGGTACTCCTGAAAGTCTCTACGCTCAACCCAACACACTATTTGTAGGCAGTTTTATCGGGTCCCCCCCTCTCAATCTGATCAAAGGAACTGTTCAAAACGGGAGACTCAGCAAGGATAATCTTTTTCTACAAATTCATGACGCTGACGGTGAAATAACTTTGGGGATTCGTCCTGAAAACTTGGTCGTTGCGGAAACTGGCATACCAGGAGAAGTCAGCCATGTCGAGCCAATGGGCCGAGAGGTACTGACTACTGTAAACACAGCATTAGGTGAACTATGGTTCCTCGAAGCAGGTGTCCAACCTCGATGGGAAATGGGCAATCAAATCAAACTCAACTGCCAACCAGAAAACACCTTGGTCTTTGATCGTACTGGTATCCGAATTCAAGGAGTCATAGCCAAATTTGACACATAAAACATGCGCACTGTAGTTCATAAAACCGTCGACCAGTTACAACCACCTTCTCAAGAAGATCGTAGCCAAGCTGCAAAGAGCTGGGGTAGTTCAGCGTCTCATGAACACTGGATGGGAAGCTGGGCCTGTCTCAACGAGGTGGAAGTGAAGCAACCACAAGCTTCAAGCGATTTACCTGAAAAGCTCGTAGTGGGAGCTTGGAACCTTGAACGCTGCAAGTGGGTCGAAGAGAGCGCTGAAGTCATCCGCACAGCAAAGATTGATGTTTTGTTGGCAACCGAAGTGGACTGGGGAATGGCTCGCTCCAAACAACGCCACACCACCAAGGAGTTGGCAGAACAGTTGGGCTGGGGCTACGCTTTTGGAGTGGAGTTCGTCGAATTGGGATTGGGAGATCCACTGGAGACAGCTGAGTTTAACGGAGTACCAAATGAGCATGGACTGCATGGCAATGCCATCCTGTCTCGGTGGCCTTTGCAAGCGATCAAACTGATCGCGCTGGACGAAGGAGGTCTGTGGTATATCCAGTCACCCAAACAAGATGGGCAACATCGAGTCGGTGGCCGCATGGCGATCGCTGCGCTGCTGGAAACGGAGAAAGGGTCACTTGGTTGTGTCGCTGTTCATTATGAAAGTGAAAGTAATCCAGATCATCGGAATCAGCAGACTCAGCGATTGATGGAACTGTTGGTCCAGGAATATGGAACGGTTCCAATGGTGATTGGAGGTGACCTGAACACCAACACTCTCTCCGAAGCCCACACCAATCAAACACAACGAAGAATCCAGCCGGAGTCTTGGGAGCCTTGCTTCTCCACTTTTGCAAAATACAATTTTGCATGGGAAACCGCCAATACAGGCCAGACCACTACTCGTCGAGGCCCTCACCATTCCACACACACACCTCACCGAACTCTCGACTGGTTATTACTCAGATCCTGTCAAGGGAGTCAATCTCGAGTTGTCCCCGCTCTCTCAAAAGTAGGAAATTACCTGTCTGATCATGAAATGGTTGTATCAACCGTCTCCTGCTAGATCATCCACCTCGCTTTCTTCCGTAGCAGAATTCATTGCATCCAATGACTGATTCTTGAATGGATTGGTAGACTGGATCCTTTCTACAAGGCTCCCCTTTTTCTTGAAAAACAAAGGTACTCGATGACCTGGGACGCTTCCCCCCACCAAGATCGGTTTGATCCCTTACCAAATGAAAAGACCATGAAAGCGGTTGTGACAGCAGGTAATGGGGGCTTCGAACAATTGCAGTGTCGGGTGGCCAAACGTCCCCAACCTGGCGAGAGGGAAATATTGATCCGAGTACTAGCCGCTGGGATGAACAATACCGAGATCAACACACGTGTCGGCTGGTATTCTGATTCTGTGACCCAAAGCACCTCAGCAATCGTGAGTTCCCAAGTTCAACAAAAAGAAGTTCCTTTGGATGGCGGCTGGAATGAGACCACCCCTTTCCCATTCATTCAGGGAACGGACTGCTGTGGTGAAGTGGTCCAGCTTGGTCCGCACGCAGATTCAAAACTCCTGGGGAAGCGAGTGTTAATCAGGTCCTGTATGCGACCTCAGGGATTCACATCAATGGAAAACTTGTGGATGGGCTCTGACTTCGATGGGGCCTTTGCGCAATATGTCAAAGTCCCTCAATCAGAAGTGTTTGAAGTCAAATGTGACTGGAGTGCTGCTGAGTTGGCCACCATTCCGTGTGCTTATGGAACTGCAGAAAACATGATTCAGCGTGTAGAGATTCGGTCTGGAGAAAAGGTCTTGATCACTGGTGCCTCAGCTGGAGTTGGCTCAGCCGCCGTTCAATTGGCAAAACTTCGGAAGGCACAGATCATTGCGGTTGTAGCCCCTGAGAAGCAGCAAAAAATCATGGATCTTGGTGCAGAACAAACCATTGCACGTGATGAGAATCTGGTGGAAGTGCTAGGAGAAGAATCTGTGGATGTCGTGATCGATCTGGTGGCTGGAGCTGCCTTTCAGACACTACTTAAAGTTTTGAAGCGTGGCGGGCGTTACGTTTCTGCGGGCGCAATCGGAGGACCTATGGTCTCTTTTGATACACGCACCTTCTATTTGAAGGACCTGCATTTGATTGGTTGTACTGCTTGGGATGAGGGAGTCTTCCAGAACCTGATTGCTTATCTTGAAGACAAAAGACTTCGACCTTTGCTTGCCCAGACCTTTCCTCTAGAGCAAATTGTCGAAGCTCAACAAGAATTCTTACTGAAAAAGCATGTTGGGAATTTCGTGCTCATTCCTCCGAATTAGATGCTTGGCATTGAGGAGGAGTAGGAGCATCGCTTCGAATCAGATTAGCCGATTTACAATCATCCCAAAAAGCTGAAGGAATGGGATGTTCAACCAGTTGCCGATTTTCTAGAACCTGAGCTGGTTGAAAAGCCCCAGGAATGATCGAAGCTACTAACGAATGTCCCAATGGAAATTGTAAGGCAGCTGCCTTGAGAGGAATTTGGTGGTCATTGCATAATCTTTCAAAAGCCCTCACCTTCTGAAGCACTTCAGGAGTTGCATCCGCATATTTGTACTTTGCGCCCTCAATTGCTCCACTGGCAAGAATTCCAGAAGCATAGGGGGCTCCAACAACGACTCCTACTCCCAAGCTTTCACACTTCGGGAAAATTTCATCTAAGACATCCTGATCCAGCAAGGTGTAGGGCATTGCTACCAGAAAGAAATCCAGGGGACATTCTTCCAGAAATCTCGGCATCATGTATTCATAGTTGATTCCAGCTCCAAAAGCCTTGATTTCCCCACTACGCTTTAGTTCATCGAGTGCCTTCCAACCTGATTCCAACTCCTTAAAGTATTCATTCATACGCTTTTCCGTGCGATGGTAACCAAGATCTAAATCATGAATGACGAGTACATCGATCTGGTTCAAACCAAAACGCAGCAGACTATCTTCGTAGGAGCCCAAGATCCCATCATAGGTGTAATCAAACTTAAGGGTAAAGGGCAGTCCACCAGCCCAGGGTGCACCGTTGAAGTCTTTGGCCCGACCTCAATAGCGTGAGTACACTCTCCCGACCTTGGTGGAACACAGAAATTCCTCTGGGTCTTGTTGACGCAGCAGTCCACCAATCCGGTGTTCACTCAACCCATGTCCATACCAAGGAGCGGTATCGTAGTAGCGAATACCTGCAGACCATGCACTCTCTAAGGTTTGGCGTGATTGTGTTTCGGAGACACGCTCAAACAATTCACCGAGGGGGGCTCCGCCAAAACCAAGAATCGGTAGTTCCAGTGAAGTCTGACCAACTTTGCGCAGCGGCAACTTGTTCATCTTAAAATATCTCAGAAGTTTGGTACGACGGGGGAAACATCAACTAATTGAATGGTTCGGAAAACTATGGGACTTTACACAAGCAGTGAATTATCTATGACAGACGAGGAGAGAAAATTCAATAAGGTGAGAGCCAGCTTTCTTGGATACCTAACCCAAATCCAGGTCGATCATCCAATTCCATCCAGCCGTCTTTTGGGATCTTTTGCACAGGAACTTCGATAGTTTCCTCTAAAGGAATTCCTGGAGCACCTCTCACAAAGTATTCTAACCAAGGAACGCAAGACACTGCGTGGGAGAAGTGCTGACCATAAGGGTTGCGTCCTCCGGCATGAAGCATAACTTTTTTACCAGCAGACTCAGCAATAGCAGCAATTTTTAAACAAGTGGTCAGTCCCCCAACCCAATTAATATCGGGTTGAAGAATATCCACTACATCATTGGAAACCGCCCACTGAAATGGGAAGTGAGTGTACCAGTGTTCCCCTGTTGTCAGCGTTTGCCAAGGCAATGCTTTTCGCAGAGAAACATGACCAAGCAAATCTTCCGACAACAAACATTCTTCCATCCATCTTAGCCGGCAATGTTGAAGTTGCTCAGCTAACCGAACGGTGTATTCAACGTCCAACGCCATCCAGCAATCGAGCATCAATTCGGCATCATCCCCGATGATAGATCTGGCTTTTTCCACAAAATCGACATTTTTCTTTAAACCCTCCAACCCATCTGCAGGTCCATAAGGACAAGCCAGCTTGAAGGCCTTGAAGCCCAATTCTTTATACCATTCGACATCATTACCCGTGGCGTAGCAGAAGATTTTCTCTTCTTTGGGTCCACCAATGAGTGAATACACAGGTACTCCCAATGACTTTGCCTTTGCATCCCAAAGGGCCAAATCAATCGCGCTGATTGCGTAGGAAGCCAGGCCGACTGTTCCAAAGGGCTTGGTCAATCGGAACATCATGTCTGAAATCATTTCTATAGCAAAACCATCCTTACCCACTAATTTTGGTGCAAGATGATCCCTTATAATGGTTGCTGATACAGCACCATGATCCGTCATTCCTAAGCCCCAGACCCCATTTTCTAACGTAACTTTGCACCAAACACTATCCCACTTGGGCAACCATAGGCTGCGATGTGCTTTAACAGACGGGAAGCGGGACATCGGGTTGGCAACTTCGTCGGTTTCCGCCCAAGACTGCTTTCTTGGCTTTGAGTTGAAGTTCTTTTTTGGAAATTGAACCCGGACACATTCAATGGATTTAATCTTCATGAGACTCTAAGAGAATAACATTTTGTAGCTAAAGGGAATGTAAGTGAGTCAGAAATCCATCAAAATGTTTTTTGTACAAGCCATCATAGAAGAAGTCCTTCATGGCTTTTGCTTTTTGAATTGGGATCAGATCAAAACTATTGTTGCTTCCAAAGACTGACAGATGGAAAGAGCAAGCAATATTAAGCATATAAGTCGACATGAAAGCCTCTTCAATACAATTTCCAGATACAAGTGCGCCATGATTTTTGAGAAATAGAACGTTTTTATTCTCAAAAGCCTCAACAAGTCTTTGTATGTTTAGCTCTTCCGAAATTGAATCATATTCATTGAAATAACCATATGAATCCATGAAGCAGCATGAATGCTGAGTTAATCGTGGTTCAAACAAAAAATCAGTTCTGGTGGCAACTGTAGTAATGGACGGGGTATGAATATGGAAAACACACTTGTGAGTGTCCAAGTGCTTGTGAACTGGAGTATGAAAGTAAGACGCAGCTTTCAATGGCCTGGCTTTGCCAACAAATGATTCGGTTTCTTTATCAAAAACTACGATATTGTTTAAGTTAACAAGATCCCAATGAACGTGGCCAGGTGTCATAAAGACAGTCTTAGGATGAAGTGGATCATCGTAGCTAATGTGATTCCAAACTCCCTCAACAAGTGAATGGAGTGCACCCAAATGATGAGCTGAAACAAATACTTCTTTGGAATTTATAGCTGGCATTTCGATCATGAATCTAACCCGATTTGACTTATATCAAGAGCAGAAACAACATGTACTTAATTTAATCAACGTTCATTACTGATTTTAATTTAATCGATATGGGAGAGCCTAGTATTGAACCCGCTTTAAGTTGAGTTCTTCCCTATTGATACGCAAACCCCATCCAGGCTCATCAGTCAGTCTTATACGCCCATTTTCTGGGAGAATCTCATTTTCAAACATATTCCCAAAAACAGCAGGAAAACTCAGGCAGTCTGGGCTCGTGTTCAAGTATTCGCAGAAAGGACAGTGCGGCTGAGTAATCACAAAGTGATAGCTGTAGGCACCACTGCCATGTGGAACAACTGGGATGTCGTAAGCAGCTGCGAGTGCAGAAATGCGCAATAATTCAGTAAGACCACCACACCACATCACATCTGGTTGTAAAATATCCACGGCCCGGGATTCGATGAGTTTACGGAAACCGTAGCGAGTGTATTCGTGTTCTCCGGTCGTCCAACGCACCCAAGGGACCCGTTCCTTCAGAATTCGATGACCATCAAAATCGTGTGGCTGCAAGACTTCCTCAAACCAATACAGTTTGATGTCCTTCATAGCTTCAGCCAACTCCACTGCGTAGGGCACATCAAGCGACATCCAACAATCAGCCATCAACAGAAAGTCCTCGCCGACTCTCTCTCGCATCTCTCCAAATTTCTCACGATTCTTCCGGATTCCATCTAGCCGATCTACCGGGCCATAGGAAAGCGGCATCTTTCCACCAATGAAGCCATTTTCCTTGGCAACGTCTGGTCGAATACCGGTGCAATAGAGCGACACTTCCTCACGGACGGCCCCACCAATCATCTGGTAAACGGGTTCATCTCGAAGCAGTCCCAGCAAATCCCACAAAGCCAGATCCACGACACTCAATGCCCACAGGGGGAGTCCCTTCCCACCGTAAAAGACACTTGAGCGGTACATCTGATCCCACATCTGATTCAGGCTTCTAGGATCTTGGCCAATCAAAAAGCGCTTAAAATGCTTTTCAATGATGTAGCAAGCTGGAGCACCTCCCTGCCCTGCGCTAATTCCAATGGTTCCGTCATCTGACTCAATCTCCACAACAATGCTATTCATAACATTGATACCAAAGCTGGTCCGAGAGGCTTTGTAGCTTGGGTAGCTAGACATTGGTGTCGAGATCAAGGAATCAACTAGCCAATGTCCTGATTCACGATCGTGATAATCGCCCCCAGATCCCTTTTGATCTAGGACAAAGGCCCGGACGTCTTTGATCTTTGGAAATTTCATAATCACTTCCTAAATTATTATTATCGAATAAGAGCGATTAAATGATTGGTGCCGTTAGAATCTAGTCGCTTGGAAGACTAATTCGATTACTTTCTGCTCCATAAATGTTTGACGTCAATTATCGTATATGATATGTAACGTCAACCTTTATTTTTGATTCAAGTTCTTGAAATCTACATTGTCAGACAACTTACGTCTCACATAAAAAGATTGCTTTTCCACCCTCAATTCCTTTAATTAATGCCTCTTCGTACGTGGCTGGATTTCTCAAACCATGAAAGAGAAGGAACTTTATGAAGTTGAATGAGTCCAAGCGGACGTCTGGTTGGCGTCGTTTTCTCAAGTACAGTAAGAAAATTGTTGGCGGGACCACCCTACTCTCTGCCCTCTGCCTAACGCCCTCCGCTGTTCTGGCAGGTGGGCATGGGCTGCCCAAGGATGCTGCACCTGCAGACCAGCAGGTACTCCGTGTACCCTGCGACAACACTCGCAATGAAGTAACTTTTGATTTCGCTGTCGCAGTTTATCAGCGCTACGAGTGCATTGCGGACCTCTTTCAGGATACGTTGGTTGACCTGGACAAGGACTTCAATGTCATTCCTGCCTCCGCAGAGAGCTGGTCAGTCGATGCGAGTGGGAAAGTCTGGACTTTCAAACTGCGCAAGGGTCTCCAGTGGAGTGACGGAACTCCATTGACTGCTGCGGATTATGAAGCAACCTTCCGCTACTCAGCAGACCCCTCCAGTGCCTGGGACTTCACCTGGTTCTATTCGTTTATTGGAGCTGGCGGAATCAAGAACTGGAGCAAGGTAATTGCTGGAGAAATGCCCACCTCTGCGCTAGGTATTCGGGCTGTTGATGACCTGACACTAGAAGTAGAAACCGAAGGAGTTTTCCCTCCACTGCCCGGTGTGATGAAGTTTGCCTTCTTGCTTTCCAAGAAAGCCCTGGAAGCACACGGACCCTATTACAACAACGATCCCGACACCTCTGTCTCTGCCGGACCTTACGTGCTGACAGAGTTTGATCCAGGTAATCGAATCGTTGTGGAAGCCAACCCAAATTACAAAGGGTATCGTCCAGCTCGTTTGCAACGGATCGAGGGCATCTACATGTCTCCAGCAACCTTTTTCACTGCGTTCCAACAGGGTGAAGTCGATACGGTCCCTTATGAGCGACTCACTCCAGCAGACTTCAAAGTCATTGAGAGTGATCCCGTGTTGAAGAACAACTATCTCCGTCACTTTGGAGATTTCCGTACTGATTATCTGCTCTTCGATACCTACACGGCCCCCTTCAATGATCTGAATGTTCGCAAAGCCTTCGCCTACGCCTTGGATCGTGATGCCATCGTCAAGAACGTCTATGGTGAGGTCAAAGCGATGCCTGCGCATTCCATGTTGATGCCGGGTTACCCTGCTTCTGATACCAAGGGTGAGTTGAAACAATACCAGACCTTCAACTGCCCGAAGGCCAAGAAACACCTGGCTGATGCAGGCTATCCTGATGGGAAAGGATTCCCAGCTCAGGAGATGTGGCTTCGTGGAGAGGGTCCGGCGATGAGCGCTGTCTATCAGGCTTCTGCCGCTTCAATTGCACAGTGCCTGAACATCAAGATTGAGGTTTCCAACAAGGACGGAAAGGTCTACATGGATGCCCTCAACGCCAAACCGACCCAGCTGACTCTGGGTGCCGTTTCCTATGGAATGGACTTTCTGGATCCTTCAAACTTGTTAGGAATCTGGGTT
>JACLAC010019943.1_pt1 | contig 53429 bp, 47 predicted proteins | sample 8027881 | NCBI WGS metagenome assembly JACLAC01 (sample SAMN15725517, study PRJNA655200) | protist metagenome | isolation source: fluorescence activated cell sorting (FACS) single amplified genomes of... | place: Spain: Blaines Bay Microbial Observatory, Mediterranean Sea | collected 2016-01-19 | reverse complement strand
GGCGTGAAGCGTTTCTTCGAGGACATGAGGCAATGAGCGACGAGCTAGCAATTGGCATCTGTGGTGCGTCCGGTCGAATGGGCCGTACATTGATTGAGGCGGTTTCGGGTGCAGACGGGACGCGTGTGTCGGCGGCGATCGAGCACGAAGGGCATGCGGCCCTGGGCACTGATGCGGGGGTGCTTGCAGGGATTACGCCGCTCGGGGTGCCGGTAAGCGACGACTTGGCTGCACTAGTCGGAGCGCTGGACACGGTCATCGAGTTCACACTGCCCGCGGCTACTCTCGAGCACATCGCACTGTGCCGGGCATCGGGCTGCCGCATGGTGATCGGAACGACGGGCTTCTCGCCCGACCAGCGTCGGACTATCGAGGACGCGGCGAAGGATATTCCCGTCATGTTGGCACCGAATATGAGCGTGGGGGTCAATTTGACGTTTAAGCTGCTGGAGGTCGCGTCGCGGGTCCTCGGAGACGATGTCGATATCGAAATTATCGAAGCGCACCACCGCCACAAAGTCGATGCCCCTTCGGGCACCGCGGTGCGTATGGGTGAGATCATCGCCGACACGCTCGGCCGGGATCTCAGTAAAGTGGCGGTGTACGGGCGGGAAGGCCACACCGGTGAGCGGGACCGTCAAACTATCGGGTTTGAAACAGTGAGGGCGGGGGACCTGGTGGGCGAGCATACGGTGATGTTCGCTGGCGTCGGGGAGCGTATTGAGGTCACGCATCGTGCATCGAGCCGCATGAATTTCGCGCTTGGCGCGATTCGGGCTGCACGTTGGTTGTCGGACAAGCCGTCGGGGCTTTACGACATGCAGGACGTTCTGGAGCTGAGCTGATGGCCGATAGAGCGCCGGCGGCTCTCGTGCTCGAGGACGGGAGCGTGTTTTGGGGGGATGCGGTGGGTAGTCACGGCCAGTCGGTCGGTGAAGTGGTGTTCAACACCGCGATGACGGGCTACCAGGAGATCTTGACTGACCCCTCATACGCTCGCCAGATTGTTACCTTGACGTACCCCCATATAGGCAACACCGGTGTCAATGCCGAGGACGAGGAGGCGGGACAGATCTTCTCCGCTGGCCTAGTGGTGCGAGACGTGCCGCCTCGTAGCAGCAACTGGCGTTCGGAGCTCGACCTCTCTGGCTATCTCGAGCGACACGGGGTGGTGGCTATCGCTGGTGTCGATACTCGCCGGCTCACTCGTAAGTTGCGCACCGAAGGCTCCAAGCGGGGCGCGCTGCTGGCTGGAGAAGCGGCGAGGGGACCGGGCGTTGTCGAAGCCGGACGGGCGCTAGCGTGTGAGTTCCCGGGTCTCCAAGGGATGGACCTAGCGAAAGAGGTTACCGTCTCGGAACGATTTCGCTGGGAGGGGGGCGTGTGGCGGCTGGGCGAAGGCCATCGGCGCCCGACCGATGCGGGTACCCGCCATGTGGTCGCATATGACTTCGGTATCAAACGGAACATACTCCGGTTGCTTGTCGAGCACGGTTGCGATGTCACGGTGGTTCCTGCTGAAACCGGTGCTGAGGAGGCGCTCGCGTTGAAGCCCGACGGGATCTTCCTGTCGAACGGGCCGGGGGATCCGGAACCGTGTCGCTACGCGATTGAAGCGATCCGGCGTTTCCTTGATGAGGGGGTGCCGCTGTTCGGAATTTGTCTGGGGCATCAGCTGTTGGCGCTAGCAAGCGGGGCCCGCACCTTGAAGATGAAATTCGGCCACCACGGAGCGAATCATCCGGTGCTGGACCTGCGCAGTGACCGAGTCATCATCACCAGTCAAAACCACGGCTTCGCGGTGGATGAGGACTCTCTGCCGCGGCACTTGGCCCCCACGCATCGATCGCTGTTCGACGGATCGCTTCAAGGGGTGGAGCACCGTGAGCGGCTCGCATTCGGCTTTCAAGGTCACCCTGAGGCCAGCCCTGGGCCGCAGGATGCACGCCCTCTGTTCGAGCACTTTGCTCACCTCATGCACCCGCGAGCTACCGCTTAGATGCCGAAACGTACCGACCTCGACTCCATACTCATCATCGGCGCGGGGCCGATCGTCATTGGTCAAGCTTGCGAGTTCGACTATTCCGGCGTGCAAGCGTGTAAGGCTTTATCCGAAGAAGGGTACCGCGTCGTTCTCGTCAACTCGAATCCGGCGACCATCATGACCGACCCAGGAATGGCGGATGCCACCTATGTCGAGCCGGTTCACTGGGAGGTCGTCGAGCGGATCATCGCGCGCGAGCGTCCGGATGCGATTTTGCCCACCATGGGCGGGCAGACGGGTCTCAACTGTGCGATGGACCTCGCTGAGCACGGTGTGCTTGAGCGCTACGGTGTTGAGTTGATCGGTGCGACGCGCGACGCCATCGACAAAGCCGAAGACCGGCAACGTTTCAGGGATGCGATGACCCGGATCGGGCTCGCTACCCCCCACGCCGCGTTCGCGCATTCGTTGGACGAGGCGATGGAGCGTGTCGGGGAGATTGGTTACCCCGTCATCATTCGGCCGTCTTTCACCTTGGGCGGCACTGGCGGTGGAATTGCGTACAACCGCGAGGAGTTAGAGGAGATCGCAGGACACGGCCTCAATGCGTCTCCTATGCGTCAGCTCCTCCTTGAGGAGTCGGTTCTTGGTTGGAAAGAATTCGAGATGGAGGTCGTGCGCGATCACGCGGACAACTGCATCATCGTTTGCGCCATTGAGAACTTCGATGCGATGGGGGTACATACGGGTGACTCGATCACCGTCGCACCTGCCCAAACGCTGACCGACAAGGAGTATCAGATTTTACGCGATGCCTCCATCGCGGTGCTGCGTGAGATTGGCGTTGATACGGGCGGTTCCAACGTTCAATTCGCCATTAACCCTCAGGATGGACGCCTGGTGGTCATCGAGATGAATCCGCGCGTTTCCCGCTCCTCGGCGCTTGCCTCCAAAGCGACCGGGTTCCCCATCGCGCGGGTCGCGGCGAAGCTCGCGGTGGGTTATACGCTCGACGAGCTCGACAACGAGATTACCGGTGGCGCAACGCCCGCATCATTTGAGCCGGCGATCGACTACGTGGTCACGAAGATCCCCCGGTTCGACTTTGCGAAGTTTCCGAAGGCCGAACCGCGCTTGACCACGCAAATGAAATCCGTTGGCGAGGTGATGGCGATTGGTCGCACCTTCCAAGAGTCCATGCAGAAGGGTTTGCGGAGCATGGAGATTGGCCTCGACGGCTTCAACGACCTGGATCCTATGGCCGCGGGCGGTCGAGAACGTGAGCTTACCCAGCCCGGTCCCATGCGGCTCCTGCACGTCGCGCAAGCGTTCCGGGAAGGAATGAGCTTGGATGCAATTTATGCGTTGAGCGCGATCGATCCTTGGTTTCTCGCCCAGATCGAAGAGTTGATCGTGCTCGAAGCGGAGCTCGTCGCGGACGGTGCGTTGGCGCCGGGGGCTCTGCGGGCATTGAAGCGCAAAGGGTTCTCTGACGCGCGTATCGCCCGCTTGACTGAGCGCGACGAGACGGCGGTGCGCGAGCTGCGCCACGCCCACGGGATCCGCCCGGTGTTCAAGCGCGTTGATTCTTGCGCGGCGGAGTTCGAAGCAACCACCGCCTATCTGTACTCGACATACGAGGAAGAGTGCGAGGCAGCGCCGTCTGAAACGACGAAAATAATGGTGCTTGGCGGTGGCCCGAATCGCATTGGCCAAGGAATCGAATTCGACTATTGCTGCGTTCAAGCCGCCATTGCGATGCGCCACGACGGTTACGAGACAATTATGGTCAATTGCAATCCGGAGACCGTGTCAACGGATTACGATACATCGGACCGGCTTTTCTTCGAGCCCCTTTTTTTGGAGGACGTGCTCGAGATTATCAATGTCGAGAAGCCCGCCGGGATCATCGTGCAGTACGGTGGGCAAACGCCATTGAAGCTTGCACGGGCATTGGAGGCTGCTGGCGCGCCAATCATCGGTACAAGCCCGGATTCGATCGACCTGGCAGAGGACCGAGAGCGCTTTCAGCAACTCATTGACGTATTGGGCTTGAAGCAACCGCCGAATCGCACCGCGCGGGACCCCGATTCCGCAACGGCGCTCGCAGCGGAAATCGGCTACCCACTTGTGGTCCGCCCCTCTTACGTTTTAGGCGGTAGAGCCATGGAAATCGTCCACGGCGAAGAGGATCTCGTGCGTTACATGCGCAACGCGATGGCGGTTAGCAATGACTCGCCAGTACTCCTGGACCGCTTTCTCGAGGATGCGATAGAGGTTGACGTCGATGCAGTCTGCGACGGCGAGCAGGTGTTCATTGGTGGGATCATGGAGCACATCGAGCAAGCTGGGGTGCACTCGGGTGACTCCGCGTGCTCGTTGCCGCCGGCGAGTCTGAGCGCCGAGGTGCAAGCGGTGTTGCGCGATCAAACAGGTCAGCTCGCGCGTGGGCTGAACGTCGTGGGTCTCATGAATGTGCAGTTCGCCATCCAGGATGGCGAGGTTTACGTGCTCGAGGTGAATCCGCGTGCGTCCCGCACCGCCCCGTTCGTCTCCAAGGCCACCGGTATCTCTCTCGCTCAGGTGGCCGCGAGATGCATGGCAGGTGTTTCACTGGTCGAGCAAGGCATTGTCGATGAGGTTGTGCCGGAGTACTTCTCCGTGAAGGAAGCCGTGCTGCCGTTTTCCAAATTTCCAAGCGTCGATTTGCTCCTCGGTCCAGAGATGAAGTCTACGGGGGAGGTGATGGGGATTGGACGGTCATTTGGGGAGGCATTTGCGAAAGCACAGCGTGCCGCTGGCTCATCACTGCCCGATGGCGGGACAGCCTTGATCAGTGTTCGGGACCGGGACAAATCCGCGGCGGTTGAGGTTGCGCGGGATCTTGCTGCCGCGGGCTTTTCGATTGTTGCCACGCGCGGCACCGCCGAGGCGCTTGCTGCGGCGGGTATCGAGTGCGTTTCAGCGCGAAAAGTGAAAGAAGGCCGGCCCCACGTAGTTGACATGCTGAAGAATGGCGACTTTTCTCTAGTGATAAACACAACGGAAGGTGAGGAGGCGATCGCAGACTCTTATGCGATGCGGCGGGCCGCGCTCGATCGACGCGTGACGTACACGACGACTATCGCCGGTGCTCGCGCTACGGTTACGGGGATCGCTGCGCTCGACGCACGAGATGTTAATCGCTTGCAAGATCTACATCAGGAGACCGTCCACGCATGAACCGACCCCCGATGACGGCGGCTGGCGCCGAGCGCCTGCGCGAGGAGCTGGTGCGGCTCAAGAACGAGGAGCGACCCAAGATAATCGAGGCGATAGCGCAAGCGCGCGCCCACGGCGATTTGCGTGAGAACGCGGAGTATCACGCGGCAAAGGAAGAGCAGGGGTTCGTCGAGGGCCGGATTGCCGACGTGGAGGACGTGCTCTCCCGAGCTCAGATCATCGAGCCCGCCAAGGTCAATGCAGGGGGGCGGGTCGTTTTCGGCGCCCATGTCGAGCTACTGAACGTCGATACGGACGAAACCCTCAGCTATCAGATCGTCGGTGAGATGGAGGCTGACATCAAACTAGGCCTCATCTCTGTGACGTCACCGGTAGGGCGGGCGCTGATCGGCTCTGAAGAAGGCGATACCGTAGCAGTAGACGCCCCCAGTGGAACGACGGAATTCGAAATCGTTTCCGTTGCCTATCGCTAAAGGACAGTGAACGAGTCGATGGTGCCGTCGCCGCTATATCGTGTCTAGTGGCGAGGAAACGCCAGGGCAGCAGCCGGCGGTGGCTGCGCGAGCACCGCACCGACCCGTTTGTCGCGCAAGCTCAAAAGGAAGGCTTCCGGGCACGGTCAGCATACAAGCTCATTGAGATCGACGAGCGCGAGCAGATCGTCAGGCCAGGGATGCGGGTCGTCGACCTGGGCGCTGCGCCCGGGGCCTGGTCCCAGTATCTCGCACGCAAAGTAGGCCCTAAAGGAAGCGTCATCGCGCTCGACATACTGGAAATGAATCCCATTGCGAACGTCACATTCCTGCAAGGCGATTTCCGCGACGAGCAAGTGCTTGCGCGGTTGCGGGAGACGGTGGGAAGTGCGCCGGTGGACCTTGTGGTTTCGGATATGGCCCCCAATATAGGAGGCATACGCGCTGCAGACCAGGCGCAATCGATGTACTTGGCTGAGCTAGCGCTCGAGCTCTGCGGTTACGTCTTGGGCCGAGGAGGGTCATTGGTGGTGAAAGTTTTTCAAGGCGAGGGAATAGAGGCTTACCGCGATGCGCTCAAATCCGCGTTCGGTAATCTAAAGACGCGTAAGCCCAAAGCCTCGAGAGACCGCTCGAGAGAACAATACTTGATTGCTCAACAGTTTACAGAGGTCCCGGACCTTGGGTGAGGCGCCCGTGGTATATACTTCAACTCTACCTCGACGCTCATCGGGCAAACGAACGCCTACGGGCTAACAGCAGCAACAGACCAATGCGGTGGGCACCGGGTGCCGAGTGGGCCGTGGAAGGTCGTGGATCGTGAACGATATGGCGAAAAACTTAGTACTTTGGATCGTCATCGCCTTGGTGCTCATGTCGGTCTTTAATAACTTCGGGCCCCGGCGTTCGACCTCGAAGAACGTCGAGTATTCCAAGTTCGTTACCGACGTGCGGCAAGGGCATGTTCAGAAGGTCGTAATCGAAGGGAAGAACATTAAAGGCCGGCTGCGAAGCGGCGAGCCCTTCTCGACCTATACACCCGAGAGTGACAACCGGTCCTTGGTCGGCGAACTCCTCGACAACGGCGTCCAAATCGACGCCAAGCCGCCTGAGCAGCAAGGGTTGCTCATGCAGATCTTCATCTCCTGGTTCCCCATGCTCCTTTTGATAGGCGTGTGGATATTTTTCATGCGCCAGATGCAGGGCGGAGGTAGCGGCCGCGGCGCGCTCTCGTTCGGGAAAAGCCGGGCGCGGTTGCTCGGTGAGGACCAGGTCAAGGTCACGTTTAGTGACGTCGCTGGGGTCGAGGAAGCCAAGGAGGAAGTTTCCGAGCTGGTGGACTTTCTGCGTGACCCGGCGAAATTCCAGAAGCTTGGCGGGAAAATTCCTCGGGGTGTGCTCATGGTGGGTTCTCCGGGCACCGGTAAGACGCTGCTGGCGCGAGCCATAGCCGGTGAAGCAAAAGTACCGTTCTACACCATATCGGGTTCGGACTTCGTCGAGATGTTCGTCGGCGTAGGCGCGTCACGTGTGCGGGATATGTTCGAGCAAGCCAAGAAACACGCGCCCTGCATTATCTTCATCGACGAGATAGACGCGGTGGGTCGGCACCGTGGGGCTGGGCTTGGCGGCGGCCACGACGAGCGCGAGCAGACACTCAATCAGCTGCTGGTCGAAATGGACGGGTTCGAAGGCAACGAAGGCGTCATTGTCATCGCTGCTACCAACCGACCCGATGTGCTCGACCCCGCGCTACTGCGCCCGGGCCGATTCGACCGGCAAGTGGTCGTGCCGTTGCCCGACATCCGCGGCCGGGAGCAGATTCTGAAGGTACATATGCGGAAGGTCCCGCTCGACCCGAACGTCAAGCCGGGCATCATCGCCCGCGGTACCCCCGGATTCTCTGGTGCGGATCTGGCCAACCTGGTCAACGAAGCGGCGTTGTTCGCTGCTCGTGAAAACCGGCGGACGGTCGACATGGAGCACTTTGAGAAGGCCAAGGACAAGATCATGATGGGCGCGGAGCGCCGTTCCATGGTCATGAGCGATAAGGAGAAAACGCTTACCGCGTACCACGAAGCTGGGCACGCGATCGTCGGGTTTCTCGTCCCGTCGCACGATCCGGTTTACAAGGTCACTATCATCCCGCGCGGTCGCGCGCTCGGGTTGACGATGTACCTGCCGGAAGAGGATCGCTACAGCCAGAGCAAAGAGGAGCTCGATAGTCACATTTCCACGCTTTTCGGGGGGCGTCTAGCCGAGGAGATCATCTTCGGTCCGAAGAGCGTTACGACCGGTGCTGCGAACGATATCCAGAGAGCGACGGAAATTGCGCGCAACATGGTGACAAAGTGGGGATTGTCTGAGCGTCTTGGTCCGCTCCAGTACAGTGAGGACGAAGGCGAAGTGTTCTTGGGGCACAGCGTCACACAGCATAAGCAGGTGTCGGACGAGACGGCTCACGTCATCGACGAGGAAGTGCGGTCCATTATCGACGAAAACTATCGCCGGGCAGGAGAGCTCCTGCGCGCGCATCGCGATGAGCTCCACGTGATGGCTGATGCGCTCATCAAATACGAGACTATCGAAGCGGTGCAGATCGAGGACATCATGGCCGGTCGTGAGCCCAGACCTCCGGATGGGTGGGACGATGATGATGGGTCGACGCCCGATGACGGCGAGCAAAGCGCGGCTCAGGAGTCGGACCCGGAATCTCCGTCCTCTGGCACGATTGGCGGACCGGCGAGCTCGCACTAAACGCGGTGCCGTTTGTTGGCTGAGTCCGATCCAGCCCGCGGCGCGAGTATCGCGTCACCGGGCGGATGGGTGGCCTCACGTGAGTGCGCCCCCGCTGTACCCATACCGCGTGTCTCAGGCGGACTAGGCTTGGTACGCGCTGACCCGCTAGATTTGTCGAGATGCTGTGCAATACGGCGGCAGGTCTCGACGCCGTGTCCGGCTCCGTATCAAAGGTGGCCCTGCAGTGGTCGTTAACGTTGTGGGGCACGTCGTTGCGGAGGGACTACACGAGTGAGCGCTGAGCGTCGTTATTTCGGAACCGACGGTATACGCGGGCGGGTCGGTGAACCGCCGATAACCGCGGAATTTGTGCTGAAGCTCGGGTGGGCGGCGGGACGGGTGTTCGTGCGCGACGGTGATGGGCTCGTTCTCATCGGTAAGGACACTCGAATTTCAGGATACATGTTCGAGTCTGCGCTTGAAGCGGGGCTCATCGCGGCGGGCGTTGACATTCGGCTGCTCGGCCCCATGCCGACGCCAGGTATTGCTTACTTGACGCAAACGCTACACGCGCACGCGGGCATCGTTATCAGCGCTTCACATAACCCGTATACCGATAACGGCATCAAATTTTTCTCCGGCGATGGGTCGAAGCTGCCCGATGAAATCGAAGCACAAATCGAAGCGGCGATGGATGATGATATGGCGACGGTAAGCTCTCGGAGCCTGGGTAAGGCGGGTCGCGTCGTTGACGCTGCTGGTCGCTACATTGAGTTCTGCAAGAGTACTGTGCCCTTAGGGATGAATCTTCGAGGGATGAAGCTGGTTGTGGATTGCGCGCACGGGGCCACGTACCACATCGCCCCGAATGTTTTCTCCGAGCTTGGAGCCGATGTGATCGGGATCGGTGTCGAACCCGACGGCTTGAATATAAACGACGGTTGCGGCGCGACGGAACCAGGGCCCCTATGCGAGGCGGTGGTGACGCATGGTGCCAACGCGGGCATTGCGTTGGACGGTGATGGTGATCGACTGATCATGGTGAACGAGGAGGGGCAGGTGCTCGATGGAGATGAGCTCCTGTTCATCATCGCGGAGGCACGACGCGCGGACCATGCGTTGCACGGCGGTGTGGTTGGCACGGTAATGACAAATCTCGGGCTGGAGGAGGCACTGCGTGAGCGGGGGGTCGCACTAAAGCGCGCCCAAGTCGGTGACCGCTACGTCCTTGAGGTCATGAAAGATTGCGGATGGACGCTCGGCGGTGAGACATCCGGACACATTATCTGCCTCGATCGACTCACGACAGGCGACGGTATCGTGGCCGCTTTGCAAGTCCTTGGCGCTATGGTTCAACGCAAGGCGAGTTTGGCGGAGCTGGCGGCTGGAATGGCAAAATACCCCCAGGTGATCGAGAACGTGCACATGCCCTTCAGGGTTGATGTGACGACAATGCCGGAGGTGCAAGCGGCGGTACAAGTCGCCGAGAGTGAGCTTGGCGAGGAAGGACGGGTGCTGATTCGACTTTCGGGAACCGAGCCGCTCGTACGAGTGATGGTAGAGGGAAAGGAAGAAGAGCAAGTGGAAGCGCTGAGTCGACGGATTGCAAAAACCGTCGAGCATGCGCTCGCGAACCACGCCTAAGCGGACGCTGGACCGCCTCCGAGTCGCCTTCCCAAATTGATTTTGGCTTGCGGCGCGACTAGCATACGCGCCTTTCGTGGTTCCGGTGATGAGCTTGTGCCACTGTAACGTGTCGGTGGCAGGCATTTGCGATGCGGCGTCCATTCGTAGCGGGAAATTGGAAAATGAACGGCTCGGCTGAGAGTGCCGTGCAGTTGTCTAGTGCGATCGTTGCCGGTGCAGATGAAGCGCTGCTCACCGGGGTCGACGTAGCGTTGTGTCCTTCGTTCGTGTTTCTCTCTGCCGTCGGCGAAGTGTTGAAAGGGGCAGGGGTCGCGCTGGGGGCACAGACGGTTTCGGAGCACGCATCCGGTGCCTTTACTGGTGAGGTGGCGCCGTCGATGTTGAAAGATCTGGGCTGTGCCTACGTCATCGTTGGTCACTCCGAGCGCCGGGGTCTCTATGCGGAAGGTGACGCGCAGATTGCGTCGAAGTTCGAGGCGGTTCTGAAAATGGATCTCACGCCTATTCTGTGTGTTGGGGAACAACTCCACGAGCGGGAGAGCGGGCTTACAGAGCAAGTCGTGGGCCGGCAGCTCGATGCCGCTTTAGAGACGCTCGATGCCGGTGGCTTCGGGTCCATCGTTGTTGCCTACGAGCCCGTCTGGGCGATCGGTACGGGAAAGACCGCGACGCCTGATCAAGCCGAAGGGGTGCATCGTTTCATCCGGGGGCGGCTAGGAGAGCGGGATGGTGACCTCGCTGAGCGCACGCCGGTGCTCTACGGAGGCAGCGTCAAAGGTGAGAACGCTGCGGGGTTGTTCGCCGGGCCCAATGTCGACGGCGGTTTGATTGGAGGCGCGGCCCTCGATGCGCAAGAGTTTCTCACGATCTGCCGGGCGGCAGCCGACAGCGCCTAGCCGGCGCGCGATGTCATGCTTGCCATACTGACCATTGTTCACGTCTTGTCCGCGTTAGCGATCATCGGGCTCGTGCTCATTCAGCACGGTAAAGGCGCAGATGCGGGCGCGGCTTTCGGCTCCGGCAGTGCCGGTAGTATATTCGGCGCTCGGGGGCCGGCGACGTTTCTAACCCGTGCCACTGGGGTCTTGGCGGCCGTGTTCTTCTTGACGAGCCTGAGCTTGGCTTATCTGTCGGGACAGAGCATCGAGCGGCGAAGTATCACGGAGCGAGTTGAGCAGACCGAGCAGCCGGCGCGCGAGCAAGATGCGCCCGTGGTGCCCGCATCATCTGGCGGGGCGTCATCGGGCGGTGACGTGCCTAAGCTCGATGCGGGCGCGAAAGACGAGGCGCCCAAGGAAGCACCCCCGAGCAACTAGGGTGCGGCAGGTGGAGATACGTAGACAACATGCCGAAGTGGTGGAATTGGTAGACACGCTGTCTTGAGGGGGCAGTGCCTTAATTGGCGTGCCGGTTCGAGTCCGGCCTTCGGCACCATCTACGTGACTTCATGCAGCCGCTGAGCCGCGCGCGGTACGCCTTATTGGCGTGTATCCGCTCTGAGTTCGTTGGCAAGTGCGTCGCCATCTGCGCGCTGCTTTAAAGAAAGCCCATCTTCGGTAATTACCTTGTTGTCCGCGGCGTCGGTGCTGCCGGCCTCGGCCCCGAGCGAGAACCAGGCAAATGCACGCACCGGGTCCTTCTCTCCTCCTAGCCCCGCTGCGTGCAGGACACCGAGGTTGTTCATTGCCTGTGCATGACCAGAACGCGCCGCACGCAGGAACCATCGTGTCGCTTGGGTGTAGCTCTTCGCGACGCCTGCGCCCTGCATATGAAGGACACCAAGGCTGTACTGCCCATCGGAGGATCCGTGCTCCGCTGCACGCTTGAGCCAACTCGCGGCTGCACGTTGATCAGGAGGGCCGCCTTGTCCTTGTGACAACATCAGCCCGGCACTGAGCATTGCGTCAATGTGTCCTGCCTCTGCGGCTTCGAGATAGAGATCGCGGGCCCGGCTGTGGTCTTGCGCAACGCCTTGGCCAGCATCGTATGCGCGCGCCTGGCGGTAAAGCGCCCCCGGTGTCTTCCCTGTTGGGCTCGAAACCGGGGAGGGCGCAAGCGCCGCAGGTTCCGGCGCCTTGATGAGCGCGTCGGTTATGATGTCCCCAGCCGCAGGTGCGGAGACAAAAAAGGCGGCGACCGTGAAGATCAAACGGCGTTGAAGCCCCCGCAGCAGCCTACATGTGGCAGCAGTTGGCCACCTTGATAGTTGCGCAGCTAACTGTCTGAAACCTTTCACTATACTCACCTTGACAGTGTTCACCGCGGCACCTTAAAGTCGCGGTCTGTTTCCTTCCATGCACCCAATCGGCACCTTGCCCTGGGTCCCCTGCGTAAGTTCAAAGGCGTACTGATAGCTGGCTAGCGCGTGCGCGGATTAACGGATGCTCGAGCAAAACTACCTTCCTATTCTCATCTTCATAGCCGTCGGCATAGCGTTTGGGATCTTACCCATCATTGCCGGCTTTGTTCTCGGACCGCGACGACCGAACCCGGAGAAGCTGTCACCTTACGAATGTGGCTTCGAAGCGTTTGAAGACTCGCGCATGAAGTTCGACGTGCGTTATTACCTCGTCGCGATATTGTTCATCATCTTCGATCTCGAGATCGCATTTTTGTTCCCTTGGGCTATTGTGCTCGATCGAATAGGCTTGTTCGGATTTGTCGCGATGATGATATTCCTAGGAATCCTTGTCATCGGGTTTATCTATGAGTGGAAAAAGGGAGCGCTCGAATGGGAATAGAGGGCGTTCTCAACGAAGGCTTCGTTACGACGAACGCCGACAAGCTGATTAACTGGGCACGGACGGGCTCGATGTGGCCCATGACCTTCGGTTTGGCCTGTTGTGCGGTCGAAATGATGCACGCGGGCGCCGCTCGCTACGATTTGGATCGGTTCGGTGTTGTGTTCCGCCCCAGCCCGCGCCAATCTGACGTGATGATCGTTGCGGGCACACTGGTCAACAAGATGGCGCCGGCTTTGCGCAAGGTCTACGACCAGATGTCGGAGCCCCGATGGGTTATCTCCATGGGTTCGTGCGCGAACGGGGGTGGCTATTACCACTACTCCTACTCGGTGGTCCGCGGCTGTGATCGCATCGTGCCGGTCGACGTCTACGTACCCGGTTGCCCTCCAACGGCTGAGGCCTTGCTATACGGGGTGCTCCAGCTGCAAAACAAGATTAGACGTACCAACACCATCGCTCGCTAGCGCGCTCGATAGTTAGGGGAACGACGTATGGATGGCGCGGAAACTAGCACGGTGCTCGGCGCGAAGCTCAATGAACGCTTTGGTGACCTCATCACCGGCATTCGAGAGCAAGGCGAGGAAGTGACCATCGAGATTCGTGCCGACAGCGTGACCGAGGTGTGTCAGGTCTTGCGCGATGCACCGGACTTCGCGTTCGAGCAGCTCATGGATCTGTGCGGCGTCGATTACGCCCACTACGGGCATGCAGACTGGAAGACCAGTGAGGCGGCAACGACCACCGGCTTCTCACGCGGCGTGGGCAGCGGAAGGTACAACGATCAGGCATGGGGCGCGGAGCGGTTTGCCGTGGTGTATCAACTGCTCTCCATCTCGCGCAACGAACGCGTGAGAGTACGTGCAATGCTCGCTGGCGACCCTCCGCGCGTGGATTCCGTGGCCGCAATTTGGAACGCGGCGGATTGGTACGAGCGCGAAGCATTCGACCTCTATGGCATTCTGTTCGAGGGCCACCCCGACCTCCGTCGGCTCTTGACCGATTACGGCTTCGTGGGTCATCCGTTCCGGAAGGACTTCCCGCTCATCGGGAATGTTGAGATGCGATATGACCCCGAGAAGCAGCGGGTAGTCTATGAGCCGGTGTCCATAGAAGAGCGCACGCTTGTGCCCCGAGTCATTCGTCATGACGCCCGTTATCACGCCGGCACCGATGCCAGCGATGATGTTGATGCGTAGCCCCCGGTAATCTGCTCATGCCAGAGATTCGCAACTTCACCTTAAACTTCGGCCCTCAGCATCCGGCCGCGCACGGCGTGCTACGTCTGGTGCTGGAGATGGACGGCGAGGTCATCGAGCGCGCCGATCCGCATATCGGGCTGCTGCACCGCGCCACTGAAAAGCTCGCCGAGAGCAAGCCCTACAACCAGAGCATCGGATACATGGACCGGTTGGACTATGTATCCATGATGTGCAGCGAGCATGCTTATGTGCTTGCGATGGAGCGCTTGCTCGGCATTACCCCGCCGGTGCGAGCGCAGTACATTCGCGTGATGTTCGACGAGGTGACGCGGATTCTCAATCATCTAATGTGGATTGGGGCGCACGGACTCGATATTGGCGCGATGACCGTATTCCTCTACGCCTTCCGCGAGCGCGAGGATCTCATGGACGCTTACGAGGCGGTGTCGGGCACGCGAATGCACGCGACGTACTACCGCCCGGGCGGCGTCTATCGTGACTTGCCGGGGAACATGCCCCAATACGAGGTGTCGTCCCGACGGAGCAACCGCGAGGTCAGGAAGATGAACGAGGCCCGGGAGGGCGGCCTCATCGATTTCTTAGACGATTTCACGCGGCGCTTTCCAAAATGCGTTGATGAGTATGAGACGTTGCTCACCGACAATCGGATCTGGAAACAACGTACCGTCGGAATCGGGGTCGTTAGCCCCGAGCGCGCGTTGCAGCTCGGGTTCAGCGGCCCGATGCTGCGCGGGTCAGGGATCGAATGGGACCTGCGCAAGAAGCAACCCTACGAGGTCTACGCTGACCTCGACTTTCAGATCCCAATCGGGGCCACGGGTGATTGTTATGACCGTTACCTGGTGCGGGTCGAGGAAATGCGTCAATCCAACCGCATCGTTCGGCAATGCATCGAGTGGCTTCGAGCGAACCCCGGCCCGGTGATGTTGCCGGATCGGAAGTTGGCCCCGCCGCCCCGCGAGACTATGAAGGGCGATATGGAGGCCCTGATCCACCACTTCAAGCTTTTCACCGAAGGGTTCTGTATTCCCGAGGGGGACACCTACGCAGCGGTGGAAGCGCCCAAAGGCGAGTTTGGGATTTATTTGGTATCCGATGGTGCAAATAAGCCGTATCGGCTGAAGATCCGTGCGCCGGGCTTTGCCCACTTGGCCGCAATCAACGAGATGTCCCAAGGGCATATGCTCGCAGACGTCGTGGCGGTGATCGGTACCCAGGATATCGTTTTCGGAGAAATCGATCGTTGAGCGTTATGGAATTGTCAGCCCACGTCACCGAAGAGATCGATCACTGGCTCGCGAAATATCCGCCCGAGCAGAGGCGCTCGGCTGTGCTAGGGGCGCTCCGCGCGGCCCAGCACGAGAACAACGGCTACCTCACGGTGGACATCATGGATGCCGTAGCCGAGTACTTGGGTTTGGCAAAAATCGAGGTCTACGAAGCTGGCAGCTTCTACTCGATGTTTGAGCTGAAGCAAGTCGGGCGGCATAGCATCTCGGTGTGCACCAATATCTCGTGCATGCTGTGCGGTGGAGAAGACATTCTCGCGCATCTCGAGAACAAGCTAGGCATCAAGGTGGGCGAAACCACACTGGACGGCCGGGTGTACTTGAAGTCTGAAGAGGAATGCCTCGCGGCTTGTTGTGGTGCACCGATGATGATGGTCGATCACAAATACTACGAGAATCTCACCACCGATCGGGTGGACGAGATCGTGGACGGCTTGGAGTAACCCCCGTGGTCAATGAGGTTTGCTTTCAGACACTGCAGTTCGACGAGCCGTGGACGCTCGAGAACTACCGCAAGATCGGCGGCTATCAAGCGTGGGAAAAAATCCTGCGCGAGAAGATTCCGCAGGAAGAAGTCATCGAGACGGTCAAGGCGTCTGGGCTGCGGGGCCGCGGCGGCGCTGGTTTCCCCGCGGGACTAAAGTGGAGCTTCATGCCTCGCACCGCGCCGGGACAAAACTACGTGGTGTGTAACTCCGACGAAAGCGAGCCTGGGACGTGCAAAGACCGGGATATCCTGCGCTTCAATCCCCACGCATTAGTCGAGGGAATGGCGATCGGCGGTTACGCGATGGGCGCGACGGTCGGCTATAACTACATGCGCGGCGAATTCATGGACGAGCCGTTCGGGCGTTTCGAGGGTGCGCTCAAGGACGCATACGACGCCGGATTGCTCGGCAAGAACGTGCTCGGTTCGGGCGTCGACTTCGATCTCTATTGCTCGCTCGGGGCTGGCGCCTACATCTGTGGCGAGGAAACTGCACTGCTCGAGTCGTTGGAGGGCAAGAAGGGCCAGCCTCGCTTCAAGCCACCGTTTCCCGCCAATTTCGGGCTCTACGGGCGGCCAACCACGATAAACAACACTGAGACCTACTCGTCGGTTCCTTCCATCATGCGCAACGGCGCGGATTGGTTTATGGAACTCGGCGTGCCGAATAGCGGCGGATGCAAGCTTTTCTCGGTTTCCGGGCACGTGAACAATCCGGGTAATTTCGAGATACCGCTCGGCACTCCGTTCCGAGATCTGCTCGCGATGGCGGGCGGGGTTCGGGATGGACGAAAGCTCAAGGCGGTCATTCCTGGTGGGTCTTCGGTGCCGGTGCTGCCCGGCGAGGTGATGCTCGAAACCAACATGGACTATGACTCTATCCAGCAGTCCGGTTCGTTACTCGGCTCCGGCGCGGTGGTGATCATGGACGACACGACCTGCATGGTCCGCATGCTCGAACGGATCTCGCGTTTCTACTACGCCGAGTCATGCGGACAGTGCACGCCGTGCCGCGAAGGGACCGGCTGGGTTTATCGAGTGGTCTCCCGGATCGAGAATGGGCAAGGACGCGAGGAAGATCTGGACATGTTGCTGGACCTTGCGAACAAGATCGAAGGCCGCACGATTTGCGCGCTGGGCGATGCCGCGGCATGGCCCGTGCAAGGCATGATGCGTCACTACCGGCACGAGTTCGAATATCACGTCGAGCACGGTCATTGCATGGTCGGACCGGGCAGCCGCGTGACTGATGAAGCGGCGGATTAAGGGGTAGGCGACGTTGAGCGATGACACGGTAACCGTCGAGATAAACGGGGTTGCTCTCGAGGCGCCGAAAGGCGCGATGATCATCGAGGTCGCGGACCGCGCGGGGGTCCGGATCCCGAGGTTTTGCTACCACCGCAAGCTCTCGGTGGCTGCGAACTGCCGCATGTGCCTGGTGGAGGTCGAGCGCGCGCCCAAGCCGATGCCGGCGTGCGCAACGCCGGTGATGGACGGCATGAAGATTTTCACCGGGTCTGACTTGGCGGTGGATGCGCAGCGCTCGGTGATGGAGTTCTTGCTCATCAATCATCCACTCGACTGCCCGATCTGCGATCAAGGCGGTGAATGCGAGCTTCAAGACGTGGCGATGGGCTATGGCCGCGGCGTGTCGCGATTCACCGAGCGCAAGCGGGTCGTCCCCGACAAGAATCTCGGACCGCTCATTTCCACCGACATGACGCGCTGTATCCACTGCACGCGGTGTATCCGCTTTGGGGTCGAGGTGGCGGGACTGCCCGAGTTGGGTGCGACCGGACGCGGCGAGCACCTGCGTATCGGCACTTTCGTCGAGCGCAGTGTCGATTCCGAGCTTTCCGGCAACGTCATCGACGTATGCCCGGTCGGCGCTTTGACGTCAAAGCCGTTCCGCTTCTCTGCGCGCGCTTGGGAGATGACGCAGCGCGAGACGATCGGCGCGCACGATGGCGTGGGCTCGAATCTCTATGCTCATGTCAAAGGCGCGAAGGTCATGCGCGTGGTGCCCCGCGACAACGAATCGGTGAACGAGGTTTGGATCTCCGATCGGGACCGATTCAGCTATACGGGCTTGTATGCTGAAGATCGCTTGATGCGGCCTCGCGTGAAGCGTGATGGCGAATGGGTCGACACGGATTGGGATGTTGCGCTGGCGCACGTTGCCGAGCAGCTCCGAGGCCGCGACGCGGCCAAGCTTGGAGCGCTCGCCAGTCCGAGCAGCACGGTCGAAGAGCATTTTCTGCTCCAGAAAGTGATGCGCGGCCTCGGGAGTAGCAACATCGACTATCGTTTGCGCATGGTCGATACGTCCGACCAAGCGGACGTGCCGGCGTATCCGCATATTGGGCAAAGCATCGAGGGGCTGGAACAGGTGGATGCCGCTTTGCTCATCGGCAGTAACTGTCGAAAAGAGCAACCGCTCATCAATCATCGCCTGCGAAAGGCGGCGTTGCGCGGCGCTTCGATAATGGCGGTGAACGCCGTGCGTTATGACGCGAACTACGATACCGGCCCCCAGGCGGTGGTTTCGCCTGCGGACATGGCGCGCGCTATGGCCGGCGTAGCGAAAGCGCTCATCGACGCTGGGGCCACAGTTGATGACGGCATCGGCCTCGGCCTCGACGAGGTGATGCCTACTGATGACGAGCGCGCGATCGCGTCCGCTCTACACGCAGCGGAGCGACCGACCATACTGCTGGGCCACCTTGCGCTTGCTCACCCTCACGCCTCGGCGCTGCGCGCGTTGGGTGGGTATGTGGCCGCGTTGGCTGGGGGCACCTTTGGGGTGCTCGCCGACGGTGCCAATGCCGCGGGCGCGGCATTGGCCGGTGCATTGCCGCATCGGGGACCCGGGGGCAGCCCACTGGGTACGGCTGGCATGCCAGCAGCGCAGATGCTCGATAGCTGCGACGCTTTCGTGTTATTGAACGTAGAGCCGGAGTTCGATTGCGCGGACGGACGCGCGGCGCTGGGTGCAATGGATGGCGCAGAGTTCGTGGTCGCATTGACCGCTTATTGCTCGGAGGCCATGGAAGCTTACGCCGACGTATTGTTGCCTATCGCACCATTTGCCGAGACAGCCGGGTCGTACGTCAATCTCGATGGCCAATGGCAGTCGGTCGAAGCGGTGGTGCGTCCGCAAGGCGAAGCCCGCGCGGCATGGCGCGTGTTGCGCGTGCTCGGCAACGCGCTCAACTTGGAAGGTTTCGAGTACCGCGACTCCGGCGAAGTGGCGGCGGCAGTTCGCGAGCTGGCGCCCGATGAACGCCCAGATAACCGTGGAAAGTGGCGCACCCCCGAGGCTTTAAGTGGTGCGGGCACGGAGATCTGGCGCGCTGGTGAGGTGCCGATGTACGCCGTCGATCCAGTGGTTCGGCGCGCGCTCCCCCTCCAGCAAACCGTGGATGCCGGCGCGCCATGCGTGACCATGAACGGAGAGGTTGCGGCGGCCGCGGGAATCACCGACGGAGCGCGAGTCAAGGTGAGCCAAGGTGCCCATTCGATAGAACTCGGTGCTCGCATCGATGTCCGCGTGGGCCCGAACTGCGTACTCGTGCCCTCGGGGGTCGCGGAGACCGGCGCGTTAGGAGCGGCGATTGGACCGGTTTCGGTCACGCGTGCAGCAGGAGGAGATTAAGGCATGCCCGAGATCGTCCTCAGCCTTCTGAGCTGGCTACCAGAAAGTCTCCAGGTCCTGGTCATCATCTTGATCAAGATCGTCGCGATTCTTGTCCCGCTCCTGTTGACGGTCGCCTACTACACCTTGGCCGAACGCAAAGTCATCGGCTACATCCAGGCACGGATCGGACCGAACCGAGTGGGCCCCCGCGGGCTTTTCCAGCCGATCGCGGATGGGCTCAAGCTGGCGATGAAGGAGATCATCCTTCCCGAGGGCGCTAACCGTACGCTGTTTCTGATGGCACCGGTGATCGCGCTGTCCGCAGCGGTATCGGCTTGGGCCGTGGTGCCGTTCGATCAGCACTTAGTGCTGGCCGATGTGAACGCCGGGTTACTTTATATCCTCGCCATGACGTCTCTCGGCGTGTATGGGGTCATCATTGCAGGCTGGTCCTCGAACTCGAAGTATGCACTGCTCGGCGCCATGCGCTCGGCGGCGCAGATTGTGGCGTACGAGATTGCGATGGGCTTTGCGCTCGTCGGCGTTCTCATGGCAGCGGGCAGCCTAAATCTCCGCGAGATCGTGCTCGCGCAAGACGGGTCACCACTGCATTGGTTTTGGTTGCCGCTGTTGCCCCTCTTCGTCGTGTATTTCATCTCGGGCGTCGCGGAGACGAATCGCGCGCCCTTTGACGTCGCGGAGGGCGAGTCCGAGATCGTGGCCGGTTTTCATGTCGAATACTCAGGGATGACGTTTGCGGTCTTTTTCCTCGCTGAGTACGCCAATATGATCTTGATCGCGGTCCTGGCGACCGTGATGTTCCTAGGAGGGTGGCTCTCACCTTTTGCCGGGTGGCTTGACCTCTCCGCGTTCGACGGAACCTTGTTAGGCACGTTCCTTGGCTCAGGCGTCCACTGGTTCGTCTTCAAGGTCGCTATGTTTGCGTTCTTGTTCTTGTGGTTCCGCGCAACCTTCCCGCGGTATCGCTATGACCAAATCATGCGTTTGGGCTGGAAGGTGTTTATACCCATCACTATCGTTTGGATCGTCGTGGTTGGTCTCGGAATACTGCTCGAGATTGGCCCGTGGTTTGCTAGTCCGGGGAGTTAGACGATGAAGCCGCTCAGCCATTACGCCAAGAGCTTCTTGCTTGTTGAGCTTCTCAAGGGAATGCGTCTCACGGGCACTTATCTGTTCGGGAAAAAATTCACGGTGCAGTATCCCGAGGAGAAAGCACCGCAGTCGCCGCGTTTTCGCGGCTTGCATGCGCTGCGTCGTTATCCGAACGGCGAGGAGCGATGCATCGCGTGCAAGCTCTGTGAGGCGGTGTGTCCGGCGCTGGCAATCACCATCGAGTCGGAGATGCGAGACGATGGAACGCGACGAACCACGCGTTACGACATCGACCTTACGAAGTGTATTTTCTGTGGCTTCTGTGAGGAGTCGTGCCCGGTCGATTCTATCGTTGAGACGCGAGTCTACGAGTATCACGGGGAGGAGCGTGGGGACCTGCTCATGACGAAGGACAAGCTGCTCGCCGTAGGTGACAAGCACGAAGAGCAACTGCGGGCGGACCGCGCAGTCGAATCGCGCTACCGCTGAGCCGAGGAGAGAATCCTTTCATGTTCGAGCTCATCTTGTTCTACGTATTCGGTGCCATCCTGATTCTTGCCGCCGGGATGGTGATCACATCGCGCAACCCCGTGCACGCAGCGTTGTTTCTCGTTCTCGCATTCTTCACGAGCTCGGGGTTGTGGTTGCTGCTCGAGGCGGAATTCCTCGCTATTTCGCTCGTGCTCGTTTACGTCGGCGCGGTAATGGTGCTGTTTTTGTTCGTCGTGATGATGCTCGACATCAATCTCGCGCCACTGCGGGAAGGGTTCATAAAGTATCTACCGTTTGGCATCATCATCGCGCTCATCATTGTGATCGAGCTGGCGATTGTGGTCGGTGGAGATCGCTTCGGGCTCGAAGCGTTCCCGGCGCCGGAGCGGGCCGCTGCGGATTACAGCAACACAAAAGAAATTGGGGCGGTGCTCTACACCGTGTACGTTTACCCGTTTGAAATTGCGTCGGTTATTTTGCTCGTCGCAATTGTCGCGGCTATTGCCTTGACGCTGAGACGACGCGAAGGCACTCGCCATCAGCGCCCCGAAGACCAAGTCGCCGTGAAGCGGGCCGATCGGGTGCGCCTGGTCGATATGCCTGCCGAGAGGAAACCCGAACCATGATCGCCCTTTCGGACTATCTGTTCCTGGCCGCTATCCTGTTTTGCATGAGCATGGCCGGGATCTTTCTTAACCGGAAGAATGTACTCATCTTGCTTATGTCTATCGAGCTCATGCTCCTCTCTGTGAATTTGAATTTCGTTGCGTTCTCGCACTATCTGCAAGATCTGACGGGTCAGATCTTCGTGTTCTTCATTCTCACCGTTGCAGCGGCGGAGGCGGCCATCGGGCTCGCCATCCTCGTGGTGCTGTTCCGTAATCGCCAGACGATTAATGTCGGCGATTTGGACTCGATGAAGGGGTAGGTCGTGCCGGAGTACCACAGCGTGTATCTGACGATCGTCCTTGCCCCGCTCGTGGGCGCCATCCTCGCCGGCTTGTTCGGTAAGCAGATTGGGCGCACGGGTGCGCACACGGTCACCATTGCCGGGGTCGCTATCTCCACCGCGCTCTCGGCGTGGGTGTTCAAAGCTCACATCATCGATAACGCACCTGTGTTCGACGGTACGGTCTACACGTGGGCGGTGATCGACAGCGTGAGATTCGAGATCGGTTTTCTCATCGATAATTTGAGCGCCACCATGATGGTGGTGGTGACCTTTGTGTCGCTGATGGTCCACATCTACACCATCGGTTACATGGCCGACGATCCAGGCTACCAGCGATTCTTCTCCTACATTTCACTGTTCACGTTCTCGATGCTGATGCTCGTGATGTCGAATAATTTCCTGCAGCTGTTTTTCGGCTGGGAAGCAGTGGGTGTGGTGTCGTATCTGCTGATTGGGTTTTGGTATACGCGCGATACTGCGGTCTACGCCAACTTGAAGGCGTTCCTGGTCAATCGGGTAGGGGATTTCGGGTTCTTACTCGGCATTGCGGCAGTGCTGATGTACTTCGAAACACTGGACTACCAGAGCGTCTTCGCTGCCGCGCCCGGGTTTGCCGATGTGTCGATTCAGATTGTGGGCGATGCGGAATGGTCGCTCATGACCGTGGTTTGCATCCTGCTGTTCATCGGCGCCATGGGCAAATCGGCGCAAGTGCCTTTGCATGTGTGGTTACCCGACTCGATGGAAGGCCCGACACCTATATCGGCGCTCATCCATGCGGCCACGATGGTTACAGCCGGCATCTTCATGGTGGCTCGCATGTCGCCGTTGTTTGAGCTCTCCACCACTGCCCTCAGCTTCGTGCTCGTTATTGGATCGATCACGGCCTTCTTTATGGGCTTGCTCGGATTGGTCCAAAACGACATCAAGCGCGTGGTGGCCTATTCGACCTTGTCGCAGCTCGGTTATATGACAGTTGCACTCGGCGTCTCGGCATACTCGGCAGCCATCTTTCACCTCGGTACCCATGCTTTTTTCAAGGCGCTGCTCTTCCTCGGTGCGGGCTCGGTGATTATTGCGATGCATCACGAGCAAGACATGCGAAAGATGGGCGGGCTGTGGAGGCGTATGCCCATCACCTGGCTGACCGCGCTCATTGGCAGCTTGGCACTAATAGGGTTCCCATTCTTTTCCGGTTTCTTTTCGAAAGATGCGATCATCGAGGCGGTCCACTACTCTGAGATCCCGGGGGCGGGCTTTGCTTATTTTTGCGTGCTCTCGGGCGTGTTCGTAACCGCCCTGTACAGCTTCCGCATGTATTTCATGGTGTTCCACGGAAAGGAACGCATGGATGAACACACGAAGGAGCACCTGCACGAGTCGCCGCCTGTGGTTTGGGTGCCGCTCGTGTTGCTCGCCATTCCTTCGGTGGTGGTGGGTTATATCTACGTCGAGCCTGCGCTGTTCGGTGATCTATTCGGGACGAGCATCGTGGTACATGAGAGTCGAGACGTGCTTGCCAAGGTCGGCAACGGTTTCGATGGGGCTTATGCCTTTGCAGTGCATGGATTCCAAACCCCTGCTTTCGCTTTGGCGATGGCTGGGGTTGTCGCGGCCTTCGTGCTTTACATAGCCGCGCCCAAGATCCCGGGCATGATCGCGGAGAAGCTAAGCGCTGTGCACCGGCTGCTCATCAATAAGTACTACGCTGACGAGTTCAACGAGCGCTTCTTTGCGACTGGGGTTCGCAACGCCGGGGAGGTGTTGTGGCGGATAGGTGACGTCAAGCTCATCGACGGGCTTGCCGTGAACGGGTCAGCCCGTGCCGTGGGGTGGTTCTCCAGTGTCGTACGTCACGTGCAGAGCGGGCTGCTGTATCACTACGCTTTCGCGATGATTATCGGACTGATGCTCTTGTTGAGCTGGGTCGTTTTCGGATAACGGGGGCAAGGGACGTCCATGCTGTTCGAGTTTCCCATCCTGAGCCTAGTCATCTGGCTCCCGATCCTCGGCGGAATCGGGGTGCTGGTGTGCGGCGACGCGAACGACGGCCGTGCCGCCAAGCGCGGTGCGCTCGTCGTCTCTTTCGTGACCTTCCTTGTATCCTTGCGATTGCTGGACGGTTTCGATCTCAACACTGCTGCAATGCAGTTCGAAGAGAACGTATCGTGGATCGCTGCGTTCTCCATCCGTTACCACGTTGGTATCGACGGCATCTCGCTTCCGCTTATCTTACTGACGACGTTCATTACCCCGCTGGTGGTCCTCGCCGGGTGGGAAGTGATCAAGCATCGGCCCAGCCAGTACATGGCCGCGTTCCTTATTCTCCAAGGCTTGATGACCGGCGCGTTCGCCGCGTTAGACGCGATCTTGTTCTACGTGTTCTGGGAAGCGCTGCTGGTGCCGATGTTCCTCATCATCGGGATCTGGGGCGGAGACAATCGAGTCTACGCGACCATAAAGTTCTTTCTCTACACGTTCCTTGGCTCAGTGCTCATGCTCGTTGCGTTTCTTTACTTGTATGCGCAAACAGGGTCTTTCGAGATACTTGATTTCCACACCACGCCGATAGCGCTGACCGCACAGATACTGATCTTCATTGCGTTTTTGATTGCATTTGCAGTGAAGGTGCCGATGTGGCCCGTACACACTTGGTTGCCCGACGCACACGTCGAGGCGCCGACCGGCGGCTCGGTGGTGCTCGCGGCAGTCATGCTGAAGCTTGGGGGTTATGGCTTCCTGCGTTTCAGTATGCCGATTGCTCCCGATGCGAGTTCCGAGCTCGACTGGTTGATGATCGGTCTGTCGTTAGTGGCCGTCGTCTACATCGGGTTCGTTGCTATCGTCCAACCGGACATGAAAAAGCTGGTTGCCTACTCCTCTATCTCACATATGGGGTTCGTGACGCTAGGATTGTTCATCGCGTTCACCGTGTTGGACGGTCCCGGTGGGCAGCCGGGGGCGGCGATGGGTGTGCAGGGCGGGATGATTCAAATGATCTCGCATGGTTTTATCTCCGGGGCGCTGTTTCTTTGTGTGGGGGTCATGTACGACCGCCTGCACAGCCGCCAGATTGCCGACTACGGCGGGGTGGTCAATACCATGCCCATCTTTGCGTCGTTCATGATGCTGTTCGTCCTGGCTAATGCGGGGCTGCCCGGCACATCGGGCTTCGTCGGGGAGTTCCTCGTGATATTGGGAAGCTTCAAAGCGAGCTTCTGGATTGCATTTCTGGCAGCGCTGACGTTGATATTGGGTGCGGCGTATTCGCTGTGGATGTACAAGCGGGTTTTTTTTGGCGAAGTCGCTAACTCTGGTGTCGAGACGTTAAAAGACCTCGACCGCCGCGAGTTTTTCATTTTGGGCGTGTTGGCCGTTATGGTGCTCGGCTTCGGTCTATGGCCTGAGCCTTTGCTCGATCTCATGGCGCCGTCGATTGAGAACTTCCTCGAGCACATACAGAGAAGCAAGCTGTGAGCGACTTCGATTTTCCCAATTTGATGCTCGCGGCTCCGGAGATCGTTCTCCTTACTGCGGCGTCATTTGTGCTGGTGTGGGATGTGTACCGCGGAGCGGCCGTGCGTTTGAGCACTTACCGGCTCGCCCAAGCGTCGTTGATCGTTACGTTAGTGGCGGTGTTGCTCGTCTACCCATCGGAACCGAGCCGGACCTTCTCCGACACCTTCGTTCTCGACCAAATGGGCGCGGTGTTGAAGGTCATGACCTTGCTGGTCGGATTTTTTTGTTTCTTCTATGCCCGGGATTACCTGATCGCGAGAGACGAAGATAAAGGGGAGTTCTACATCCTCGGACTCTTCTCCATCTTGGGCATGCTAGTGCTCATATCCGCGCACAATCTGCTGACGGTGTACCTGGGCCTTGAGCTGCTCTCACTTTCTCTTTATGCACTAGTGGCGCTCAACCGGAACTCCGCCGCCTCCTCCGAGGCTGCAATGAAGTACTTCGTGCTTGGCGCCCTCGCGTCCGGCATGCTCCTGTATGGCATTTCCATGCTCTATGGCGCCACCGGTTCGCTCGATCTGGCGGTTATTCAGCTCGCGGTTGCGAAGGGGGGCTCGACCGATCTGATTCTGGCGCTCGGCTTGGTATTCGTGCTGGTGGGCATTGCATTTAAACTGGGTGCCGCACCTTTCCACATGTGGATCCCGGACGTTTACGAGGGCGCCCAAACACCGGTGACGATGTTTGTCGGTACGGTGCCCAAGCTTGCCGCGTTCGCCATGTTGATACGAGTGTTGGTCGATGGCCTGCACGGATTACACGGTGATTGGGCAGACATGCTGGTCATTCTTGCGATCTTGTCCATGGCGGTTGGCAACATCGTGGCCATCGCGCAAGCCAATCTGAAGCGGATGTTTGCTTACTCGACGATCGCGCACATGGGGTTTCTCTTCCTGGGGGTCATTCCCGGTACCGTGGAGGGATTTGCGGCCTCGATGTTCTATGTGATCGTCTACTCCGTGATGTCACTCGGCGCCTTTGCCATGATCATCGTACTGAGCCGTGCCGGTTTTGAGGCGGACCGGTTGGAGGACTTCAAAGGCCTGACGCATCGGAGCCCTTGGTGTGCATTTCTCGTTATGGTGCTGATGCTCTCTATGGCGGGTGTTCCGCCGTTCCTCGGATTTTGGGCAAAGTGGGCGGTGCTCCAGGAGGTCATTGCGGCTGGTTACGTGTGGCTCGCGGTGGTGGCAGTGCTGCTTTCTGTGATTGGGCTCTTTTACTACTTGCGCATCGTGAAGCTCGTCTATTTCGACGAGGCCGACGACGACACGGCAATCGAGGCAGCAGGGGACGTGAAGGTGATGGTGAGTGCGAACTCGCTCGCGATCCTGGTAGTGGGCCTGTTCCCGGGTGCGTTGCTCGGCTTGTGCCTGTCTAGCCTAGGCTAGGTTGTCGGGCTTGGTCGGCGTCGAGCCAAAGCCTCGTTGCATCGGCAAGGAGCCGGTTCTTCAATTTCCCATTTGAACGTGTCGGGCGGAAATAATGCTACGACCGTCGACCCCATATTGAACCGCGCGAGTTCGTCCCCGCGCGCAAGGGCGGCGGCCGGCTGATAGTCGCGGACTGACGGTCCGCCGCGTGAGCCGGTGATCTCGCCGTCCCACTGCGTCGAGATACTGCTGACGCAAACCGCGCCCACCATGATGACCGCCATGGGGCCAAAGTTGGTTTCTATGTCGAAGATTACTCGTTCGTTCCTGGCGAAGATCGCGGGCACTTGCGCGACGGTTTTTGGGTTCACACTGAAGAACTCGCCGGGAACATAGATCGCTCGGGTTAGGTGTCCGTCGGCGGGGCAGTGGACGCGATGATAATCGCGCGGCGCCAAGTAGATGGTTGCGTAACTTCCGTCCTTAAACGCTGACGACAGGCGGCGATCACCTGCGAGCAGCGCATCGAGGGTGTAGCTTTGACCCTTGGCCTGAAACAAGGTACCCGCTCGAATACTGCCGAAAGAGGAAAGCATTCCGTCTGCAGGGGAGACGATGAAGTCGGGATCTGCTGGGATTGGACGTGCCTGCGGCTTCAACGCCCGGGTGAAGAAATGGTTGAAGTCGGGATACGACGCGGGGTCCGGCACTACCGCGTCCCCCATGTCGACCCCGTAGCGGCGAACGAACCAACGGATTTGGGCATTCTTGAACGGCCGGAACCGAATACGGGTCATGCGGTACATAACCGCGGACAGCGCGTGTTTTGGGTCGATAGGACGAAGCAACGGATGGTCGAGGAGCAAAGGCGGGGAGGGTACGAGAGTGTGACTTCTTCCGCAACATTGATGGTTGAGGCGGAGTTAAGCAAGTGTGACAATTCTGCGAAGGTGGAATGTCGGTTTAGCAATTCGGTGTTTTGGCGGAGAAAGCAGAAACTCGCAGAATCCGAGTCGGTCTACGACAGACTCCAACGCGAGCAGTCGGTCGTCTGGGAAGGTGAACCGATCACTGTCGGCTTCGATTACCAGCCTTACCTAAAGGAGCCGTCACGGCGCCGCGTCAACATCACCGCCATGCAACGCAACGAGCTAGACGAGATCTTGCTTGTAGGCTACTGCCATGACGCGCAACAGGAACGAACGTTCAAGCTGACGTCCGTTTGTGGAGAGGTGCTGGTGGAGAAGCTAGGGGTATCGGTGCTGCCGGGCGTCTTTGTCAACGACCTGCAAGCAGGCAAATATCAAGTGGCGTGAGCGCTTGCGTCGGCTGAGTACTCGGATTAGTATCCGCGTCATAGCAGGTCGCTACTATCGCGGTCCTGCCTAAAGAAGAAGAAAAACAGTAAGTTACCCTGAGGAGGGTATCACGGCCTCACCCCGCCCCTGGCGGGGTTTTTTATGATGAGGAGGTTGTATGGGCAAGCTTGATGGGCGTGTTGCCGTGGTGACCGGCGCGAGCCGGGGAATTGGTCAGGAAATAGCGGAGCTTTTTGCGCGCGAGGGTGCCAAGGTCGTTTGCGCGGCCCGGACGCTGAACGAAGGCGACCACCAGCTCGAAGGATCGCTCGGTCGTACGGTCGAGAAGATCCAAGGTGCGGGGGGAGAGGCCTGTGCGGTGATCGCCAACGTTTCCGAGGTCAGCGAGTGTCAGCGACTGATTGACGATGCCAAGAACGCCTTCGGCCCTGTCGACATTCTGGTGAACAATGCGGCACTGAATTATTACGTGCCCATTCGAAACTACGCGATCAACCGATGGATAAGGTCGTTCGCGGTGAATGTCCACGGCCCGTTCATCCTTTCTCAAGCGGTGCTGGACGACATGCTCGAAAGCGGTCGGCCCAGCGCGATCGTTAATATTTCCTCCGGGGCGGCAATTGGGCCAGGTCGTGGACCGTATGAGGACTACACGGTAAGGGGCGGAACGATGTATGGGGCATCGAAAGCTGCGTTGGAGCGCTTCTCGCAAGGTTTGGCCCAGGAGGTCGCCGAAGCGGGGAACATTGCGGTGAGTGCCTTGTCGCCGTCGCAGGTCGTACCCACGCCAGGCACCGTGTTCCACAAGCTGGTCACGGGTATTGATGATCCGCGAGGTGAGCACCCCGAGCTGATGGCGAAGGCGACGTTGCTTTTGGCAAGTGAGCCGGTGGAAAAGGTGAACGGTCGTGTCACCTACAGCCAAGAGATCTTGAAAGAGTTCGGATGGATAGATTCCGCCCGAGGCCGCGGTGTGGATACCAAAGGCTCCGGATATAGCCAGATCTAGGCGCTAGTCCGCGGGGAACTCGATGAATTCACCGCGCCCAATACATCGACCAGCTGCTCCAAGCTGCTCAAGTTGTGGACGGGCCGAAAGTCGTCTACGCGGGGCAAGATCGCGCGAATCCCTGCGGCCCGTGGCTCGAACTGGTCGTAACGCAGCAGGGGATTTAGCCAAATCAAGCGCCGACAAGATTTGTGAAGCCGTTCCATTTGCTCGGAAAGCCCTTCCGCTGCATCCCGGTCAAGGCCGTCGGAGATGAGCACCACCACCGCCCCTTGACCGCAGACCCGGCGTGACCATTCTCTGTTGAAGGCCCCCAAGCATTGCCCGATGCGGGTTCCGCCACTCCAATCCTCTACTTGGTCAGCGACACTCTCCAAGGCGATGTCGACGTCTTTGGCGCGCAAGTAGCGGGTGACATTCGTGAGTCGGGTACCAAAAACGAATGAGGAAACCCGCGTGCGGTGTCCGGTGATCGCGTGGGCAAAGTGAAGCAGCATCCGGGAATACCGGCTCATCGAGCCTGAGATGTCACACAAGATCACTAGCGGGGGTGGTCGATGAACCGGCGTGCGCCGCGCGAGGGAAATTAAACTGGAGCCGCTGCGCAGCGACTTGCGCAAGGTCGTTCGCATATCGATGCGGTGTCCCGCCGGTGCAGGCCGGAAGCGGCGAGTACGAACTTTCGGCAGTGGTAGACGAAGTCGTGCGATGGCCGCCTTGGCGCGATCCATCTCGTCTTGGGTCATCTGCTCGAAGTCCATTTCCCGAAGGACTTCGCGATCAGACCAGGTGAGCGCGGCGTCAAACTCGAGCTCTTCGGGAACGTCGTCGTCTTTCCCTTTGCCCCCTTTCGGCAGAAGGGCGTCTTGCACACGCCGGCTGATCGGGGATGCTTCTTCGTCGCGTGGCACGCTGATACTCGGTAACAGCATCGCCATCATTTGCTCTAGCAGCTTGGGATTTCGCCAGAAGACATGGAACGCCTGGTCAAAGAGTTCCCGGTGCTCGACCCGGTTGACGAATACCGCATGCAAGGCCCAGTAGAAGTCGTCGCGGTTACGCAGCCCGACCGCGTTCACGGCGTCTAGCGCCGCTAACGTGCCGCCGGGCCCGACCGGTAAGCCGGCGGCGCGAAGCGCCCGGGAGAAGTGCATCAAATTCCGGACGAGCTTGCCTTGGGGCGTGGTATTCGGTGAACGGAAGAGTTGCGCCACGAGTTATGCGGCACCGTCACCCGCTTCTCTGACCTCGTCTTTGATGCGTTGAATCATCAAAGCCGCTTCGCTCCCTCGGATGCGGGAGATATCGTCTTGGTATTTGAGCAGCGCGCCCAGGGTATCGTCGACGACATCGGCGGTTAGCTCCAGGACGTCGAGCTGGGTGAGCGCTTGCGCCCAGTCGATGGTCTCGGCGACCCCGGGCACCTTGAACAGATCCGTATCTCGGAGTTGGTGCACGAAGGCAACCACCGCCTCAGAGAGTGCCCGATCCGTACCGGGGGCTTTGACGCGCAATATCTCGAGTTCCCGCTCCATCGAAGGGTAATCGACCCAGTGGTAGAAGCACCGCCGCTTCAACGCATCGTGGATCTCGCGTGTCCGATTAGACGTGATGATCACAATGGGCGGGGCATCGGCTTTTATGGTGCCGAGTTCGGGGATGGTGATCTGAAAGTCCGAGAGTACCTCGAGCAAGAAGGCCTCAAATGGTTCGTCGGCCCGATCGAGCTCGTCAATGAGCAACACCGGCGGTCCGCTATCATCGGGCTGCAACGCCTGCAGCAATGGACGCTCAATTAGGAAGTTCTTGGAGAAGATTTCATCGCTTAGGCCGGTTGTCGACTGCTCGCCAGCGGCCTCCGCGAGGCGGATTTGAATCATCTGGCGTGGGTAGTTCCATTCGTAAACTGCCGAAGAGACATCGAGTCCCTCATAGCACTGAAGCCGGATGAGCCGGCGCCCTAACGTTTCGGAGAGCACTTTGGCGATTTCCGTCTTCCCCACACCCGCTTCGCCTTCGAGGAATAGGGGACGGTCGAGGCCGAGCGACAAATAGAGCGCAGTAGCCAAGCTGCGCTCTGCGACGTACTCGCCTTCAGCGAGCATTGAGAGCGTCTCGTCGACGCTATTGGGAAGGTTCATGGCGTCCTTGAAAAGAAAAATCCCGGGGCCAGCAGGCCCAGCCCCGGGATCGCTAAACGGATGAAACGAAGCGTCAGGCGACCTAGCCTGCAGCTGCCACCGCTCGCTTCGCCATAACCGTCACGAGATGCGCGCGATACTCTGCGCTTGCATGGATGTCCTCGTTGAGGCCGTCTTGTGCGACGCTGATGTCCGTAACAGCGTCGGCCGAGAAGCTACCACCAAGCGCACTTTCCATTTGCGCAACGCGAAACACGCTGCCCCCTGCACCGGTGACTGCGACGCGGATCCCACTGCTCGTATCGGCAACCATTACGCCGACAATGGCATAGCGTGACGCCGGGTTGGGAAATTTCGCATACGAGGCACGCTTCGGCTTGGGAAAGCTCACCGACACGATGATCTCGCCGTCTTCCAAAGCGGTCTCGAACATCCCCGTGAAGAAGTCGTCAGCGGCGATGCTCCGTTGGTTTGTGTTCACGGTGGCGCCGAGACCCACGATCGCGGCGGGATAGTCCGCCGCAGGGTCGGCGTTTGCCACCGAGCCGCCAATCGTTCCGCGGTTGCGGACTTGAGGGTCACCGATCCCGTCTGCAAGAGCGGCTAATGCGGGAATCGCAGCTTGCACGACGGCAGAGCCGGCAACCTCCGCATGGCAAGTCATGGCACCGACGACGATGTTGTCGCCTTCCTCGGTGATTCCTGCGAGACCGGGGACGCCAGCGAGGTCGATCACATCCGACGGGCGCGCAAGACGTTGTTTCAGGGTGGGAAGCAATGTCATGCCGCCCGCCATGAACTGTCCGTCTTCGGCGGACCGAAGGGCGCTAACCGCGTCATCTAGCGAGCCCGGACGTTGGTAGTTAAATTCGTACATAGGTTTCTCCTTCTACGTCGGGCTTCAGACGCCAGCTTTGCGCAGCGCATTCCACACGGCGTTCGAGGTTGCTGGCATGTCGACGTACGCCGTGCCAATAGCATCGGTGACGGCGTTCATGACCGCGGCCGGGGCCGCAATGGCGCCCGCTTCGCCGCACCCCTTCACACCCAGTGGGTTGTGCGGGCAGGGGGTGTGGGTCGTTTCGACCTTGATGCCCGGGAAGTTGTCCGCGCGCGGCATGCAGTAGTCCATGAACGATCCTGTCAGGAGCTGGCCGTCACCGTCGTACGCACAGCCCTCGAGGAGTGCTTGTCCGACGCCTTGACCGATCCCACCATGAACCTGACCTTCCACGATCATCGGGTTGATCACATTCCCGAAGTCATCCACCGCAACCCAGTCGACGATCTCTGTTGAGCCCGTGTCGGGATCGACTTCCACCTCGCACACATGGGTGCCGGCCGGAAAGGTGAAATTTGCCGGGTCGTAGAAGCCGGTTTCCTCGAAGCCCGGCTCGAGCTCGTCGAGCGGGTAGTTGTGGGGCACGTACGCCGAGAATGCGACCTCGGCGATGTTCATGGTTTTGTCCGTGCCGGCTACTGTGAAGTTCCCGTCACCGAACTCGATGTCGTCCTCGGCTGCCTCCAACGTGAAGGCCGCTATCTTTTTGCCCTTGGCGATGATTTTGTCCATCGCCTTGACCAGGGCAGAGCCGCCGACGGCCAAGGAGCGTGAACCGTAGGTTCCCATGCCAAACGGCGTTTTCTCCGTATTGCCGTGAATGACCTCGATGTTCTCGAAAGGCACGCCCAACCGGTCCGAAACGAGTTGCGCGAACGTGGTCTCGTGGCCTTGGCCGTGACTATGGGAGCCGGTGTAAACGAGGACGCTCCCAGTTGGGTTGAATCGAATGGTGCCCGATTCCCAGCCGCCCACGCCCGCACCGAGCGCGCCCGCCGCCTGCGAAGGCGCTATGCCGCACGCTTCGATATACGACGAGAACCCGATGCCGCGGAGTTTACCTTCGGCTTTCGATGCGTCACGACGGGCGCCGAAGCCGCTGTAGTCGACCAGCGCGAGCGCGCGATCGAGGGCCAGAGCGTAGTTGCCAGAATCGTAGACAAGCGCAACGTTCGTCTCGTACGGGAATGCGTCGGGGTCGATGAAGTTGCGGCGGCGAAGCTCTGCGGGGTCCATGTTCATGTCACGGGCCGCTTGCTCGACTATACGCTCGAGAATGTAGGTGGCTTCCGGACGGCCGGCGCCGCGCACCGCGTCGACTGGCGTGGTGTTCGTGAACGCCGCCTTGACTTCGCAGTAAACCGCACCCGTCGTGTACTGGCCTTGCAGCAATGTCCCGTAGAGGTAGGAGGGAATTGCAGAGGCAAAGGTCGACAAGTACGCGCCCATATTGGCAATGGTCGAGACCCGTAGGCCGAGGAAGTCGCCATCGCCCGACAGTGCGAGCTCCGCGTGCGTGACGTGATCCCGGCCGTGCGCGTCAGAGAGAAACGACTCGGAACGATCTGCGGTCCACTTAATCGGACGCCCCACCTTTTTCGAAGCCCAGATGACGGTGGTTTCTTCCTGATAGATAAATATCTTCGAGCCGAACCCGCCCCCGACATCCGGTGCGATGACTTGGAGCTTGTGTTCTGGAGCGATTTGAATGAACGCTGCGAGGGCCAGGCGATGAATGTGCGGATTCTGGCTGGTCAGCGTCAGCTTGAAGTCGCCAGTGCCGACGTCGTAGGCGCCAATTGCCGCGCGCGGCTCCATGGCGTTCGGGATGATGCGATTGTTGATGATGTCGAGTGAGGTGACATGGTGTGCATTTTCGAACGCCGCGTCGGTCGCTGCTTTGTCCCCGATTTCCCAGTCGTAACATAGGTTCCCCGGCGCTTCCTCGTGGATCTGCGGGGCACCGGCTTCGAGGGCGCCGGTGAGCGAAACCACGGCCGACAACGGCTCGTAGCTCACGTTGACGAGCTCGGCTGCGTCGCGTGCTTCGGCATAGGAATCCGCCACCACGAGTGCCATGGCGTCGCCGACGTGGCGCGCAGTGTCGACTGCGAGTACCGGGTGCGGAGGCGACTTGTGCGGTTCTCCGCTCTTACCGACGACGGTCCATCCACAAATCAGCCCGCCAAGACTGTCGGCAGCAACGTCGGCACCGGTCAGCACTGCGACCACGCCCGGGGCGCTACTCGCGGCCGTGCAATCCAGTGTGAATTTTGCGTGCGCGTGCGTCGAGCGAACGAACACGCCGTGGGTCATACCCGCAGGCTGGTGGTCGTCGACGTAATTTCCGTTGCCGGTCAAGAACCGGCGATCTTCAGTCCGCCGAACGGCGGCACCAATTCCCGTATCGCTCATGGTTAGCTCCCTCCCCGCATGGCTGCTGCGCCGGCCAGAATGGACTTGACGATGTTGTGGTAACCCGTGCAGCGGCACAGATTGCCCTCCAGCCATTCCCGTACCTCGGTCTCGGACGGGTCAGGATTGACGCGAACGAGATCGAGCGCGCTCATGACCATACCCGGGGTACAGAAGCCACATTGAAGGCCATGATTCTCGCGAAACGCTTCCTGCATGGGGTGCAATGCCTCGCCTGATGCGACGCCTTCGATGGTTTGAACGGCGCCACCGTCGGCTTGGGCGGCTAATATGGTGCAAGATTTAACGGACTCGCCGTTGATATGAACGGTGCACGCACCGCATTGGCTTGTGTCGCAACCGACATGGGTACCCGTAAGGCCAAGGTGTTCGCGTAAGAGCGTCACCAAAAGCGTGCGGTCCTCTACCTCTGCGGATACCTGCTTGCCGTTCACGGTCAGAGAGACGTTCACGGACATTACCTGTTCTCCTAGTTTCGTCGTGAAGATTGTGTTGTTAGTGCTTGAGCGCAGTCCCGAAGAGGGCTACTCACTGGCCATGCGCTCAGCGAACTTAGAGAAGAATTGCTCACCCAGCTTGCGTGCGGTGCCGCCGATGAGACGTGAGCCCACTTGCGCGAGCTTTCCGCCCGGCTGAATACGGGCGGTGTAGCGAAGCACGGTCTCATCGCCGTCTTCCTCCAGCTGCACCTCCGCGCTGCCGCGGGCGAACCCTGCTGCTCCTCCTTTCCCTTCGCCCGTCAAAGTATAGCTCGCAGGGGGGCTGAGATCCGATAGGGTGACCTCGGTATCGAAGCCAGCCTTTACCGGACCTACCTTGGCGATGACCTTGGCGTTGAATTGGGTGTCGGATATTCTCTCGATGTGTTTGCAGCCGGGAATGCAATCGCCAAGGACCTCGGGATCATTCAGGGCCTGCCAGACCGCCTCGCGGTGGCGCGAAATGCGGTATTCCCCAGTGATGTCCATCTTCAGCTCCTCGTTGGATAGGCGAGTATATCGCCCTACGTCGGCGTCTCAACAACAAAATGCCGGCCAAGGCCTGCCAATGCCCTCTGGGGGCCCGGCGTTGTGCCGCACGATGGGATTTGCCACAGTCCCGACCTTCACGGAGAGGGCAACCGCGGAATAAGGAAACAAATCATGCCGGACCGCTACACAGGCTATGAGCGCCTCAAGTTCGACTATCCCGAAGACAGGATATTACGAATAACGTTCGACCGACCCGAGAGATTCAACGCATTGGACGCGGTTGGACACAACGAAATCACCTATGTGTGGCGTGAGATCGATGCAGATCCCGATGTTGACTGCGTCATCCTTACCGGGCGCGGAAAGGCGTTTTCCGCCGGGGGCGATTTCGACATGATCGAGGGCATCATCGACGATTTCGATCAACGGGTTGCGACCTGGAAAGAGGCGCGGGACCTCGTGTACAACGTGATCAACTGCGGCAAGCCGACAATTTCCGCGATCAACGGGCCCGCAGTGGGGGCGGGTCTCGTTGCTGGGTTGCTTTGTGACATTTCGATTGCAGGACGAGCGGCGCGCATTACCGATGGGCACACTCGGCTAGGGGTCGCGGCGGGCGATCACGCAGCGATCATCTGGCCGCTGTTGTGCGGCATGGCAAAAGCGAAGTACTACCTTATGACTTGTGACGTGCTCACGGGCGAGGAAGCCGATCGGATCGGATTGGTCTCGATGTGCGTCGACGATGATGCGCTTCAGGACAAGGCGCTCGAGGTGGCGAGGAAGCTCGCAAACGGTGCGCCGAACGCGATCCGCTGGACGAAGTACACGCTGAACAACTGGCTGCGGATGGCTGGACCTACCTTCGACGCGTCAACGGCGCTCGAGATCCTCGGGTTCACGGGCCCTGAGGCGGCAGAAGGCCTCGCTTCACTCAAGGAGAAGCGCGAGCCCGCTTTTCCGAAAGGGTCGAAGATCTAGGCTGCAGTCTCCCGGACGCACTCGGCAAAGGGTCCTGGATCACCGGGGCCCGTCCGGCTGCGTCGAATAGGGGTGCTCGGATTCACGGGCCGGGCCGCCGCTGGTTGATTCGAGCTTCGGGTTCGATCCAGAGGCTGTATTCGCCGCGGCGTATCACGTAGGTCTCGCCTGCGACCGCTTCAAACGGAATCGTTTGCTCTAGGGCGCCCTCGAAGCAGGTGACAATCAGGGCCGGCAGGGGACAAGCGACGAACACCGCGTGTACCTGGTGATAGCCTGCGGGAACGCGGACCGACGAGTAGTTGGGCCCGAACTTGTGGCCGTCGATCGAGATGATGATCCCTTGTTGCTTGTAAAGCACCGGGACCTGCAGTTTTTCGACCCGTAGGCGCGCGTAGTTTGCCTCCAGCGTCCCCGCACAACCGGTGCACAGGAGGACGAGGGCGGTGAAAACGACCGCAAGGACGTTGCGGATGCGGGTTGGAGTGTTCTTCATGGGACGTGATTGTGCCAAAAAACGAGGTCCCGGTGACTCTCTTATTTTATAAACAACAGAAGAATATGATAATAACCCATTGTGTTATAAGCATTTAATTTATTCTTCAGTGAAAACGCATGAAGGCGATCAGGTCCCCCTGGCCTCCGCGCTTCGCTTGTGATTCGGGGCAAACCGGTTACAATCGCGGCCTCCTCGGCCACCGAGCTTTTTTATGTGTACCTAAGTCCGCGCCGTGAAGCTTGAGCAGCGGCGCGAAGCTGTCTGTCTTGAGAAGTTTTCGGAGTGGATTATTCGATGCACGTCAAGGTTCCCGCGGACCGCGGAGGGGGGGCCGTCAATCCCCGCAATATTGTCACTACGCGTGGCCAAGGCCGGCCTGCACGCCCGCCTGCGTACGCGCGCCCGCAGCGCCTGCGTCAGACTGCAACGGCACCTAAGGACCATTTCATCCAGCGAGACGGCGAGGAATTCGCCGGCACCCATCTCATTCTCGACCTCTGGGGTGCGACGCGACTCGGTGACCTCACTTTCATAGATCGCACCATGCGGGACGCGGTATCCGTTGCGGGGGCGACGCTACTGCATATTCACCTCCACCATTTCGGGGAAGGCGGCGGCGTGTCGGGCGTGGCGGTTCTCGCGGAGTCCCACATCAGCGTACATACGTGGCCGGAGCGCGACTTTGCTGCCTTCGACGTGTTCATGTGTGGCGACGCAGAGCCGCTAAAAGCGATCGAATCTCTCAAGTGCGCGTTTGAGCCGATGAGATGTGAGGTGCTCGAGGCACGCCGAGGCAAGGTCTGACAGGCGCTCGGGGCGATGTCCGATTTCATCGAAACGTTGTACGACGGGTACACCCAAGGGTTTCGCGTCGAGAAGGTGTACTTCGAGCGAAAGACCGAGCATCAGCACTTGCTGATCTTCCACAATGCGCATTTCGGCCGCGTCATGGTCCTCGATGGCGTGGTGCAGACTACCGAGCGCGATGAGTTCGTTTACCACGAGATGCTCACCCATGTGCCCCTTCTTGCCCACGGGGCCGTCCGGCGAGTGCTGGTCATCGGGGGTGGGGATGGTGGAATGCTGCGCGAGGTGCTCAAACATCAGTCTGTGGAGACGGTGTGCCAGGTCGAAATCGACCGAGACGTCATCGATATGAGTCGAACGCACCTGCCGAATCACTCTGCCGGTGCATTCGACGATCCCCGGGTAGTGATCGAGATTGATGACGGGATGCATTTCGTGGCGCAGACTGATCGGCGTTTTGATGTGATCATCTCCGATTCGACGGATCCTATCGGCCCCGGGGAGGTGTTGTTCTCTCGCGAGTTCTACGCAGGGTGCCAGCGGTGCTTGGCGCCCGGGGGTATCGTGGTGACCCAAAACGGCGTGGTGTTCTTGCAACCCGATGAGTGTGCGAGCACCGCGGGTCATTTCCGCGCGTTGTTCAACGATTGGCACTTCTATTCGGCCGCCGTGCCCACGTATGTGGGTGGGGTGATGGTGTTTGGGTTTGCATCCGACGAGGTTGCCCATCGGAAAGTGGACCGCGCGACCTTGGCGACTCGATTCGAGGCGGCCGAGCTCTCGACCCGCTATTACACGCCCGAGATCCATCACGCCGCCTTCGCGCTTCCCGCTTACGTAATGGCGCTCATCGGTAAGGAGACGACGTGATGAATGTCGTGTGGGCGGCGTTATCTCACGGCGACCGTTACCGTCGGTTGGTCGAGTCACACGGTTCGCCCCTTCTTGTGCTCGATGCTGCCGTGTTGCGAGAGCGTTACCGGTCGCTTCGGCGTCACCTGCCAGGCGTAGGGATCTACTACGCGGTGAAATCGCTCGCGGCGCCGGCGGTGCTGCGTGTTTTGTCTCGCGAGGGCGCGGGGTTCGACCTAGCCAGCGCGGGAGAGGTCGCGCTTGCGCAGGCGATCGGTGTGCCGCCGCGCCGGTGCATTCACACGCATCCCATCAAGCATGATGATGAGATCCGCGCCGGTTTGCGATATGGGTGCACCACTTTTGTGGTCGACAATCCGTTCGAGCTCCAGAAGTTCGTTCGGTATCGGCATCGTGTCGGACTCCTCTTGCGGGTTGGGTTTCGTAACCCCGAAGCGAAAGTTGATCTCGCGCATAAGTTCGGATGCGATCCCGCAGCGGTACCGGAGCTGCTGATGCAAGCGCACCGGCTCGGGCTGCATGTGAAAGGACTGAGCTTCCACGTGGGTTCGCAATGCCCCAGCCCCACGGCTCACGTCGCGGCTATCGAGGCATGCCGGGACTTGCTTGTGGATGCCGTTGCGTATGGGGCGGCGCCCATGAGCCTGCTCGATATCGGTGGGGGTTTCCCGGTTGCTTACGGCGGCGATGACGTCGCGAACGCGCGGCAGCTCGAATCGTTCTGCGCGCCCGTCCACCGAGCGCTCGCAACGTTGCCCCGTGAGGTGGAAGTTATCGCTGAGCCCGGGCGTTGCCTGTCGGCGCCCGCGGTTGAACTAGTCACCACCGTGATCGGCAAGGCTGAGCGCAGCGGCCGCACGTGGTATTACCTCGATGAAGGGGTTTATGGCGCATTCAGCGGGCAGATCTACGACGGTGCGGTCTATCCCTTGACTTTGTTCGGTACGCCGACTGTGAAAGATGCGGTGCTCGCGGGACCGACCTGTGACAGTATCGATGTCGTGCGGGATGGGGTGTTGACCCCGGAACTCGGTCTGGGTGAGGTGGTGGTGGCTCGCTACATGGGGGCTTACACCGCTGCGTCGGCCACCGATTTCAACGGGTTGAAGCGCGCCGCGTGGGTCGTGCTGAATGAGGAGGCCTCGGGTAGCAAGCCGCTGCGCGTGGCGTCGGAGTAAAGGCGAAAGGGCCCGCGAGCGCCGGGCGAAGGAGTTAGCGCATGGACCGCGTCGCAGGGAAAACGATCGTCGTCACGGGCGGTGCCTCCGGTATCGGGCGGGCTTGCGCCTCGCGGTTGGCCACGGAAGGGGCCTGGGTCCGTATCGTAGACCAGACCGCAGATGCCGGCGCGGTAGCGGCGCAGGCGCTGGGGTCCTCTGTTTCATTTTCGCAATTGGACGTGCGAGACGAAGAGGCGTGGGCAACGTTGCTCCGCGACATCGCGGCGGAAAGAGGCGGTTTGGATGCGTTGGTCAACGCGGCCGGCATCTTCATGCGAGGCAGCGACTACAACCCCGAAACGACTACCCTGGAGGACTGGCGTGCCATCCACGCAGTGAATATGGAAGGCGTGTTTCTGGGTTGCAAGCATGCAATCCCGGCCATGCGCGAGAGTGGCGGCGGGTCTATCGTCAACATTTCGTCAGTGGCGGGACTGCGGGCTTCGGCCCACTCTGCTGCCTACGGAGCGAGCAAGGCGGGTGTGTGGCAGTTCTCGAAATCCGTCGCGCATCACTGTGCCCGGCGGGGGTACGGTATTCGTTGCAACTCGATTCACCCCGGCTCTATCGATACACCGATGGGCCAGCACGCGATGATGGGGGTGGCGGCAACTCTAGAAGAAGGTCGAGAGCGCTATCGTCAAGGTATTCCCTTGAAAGCCATCGGCGAACCGGACGACATCGCCTATGCTGTTGTCTATCTCGCCTCTGACGAATCGAAGTACGTCACCGGGCAAGGGCTTACGGTCGACGGCGGCGTCATGATGGGGTGACGGTCGCCTGCTGCGCGAGCGGTTCTAAAGAGAGCGGGTAGGGTTAGTTGCACGAGGTTCTCCTATGACGGCAAATCGGCATATCAATCTCTACAGTGACACCCAGACGCTGCCTTCGATTGCGATGCGCAAGGCAATGGCCGAGGCGCCCGTGGGAGACGAGCAACGGGGGGAAGATCCGTCGGTCAACGCGTTATGCGAGCGGGTTGCTGATTGGCTCGGGAAAGAGCGGGCGGTCTTTTTGCCCTCGGGTACGATGTGCAACGAGATTGCCATCCGCGTGCACTGCCGGCCGGGCGACGAGGTGATTGCGGAAAGCAACGCGCACATCATTCACTTTGAGGGCGGTGGGCCGGCGGCCCTGTCTGGGGTGATGATCCGTGCCGTTGAAGGGCAGCGCGGCATCTATTCTCCGCAGGCCGTGCGCGCGGCGTTGCGTAACCCCGCCGACCGGTATAGCCCGAACAGTCGCCTGCTGGCGGTGGAGCAGACCGCGAACATGGCCGGAGGGACGGTCTGGCCCGTGGCCGCGCTTGTGGACGTCACCGACGTTGCCCGGGAGGCCGGGCTCAGCACGCATATGGATGGTGCGCGGCTTCCCAATGCCGCAGTCGCGTTAGGCATTGAGCCGAAGACGATAGCGCAGGGCTTCGACACCGTATGGATTGATTTGAGCAAGGGGCTTGGCTGCCCCGTCGGCGCGGTCCTCGCGGGCAGCGAGGCTTTGATCGAAGAAGTTTGGCGGTGGAAGCAGCGCATTGGAGGGGCGATGCGTCAGGCGGGAATTCTGGCCGCCGCAGGTCTCTACGCCTTGGATCACAACGTGGCGCGTTTAGCCGACGATCACAGCAATGCCCGTAGCTTGGCAGAGGGGATCGCGGCGCTCCCGGGCATCGAATGTGAACCGGCGGAAGTCGAGACCAATATGGTCTTTTTCGAGGTGACCGGGCGGCTCGACGCACCGTCGCTGAGTGCAGCGCTCAGAGGGGAAGGGATCGTCATCGGGGCCCTCGATGACCGGCGAATGAGGGCGGTCACCCATCTCGATGTGGGCGTGGATGATATCGCTACCGCCGTCGCAGCGATGACGGAGTTGCTGGCGAACTGAGCCTGTGAGCCGCGGTGGAGTACATCGTAAGAGCGGTGGACAGAGGTGATGGGCATTCTATAATTCGGGCGATTGAGGGGTAATAAGATTTTCCCTAACAAGCTGAATATTTGGGGAAATTTAAATGGAAACGCCTGATTTTTCGCCGTTTTCACACCGTTGGGAATCGCTCGAGCTGGATTCGCCGGACCTCTACCTCAATCGGGAACTGACCTGGCTCGAATTCAACGAGCGAGTGTTGCACGAGGCGGCCGACGAACGCACACCACTGCTCGAGCGACTCAAGTTTCTCGCCATCGTCAGTAACAACCTCGATGAATTCTTCATGAAGCGCGTTGGCGGTCTAAAGCAGCAACGTGCTGCTGGTGTGCAAGCGCTGACGGTCGACGGTCGCACACCGGACGCGCAAATCGACGAGTGCCGGGAGGCGGTGCACGTCATGGAGAGCGAACAACAAGAGGTGTTCCGAGCGGTCCTGTCCGGGCTCGAGCCCCATGGGATAGAGCTCTTGAGCTACTCATCGCTCACACGCTCCGAGCAAGAGGAGCTGCGCGAGTACTACATTGCGAACGTCTTTCCATTATTGACGCCCCAGGTCGTCAGCCCGGCGCATCCGTTCCCGTTTATATCGAACCTCTCGCTGAACCTGTTGGTCTCGTTACACAACGGTGAATCTGAAGAGCCGCTGCTTGCCCGCGTGAAGGTTCCGGTCGGCGAAGGAGTGTCTCGTTTCGTGACCCTCGCAGGCGGTCATCGGTTCGTCGCCCTCGAGGACTTGATGCGCTCGAATCTCGACTTACTCTTTCCGGCGCGAGCCGTTGTCGCCTGCGACATCTTTTTCGTGACCCGAAATGCGATTACGGAGGGGGACGAGGAGCAGGCAGACGATCTGCTCGCGTTAATCGAGTGGGAGCTGCGCGAGCGACAGTTCGCACCCATCGTGCGCATGGTGGTGAACGAGGGGATGGACGTCCCCCGCCGGCGTCGGCTCGCCGCCGAGCTCGGCCTCGAGGAGTCCGATGTCTTCGTGCGGGACGGCCTGATTGGGATGCGGAGCTTGTTCGAGCTTGCGGCTCTCGATATGCCGAACTTGCATTATCCGCCGCACATACCTGCGGAGCAGCCGCTGCTCAGGGCGTCACCGGACGTGTTTCGTGCTATTCGCAGTGTTGGTGGGCTGCTCTTGCAGCACCCTTACGAGTCCTTCTCGCACTCCGTCGAACGCTTCTTGCGCGACGCCAGCCGCGATCCGAAAGTCCACGCGATCAAGATGACCTTGTACCGGACCTCCGACCAGACCAAGGTCGTAGAGTGCCTGATCGATGCAGCACGAAACGGTAAGCAAGTCGCGGTGGTCGTAGAGCTCAAGGCCCGATTCGATGAAGCGGCGAACATTCGCTGGGCAAGCCGGCTCGAAGAGGCCGGCGTGCATGTTACGTACGGAGTACTGGGCCTAAAGACGCACTGTAAGGTCATTCTCGTTGTGCGACGCGATTTCGACGGCCTACGGCTCTACACGCACATTGGTACCGGTAACTACCATGCGGGTACCGCACGGTTATACGACGATCTCGGTTTGCTCACTTGCGACGAGACCATCGCACGGGACGTGGTGGAGCTGTTTAACTTTCTGACGACCGGCTACACCCCGCGTCGCACCTTTAAAAAACTGCTGACTGCTCCGCGTGAGCTCAAGAATGCATTGGTGGAGAAAATTCGACGCGAGGTAATGCATTGTGAGGCGAGTGGCTTGGGGCGAGTTCAGCTCAAAGTGAATGCGCTTGAGGATGCGGACATTACTCGAGAGCTCTATCGGGCAAGTCAAGCGGGCGTGGAGGTGGACCTCATCGTTCGCGACACGTGCCGGCTGCGGCCGGGGCTAGCAGGGCTTTCGGAGAACGTTAGGGTCATGAGCGTGGTGGGGCGTTTTCTCGAGCACAGCCGGATTTACTACTTTCACAACGGCGGTGAGGAGGAGTTCTACATCGGCTCGGCCGATACCATGATGCGCAACCTCGAGCAGCGAGTGGAAGTGCTCGTGCCGGTCGAACCGCCGAGGTTACAGCACGTACTACGCACCATCATCGAGCTTCACCTTTACGACGAACGGGGGGGCTGGGACATGCGTAGCGATGGCTCCTACGTTCAACGCATGCCGTCAAACCCCGCCGCGTTGGGGTGCCAAGAAGCGCTCATGCGGCTTGCGAACGAACGTGCTGAGACGGGCGTCGGTTCGGTGTCGACTGCGGTCAGCGGGAGCCGCCGGCGGAGCAACATAAGCCTGGCGGTTCGTTAGCTGAGGAGAGGTGACGTCGGGCGCGAGGTCGTCGGCTCGGTGCTGGTTCAGTCGGGGTCGAACCGCTCAGCTAGCGTGCCCGACGCTTGGTCCCACGCGTGCGCCGGCATGGACAGGCGTGCGAGGCTGCCGGTACCGAGACCACGCCGGGCGCTACCCGCCCCGCAGAGGTACTCCATGAGATAAGTCACGCCAGGGTTGTGCCCGACGACGAGCAGGTTTCCTTCAGCGCTGTGTTCCACCACGACATCGAGCAGGGTTTCCAGCGAGGCGTTGTACACCGCGGGCTCCCATACCACGGTGTCGAGCGGGTGGTTGAGTACACCGCATACGATGTCGGTGGACTCCCGCGTGCGGTAGGCCGGTGATGCCACGATTCGCCATGTAGGTCCACCGCGCTCACGAAGCGCTTGCGCCGCCGCGGCGATCTGATACCGGCCGACAGAGGTCAATGTCCGCTCGAAGTCCGGTCGTCCGGCCGGCGCGCTCGCCTCGCCGTGGCGAAGGATCGCCAGGTCCATGTCATCGTCCTTTTAGAAAGCTCGAGAGCGTGTCGGCCTGGGCTTTAGCGTCGCGCTCGCCCAGCTGCATCAAATGTTCTATGTAGTCGGGTTGGAACATCAATAAGGATAGCGAATCGGGAGCATCGGTTTCTCGCGTGCCGAAGCCTCGGGTAAAGAACCGCAGGCTGCGGGGCAACTGTTTCTCGAATTGCGCGGATAAACGGCCAAGGTCCGCCGAGGGTCGGAGCACCATAGTCTGCACTGGTTTCAGGCCGTCGCGTTCGCTCGAGGGCAGTTGCGCGATTAGTCCGTTGAACCGCTCCATGTTGGCGGCGTCGAAGTCCAGCATGTCGAGAAACATGGCGTTCATCATCGTGCCAATGATCTGCGCTGCCGGTGGGTAGCCGTGGATTACCGACTCGTCCGCCTCCGATTGCGAACGGCGGTATCGGTTGGATACGGCAAGGATCCGTTCTGCGCCCAGGTGCATAGCGGGCGACAACGGCGCGGTGAGCCGTAGGCCCCCGTCACCGTGCCAGCTCCCCTCCAGCGAGACCGCCGGGAAGAGCAGAGGGAGCGCTGCGGACGCTAGCACATGTTGCGTTGTCAGTTCTGTTTCCCGGCTGCGGCGGTGGGGCCGGCGCCATGCTTCGATTTGCCGCCCTTGTACCCAGGTCACCGCCTGCCCCGTGCCGTAGTCAGTGGTGGTAATTCCCAGTGCCTTCAGTCGACCGCTGTCAATCTTTTCCTGGACTCCGAGCAGGACTCCGTTGCGGTTATCCAAGTGGCTTGTGAGAAAGGCTTCGAGGGGGCTGGTGTCCATGAAGCCGCGATGGGCAGCGTTGGCACGCTTGCCTCCGGTGAAAAAGCTCTCCATCCAGCCCAGAAGATTGCTGCTTAAGGTCCATGAGTCAGAGCGAAATACTGCATCGGGCGAGATCTGGCGCCAAATCGCTTCGAGATCACGCACCGCTTCGGCGAGATTGCCCCGATGCGATGCCAGATGCGCGGCATTAATGGCGCCGGCAGATACTCCGGTCAAGATGGGTATGTCCAGATTCGGACACATGTGGGCCAAAAAGCGCAGAAACCCGACCTGATAGGCCGCGCGGGCGCCCCCGCCGGTAAGCACCACAGCGAGCAGTGGTGCGTGCGGGTCAGCCATATTTCATAGACAAAAAAAAGCCGGCGGAGGAGAGCCGGCGAAACAGGAAAGAGGCCTTTCCCGCAGTAATGCCGGCATGGTGTTGCACCAGTGCAGTGCGCGCCGTGTGTTTTCTCACATTTGAATCGGCGTCTTGGCGGTTTGAGAGTTGCACGCTGTAACGCTTTGAAAAAATGCGCCCCGAGCAGGATTCGAACCTGCGACCCTTCGCTTAGGAGGCGAATGCTCTATCCGACTGAGCTACCGGGGCATGGTTTGAGGTCTCGTGGCCGGCCAGGCCACAGATGATGACCTGTGATGTTGTCGGAAGAACCGTACCAGAATTCGTTGGCGAGACGAGACACCCTCGTGACCGGGCCCCTTCGCTGTTCGCGCCAATACGCCTTCGCTGCGTTCGTCAATTGTTTGACGCCAACTCGCCCTCGGCATGGCGCACCGTAGCTCCGAGGGGGCGGTTCACTAGACCGGGTGCACCGCTTGCTGTCTTTCAGCGACGCAGCGGGCGTTCGGTGCCCGCAGGCCTTGCTAGCCTACAAGTAGCTTGGCCGCAACTGCACGCAAGCGGTCCAAGTCTCCACTCTGCGCGAGGAGGCTTCGGTCGTTGGCCGGGAGCTCGTCGGCAACGCTACGTGCTAGTGCCACAGCGTCTGATTCGCTAAGAGGGGTTCGTGTTGCGTGTGACGGCGGCCTAATGCTCAAGCTGTCCACTGCGCTTTCCGCGGGCCGTATGGCACTGTCAGATTGGGCGGTCGGCTGAGCAGAGCCGGAGTTCTCCGACCGTGCGTTGGTGGTTTGGTGGAACGCGGGGCTTGTCGGACCATGGATCGTTTGTACCATGGAAAGGATCCTCTTGGGGTATTGTGTTCGTTGTCGAGAAGTTTAATGCAAACTGTGGGCCAATTGTCACGGCGTGCTGGGGCGGTGGGGTTAATTCTCGGGTTGGCCGCTACTGTTTGCCTTTTCGCGAGTCAAGCAAGAACGTTCTAGCAGGGGCAAGATGCCGAACTGCTAGGTGCATACCCTGAGGCGTTGAGTGCCGTGGCGGAGTCTTGCCAGACAAGGCGACCTGAGCGCTCAGTTTGGTGGGAACCTCTATCACGAACGCGCCGGTGTGCATCGGGATCCCGGTTTTGCCCGCACGCTGTTTCTCCGTTGCTCAGAGCGAGGCGACGCGCCTTAGCCGTTCAATCTTGCGAATGCGCATCGACGTGGTGAGGGGGGCGCTGCGGACCGACGAGAAAGCGAACGCACGGCTGTAAAAGGCTGCCCGACAAGAATTTGCTCCCGCGCAATGCAATCTCGCAGTGCAGTATTACTTCGCCTCGAGGATCCCGCGACCCTGTTTTGCGCGAGTGGGTGGCCGGTGCGTTGTTGCTCGAGCGCACCTCGTCACGGCCGCCCTCCGGACCGAACGGGGGCACCGATTAGTACGGGGGTAGTGTTCAGTCTGAATCGCGGCGGTGTACAGCGATGACGCCCGTCCTCTCGAGCGTATCGAGCGCTTCATCAGGAAGGCCGAGTGACCGCAGTACCTCCGCGGTGTGTTCCCCTATCTCCGGTGCGAGTCGTGGCGGTACTTTGGGCGTCTCTTCGACCCATAGCGGGCTGTTGACGATAAAGTCCGCGCCCGCGCCGGGCGCTTTGATGGGGGTCAGAACATCGGCGGCGTGCATCTGCTGATCTGTGGCTATATCGCGCAACGTGGCAACCGCGCCATACGTTATGCCGCCTGAGTCCAGCCGATGTTTCCACGTGTCCCAGGGCTCGGTGCGAAAAACGTCATCAAGAGCCTGCGTTAGTGCTTTGGCGTGCAGGGCCCGCGCCGCCGAGGTCCGAAATCGCTCGTCAGCGTCAAGGTCCGGTCGGCTGATTGCGTCAAGGAACCGTGACCAACGCTTCTCTTCCGGGATCAGTACGAGATGAAACCATCGTCCGTCGGCACATTGATAGAGATTGTGTAGGGCACTCGACGCGTCTTCCCGCGCGGGGCGGCGGCGAAACTCCGAGCCGCTCAGCATGGCTTGAATCTGGATGGCGTTCCACCACGCACCGTTCGCAAGCAGTGAGGTATGAACGTAAGCGCCCTCGCCGGTGCGTTCTCGCCTGAGTAAGGCCGAAGCGATCCCAGCATAGAGGGAAACGGCTGTGGGGTGGTCTCCCATGCCCGGCAGCGAACGAACCGGCGGTGCGTCGGGCGCGGCACGCACCATATCCATCAGGCTACTGCGCGCCCATAGCGCGGTGGTATCGAATCCTGTGTTGTCTGCCTCGGGACCTCGTTCGCCGTACGCGGTCAGTGATGCATAAATGAGCTGCGGGTTATGTTCTTTGAGCGTCTCGTACTCGATCCCGAGTCGCTCGCGAGCAGGCAACGGGGCATTGGTGACGAAAACGTCCGTTTCGGCGACCAGCCGATACAGGACATCGCGTCCGCTCTTGGCTTTAAGATCGAGGGCGACGCTGCGTTTGTTTCGGTTGTCGACAATCCAAGCATAGTTGACTTCGTATGGCGGATTGCCGGGTGTGTTTGGCGTGTTGCGGTACGTGTCGCCGGTGGTGGGTGGTTCGATCTTGATCACATCTGCACCGAAGTCCGCCATGATAGTTGCCGCGGCGGGTGCGGCGATGAAGCTCGCGCAATCGATGACGCGAATTCCCTCGAGCAAGCGTTCCATAGTTGCGTCCTTGCAAATGTCCATTGTTCGAGTCGCCCAGTCTAACCAATGCCACCTCCAGGCCCTCAAGACGCGGAAGGGCGGCCCGAGTCGTCCCGCGTGGCGCGCCGTTTCTAACCGCGCGACGACAATAGGGTGGTAACCGAGGGCACCGGTCGGCTGGCGCCGCGTCATGGGGGGCCGGACGGCCTTTGGTCCCGTAGCTGAACACCGGCGTAACCCGACGGCGCAAGCCCGGCATAGTCTCATGTCCCCGAACCCGTTCATGAGAAGCCGAATGGCTTCCGGGCTACTTAGGCGATGGGCAATTAGGCGATGGGCCGAGCCGCAGCGCGGGTTGCTGGTGCGCTCGACCCAAGTGTTTAAGGCTCGCCTAGCGAAGCCACGTGCTGGGTGAACCTTAAGCTGGGGACAGCAGACCGGCTTTGGGAGGCGGAATTTTTGATGTGGATCGGAAGATGGGTCTCCCGGGGGCGTATCGGACGAGATACCCCAATAGAACATGACGGGAGGGAGCCCCGTGCGTTAACTGCATTGGTGTCTAGGAACCGCAAGTCTCAGGAGATACCATGGCCGCAGCGACACGGCGGGCGGGTTAGGAGATTGACGTGCTTGAAAGGCTCGTAACGACGCTGAACTCGGGCTTCGGTTTCTGCAGGTACTTCATTGTTGTCATCTTCTTCATGACGGCACCGGCACAAGCGGATTCCGCGATGGTCACGAAAGCCGAGTTGCAAGCGGCGATGCATCGCTATATCGAAGCAAAGTCCGACGAAGGAACTTTCCTCTACGTCGATTCACTCACTGGCTCGCTGAATCGGCTTCGGCCCCTGGCCGCGCACCCAAAGATCTTGATGACGGATGCCTATTACATTCTCTGCTCCGACTTCAGGGCCGCCGGAGGCGAAAGAGTGAATGTCGATTTCTTTGTTGCCAAGACGAAACGGGGTTTCCTGGTGTTCGAGCACACCGTCGAGGAGCGAGAGCAGGTAAAACGTTGGATGAAGGCGGGCGTGGCGAGAAAGTACAACTAACGCAGAGACACCTCGAGCACAAAAAGACTTCCCACGCGCAGCACGGGGCGGATTGAACGTAACTTACCGATAGGGGATGGTGTTCGGCGAAGCACCGCTAAGGGGCTTAGCGCGAGGTCCGACTTAGGAATTCTTGAAGGTGTCTTCGATTCTCCCGATGAGCTCTGCATAGGTGTAGGGCTTCGGAAGAATAGGTAGCACGAGACCCTCACTTTCGGGATGCCTCGCGTGGCCCGAGGTAGGAACGACGGGCAAGCCGGGGCATGAAATGGCGATCTGGTTGATCAAATCCGTGCCCGACATGCCGCCGGGCAGGGCAATGTCAGTGAGCACCAGGGCAATGGTCGGATTGGCCTCGAGCGTGTCCAACGCTGCGCGTCCGGTACCCGCTTCGATGGTGTCAAAGCCCGCTTTTTGCAGGTAGGCGACGGTTACTTCGCGCAGCGCGCGGTTGTCCTCAACCACGAGTATCTGGCGACCGCTCCAGTCCCTCACATTGGGCGAGCTACGCACGTTGGAGTGTTCGTCGGGAAGGTCACCCGAGCGCGGGAGGTACAGCGATATCGTCGTCCCCTCACCGGCTTGGCTTGTCGCGACGGCATGCCCACCGGATTGCTCGGCAAAACCATGAACCACGCTCAACCCAAGGCCGCTTCCTCCTTCCGGCCGCTTGGTGGTGAAGAAGGGTTCGAAGATGCGTGGCAAGTCATCGGGGGCAATGCCGCTTCCGGTGTCGCTTACTTCGACACAGACATACCGGCTGGGGGCGAGTTCTGATGACCCGGCGTCTTTCGTGACGCAGCGATTCTTGGAGCTGATGGTGACGGTGCCGCCCGGTGCCGTGGCATCGCGCGCGTTGATGACCAGATTCAGGATTGCGCTGTCGAATTGCGTGGCGTCACAGTACGCAGGCCATAACGGCTGCTCTATTCGGATTCTCAGCTCAACGGCGTCCCCGACCGCAGATTCAAGCAAGGCAAACATCCCGTGGAGGGCCGCCGCGACGTCCAGGGAGCTTGGGCTCGACTCGGCGTTGCCGCCGAAAGCGAGAAGCTGCTTTACCAACGCCGCGCCTCGATCGCTGGCTTCGACGATTTCGCGCACAGAGGCGCCGACAGCCTTCGCCGGACTCTCGAGCTCGGTCATCTCGATGAGTTCGGCGTGGCCTTGAATAATCCCCAGAAGGTTGTTGAAGTCGTGCGCGATGCCGCCCGTTAGTTGTCCGAGTGCGTCCATTCGCTCGGAACGATGCAACCTGTTGAGCATACTCATGCGTTCGGTAATGTCGGATCCGGTTCCTCGATACCCGATGAAATTCTCTGCATCGTCGTATGCGGGTGCGCCGGCAATAGAAATCCACTTTGCCGTGTTGCCCGAAAGGGCGACTTGGAAGTCGACATCGCGGAATGCGTCTCTGCTGGCGAGCGCCTGGAGGTACTTGTGTTGAGCCTCTGACGGCGAGTTCGGTAATCCTTTCTCGATTGCGGACGCACCAAGGTACTCTTGCGCTGGCAACCCGGTTAGCTCGGTGAACCGCTCCGACAAAAAAGAAAATTTCAGCTCGCTGTCAAGCTCCCAAAAATAGTCCGAAGAAGACGACGCGAAATCTTTAAAGCGCTGCTCGCTTTGGCTGGTTCGAATCCACGTTTCGAGTTCTGTATTCGCCTGTTTCAGGGCGTCTTGGATCCTTGCTTGCTTGCGAAATGCTTGCTGAAGCTCCTCTTCCCGAGCGGTCTCCGAACGAATGAGTTCATTGTATCCGGTGAGAAGCATGCCGATTTCATCGGGCGGTCCGGGAGGGATGGCGTGTCTTGCCCCGCCCTCACTGGCGCGTAACATCGTTCGACGGAGCTTTTGTAGCCGCTTCCCCACGACCAGCTTATAGCCAGCGGTTGCGCTCAAGATCGAGAGCAGAATGGCTGTGCCCATGACGAGAATGACGAGCTGGCTGCGCATCTTCGCTTCATCGGCAATTGGGTCTTCGTTGAAGTAGACAACGAGGCGCAGGTCGCTTCCCTCGACTGGCCAGGTGACCTGGTACAGCGCGGTTTTACCCGTGTAACGTCCGCACGAAAGCGTGTTGGGGATGGTGTCGGGTTGTGCGGTTCCCGGCTCGGAGGTGCCTACCTCCAAACCCACACATTCCACGGCGCTCTCTGCGTTCAATGGCGCAAGCAGATCCTGGGCCAGACGCCGAGCTCCGTTGTCTTGTAGTGCCTTCTCATCGAGACGGTGGTTGCGAAGAGCGTTCGCTGCGCGCGCGGCTTGGTTCCCAACCCTCGCCGCGAGCTTATCTTGCTCATGCGCGGTGTCCGATCGAATCAGGAAGAAGATCGCGATAGCGGCGGTGGCCAAGAAGACCGAGAAAAATGCGACAAAGAACTTTGTAATGAGCCGCCTTGAGAGGAAATGATACAGAGCGTTCATGTCGCGCTAGCCAACTCGTTTCCGGTACATCCGGTTACGTGGACGACCCATCGGGAGTGTAGCGCACAATACGCATCAAGCGGCAAAAGCGAATTGTGTCACCAGTTTCTCTTCGCCCGGTCTGCGGGCCGCACACCTGCCCCGCGATCTTTTGTGAGATGTGCTGGTTTCCTCTTGTTAAAGAGGCCATTGTCTTGAGCCTGGCAAGCCGGGTGCCAGCGGGCGCCGGTTTGCCGTCATATTGACCCATGCGCGAGCGGACCCCTAAGCACACGGCACCTCTTTGCGTTTGGTGTTGGAGTAGAGCGAGCGCCGAGAGCCTCAAGATGCCCCGGGTTCCAATATGGCTCTAACACCCGCGGCCAACGCATCTCGCCTTAATGGCTTTTGCAGACACAGGAAGGGGCGGAACTCAATCTCGTCCGACTCACTTGACAGGTCTTCTGTATCGACAAGGCCCGTGCACAGAATGACCGGTAGTTCCACGCCTGACCGGCGCACTTCGCGTACGAGATCCGCGCCGCTCATATGGGGCATTCCTTGATCGGTAACGAGCAGATCGAATTCTCCCGATCGCTCCTTGAGCCAGGTTAGCGCTACCTGTGGATCCGTTGTGGTCTCGACGCGGTAGCCCAGCGATTCCAGCATTAGCCCGAGGACTTCCAGTACGGACGGTTCGTCGTCTACTAACAGGATACGCTCCGCTCCCCCCGGCCGCGGCTCGACGGTTTCCGCAGTGGCGTACACCGTCTCCGGCGATCCAGCCAGTGGTAAGAGAATGGTGAAGGTCGCTCCTGCGCCGACCTCGCTCTGTGCTTCGATTGAGCCGCCGTGCGCGTCGATAATCGTAGTGGCGATGGACAGCCCGAGACCCGTTCCCATGCCGGGATCTTTCGTCGTGTAGAAGGGTTCGAAGATCCTGTTCAGTGGCGCGACATCAATTCCCGGGCCGTTGTCGGAGATACAGATCCGGGCGTATTCACCGGGCGGTAAACGGTGACCTCCGTATGTGTCCGAATCGGCGAGCGCCGTTTTGTCCAATGTCATCTCTATCCGAACGGCCTGGTCATCTGCGGCTTGAATTGCATTCATCGCGATGTTGACGATGACCTGTTCGAGATCACCTAAATCGCCGAGTGCCGGTGCGGGCGAGAGATTCACCTCGGCGATGATTTCAGCCGCCGATGGGGTTGCCTCGCGAAGCATCGCTACGGTATCGCCGAACATCTCGCTCAAATCCAATCGTTCGAAACCCCCGGCCCGCTTACGGCTGAAGAGAAGAATCTTTCCGACAAGCTCGGTGGCGCGGCTCGTCGCTTGAATGATCTTGTCGATGTTGTCAAAGGCCCGGTCAGTGGGTTCCAACCTTCGCTTGGCGAGCTCGGCATAGCCCAAGATGGCGGTGAGCAGATTATTGAAGTTGTGTGCAACGCCGCCCGCGAGTGTGCCGAGCGACG
>JACLAC010020888.1_pt1 | contig 53500 bp, 34 predicted proteins | sample 8027881 | NCBI WGS metagenome assembly JACLAC01 (sample SAMN15725517, study PRJNA655200) | protist metagenome | isolation source: fluorescence activated cell sorting (FACS) single amplified genomes of... | place: Spain: Blaines Bay Microbial Observatory, Mediterranean Sea | collected 2016-01-19 | reverse complement strand
GGTTCCATCTCCAGAAAATCGTCTTCTTTGGCTTTGGCGATGCCCCGGCGGGTGGTGCCGTCAAAGAAAAAGAAACGTCGGTTGATCGCAGAGGCCAGAGCTGTCGAAGTTTTTGCGTGTTGGTATTCGGGACGCAGCACAAGCCCCATTTTTCGAGTGATCTGGACACGACCCCCCGACAGTACCCTGCCCTCTCGGTGCAGCGTTGCATCGTCACCCGGCGTATGGCTGCCTCGGGTCAGGACAGGGCCTGTGCCAATGACCATCACTTCGCTCTTGCGAATCTTGTTCTGAAGGAAACGCTGCTGTCGCATCCGTGTACCCAGTAGCCAGCCATCGTTGAGGTCGGCGACCACGCTTTCGTTGGGAGCTTGAATGACAAGATCGACCGCGTCGTTGCGTCTCGCTCCTGGGGGGATGGTTGCCTGGATTCGCACCAACGCCGTGTCATCCCGCTCGAGAAAACGATTCGGATCCTCGATGTCACGCCGCTTCATGTCCTCGATTAATTCATCGCGATGGTGCGATGGATTGGCAGGACCGCCTGTTCCAGGCAAGCTGTTGACGACCCCAACGCCAACCACTTGGATCGGTTGCAGACCCTGAACGACGGTCGCATCGCGGATCAGTTCAGGAAGTTCAGGCGTCTGCATCAATTCCTGAAGTTTTGTGTTGCTATCGTCCTCGCCCTTGCCTGGAAGCAAATTACACCCTGCCGGCATTGCGAGCAGCGTGACCAGACCAAGGGTGACCCCCCATGAAGTGAAGCGGTGTGAGTGAATGAGCTGGGGCATCCTGCCACGCATTGGTTTATGAGGGTTCTTTGAAGGGAGAGGCTTCCTGAATCATTGATTCATAGCGTCCGGTACCCGAGCGGGGCAAGGTCAGCGTTGCCTTGCATTGCTCCCAAACGGGGGGGTCGGCGAGGTTGCACGGGAATGCTGGCGCTGGGAAGTTGGGGGGGATCTGAAGCTCCCGGCCATGATTTGGGGAAAAAGACATCCAAAAGCGAGGGTCGGGAGCTCTTGACAGAAAAATAAGGACTGGGATACTTTGCCGTTCGACCGCGAAGGAAGCGAAAAATTTGCTGATCACTGGGTCCTCGTTGATCATTGGGCCCGCTGAGCACCGGTCCCTGTGAAAACCGGGCCGACGTCGAGCATGCCCCCGCCTATCTGCGGAAGGCCCAGTTCATCCCTTTTTGTGTGGGTTTTCCCACTCCGACACGACATTCCATGCCAACCATCAATCAACTTGTCCGCAAACGACGCAAACTGAAAAAGAGCCAGAGCAAGTCGCCTGTGCTCGAGAAATGCCCTCAAAAACAGGGTGTCTGTTTGCAAGTCAGGACGATGACACCGAAGAAGCCGAACTCCGCTCTGCGTAAAATCTCGCGGGTTCGTCTGAGTAATGGCAAAGAGGTCACGGTCTACATTCCGGGTGAAGGACACAACCTTCAGGAACACTCGATTGTGTTGGTCCGCGGCGGTCGTGTCCGCGATTTGCCGGGTGTCCGTTATCAGGTGGTTCGCGGATCCCGGGACGCTCTCGGCGTCGAAGGCCGCAAACAGTCGCGAAGCCGTTACGGCGCCAAGAAGTAAGAACCGAACAAAAACACTCCAGCCATCACAGTCAAAGTTTAAGAATGGGACGAATCACAGCCAGCCGCACGCAGCTCAAAGGCGATCCGCGGCACAATTCGCTGCTCGCCGGAAAGTTCATCAATTGCTTGATGCTTGACGGCAAAAAGACCACTGCTCAACGCGTCTTTTACGATGCATTGGAAGAGATTGGCCGTCGTAACGAGGTGGCTGATCAGACCCCGATCGAAGTGTTTGAGACGGCAGTCGAGAACGTCAAGCCTTACATCGAGGTTCGCAGCAAGCGTGTCGGTGGTGCCAGTTATCAGGTGCCCATGCAGGTCAACCGCGCCCGGCAGCAGAGTTTGGCTCTCCGCTGGTTGCTCGGTGCGGTCCGCGAGAAAAAGGGCCGGCCGATGCACTTGAAGCTCGCCGACGAGCTCTTGGCAGCCTGCAAGAAAGAGGGCGTTGCCTATACCAAACGGGAAAACACCCACCGGATGGCCGACGCCAACAAGGCATTTGCTCACTTCGCGTGGTGATGCAAGTCATTTTTGAAGACAAACGACCGCGATACGGCCTTGGGCCGTGTCGCGTTTTTTTTGCGCCACGTTACGCTAAGGTTGTGGCAACTTGGTTGGGGCAAGTTGGTTGCGGCAACTTGGTTGCGGCTGGGCGTTGGACATAACATGACTGCGTTCAAAACGGACTGAGCTCGTTGCTGATTCGAGCCCCCACTTCCTTGCCCACTGGAACCAGACAGGTCGGACCCCAACTGATCCCATCTGCCATAATCATGTCGTGAGCCGTTCACTACTCGAATCGTTGTCCTTCCGAATTGTCCACTGACCGAGTCACTGACTCACCGAATTGTTTCCATGACTTTTGATATCTCCAAGCTACGAAACATCGGCATCATTGCGCACATCGATGCTGGGAAAACGACGGTGACTGAGCGAATGCTGTTCCTGAGCGGTGCCAAGCACCGCGTCGGTCGCGTTGATCATGGAACGACCGACACGGATGACGATCCTGAAGAACAGGAACGGGGAATCACGATTTTCAGTGCTTGTGTCAAGTATTCCTGGAAGGACTACAACATCAATCTGTTGGACACACCGGGACATGTCGACTTCACGGCCGAGGTTGAGCGGTGTTTACGGGTGCTCGACGGTGCGGTGGTGGTTTTCTCAGCCCGCGAAGGAGTTGAAGCACAGAGTGAAACCGTTTGGCGGCAGGCTGACCGTTATCACGTGCCCCGAATCGTTTTTATCAACAAAATGGATCGTGAGGGAGCGGATTTTGAAACCGTGTTTAACGACATTGAACCACGCTTGGGCGGGTGTCCTGTCGCTGTCGAACTGCCTGTCGGGCAGGGCCCGGCGCACGTCGCCAATCCTTTTCGAGGGGTGATCGACCTGGTCGATATGAAGATGCTGGAATTCGACCCCGAGACCGAGGGGAAGGAGGTCAAAGAGACCGGGATTCCCGAGGACCAGATGGACGAGGCCATCTTCTGGCGCGAGCAGATGTTGGAGAAGGTTTACGATCTGAGTGAAGACGCCGCCCATCTTGCGATGGAGGAAAAAGAGGTGCCTCGCGAGTTGGTCCTGGACGCGTTGCGACAGGGGTGCATTGACCGGGTCATTCAACCGGTGCTGTGTGGATCGGCGTTGCATGGGATTGGTGTCCAACCGCTGATGACGGCTGTCGGCAACTTCCTGCCCAGTCCGCTTGATCGACCACCGGTCGAGGGAGTTGACCCAAAAAAGACCGACAATGTGTTGACTCGTAAACCCAATTCGAAGGATCCGTTCTGTGGACTCGTCTTCAAAATCCTGCCCGCCAAGACGGGTGACAACTACTGGATTCGTGTTTACAGCGGACAGTTGAAGCAGAATTCGCGGGTCCAATGTCCCAATCGGGACAAGAAAGAGAACATCGCCCAGTTGTGGCAGATTCATGCCACCAAAAAGGATCGGGATGGCCAGATCGATTTTGTCGAGGCGGGAGACATCTGCTGCGTGATTGGTCCGAGGTTCGCGATTACCGGGGACACGGTTTGCGATACCCGTGAACTGATCGAACTGCCCAGTATCAATTTTGCTGATACCGTTTTGTCCATGGCGATCGAATCGGAAAGCACCGGTGATAAAAAGAAACTCGAAGAGACGCTCGACATGCTGCGGCGACAGGATCCTACCTTCCGTGCTGTCGAGAATGAGGAAACCGGGCAAACATTGATCAGTGGTATGGGGGAACTTCACCTCGAGGTGATCCAACATCGCCTGACGCGCGATTTCGGGTTGAATGTCAAGTTCTACAAGCCACGTGTGAATTACCGGGAAACGATTGGTGCCAAATCACAGGTGGTCGGGCAGTGCAACCGACAGATCGGTTCCACCCAGATGTTCGCCCGTCTCAGCGTCAGTGTGATGCCGTTGGAAGATGTGTCTGCACCCGTGCTGGTGTTTGATCGCCTGCCTCCCGAAACAGGCTTGCCCAACGCCGTCAGACAGGCAGCCATGGATGAAATCCGCGAGCGTGCTGGAGGGGGTGGATTGTTGGCCGGTTTTCCGCTTTCGGGTGTGCGGATCGATGTCACGCATGCTGAGATGCAGGAGGAAGGTAGCGACGAAGTCGCCTTTCGAATTGCAGCCGGAGACGCCTTCGACCGTGGGCTTGAGGAGGCCGGTCCGGTCTTACTGGAGCCTGTCATGAAGGTCGAAGTCACGACCCCCGAAGATTATATGGGGGAACTGGTTGGCGACTTGCAGCAGCGGCGGGCCATCATCTCGGCGACCGAAACACGTGGAGCCATGACCGTGATCATTGCTCATGCGCCCCTGAAGGAACTGTTCGGTTATTCGGGAGCGGTTCGCAGTTTAAGTCAAGGTCGAGCCGCCAGCAGCATGGAACCCTTGAGCTATCAGGCGGCGCCAAAAGAGGACGCCGACGGTTTCATGTTCTAGCACCGGTCGACGGGACGAACCTCGGTTTGCCGGCGTGCTGTGACTTGCATCTCAGACCGGGAGAGGGCATGCCAGTTTGCCGGTTTTGGACATTTTTTCGTGTTGCTTCGTTCGGAACTTCTTGGATCCGAGGATGAAGATCGGCCGGCGTCCCATCGAAAGCCAGTTGTGACCCCGTATTTGGGGGTGACCGCTCGGGGTGTTCCGCTCCAGCGGCCCTGATTCGCGAATTGAGCGTGATTGCCCTTGAATCCATGATTCAGGCTCTCGCTACGAACTCGTTGGGGAGGTTAAACTGTTCAAATGGCGGTAAGGGGCCATTTGCCCCGTCTTTCTGCTGCGGGTTTTAGGGTCCACTGACGCGATACCTTCTGTCCGCCACTTGCCGGTACGCCGGCTTGGTAGACTGTGGACAGAAACGCCGTTGCCCCATTTTTGCCGCTGTCCTACTATTCACATGACGTGAATCAGAGAGCGACAGTGCTGTGGCTCTTCCCGTTTTCGCCCATTGTCAAAGCTTCATCGAATTAAAATTACTGGATTTCATTATGGTCAGGCGTTCGCAACAGTGTTTGGACTTCAGGCGGGTCGTGAGCCGCGAGGGCAATCGTGGCAGGCGGGGATTCGTTCTTGCCGCCAGCGGGGCGATGATGGGCTGTGTTGCAGGACTGATGCTGTTTTCCTGTCCCCTGCCTGCTGTGGCACAGGTCGCCGACCAGCCGCCTGTCCAATTGGTGAAACCTGCGGGTAACGATCGTATTGTCGCGCGGTTGATCGCTCAACTGATGCCCAAGAATCACATCTCGGCGAAGGGATTGGATGACACGATCAGCAAGCGAGCTATGGCTCTGTTCACGAAATCACTTGATCCGCTGAAACTGTATTTCTATCAGAGTGATATTGACGAGTTCAACAAGAATGCCAATGAGATTGATGACATGGTCAAGAAGGGTGACCTGTCGCTTGCCTACAAGATGTTCGGTCGTTTCATCCAAAGGGTTGATGAACGGGTTGTGGTCGCCCAGGAACTGCTTGATGGTGATTTCGATTTTGCCAAAGATGAGACCATCGTTGTTGATCCTGAAGCAGCCAACTATGCCAAGAATCCAGCCGAGGCACGAGATCGCTGGCGTCGTCAAATCAAGTACGCGTTACTTGACCTGAAAGATGAAGGCAAGGTCGGGGATGAGGCATTGGACCAATTGCGTCGACGCTACGGCCGCTATGCCCGAAGGTGGAAGAAAACAGACAGTGATGATTTGTTGGAGAGGTTCTTGACCTCGGTCACCCACAGCTACGACCCACATTCCATCTACATGTCCCCTTCGACGCATGAGGACTTTCAGATCATGATGAGTTTGAATCTCGATGGGATTGGCGCTCAATTGCGAGAAAAAGATGGAAACACGGTTGTCTCACGAGTGATCCCCGGTGGGGCTGCTGCCAAGCATGGCAAGCTGAAATCCGATGATGTCATCGTGACGGTTGGCCAGGGCAAAGAGGGTGAGTCGGTCGACGTTGTCGAGATGCCTTTGTCAGATGTGGTGGAGTTGATTCGTGGGAAAGCGGGGAGCACCGTTCGTTTGGGTGTCAAACCAGGAGGTGTCGGCAACGTTGAAGAATACAAAATCGTTCGTGCCACCATCGCCTTGGAGGAATCTGCAGCACGGGGCAAGATCCTTGATCATGAAAACCCTGATGGCAGCGGTACGATGAAAATCGGTTACATCAATCTGCCAAGTTTTTATCTCGACATGGATGCAGCGCGTCGCGACCAACGCGACTATCGCAGCAGCACCCGTGATGTCAGACGCATCATTGACGATTTCAAAGGCAAGGGTGTTGACGGCATCATGCTGGATCTCAGCAAGAACGGCGGAGGAAGTTTGACCGAAGCCATCAATCTGACCGGGCTGTTCATTGACCGTGGACCTGTGGTGCAGGTCAAAAACTCGGATGGTTCGGTTCAGCAGTACTCAGACGAAGAGGATGGGACTGCATGGGATGGGCCATTGGTCGTTTTGACCAGCAAGTTCAGTGCGAGTGCCAGCGAAATTTTTGCCGGGGCAATTCAGGACTACAAGCGAGGGATTGTGATTGGTGACCCGGCAACGCACGGGAAAGGCACCGTCCAGACTCTGATGAATCTGGGACAGCGATTGTTTGGCAACAATCGTCAAAACTACGGTGCACTCAAAGTCACTCTGCAACAGTTCTACCTGCCAGACGGTCAAAGTACGCAGCTCAAGGGAGTGTTGTCGGATGTTATCCTGCCAAGCATTACGTCGAAAATGGATGTTGGTGAAGGAGATCTCAAATACGCTCTGGAGCACGATGCCGTGCCAGTTGCCAGACACAATCTGTACAGCATGGTTCCATCGGACCTGATTGATCAGCTTCGAAAAGAATCGGAAAAGCGGATTGCAAAAGATGAAGAGTTTTCTGACCTGCTACGCCGGATCGATCTTTATGTCAGTCAGAAAGATCAGGAAGTGGTATCACTGGAGGAAACTGCCTTCATGGCGAGACGAAAGGAACTTGATTCGCAGAAAGAAGAAGAGGAAGAACTCGAGTCGATCGAAGACAGTGTGATTTTCCGCGATAACTTCTACAACATGGAAGTGATGAACATCGTGGCAGAGTACATCGAAGGACTCCGCGAAAAGAATCTGGCAAAAGCCAATTGAGCATCCCGTGCGGTTCAGGTTCGATCCATCCCGTCATGCGCCTGCTGGTGTTTGACGGGTTTTTTTTGCACAAGTGGCCGGGCTTTGCACAAGTGGCCGGGCAAAGCCAACGCCGATCGGGTGTGATGCTGGCCTCGTTCAGATGTCCGTGGCGTCGCGCGTCACCATCCATCGTGTCGCACGAATCAACTGTGACGGGTAGAGTTGTGGGTGTTTTTGGTCCGACATGACGTGAGCCAGTGCCTTCCGTTTTCCGGTTCCTGCAACCAGAAACCAGATGTGCCGTGCGGAATTGATGGCTGGGGCCGTCAACGTGTAGCGGTAACCATCGAGTTTTCTGACCCAGTTCTCAACAAACCATCTTTCCTGTTCCTGCAGGGCAGCCGTTTCAGGAAACAGAGATGCCGTATGTGCATCATCCCCCATGCCTTGCAAGGCCAGGTCCCAGAGGGGAAACGCGGTGTCCCCAAAGTATTCTCGCAAGGTCGTTTCGTACGCCTTCGCGGCTTGGGCGGGATCGGCAACGTTGACCGGGACTTCATGGATATGCGTTGCAGGAATATTCACGCGGTCCAGTAACGCTTGGTGAACCATGTGGGCATTGCTGTCGGGATGATCAAGCGGCACATTACGTTCATCGCCCCAGAACCAATGGATGTGGTCCCAGCAAAGATCACGTTCCGCGATCATCTCGTATATGCGTCTTGGCGTTGAACCTCCCGAAAGTACGACACAGAAGACACCTCTGGAATCGATGCTGGTTTGGGCTAATTCGCAAAACGCATCGGTGGTCGCTTGATGAAGATCGGAAAGCGTCTCAAAAGTTTCCATCGGGTTGGAAGCGTCCGCGTTGTAAGGCAGGTTCATCGAAACGTTTCTTCATGACCCGGGAAATCACCCTCTTTGATCGCATTCCTGTATGCCACGGCGGCATCGTGGACGGTTGTTCTGACATCACAGAATTGACGGACAAAGCGGGGAAGATAGCCCGAGTTGAAACCGATCATATCGTGTGTGACAAGAACTTGCCCTGTCACATGCGGCCCCGCCCCGATTCCAATGGTGGGAACCTGTACCGCTTCGGTGATGGCTTGCCCCACATCGCAGGGAACACACTCGACCAGAACCGCAAAGGCGCCGGCCTGTTCGGCAGCTTGGGCGTCTTGGATCAAGGTCGCGACGTCCCGTTGAACGCGGTAACCGCCGTCGACATGGACATTTTGAGGGCGGAGTCCCACATGGGCCATCACCGGGATCCCGGCCGTCACAATGGTTTCGATCCGTCGCGCCTGTTCAGCCCCACCTTCCAGTTTGACTGCTTGACAATTTGATTCTTTCAGCACACGAGACCCGGCCTCAACACTCCGCATGATCTCCAGTTGTCCCTCCGGAAAGGGCAGGTCCACCACGACCATTGCCCGCTTGGCAGCACGACTGACCATCTTGGCGTGGTAGATCATCTCGTCCATGGTCACCGGCAGCGTCGTTTCATGGCCTTGGACTACCATGGCCAGCGAATCACCAACCAGCAGAATGTCGATCCCGGCGGCATCCAGAACCTCTGCTGTGGGGAAGTCATAGGCGGTCAGCATGGAAATGCTGCCCCCATCCATGCGGATTTTCTGTAATCCGCGAGTGGTGACACGCTGGGCTGGTGTTTCGGAACTCGATGCGGTCATGGGATGATCCGGCAAAGCAAGGTGGTCGACAAATAGTCGTTTTGAGGTTCAGTGATCCAAGCTACAATGTCCCAACGTAACGGCACGCCTCGGCGCGTCTACCCGGTGGTGGGGTGCTGAACTCAATTGTGAGCAAGGAAATGTTGAATCGAATCAGATTTTGCTGTGGTTTGGGATGGGGACTGATCGCCAGTTTTGTTGCCTTTGACGGTCAGCTGATCGCGGACGATCCGCCCGGATTTGTCTTCAAAGGGGCAAATCAGAACATGAAGATTGAGTTCGAAGGAAAACTTGCCGGAATGAAGCAGGGGATGTTGCTGATTACGCGAGACGATGGCGTCGAGGTGATGGTCAAACCGCCCGAGGATCCGCTGGGCTTTGACTTCCAGGCGCCTGCCGAAATGGGGTTTCTGCAACGGGGCATGATGGTGCGATTCAATGGTAACTTCAATCAGGCGGGAGTCCCCTCGGACCCCATTGAGGGAATGGAAATCTTTTTCCCTCTCAGTGAATCGCTGGCGAAGAAACAAGCGGATCAGTTTGTGGCCGGAATCTATCCGGGCGAGAAAAAGACCAACCTCGCCGAAGGTGTCGCAAATTACAGGATCGTTGGAAAGTTGATGGGCTGGGACGCCACAGGAATTGTCATGGTGAATGCAGGTAAACGTCCGGTACGGATTCAATTGGGTGAGAAAGCCAAACTGGAACTTCGGCTCAACCAACTGAGCCTTGCTCAGCAAGGTGATGCTGTTTCCATCATGGGTACCTACCGGCTTCCCGATGATACCAAAGTCATCGCCAACACGGTCTCGGTCAGCACGGATCGTGTTCAGCGGGCACCCGTTTCTGAAACGCCTGCGAGTCGATCAAAGCGGCGGCGTGATCCTGCCACAGGATCTGACGAGGCGAAAGATCCGGCCGGGAAAGCAGACGAAAAGGGTCGTCCTTGACGATTCCGCTAGCTTGGGATCTGACACACAGTTCGGCCGTTTCAACGTTCAGCCTTCTGTCGCCTTGGTTTTCGTTTTTTTGATTGTGCGAGCTGAATCGGATTCCTTGTTCTCACGCACTGTCCACCCTGCTTTCTCAGCACCGCACGGGTCGTTGATTCCGAATTTACGGGTGCGATCGTACACTGTCTGTCCATTTTTTCCGGGAAACCGCGGGGTTGGTGCAGGAAGCGACTGGGCGAACTTGTGGGTTGCTGCGTAGCATGTACCAGTGGCGGCAATGGGCCGCCTGCCCGCCATCACAACCACGACCCTGACACGCTCCAAGGGGGCGCGGTGAAACCGAGGCAGTCAGGCGTCTGAGTGTTGATTGTCATTGCCAGGTTGCAAGTCCATCCGACATCCCTCTTGAAAAGAATCCAACCATGAAATCAGCCCTGAAATCCCGTTTGACGCTGACCTTCCTGATGTGCTGTGCAATCGGCGGTTGGACCCTGATGCCTCAGACGACATCGGCCAAGGATCTTGGCATCGGTTCCAAGGCACCCGCTCTGGATATCGAACATTGGGTTCAGGATGGCAACGGATTCTTCAAACCGGTCAAGGCGTTTGAAGAGGGCAAGGTTTATGTCGTTGAATTCTGGGCGACGTGGTGTGGCCCCTGCATCCAAAGTATGCCGCATCTGGCAGAGTTGCAGAATAAGTATCGCGGCAATGGTGTTCAGATCATCAGTGTTTCTGACGAGACGCTTGACGAAGTCAAGGATCTGTTGAATAAGAAAAACGAGGACGTCGGTAAGACCTTTGCAGAAGTCACTGCACCCTATTCCCTGACGACGGATCCCGATCGATCGGTTTACATGGACTACATGGACGCTGCCAATCAGCAGGGCATACCGACCGCTTTCCTGGTCGGTAAGACTGGGCTGATCGAGTGGATCGGTCACCCGGTTGAAATGGATCGACCCCTCGCTGCGGTCGTTGAGGGCAATTGGGACCGTGAAGCCTTCAAGCAGGAAATGGTTGCCCAACAGAAAATGCAGGAAAGCATGCAGCGTCTGTCGATGCTGGCGTCCGCAGGCAAGTTCGCTGAGGCGATCAGTCTTGCCGAAGCGCAGTTGAAGACTGCAACCACGGAGGGAGCAAAACAGCAGTGGAACGAAATCAGGCACAGCTTGAAACTGTCCGGTGGCATGCTTGATGACGACTCGATCAGTTTCTTTCGTGAACGGCTGAAGTCACTCAAGGGTGACCCGTACTCGATCGCAAGTTTCGGTTACTCGCTTTATGGCCAGGCTCAGCAGGGCGCGGATGTCACACCGTTGCTGGGAGATGTGATTGTGGCCGTGGAGGCTGAAGTGAAGGACGCCGATCCGCCACTGAAACCCTTGATGTTCAACACACTGGCGATGCTCGCCAGTGAATCGGGTGACCTCAAGAAAGCCATTGCTGCACAACAAGCCGCGATCGACGCCACCGATGACGAACGTCAGAAAAAGCGTTTGATGGTGATGCTCGACGAACTCAAGCAGAAAGCCGGCAGTACAACAGCAGACGATGCCGACAAGTAATACGGCGGGCCCGCATCACCCCCTGACAGATCTGGCACCAGGACTTGTGATCACCTCGTGTGGATAACGGTTTGACACGACGGCACGCCAACGTGCAGTCATCGTGTTCCCGCAAGATGATCAAGATTCTGGACCTGCGGGCGGGTTCCGCTGGCTTGAACCCGGGTTTACGGCCCTCCTCAACTCGACGAGGATGCCTACGTCCTCCCGGTGGGATTCCTGCCACGACGGCCGGTCTCACGATTCCTGATCTGGCGTGCAGTTCACGGCTTTTCCACTACAGAAACACAGCATGCCGGATTCTGATCCACCGCTGAATCAACCGGGCGATCCAGAATCGGACACCCCTCTGCCCGACGATGGCGCCACCTGGGCTCCCCTGCGTCTTCCCATTTTTCGTGCGTTTTGGATCGCTTCTCTGGCCTCGAATCTTGGAACCTGGATCCACGAGGTGGGCGCGGGTTGGTTGATGACCAGTTTGGATCCCGACCCTCAGATGGTATCGGCGGTTCGCATTGCGATCTCAGGTCCGATGATCTTTCTGGCAATTCCTGCCGGCGTGATTGCCGACCGGGTTGATCGTCGGCAGTTGCTGATCGTGACCCAGTTGATGTTGTTTTCCCTTGCGTCGTTGCTGTCGGTGTTGACGTTTCAGGCTCAGATCACGTCATGGTCATTGCTGGGTTTGACCTTCGCTATCGGGCTCGGTTTGGTCATGCATGTATTGACTTGGCAGGCTACGATTCCGGTGTTGGTTCCTCCACCACAGATTGCCCGCGCGATTGCATTGGGGAGCATCAATTTCAATTTGGCACGGGCCGTCGGTCCAGCATTGGGTGGTGTCCTGATTGCCATGGCAGGAGTTTGGGCGGCCTTCGCCGTCAACGCCCTGTCTTTTGCTGGAGTGCTGGCGGTGTTGCTGGTGTGGAAGCGTGAAAAGACCGAGTCCACGGGTGGTTTGACGTACCGCGCCGCGTTGAAGGAAGGTTTTCTGTATGTCCTGCGGGAACGCACCATGCGAAACGTGCTTGTCGGTATCGTGCTGTTCCTGATGCCGGCAACGGCGCTCTGGTCCCTGCTGCCTCTTGTGGCCCGGGAGCAACTGAAATGGGGCGCCGAAGGTTACGGGTTGCTGGTGACCTGTATCGGTGTGGGTGCCGTGGTTGCAGCGCGGCTGTTGCACACGTTGCACCTCAAGTTCTTCAGGGATCGGACCTTGGCCGGAGGCATGTTTTCCTTTGCCGTTGGGCTGTTCATTCTTGGTCATTCCGAGGGAGACACATTCCTGCATGATCTGGTCGCACTGGTCGCCTGTTTGGTGATGGGTGCCGCCTGGATGATTTGTTTGACGACCCTGAATGCGACAGCTCAGATGACTCTTCCAAATCACATTCGGGCCCGAGGCATGGGAGCCTACATGAGTACGATGGCTTTGGGCATGGTGGTCGGTTCGTTGATTTGGGGCCAAGTTGCCAGCCAATTTGGATTGGCCTATACCCAATGGACAGCGGCCGCCACATTGACTGTGACGGCCGCGGTCAGCTTTCTGTTTCCTGTGGATCCACAGGATCCACAGGATGGATGATCCGAAGGGATGAGCCCTCCGTTAAGCCAGCATGTAACCCTCTTCGCCATGGGCGGTGATGTCGAGTCCACGCTGTTCGCCCTCAGCAGGAACACGCAGTCCGAGGATCAGGTCGATTCCCTTGAGCAGCACCAGGCTGCCAATTCCGGCGAAGGCCATGGTGACCAGCACAGCAGCGATTTGACCGATCACCAGCGATAGGTTGCCACCTGATTCAAGCAGACCAATCGGTTCACCGCTGCTCACATCCCAGCAGGCGCGGGTTGCAAAGACACCGGTCAGAATGGCACCCAGGGCACCACCGATGCCATGGACCCCGAAGGCATCCAACGCATCGTCGTAATTCAGCTTGTGCTTCAGCCAGGAACAGGCAAAGTAGCAGACCAATCCTGCAGCAGCTCCCATGATCAGGGCTGGCATCAGGTTCACGAACCCAGCTGCAGGGGTGATGCAGACCAGACCCGAGACAGCACCACTGCTGGCGCCCAATACAGTTGGTTTGCCCAGAATCAGCCATTCGGCCAACGCCCAGGTCACAGCACCAGCGGCTGCCGCAAAGTGGGTCGTCGCGAAAGCACTGCTTGTCAAACCATCGGACAATAACTCACTTCCTGCGTTGAATCCAAACCAGCCCACCCACAGCATGGCTGCCCCTAATGCCGTGTAGGTCAGGTTGTGAGGCTGGATCGGCTCTTTCAGGTACCCCATGCGCGGTCCGATCAGGATCGCTGCAACCAGGGCCGATACACCACTGCTGATGTGCACCACGGTCCCGCCCGCAAAGTCGAGAGCTCCCCCCAGGATCGCTTTGTCGCCAGCAAAGTACGAGAGAGGGCCACCATCCCAAACCCAATGGCACAAAGGACAGTAGATCAAAGTCCCCCAGGCGATCGAGAACACCACCATGGAACTGAACTTCATGCGCTCGGCAAAGGCACCGCAGATCAAGGCGGGGGTAATGATGAAAAACATGCCCTGAAACAGCATATGGGTCATTCGAGTCATGTCGCCCTCAATGGGCGTTACCGGTTCTTTCAGCGTTGCACTCCATTCGCGTTGCACCCCGCTCATCAACACGTGGTCACCGTTACCGATCCATCCCCCGTCACCGCCAAACGCAAGAGAATATCCATAAGTCGCCCAGATGACGGTCATCAGACCCATCAGGAAAATGCACTGCATCATCACGCTCAACACATTTTTGCGTCGTACCAGACCGCCATAAAACATTGCCAGGCCGGGAGCTGTCATGAACAGGACCAATGCACAACAGACCAGCATCCATGCGTTGTGAGCTGCGATGGGGCCGTCGGCAATCTCGCCGTCGGTGAGACTGCCTTCGGTCAGGCCATCGATTCTGACTGCTTCCGCTGTTCTGGAAAGCTCTTCCTTGGTCTCCTCGGGACTTGTGTTTTCAGCCGAGACCGGACCCCCAACGCTGTCGATAATGGCATCCGATTGGGAGGTGCCGGTTTCCTGGGCCCAGAGGGAGGTTTCCGGAATACACACCATCATCAGGGCAATCGCCCCTAGAAAAAAACATGGACGTTTCAAGCCACACACAATTACCACCTTTTTTGTTGAAGCGCGCAAAATCATCACCGGCTCCTCGCACATTGTGCTTCTCGTTGATGGCTGCCTGAGATTCCTGACTGTAATGATGAAACGCAGCAACCGTGATTCGGAGCGGGGGGAATAAAACCCGATTGGCAGTGGCCGTTGCCGGCCGGACACAGGATAAACGCCAGCGCAATGGCTTCCTAGATGGCGTCACTTTGTATCCCGATTCCCCGTCGCCTCGTTGATGACCGGTCGCGACGATGCCAGCAGTTGCCCTTTCTGGGATGGGATTTGAATCCGTCCGAAAAATGCAGCTTTCTAAGGCTGAATCCCCATTTGGCGTTACAAAACGCCCGCGATCCCGGAGGACCGCGGACGTTTTCAGAATCATCCGCCAAGGCCTACTCAACTGATCCTTGTCGATCAATCAAGCTTGTAGGCGTGAGCTCCATGCTCGGAAAGGTCAAGTCCCTGAGCTTCGTCTTCGGCCGATACTCGGACGCCCATTCCCAGTTTCAGGGCGAAGAACACGACAAAAGAGAACGCGAAAGCAAACCCACCGATGGCGAGTGTGCCAAGGGCTTGAACTGCAATCGTGTGCTCCGGATTGAAGGAGAAAATTCCTACCGCCACGGTACCCCAGATGCCGCAGATGCCGTGGACAGAAATGGCGCCAACGGGGTCGTCCAACCGTGCTTTGTCCAAGGCAAGAATGGCGACCACCACGATCAGCCCCGAAATCCCTCCGATCAGGATCGAATTGAACTCGCTCACGGTGTCGGCACCTGCCGTGATACCGACCAGACCTGCCAGAATACCGTTGAGAGCCATCGAAACATCCGGCTTCTTCAAGAGCGTCCACGAGACGACGATCGAGGTGACCGCGCCGGCGCAGGCCGCTAAACTGGTTGTTACGAACACGTACGATACCGCTTTGGGATCGGCTGCCAGAGCTGATCCACCGTTAAAGCCGAACCAGCCCAGCCACAACAGAAATACACCAATGGCCGCCAACGGCATGCTGTGGCCGACGATGGGCTTGATTCCATCCGGCGTGTATTTTCCCAAACGTGGACCTAGAATGATCACGCACGCCAAAGCAGCGAAACCGCCGAAAGCATGCACGACGCTGGAACCGGCAAAGTCATAGAAACCCATTTGGTCGAGCCAGCCTCCGCCCCATTTCCAGCTTCCCGTGATGGGATAGGCAAAGCCCACCAGCAAGGTCGAAAAGACCATGAATGTCGGTAATTTGACACGCTCGGCAACCGCGCCCGAAACAATCGTCGCACCGGTCGCGGCAAACATCGCCTGGAATATGAAATCTCCCCACCACGTGTAGCCAACGTTGTACTCGGCAGTCGTCATCGCCGTATCGTTCAGCGATTGGCCAAACCAGCTTCCGATCGCAAAGTAACCATTGAAATCACCCGGGTACATTGCATTGAATCCCCACATGGCATACAGCAATACGCCTGTGCATACGATCCATACATTCTTGAAAATAATGTTGACGGCATTTTTCTTCTGCGTCAGACCACTTTCCAAGGTCGTGAAACCGAGGTGCATGATGAAGACCAACGCCGCAGAAATACAGATCCAGAGATTGTTGACCGTGAAAGTCGAGTAACCATCGGACGCGATGTAGGCGTCGTCTGAATAGGCACTGGGAGTCTCGTCGACGGCGGCAGGTGGTTCCGGGTGCGCCGCATCGGTGGCCTCAACGGCCGGTGTCTCGGCTGCCGGTGTCTCAGCGGCTGGTGTTTCAGCTGCCGGTGTTTCGGCTGGGGGATCGGTACTGGGTTCCTGAGCCAGAGTGGTCAGGGACAGGGCAAGCAACAGACATATTGCTGCCCCGGAAGAAATAAGGCGGTTAAAAAAAGTCACAACTCTCTCCTGATGGGAAATAAACCTCATCTGCGCACTCGCCTAGAAGAAACCGGAAAGGTCCACTTCAAACGTCTTGATTGGCCGCCTAGCCCACTCAAAGTGAGCACCAATCAATGACACACGAGCGAGCAGAAATTCAACTCGCAGCTCGGTGCTGCTTGGGTCAGATGACGAGAATAAGGATCTTCACGGTGCATTGCTAGCTTCCTCATTTTGATCTTTGCTCGTTGCCCATGAGTAGGACGGTAGTGGATGCCAAGGGCGGGATTGCCACCATTGGTGACTAAAAACCTTTTGTTCAGGCGAAAAAACTCATGACGACGGGCAGGGCCGCCTGCACTTTGCTGGTCGGGGGCTGTCCTGGCGGGATTCAAACGGCGTGTCGGAAGCTGCCGTCCCAGGCTCTGCGGTTGAAAAAAACGGGCAGCCATCGCCTTGGGGACAGCGATTGTCAGGCTCCACGAGGCAAGCCTCATCCTGAGCCGTCCTGGATCACATTTGGCTTGTCCGTTGTCTGGTTCGGGAGGTGACAGAGGCTGTTCTTCAGCCTTGTTCGTTGTCACTCAACACAGCCATGAAAGCTTTTTGGCTGATTTCGACATTCCCGATTGCCTTCATGCGTTTCTTGCCTTCCTTCTGTTTCTGAAGCAACTTGCGTTTTCGGGTGATATCACCGCCGTAGCATTTGGCAGTCACGTTTTTGCGCATGGCTGGCACCGTTTCACGGGCAATCACACGGCTGCCGATTGCTGCCTGAACCGCCACTTCAAACATGTGTCGTTCAATTTCCGCTTTCAGTTTTTTGGCGACAGCTCTCCCCCGTCGATCAGCGTCCGCACGGTTACACACGACACTTAAGGCGTCAACGCGTTTGCCGTTGACCATGATATCCAGGCGGCACAGGTCGGCCGGTTCATAGCCGACCATTTCGTAGTCCAGCGTTCCGTAGCCCCGGGTACAACTCTTGATTTTGTCGTGCAGGTCATAAACGACTTCGGCCAGCGGAATGTGATAGGTAATCATGGCCCGCTGAGCGCCGAGGTATTCCTGCGACTGTTGGATCCCCCTCCGTTCCTGACAAAGTTTCATCACGGCACCGATGAAATCGGTCGGGACAATCACACTGCACCGGACGATCGGTTGCCGGAACTCTTCGATGTCACCGGGGTCGGGGACATCCTGCGGTTTGTGAATGGTCATGGTTTCACCCCGCTTGTTGATGATTTCGTAGGTCACATTGGGCGCGGTTTGAACGAGATCAATGTCAGCTTCGTTTTCCAGTCGCTGTTGGATGATTTCCATATGCAGCAGCCCGAGAAACCCGCAACGAAATCCAAATCCAAGCGCATCGCTGGTTTCGGGTTCAAATTCAAAACTCGGATCATTGACGGCCAGGCGTTCCAGGGCATCACGCAATTCACTGAAGTCCTGTCCATCGCTGGGAAACAGCCCACAGTACACCATGCGTTTTGGGCGGGCGTATCCTGGCAAGGGCTCAGCCGCATCGCTGCCGGCCGTGCTGATCGTATCACCGATATGGACGTCACCGAGGCTCTTGATATTACAGATCAGATAACCAACCTGTCCTGCTTTGAGTTCGTCGCACGCTTCACGATGGGGGACAAAGCGTCCAAGTTCGACCACTTCATGTTGGGTTCCCGCACGCAGGAATTGGATCTTCTGACCTTTGCGGACCGTTCCCTGCATGATTCGCACATAGGTGATAGCGCCCCGATAGTCGTCGTAGTTTGAATCAAATACCATGGCTTGAAGGACAGCATTTGCGTCGCCTGATGGCGCGGGAACGTGATTGATGATGGCTTCGACCAGGTGTTCGACCCCTTCACCCGTCTTGGCGCTGACACGAACACAATCATCAGGATCAGTGCCGAGCGAATTCATCATCTCTTCGGCAACTTCATCAGGTCTGGCGTGGGTCAGGTCAATCTTGTTGATGACTGGAATGATCTGCAGTTCATGTTCCATGGCCGCATACGCGTTGGCCACGGTTTGGGCTTCCACCCCCTGAAAGGCATCGACCAGCAGCAGGGCTCCTTCGCAGCATGCCAGTGATCGGGACACCTCGTACTGGAAATCGACGTGTCCCGGAGTGTCGATCAAATTCAATTCATAGGTCTTGCCGTCCCGCTTGTACTCCATCGCTACGGCGCGGGCTTTGATTGTGATGCCGCGCTGGCGTTCCAGTTCCAGATCGTCCAACAGTTGTTCCTTCATCTCTCGCCGGGTGACGGTTCCCGTATGTTCCAGTAACCGGTCGGCAAGCGTACTCTTGCCATGATCGATGTGGGCGATGATACAGAAGTTGCGAATATTGTCTGACATTGTTTACAGATGCAGGGGGATGGAATGCTGGTGCTGGGCAACGTGGGGTGAGGACCTTCGACTCATTCTGGTGGGTCTTCCTTGCGGGCATAGCCGGCAACGCCAAGGTAGCCAGCGTCAGCGCCGAGCGTCGCGAACTTGATGCTTGTTCCCTCGAACACATTGTCGAAGGTGCGTTCCTTGAATTCATCGACAATGCCTTGCAGGAATCGCTGGCCAATCGGACAGTTTTCACCACCAAAGTTCATGGCGCCGCCCAGAACCACTGAACCAGAGTCCAGGGTGTGTACCAGGGTTGTCACACCGATCCCCAGCCACCTTGCGGTCTCGTCGACGATCTCAAGTGCCAATTCATCGCCATCCAAAGCGGCCAGGTAGACCTTTTTGGCAGTCAGTTCGCTGTCCTGGCCGCCCAGCACTCCGCTCAGGGAACTTGGTTGCCCGTCGGTCAATCGCTGCCGTGTTCGTTGGACAACGCCGCTTGCCGAAGCATAAGCTTCCAGTTGGCCTCGACCTCCGCCCCAGACACACAGTTGCGCTTGGCGCGAGGAATCGACGACGATGTGGCCGCATTCGCTGCCAAAACTGTTGACTCCATTGACCAGTTCGCCGTCGACGATGATGCCGCCACCAACGCCGGTTCCCAGCGTCAACAGAATCATCGATCCATCGTCGCGTCCGCTACCCAACCAGAATTCCCCGTAAGCTGCCGCATTGGCATCATTCAGAAAAGAGACCGGACGTTGCAACAGACTTGAAATCGCATCCCGGATCGGAAAGTTCCACCAACTCGGTAATTGGGGTGGCGCAACCAGCAGGCCTCCGGGCAAATCCATTGGGCCAGGAGCCCCCAGTCCAATCCGGGTCACTTGATCCGCTACGCCGAGTCGCTGTTCAATGGAGCCAACGACATCGGTGATCCGTTGCATGGCCCCATCAGGACCCTCGCTCTCGCGTGTCGCAACTTGCTCATACGCCAGCGTTTGGCCCGCCGAATCGACCAGCCCGATCTTGATACTGGTTCCCCCCACATCGATCCCCCAATAAAAAGGGGCTTTGGCAAGGCTGGGTTCAGTTATAGGAGGAGGAGGGGCCATGAGGCAGCTAGAATGGAGTGGCGGAAAGGATTGTTGGGAATCGGGCCGGCAGCGCTGCTCGATTCAAAGGGTAAACGTGGGGAAATCGGATCTTCAGGCCTGAATTTCCCGCCTGAAAACAAGTTGGGTTTCCAGCCAGAAACAAGGGTCACCTCCGGCTAAAATCAGGCCGGGCCTGCGACCGAAATTGAACTGCTGGGCTTCTGGCAATGCGGAGTATAGGAGCGGGCTGGAATTGTCACAACGAGCATTTTCCCAAAGCTTGTTGTTGGCAAAGATTGAACTCAGGGTCAGGAAAGGTTGAGAAACGTGTCAGGAAAGGTTGAGCTCCGTGTCAGGAAAGGTTGAGACGTGTGTCGAGCAAGGGACTGCACAGCGGGTGGTCTTTCTGACCGCGGGTGCTGCCGGCATGTATTGTGGCAGTTGCATGCACGATAATGCTTTGGCCAGAGAACTCCGAAATCAGGGTGTCGATTGCCTGTTGCAGCCGGTTTATACCCCCATTCGGACCGACGCTTTGAGTGTTGCTGACACCAAGGTCTTTTTTGGTGGCATCCATATTTACATGTTGCAGAGATTTCCCTGGGTGAGACATGTGCCGGCGTCCATTCGTCGCATCGTCGATTGGACGCCTCTGATTCGGCTGGCCACTCGACGCACTCATGCGACCGATGCCACACAGTTGGGGCATCTGGCAGTTTCAATGTTGCAGGGGGCTGAGGGCAGTCAGGCGCAGGAGGTTGTCCGGCTGACCGATTGGCTGGCCGATCAGGTCCAGCCTCAGGCGTTGGTGTTGAGCAACCTGTTGATCGGTGGCGCCTTACCCGATATCCGTAAGCGACTCCCCGAGACGCGCATTGTGGTCATGCTGCAGGGGGATGACATTTTTCTGGATCATTTACCGGAAGCGTCGCGTGTCAAAGCGATCAATCTGTGTCAGGCATTGGTCCCCATCGTGGACCGCTTCATTGCCAACAGCCAGTTCTATGCTGACAAGATGGGAGCGATCCTGAAGATCCCTGCTGACCGTATCGATATCGCGCCATTGACGATTGACACGTCGCCCTTTGCAACGGGTTTGACAAAGCCTGAGCCAGACGCACCGGGTCAGGGCCGGGGTGATCAGGAGAGAGAGTTCCGGCTTGGTTACATGGCTCGCATTGCACCTGAAAAGGGTTTCCACCAACTGGTCGACTCGTTTGTTCATCTTGCTGCTCAACCGCAACATGCCGATTTGACGTTGCATGCTGCTGGATGGTTGGGTGATGCCAATCGCGATTATTTTCAGGACCAGCAACAGAAAATCGAATCAGCCGGGCTGATCGACAGGTTTACCTATCATGGCAGCCCTGATCTGGAACAGAAGGTAGGTTTCCTGAGGTCACTCGATCTGCTGTCGGTACCGACGGTGTACCATGAGCCCAAAGGTCTGTTCGTCCTCGAGGCGCTTGCTGCGGCTGTTCCCGTCATACAGCCCGATCATGGCGCCTTTGGCGAACTGCTTGAGGCCACGCAGGGGGGACTGTTGATCAAGCCTGATTGCCCGAAGGAATTGTCAATGGCGATCGAGCAATTGAAGCTGGATGAACCGCGTCGTTTGGCTTTGGGCCAGGCGGGGCAACAGCGAGTATTGCAACATCACACCATGGGACGCGCAGTGGAACAGTTGAAAACAATCCTGTTTGATTGAGCCAGTGGACGGCCCACAGTCCAAGGCAGTCATCGTATCCTTCACGGGGACTTGCCTGCGGGGGCCAGAACACGCGTTGCCGCAGGTCACGCCGGGAGTGTCATTGCGAGCCTTCGCGATTCAATGTCAGTTCGCGAATGATGGATTTACCGGCGACAAACTGGTTGGGGACAAAACTGTTTTTATCCAGCGGAACTTCGAGGCGGACTGTCACTTGGCGTGTCGTTTGCTTGAGACGTCTTGGTGTGACGGTGACTTTGATTTTGTTGACGCCCAGAGTGTTCATGATGCGTCGTGTTTCAATCGTTGCCTCCCGACTGGTCCCGCCTGGGATGATGGCTTTGCGACAGCCCTCGTAAACGGCGTTGTCGGCGGTATGCCGGATCATGGCGACCCGGCAAAATTCAAAAGCTGCGAAAAAACACAGGAACAGCAGCGGAGAAACGATGGCGAATTCGAGCATGGTTGCGCCACCACGTTTTCTGCGTTGTTTTGGTCCTGGGTGATTCATCACTTGTTTTCCTGCAGCGATTAACGCTTTCATTTCAACGGTCGTTTACTGGGTCATGATGGTGCTGAGTGTCAGAGCAATCTCGCGGTAGATTTCTTCCAGTTCCAGTCCATTGTCGGCATGATAGTGTCGGCCGCCGCCTATCTGGGCTACTTCCCTCATGCGTCGTTCATCAGCGTCGCGGCCAAAGGTAATGGTATGGAGGGTCACGCGCTGGTCACTCAGTCGGCGGGCGACACCCCGCGGATCTGGTCCGCGATTGTGCCGTCCATCGGTCATCACAATCATGGTTCGTTCCACAAACATGGCATTTCTGCCACCTCGCATGATCTGGGCACCCGCTTCCATGCCGCGTGAGATGCTGGTCCAACCGCCCAGTCTCAGTGATCGGACCCCTTGATTGATTCGGTGCAGGTTGGCTGTCAAGGGAACATCGGTGGAGGCATACTCGTTGTAAGAAGCCAGACCGGTGTGTTCGTCGACGGGGGTTTCATCCAGAGTTTCAGTAAAGGTTTCGATGGCTGCGATCAAATCGCGAAATTTTCGTCCCCGCATGGAACCGCTTCGATCCACCACGAGTACAACGTCGCGTTCGATATAGGTTGCGGCTGCGGTGGATTGCGCTTCGAAGAATTCAAATCCCATCAGGTTGCCAAAGAAAAGAGGGACGGCGCCCGAACGCGAGTTTTCTTCCCGGCGGCCAGTGACCACAACGGTGTTGTAGGGCTGCTTGCCCTGACGGAACAGGAATTTTCCACTTTTTCCCTGGCCCGCATTGCCAAACTTGAAATCGCGTCGGGAAAGCAGAAGCGGTTCGCCGTTGACTGAATTGGCGGCTGCGATCTGGCGACCGCGTTTGATGGCCTGGCTGCGATTCATCGTTGCGGCAAGGGTTGCGGCAGCTGCTTTGGAAGCGGCGTCTGTCGTCGTGCGAAGCTCGGTGCGCGTCAGGTGCATTTGGGCAATGTCAACCGAGAAAGCAATCGCTACCATGAACCCGATCATCATGATGGCGATCAGAACCAGCATCGCACCGCGACGTTGCGGACGCCGGCGTTTCGGTCGGCACAGTGGCTGGGATTGCCGGCCGTTGGGCAATTGGCTTGGCATGTTATTCATTGGGTGGAAAAGGGGGATGCTCGGTTACTCTTTCACCATCACCACACGGGCTGTCAACAGACGGTCGTTGATGAATTTGCCCGCCAGAGGGCTGTTGGCTGCGGTGGAGGCTCGAACTTCGATGACGACATCTTCACCTCGTTTGGTTTCACCCGTCTGACCGCTGGGAAAGACGATTTCGTAGTCTTGGACATCACGCGAACGCAGGATGTTTTCGGCTCGGTGGACTCCCTGTGCATTGTTGGAACCAACCTTGATCGATTCCCGGATGCCTTCATAGGCAGCGATGTTCAGAGTTTGCTTCAGAAAAATGAAACTCGACGCTTCGATGGATCCAAAAACCAGCAGGATGATCAAGGGAAGGCAAACGGCAAATTCGACGGTAGCCAGACCGGAATGTAATCGCCGATGGCGGGCGGTTGGTGAATGTGTTTTTATCATGGCCCGACTCAATGTTCTGCATGCTCCGGCGGCGTTGGTTCCACCTCCGGGTCCTGGCGTTCCATCATCAGGTTGAAGTTCTGCGCAATCTCCTGCCAGAAATCGTCTTCGCGGAAACGAAGGGGAGGAACCGGACGCCCTTGGCTGGCTTCGGCAAGCGCCCCTTTGAGACGGAGAATGGGTCCGGCAAAACGACTCGTCAGTTTCAGAGTGTCCCATACAAATGCAGGAATCAACGCCAGAGTGACGACGAAGAATGGCAGGAAGCGACGCAGGGTGTCTGAGAATGTCTGAGACCAACTGGCATCGGGTTGGTCGAACAAACGCACCCACATCAGCAATGCCAGCACGTTACAGCTGAAAAAAATCATCCAGTGAACAGCGATCTTGCGGATCACGCTGCCCTGGACTTCAGGGTCGAAAATGGTGGTGCGGCGTTTGGTTCGTGGGGACATCTTGACGCCCGGGGGTCGGATGCAGGTACCAGTGAATCGTCGTCAATCCCGGCAGGTGGTGCGAGACTGCAACACATTGTGAATCTACGCCACAGGCAGCGTCGGTGACGGATGGGAACGTGAAAATCGTCTGCAATCCGAACAGTTTTCCCCCAGCGCAAAAGACTCGCTCCGATCCCGTGGTCCGCTTCGCCTTCTGACTGCTACAACCGGCACGACCGAAACCCAGGCTGGCATCCAGCCAACCGGCTTGAATCAAGGCAACAGCAACAGGAATGACCGTGATCGGGGGATCCAGTCTTCCCCAGCAAGTACCGATCGAAATCCACGCTCGGGCAGCGTCGATGCCAGATGCCACTTGCCATTGATCAGGGTACGGTAACCCGCAGCCGATATCCGAAAACCCGCTGAAGGATGTGATCAGTGTCAGGATTCCCACAAGTCGGTTTTGGGTTCCCAAAAAACATCTCGTTTTCCTATTCCCCCTGTTTTGGGCCTCAGGGTTGCCTTGTTCGGCCCAGGTGCGGGTGAAGGTGGTCAGCCGATGAACGCATAGGATTCCTCGGGAGGGTGGCTTAAACTCTATCCGTGAATCCCCTTGATCCTTGTGGGGAGGTCAGATTCGGGTGGCAGAAGGATATTGTTTCCGGTTTTGACTTTGAAATACCAACCCGCGGCGTGTTCGAGCGTTAAAATTGCGGCTTCGACTCTGCCCTCACTATTCTAGCAGCGTCTTCAGGTCCGCCGTGACGGGCCCCCAAAACCTTGGACGCGAAATCTTTTCTTTCATGACATCATGACGTTTTCCATATTCCTTGATCGATTGGGTTTCCCGCCTGCGAAACGCCGATCTACTAACCTCCAGCATTCGGATGGACGGCAACGGCGATATCGAAGCAACCGCCGTCGTGCCATTCTTGAAACCCTCGAGGACCGCCGCGTACTTGCCACGTACATGGTCACGTCACTGGCCGATACGGGCGCCGGGACGCTTCGCAATGCGTTGCAGTTGGCAAATGCGACAGGCGATGCGGATACGATCGCTTTCGATAATGCGCTGTCGGGCACCATCAACCTTGGTGCTGCCAATGGAGCATTGCCTGTGACTTCGCCTGTCAGTATTCAGGGGCTGGGAGCATCGACTCTGACGGTTGATGCCAATGCAACGGTTGCCGACAAGTTTCGGGTGTTTGAAATCTCTGATGCTGCGAATGATGTTTCCATCTCAGGTCTGACATTGACGGGCGGTCTTGTCGATGACGCTGGAGGTGCCATTTTATTTCGAAGTGCTGAAACACTGACCATCGTTGACAGTGTGATCAGTGGTAATCAGGCGAGCAGCGGGGGAGGAATCTACAGCGAGTACGAAGGTACCGTGTCGGTGAACTCCAGTACGATTTCCGGCAATACGGCTGAATCGTCTCATGGGGGCGGGATTCACAACGTTGACGGAGACATCAACCTGACGGACAGCATTGTTTCAGGAAATTATTCCTACAGTGATGGTGCAGGTATCTTCAGCCAGTATGCCGGCAATATCACGGTCACCGACTCGCATATCATCAACAACAAAGTGACCGAGGCTGGTTATCACGGCGGTGGTATCTATGGTGCCAACGGTGACGTCACGATCACGGGCAGCACGATCAGTGGCAATGATTCCAAGGGTGATGGAGGCGGTCTCTACAGTTACAAAGGGACGGTCTCGATTGCGAATACGACGATCACGGGAAATACCGCCGATTACAGTGGCGGGGGAGTCTTCAATTACGATGGGGACTTGACCATCACGTCCAGTCTGATCAGCAGCAACACCGCTGATTATGGTACCGGCGGTGGTGTCGGAAATGAGGCGGGTAGCTTGACCATTTCTGGCAGTCGGATCACTGGGAATCACGCCGTTTCAGACGGCGGTGGAGTCGCGAACAACACGGGCATGGTTCGTGTTCTCGATAGTCTTCTCGATGGAAATAGCACAACGGCTGATGGTGCGGGCATTGCATCGGCTATAGGTGCGGTCATCGTTACCAACTCAACCATTACTGGAAACAGTGCCACGGTTGGTGGAGGTGGGATTCAGGCGGATGTTGCGCCCGTGCGATTGGTGCATACGACGTTGGTGCTCAATACGGCAGGTGCCTCGGGTGGCGGCATCGGTGTCGTGGATGATACGACCGGTGAGTCAATTTTGATCTACAACTCCATCGTTGCTGACAACACGGCGACCACGGGGCCTGATCTTTTCGTCCCCGGCGATCCCGGAACCGTACTCGATATTCAATCCAGCCTGATCAGTGACAACAGTGACAGTACGCTGGTGGCATCGCCGGGCGATGCCAATGGGAATGTGATCGGCAGCGCTGCCAGTCCTGCCGACGCGATGCTCTCTGCCCTTGCCCATAATGGTGGCACCACCAACACGCATGACATCAATTCGTCCAGTCCGGCGATCAATAGTGCCAATGCGGCTTTGTCACTTGACTTTGGGCCGGATGGCATCGTCGGCACGGGTGATGATCTGACGCTGGTCGCCGACCAGCGCGGCGGATTGTATGACCGGAGTATCGGCCTGGGGGCCGACATGGGGGCTCTGGAAAAGCAGGCGAGGCCCACCCTGGTCGTGGATACCACAGCGGACGTCGTCAATGGGGACTTTTCTCCGGGGGATCGCAGCTTGAGGGAAATGTTGGCGTTGGCCAATGGTGACCTTGGCGATGATGTGATCTCTTTCTCGCTCAGTCTGCCAGCTACCATCACCTTGGATCCCATGTTGGGTTCACTTGTGGTCGACGATAACCTCAGCGTTCTGGGGCCAGGGGCAGATCAACTGACGATTCAGAATGCTTCCGCCACGGCATTCCGTATTTTTGATATTGCAGCGACGACAGCAGAAGCAACTTTCAGCGGGGTGACCTTGCAGGGAGGTGATGCCGGTGCCGGTGATGGTGGCGCGATCCGATCCGCCGCATCAGCCCAGTTACAACTGCAGAACGTGGGTTTGATTGATAACTCTGCTGCCAATGGAGGTGCACTCGCTGTTTCCAGTGGACAGGTGGAAATCCATGACGCAACGATTACCGGCAATGCCGCATCCTCCGAGGGTGGGGCCCTTGCCCTGCTGGGTAGCCAATGCGAAATCTTCCATTCAACGATTGCCGGCAATAACGCAGCGGCCGATGGGGGTGCGATTATGGCTGGCAGCGGTCAAGTCGCCATCATCAGCTCGACGATTGCCAACAATACATCAGGGGCCAATGGAGGTGCTGTGGCGGTCACGGCTGCGACCGCCTCGCTGACGACTCTGAATTCGACGTTGTCGGGAAATACGGCGACGACGGCGGGTGGCGGAGTTTACAGCGAGAATGCAGCGGTCACTCTCACGACTTCCACCCTGACTCTGAACACTGCCAGCAGCGGCGGTGGAATCGGATTTCTGGCCGACGGCAATGGTGAGGAGTTGCATCTTTCCAATACGATTGTGGCAGACAATACGGCTGGCACGGCGCCTGATTTTCTGGCCCCCGGATCCTTGGGGCCGCTCACCTTCAGTGTTGTGTACAGCTTGATTGGCAATAACAGTGGTACGTCACTGACCGAATCGACGTTCAGCGGTGGTCAACCAGTTCCCGATGCCGACGGAAACCTGATCGGTGGTGGTACCAGTCCACTGGTCGATCCTCAGCTTTCACCCCTCGCCGATAATGGTGGTCCTACTCAGACGCATGCACTGGTCGAAACCAGTCCGGCGGTGGATACGGGTGCCCACGCTGCCCAGTTGCCACAGGATGAGTATGACCTGGATGGGGATGGCAATACCACCGAGTTTTTGTCGGTGGATCAACGTGGTGATTTCGCGGTGCGGGTCGTGAATGTCAGGTCGGATATCGGTGCTTTTGAATTGCCACCGGCTGCCGTGATCAACTGGAGCAATCCTGCGGACATTGTCTATGGGACGGCACTCGGTGTTACCCAGCTGAACGCCAGCACAAGCTCCGGTTTTGGAAGTTTCGTCTATGATCCAGCCGCAGGCACAGTACTGCAGGCCGGGGGCAATCAAACGCTGACGACGACTTTCACACCCAATGAACTGCGCCAGTATCGTGTGACGACCGCAACGGTCGAAATCAATGTGGTCAAAGCGGATCCGGTTCTGAATTGGAGTGATCCTGCTGACATCGTTTACCAGACGGCCTTGGGTACCACCCAGTTGAATGCCACGGTTGTCGGATCATTGGCTGGCAGTTTTGCCTACACCCCCGATCATGGAACAGTTCTTGATGCTGGAGAGAACCAGAACTTGAACGTGACGTTTACACCAACCGATACGGCGAATTACAACGAAGCCACGGCACAGGTGCAGATTACGGTTCTCAAGGCCACCCCCGTCCTGACGTGGAATGACCCTGCGGATATTCCGTACGGAACGCTGCTGGATGCGACCCAGTTGAATGCCACTGTCGTCGATGATGTGCCCGGCAGTTTTGCCTACACGCCCGATGCCGGCACGTTACTTGATGTGGGAATCGATCAGCAGTTGGATGTCCTTTTTACACCCACCGACGGTGACAATTACAACCTTGCCAATGCGTCGGTAGAGATTGATGTGGTGAAGGCCGACCCGGTGCTCTCGTGGAGCGACCCCAGTGCGATTACCTATGGAACGGCTCTGGATGGTACGCAGTTGAATGCCACCGTTAACGGTGGTTTGCCGGGGACTTTCGATTATGCACCTGCCGCGGGTGCCGTCCTTGGTGCCGGAGTTGACCAGGCGCTGAACGTTGTATTTTCTCCCACGGACACGGTGCGCTACAATCAGGCCGCTGCTAACGTTGAGATCGATGTGCTGAAGGCTGATCCGGCGATCACCTGGAATGATCCGGCCGCGATTCCACACGGGACGTTGCTGAGTGGAACCCAGTTGGACGCGACAGCTGATGTTCCAGGAACCTTTGTCTATGCCCCTGATGTCGGGGTCCAGTTGGGAGTTGGTGACAATCAACCATTGAGTGTTGTGTTTACACCTGACGAAACCGCCAACTACAACTCGGCGGGTGACTCGGTCACCATCGATGTACTGCCCAATCAAGCACCCAGTTTTGTGGCATCGGATCCTGCGTCCGTGCTGGAAGATGCTGGGCCACAAACGGTGCCAGGATTCATCAGCAGTTTTGATCCAGGCTCGGGTGAGTCTGCCCTGCAATCAGTGCTCACCTATCACGTCTCGAATGTTGGGTATCCTGCGCTGTTCACGACACTGCCAAGCGTGACCACGGCAGGCGTGTTGACTTATGAAATCGCGGCAAATGTCTTTGGGGAAGCTACATTTGAAGTTGCGGTGCAGGATGATGGTGGCGTCGAAGGTGGCGGTGTGGACATGTCAGCGGCACAGACGTTTACGATCACGATCCAGGGTGTGAACGACGCTCCGAGTTTCAGTCTTGGCAGCGAAGTTCAGGTATTGGAGGATTCGGGTGCCCAGACGGTCGTCGGTTTTGCTTCGGGTTTTGCTCCCGGTCAATACGAGGATGGAACCTGGCCTGGTTCCCAGGTGATGCACGATGAGGGGGCTGATGGGACCAGCGACCCGCTTTCGACGGACAACCTGAATCCGACTCCGCTGGGTGCTACCCAGCCCGGATCGAATCTTGTCAGTGGCTATGTCGAAGAAGCCTTTTCTGTCGGTGACATGGATGTTTTCACCTTCACGGTGGAGACAGGTTTCCAATGGAGTGGCCTCTACGTGGATGCCTACGAATATCCCAACGGTGCGATGGGTGACAACGCAGCGTTTCTTGGGATCAACAACGACACATTTTTCCCTTACAACGCGGATGATTTCGAGAATGATCCGACGGTTGATTACAACGCATTCCTTGGCGGGACGGTTTTTGGCACGTCCGATCTGAGTGGCGGCAGTATTCTGTCGCGTGCGGGAGCGATCACTGGCAGCGGTTTCATTGGTCCTCTGGGTGCCGGGACGTACACGATTTACATCCAGCAAACCGGTCCGGCGACTCGTTATACCCTCGATATCGAGGTGACGTCGGTCGCCAGCCAGAGTCTGTCGTCCCATGAGGTCAGCAACGTCAGCATTCCATCGCTGTTTTCTGCGGGTCCGGCGATTGGTGCCAATGGCGACCTGACCTTTACACCTGCTGCTGATACGTTTGGCACGGCGACATTCCAGGTGCGGGTACTGGACGATGGTGGCACCGACAACGGTGGCGTTGATGCCTCAGGTTTCCTGACCGGGACGATCACGATCCAGGGTGTGAACGATGCTCCGAGTTTCAGTCTTGGCAGCGAAGTTCAGGTATTGGAGGATTCGGGTGCCCAGACGGTCGTCGGTTTTGCTTCGGGTTTTGCTCCCGGTCAATACGAGGATGGAACCTGGCCTGGTTCCCAGGTGATGCACGATGAGGGGGCTGATGGGACCAGCGACCCGCTTTCGACGGACAACCTGAATCCGACTCCGCTGGGTGCTACCCAGCCCGGATCGAATCTTGTCAGTGGCTATGTCGAAGAAGCCTTTTCTGTCGGTGACATGGATGTTTTCACCTTCACGGTGGAGACAGGTTTCCAATGGAGTGGCCTCTACGTGGATGCCTACGAATATCCCAACGGTGCGATGGGTGACAACGCAGCGTTTCTTGGGATCAACAACGACACATTTTTCCCTTACAACGCGGATGATTTCGAGAATGATCCGACGGTTGATTACAACGCATTCCTTGGCGGGACGGTTTTTGGCACGTCCGATCTGAGTGGCGGCAGTATTCTGTCGCGTGCGGGAGCGATCACTGGCAGCGGTTTCATTGGTCCTCTGGGTGCCGGGACGTACACGATTTACATCCAGCAAACCGGTCCGGCGACTCGTTATACCCTCGATATCGAGGTGACGTCGGTCGCCAGCCAGAGTCTGTCGTCCCATGAGGTCAGCAACGTCAGCATTCCATCGCTGTTTTCTGCGGGTCCGGCGATTGGTGCCAATGGCGACCTGACCTTTACACCTGCTGCTGATACGTTTGGCACGGCGACATTCCAGGTGCGGGTGCTGGACGATGGTGGCACCGACAACGGTGGCGTTGATGCCTCAGGTTTCCTGACCGGGACGATCACGGTGCAAGAAGTGGTACTTGACCGTGATTACGGTGATGCTCCCAGTCCGTATGCCGTCCTGTCGGTCGATGGTGGTGCATCCCATCTTGTGGGGACGCTGATGTTGGGATCCAGCGTTGACGTGGAAGCAGATGGGCAGCCCTCGGTGAACGCTGATGGTGATGGGGCTGATGAGGATGGAGTCACAGAATTGGCCAGCGTGATCGCCGTCAGTGGGGTGGCGACGACGTCCAGTTTCTCGATTGTTGCCAGCGAATCGGGACGTTTGGATGCGTGGATCGACTTTGATCAAAATGGAATTTGGACTGATAGCGGCGAACAGGTCGCCACCAATCTTGCGGTTAACAGTGGCGACAACACGTTGAGTTACGTGATTCCGGCTGGAACAGCTCCTGGGACCAAGGTTGCCCGTTTCCGTCTCAGTACCGTTGGTGGCTTGGCACCCACTGGCGATGCCAATGACGGTGAAGTGGAAGATGATCTGTTGATCGTGTCGGATGGCGGAGTGCCATCGGCAGCATCGGTTCAACCCAATGCGCCCACCACAACGATTGCAATCGTTGGCGGTGTGCTGACCGTGGATAACGGATCCACCGATTTGTTTTCCTCGCCTGTCACGGCGATCGACCAATTGACGGTCAATGGTCGGACGGGAGATGACGAAGTCTCCTTGGCGTTTGAGGTTGGACCGGCCAATGGCATGTTGGTCGATGGAGCGGCTGGCGACAATTCGCTGTTCGTGTCGGGATCCTTGGTTGACTTTACAACGGCAGGTTCCGTGGCCGCCTCCAATTTTCAGACCCTCGACATGACCGCGGTGCAGGAGAGTGAAATCCGACTCGATGCAACGTCCGTTGCAGCGCTGTCACCCGTCAGCAAAACGGTTCGCGTCAATGGCAGTCAGGGTGACCGTCTGGTGTTGACTGATCCCGATGAATGGAGAATGCAGATGCCCGTGGTCGACGATGGCCACTTCCTGCGTGTCGCCGTCAATCAGGCGACCTCTGAGCAGGTGCAGGTGGACATCGCCTCCTCGGCTTGGCAAAACATGGTGGAATCGAGTGATGTTGATGCCAATGGAATGACGTCGGTGTTCGATGCCTTGTTGATCATCACCGAAGTGGGACGCAATTCGTTTTCCGATGCCATCACCTTGGCGCTCGATGATCCGTTGTCCGTCGGGGCATGGCCCGGCGTCTACTTTGATGTCAATGAAGATGGAAAAGTCACCACTCTGGATGCCCTGCAGATCTTGAACAGTCTGGCGGTCATCGGCGGCGGTGAAGGGGAAGCCTCCGGGTCGCACGCTTCGCGTGACTTGACGACCGGTCGTGCACTGTCCAACATCCCATCACAGGACCGATTGGGTCTCGCTGCGGGTTTGCAGTCGAACACTCACAGGAGCGAAACGGTGGCAGGTGAATTCTGTCTGCCAACCAAGTTGGCATCGGCGCAGAGTCTGACTTTGACCCATGCAGAGGTCAGCACAAGGCTGGGGATCGAATCGGTGACCCGCGATAATCCCATGGGCCCCGAGTGGTGGGCTGATCGAGTCGACGAATTATTGTCCGACAGGGAAGTGAGTGACCGCTGGCTGTAAACAGTACGTGTCACAGGAGAGGGGACGCTCGTGTTGGCTCACAGCCCGAGCTTCTGCTTGGTGTGGGCGCTGGTGAGGTGTTTGGCTACATCGAACGGTTCGCACGTTTCGCTGTGCGTGATCGGGCCGATCGCTCTCGCGACTTTCAACGCCTTCTGATTGAGCTTCTTCGTCCGCATTCCCATCCCCATCAGCGCGCCGGCCATGGACATCAGGATCGGGATCGACGCCTTTTTGTGTTTCCTGTCAATGTTTGCGACGTGCGCAAGAAAATATGCTTCGTCCGGCGCGCTCTTCTTCTTGTTCTTGGAGATCTCGTAGAGCAGGCCATACCCGCAGCGGAGTCGAAGGGAGTCTTTGCTCTTGATCCATTTGTCAGCGAGTTCGACCACGAATGGCGTTTTTGCCAAGGGCGCGCCACATGACGAGAAGACGTGCGCGAGGTACCCACCTTCGAGTTCTTCCACCTGCGACTCGGCCTGGTCGACGGTCATTGTTTTCGGATCGTCAATCAGGATCGAGATGATCTTCATCTCGTAAACCTTGGAATTCCACAAGGACTTGGCCAGCTTCGCATCGCGCCCGATCGACTTGGCGTATTTCCGAAGAATCGTCAGCCCGATGCCATAGCTCTTGAGCGCACCGTGATTGTGTTTCTTCCAATGCTCAATACCGCGTGGGTCCTGATTCTTTTTCAGATAGGCAGAGACGGTAGATTTGTTCATGCGAAGATTATAAGGCGGCCAATGCTCCTGAGGTTTTCCGATGGGAGATAAGAGGCAAGATTCTCGCTGGAAAGTGGCCCAAGAAAGTCCTGGTCCGATTGCATTTAACGTGGAAGGTTTGAGCTTAACAGTCGGCAAAAAGGTTCTCTCGCGTTCGGATCTCAAGGTTCGGATGCCAAGGGAAAATCATTACCCGGCCGCTACCTGCTCAAGTCGACCGGGCCTGATGCTCCCCGGCGAATTGCCGGCTACTACGAAGTGGAACTGCCCGCAACGCGACTCACAGCAGCGGTGAAAAAGATTAAAGTGAGCTGGTTGATTTTTACCGGCGTTAGGCATTCGACGAAGCTCTCGTGTTAAAGAAGGACATGCTGTGATGAAAGGATTTGTGATTTTACTGGCACTCTTACTAGTCATGGGCTGTGGCAAGCAGGATTCAGCGGGACCAGAAACAACTGCAGGAGAGCAGGACGCAAATTCGGCTGCGGATCCCCAACAATCCTCAGAACCAACGCTGGCAGACAAGGTGATGGGCTCGTACACGCGTGTTACGAAAGATTTCACGATCAACTATGAGTTTCTAGATAACGGAGCGATCGAATCGGGCGGAGTTTCAGGGATATGGTCGATCGAGAACGGAGAAGTGGTGACGGTGGATCGTTTGCAGATGAAGCGGTTCTTTAGAATTGAAGCAAACGGAGATTTGTACAACGTAGCCGCTGCTTTTGGTGAAGATGCGAATCGCCGAGAGTTACCGCCGGAGGAACAGGTCACTTGGAAAAGAACCAAATCTTCGGTGTCGCCAAAGGTGCAGGCGGCAGCCAGGGCCAGGATGGTTGCTTATGTTGATCGTAAAATTCGGCTCCGTGCGATAAAGCCGACTGGTCCTTTGGGAGCTGCGGACCTGGCGAGAGTAAAGAGTTTCTCCTCGGAAAAGTACGAGAAGGATGAGCCATTCTATTTCGCACCGGAACATTCGAAAATGCCTTACGTCAACGATCTGACGCTGCTGGCTGGACTGACGAAGCTAGAGAAACTCATTTTACCGGGAAACAAGATCACGAAGCTCGACTCGTTGGCGGGCTTAACCGAGTTGCGACAATTGGACCTGCGGCGCAATCGGATTATCGATTTGACGCCCTTGGCGGGGCTGGAAAAACTGGAAGACCTTAAGTTGACGTCAAATTACATTTCTGACGCCGAAATCGAGAAGCTTCGAAAGGCATTGCCCAATTGTAAGATCGGGTATTCTTCCTTGTGATTGTCGTCAGTCCAGTTTCTGTCCGTACAAGTGAGCGATTGTTTTGACGAACGGCTGGTGGCGTTTTGGTACAGCAGCATGCCACTTCTGCAGGCATTGTTTAACGGTCTCGTCAGCAGGTGATGGCCGATATTGCCAATGCCCGAGTCGATCCGGGCGCGCGTTGCAGCAGCATCGCCCTTGGACCCACCGACGTGGTGTCGGTGGCTTTGGATGAGTCAACTTGCTATGCGGCTGTCGCGGGAATGATCCCGATGATGTTTCCGTTCTTGTCACACAAGAAAAGGAACTTGCTGGTCGCTACCGCTGGTTTGATTGTATGCATGACTGATCCACCGCTGCAGAAGGAAAGGATGTGGTCCTCCATGACATGTGGTCCTCCATGACTCAGACACATACCAACACTAGCGGTCTGGAAGCGACAGGAAAGTGCTGGAATGTCCAACCAGGGCAAGTTCATCAAATCTTAACCATGCAGGCTGGTTTTTCTCTAAAACGGGCGTGTGGAGCCTGAAAAAAAATGGGCAAGATGACAAAGAATAAAGCTACGGCAAGGATTCCAGACAGGACACGTGGGTAGGCTGGCGCAAGGCAAGAAAAAAGACAGGTTGATCCAGATGGGATCAACCTTGTCCAGTCATCACGATTTGGGTGCAACCCGGAGGCTGCGACTAGTATTCGAGCGTCTCCTCACGAATTCGGTGGTAGGGAAACCCTCGGTCTCGTATCCAGTCTCGAGCGGCCGATTCGGATGCGAAAACATTTGCGAATCGATAATCTTCGTGATGGAAAAAGTCCTCTGCTGTCTCTTCAATCAATTCACCGTACCCGTATTCCCTTTCGATTTTGAGCAGGAAAGATTCCTGCAGCAAATACATCCAGGTAGCTATTTGTGTAAGTTCTTCGAATCGTGACCAGAAACTTCCGGGAGCCGGAATCAAGATCCGCGCGTTCACGCTCTCGGAGGGAATCGCAGGGTTCGAAAGAAAAAACATCTTTGCGTGCAAGTGCGCCTCATACGGATTTGTCGGGTCATAGGTGACTTGCATTGAAACCATCGTGGTTTCGAGTTCACCGGTAGCGAATGCTTGAGTTCCGGTCACCCAGGTGTTGGTGGCCATTTTCCAGTCAACTTCGTAAACCACATGCCATTCAGAACCGTGATCGACCAAAGGCATGGGATCAATCCGCTCCGCTTTGTGGGCATCAAATTGGGCAGCGACGGGGGTGGACGTCCCCAGTAACAAGCAGAGGCTCATGACTCCCAGATAGCTTCCAAAGGTCGGTCTGGAGAGGGATGGGGGTAGAATACTGATCACGGTAGGCTCCTTTGCATGGGTGTGGTGAGAGTGAAAGACATTCCGTCTTCACACCAACCTGTCGTATTTCGGTCCGCCGACCCGACAGCAAAAAAAAAGATTTTTTCCCGTGCCTGACTTAATTCAAAAGGACTGGAAGCAACGTGTTTTGAATGAGAAGCAACTCGGCAGCTGCCGAGGGAAAGAAGTTGGATTGATCGACAGACGCTGGAGAAAATTTCTGCTGTGCCCCTGCTCACCGTCCGATGCCCCAACATGGGACTCAGACCGGACTGCCACACCAGGTCATCGTTTCACGCTGGTTTTCCATCCGGCTGTTAATTGTTCTGCCAACTGCTGAACTAATTCACGGGACTCAACATCGTTCGCGATGTTGTTGTTTTCCTGCGGATCGACTTCAAGGTCGTAAAGTTCCCGCGCCACGATCTCGCTGCCGTTTTTCTGTTTCCATTCAATGTAGCGATGCCGTGTGGTCCGAATGCTCCGGCCCATGTAGGCGATCCCATCGGGGGCGATCCAGATTCCGTCACGCAGGAACTGGCTGAAGACCGCTTTTTTCCAGGGCAGTTCCCGGTTCTCAAGCAACGGCGCAAAACTGGCGCCTTCCAGTTCCCCTCGTAACGGGACGCCAGCCAATTCACACAGTGATGGATAGACATCCACAAACTCCACGAGTCGGTCACACCGTCTTCCATTTTCGTGTGCTCCCGGTGTGCGGACAATCAAGGGTACCCTCGTATCGATTTCATAGTTGGTCATTTTGCACCAACTGTTGTGCTCGCCCAGTTTCCAGCCATGGTCACCCCACAAAACGACAATGGTGTTGCTGTCGAGGTTTTGCTGTTTCAAGGCCTGCAGTAAGCGACCCACCTGGGCATCGATGTAACTGACCGAAGCGAGGTACCCATGTTTCAGTAATCTCGCCTGATCGTCGGTAAAGGACCCTTCGTGCGGGCGTGGGTTGGCTTTGAAGTCCGTGTAACCTCGAATTTCTCGCGCCGTGTTCACAGACATGATCGGCGCGTTTTTTGGCAGGAATCGGTTTTCAGCCAGCGGAATGGACTGCCGGTCGTACATGTCCCAATACCGTTTGGGAACATTGAACGGCAGATGAGGCCGGTAATAACCCACGGCCAGGAAAAACGGTTTTTCACCCTCCCCGAGTGTTTTCATCTTCTCAATCGCGATGCTTGTTTGGGCACCATCAAAATAGGCATCATCCGGAACGTCGATGTTCTCGGTCGCGACGTGTTTCAGATACCACTTGCCAAATCGATCGATGCGACGAAGGTCATTCTTTGCGATCAGTTCAGCTTTCCGCTTCTCGAGCCATGCCACGTTTTCCCGGGCTCGATACACCGCGTCCGGATCGAACGGATAATCGTCCACGTTCAACTTCGGTTCGCTCCAGGAAAGAGGGTCCTGGATGTTGTTGTGAAAGATCTTGCCGATTCCAACCGCATGGTAACCATGTTCCATGAATTGTTGAGTCAACGTCACGGCATCGGGAGTGGTCTTGCGAAAATCGGTTTGTAAATCCCAGACCTTGATCGTGTCTGGACGCAATCCGGTCATTAAACTCGCGCGTGACGGATTACAGACTGCCTGCTGGCAGTAAGCCCGTGTGAAAGTCACCGATGTGGCTGCCAGGCGGTCAATGTTGGGGCTCTTGGCTATGGTCGAACCATAGCAACCGAGTTCCGGACGCAGGTCGTCGATGGCGATGAACAAGACGTTGGGCTGGCTTGCCGGTTCTGGTTCGGCACCCGCGAGGCATTGCGGCAAGCCTGTGATGCCGGACAGGAGCGGACCGCAGAAATTGACCTGGGGAAAAAGAGTCTTCGAGGCTCCGTGCGTGAGTCCCCAAACCTTTTCCAGCATTTCCGCATGGGGCAACTGGATACGCCTCTGAGTCACACCCGAGTTTGCGCCTCTCCACTGAATGTCAGGAGCGGTGCTCTGCAACCATGCACACGCAAGGACGATGGAAATCGTGATCATGACACACCATTGTGGGATTATTCTGCTGAACCCGACCAACAGTCCCCACCGCCAACACCCATGGAAGGCTTGACTGGGTAGGGATCAATGTTGTTTGAAATTGACTCTACTGAATTTACAACATAGCCAATCAGCATGGTGCCGATAACGCCAAGCCGATGAAGTCAGAAAGCAGTTGGTCAAGTCCCTTTTCCATACTGCAAGGTTGGCGATCGAATTCATGCGTTCATCAACGGCTCAACAAGCGCCCAAGCTTCTGGCGTCACGGAATCATACAACGTCTCAAGCTGGTCCGGCTGATTCTCAATCAGCAACTTGGCTGCTTCCGTTATACGATTCTCGAGATCAGGCGCATCGAGAGTCGAATCCTCAACGGTAAGCTCATACATTTTGAGTAAATTGAGCGTCGTGCTGAATTCGCCCAGCCCAGGCTGAAACGTAAGATGATCCAGGACCTTGAAACTCTCTTGGATTCGATTTTCGTTTCGTAGCAAGGCTGCTACCTCAAACGTCGCCGCCGCGTGCGCTTCCATTTGCTCTTGTGAAAGACCCTCGGCAACCAACTTCATGCGTCGAATATGTTGCGTGTAGTAGTCTTCATCCAATGCTTCTTCCGGTTCGGGGTTGGCAACGTCATCGGAGACGACTTCTTCTTCGACTTCTTCTTGTAACTGCTCGCCGGCGACTGCTAGAGAAAGACGACGACGATCCCAGAAGGCTGCGAGTGGAATGGACAGCACACTGAGTATGATGAACAGGATCCAAACGTAAAAGTAGATCATGCTAATGCTCATGCAACTTACTCTCAATTGGGATGCGAAAAATTATAACGTTTCTCGAGTGCGTGTTGGGATCGGTGATGCTGGGATCGACTCAAATTGCCAATAGTAGTTCTAGTTGAAGACAACCCGTAAACCAGTGGCATGTGCAATAAAGTCAGTGTTTTCGCCCGGGATACTCCAGCCTTGCCGGATTTTTCGAGTCGAACGGATATCAATGGTTGCTGTAAACAACCACGGACGAACACCACCATGCTAGTTTAGACGTTCAGAATACGCCCCGTTTTTCACTTGCGCCGTCGAGATGGTTGCGGTAATGACCGAGTGTGAAAAGAGCCAAGCCAGTGAATATATCTGGCAGACGACCCCCCCAAGCCTGCCGGCAGTCCCACGGTTTCAAAGCACCATGAGAGAATCCATGTGCGTTCGCCATGTCGCTTTGGGTAATCGGAAATCGTTGCTGAGGGGAATCTCTGCGGGCGGACTGTGCCTTGTCTGGGCACTGTTTGGTCAGATGGTGCAGCTGATGGCCCAATCGACCAATCAGAATGCCGCACTCGCTGCAACTGATTTCGAAACCCACGTGGCGCCTCTTCTGACCAAGCGATGTGTGGAGTGTCATCAGGGTGCGAATCCATCGGGTGGACTGTTGCTGACGAGTCGCGCGGGTCTGGTCCAAGGGGGCGATTCAGGCGCTGCGGTCGATCCACAGAATCCGGCTGCCAGTTACCTGCTTGAGCGAATCATGTCCGGCGAGATGCCACCCGAAATCCAAGGCAGGTCCCAGGCTCTTCCCGATCTGGAAATCAAACTCATTCGTCAGTGGATCGAGGGTGGAGTGAAGTGGCCAGCGGATCGTAAGCTTGACTACTTTGAACGTACCAACGATGTGCGTGGTGGACGGGATTGGTGGTCGCTGCAACCCGTGGTTCGACCGCCGGTGCCGTTGCTGAAAGACAAACCACAACCTGACAATCCCATTGATGCGTTCATTCGTGCGGCGCTCGACGAACAGGGCATCACTCCGGCGCCGCGTGCCGATCGTCGCACACTCATTCGCAGGCTCTATTACGATCTGATTGGATTGCCGCCCAGTGAGGCTGTGATCTCTGCCTTTGAGAACGACAAGGATCCCGAGGCGTGGGAAAACCTGGTGGATCGTCTGTTACAGATGCCGCACTACGGTGAACGCTGGGCGCGTTATTGGCTCGACCTTGCCCGCTACGCGGATACCAGTGGATATGAACGCGATCAGGAAAAGCCATTTGCCTGGAAATATCGCGATTGGGTCGTGCAGGCCTTCAACAGCGACATGCCGTACAACCAGTTCATCATTGAGCAACTTGCGGGAGACGAAATTGAAAATCGTTCGGAGCAGTCGGTCATTGCTACGGGGTTCCTGCGTCTTGGGACCTGGAACGACGAACCCAATGATCGACTTGACTACCAGTACGAGCGTCTGGAAGACCTCGTCCACACGACGTCGTCGGCATTCTTTGGCTTGACGGTCAAGTGTGCTCGTTGCCATTCCCACAAGTTTGATGCCATTACCCAGGAAGATTACTACCGGATGGCATCGGCGTTCTGGGCCGGTCCCTTGCTGACTGATGGAAAGCAACTCGGAGGTCCCACAGCGGAACTGCTTGGATTTGAAGAGGTGCTGGGTTGGACAGATACCGGTCCCAAACCCAAACCGCTGCACCTCCTGAAGAATGGCGAACGTGACCAGCCACTTGATGAAGTGATCCCGGCATCGCTGTCGTCCATTCCATCACTCCAACGCACGTTCGACTCAGCACCTGAGGGAGCGAATACATCGCACCGTCGGCGCCAGCTTGCGGAGTGGATTGCCGATCCAAAACACCCGCTGACTTCACGGGTGCTTGTCAACCGTCTGTGGCAGCATCACTTCGGGAAAGCGATCGTGCGGACTCCGAATAACTTTGGTTTTCTGGCTGATCCGCCAACTCATCGGGATCTGCTCGATTGGCTGGCTGCGGAGTTTGACGCGGGGGGGCGTCGGATGAAGGCGATTCACCGACTGATCCTCACCTCACAGACGTGGCAGCAGGGGACGTTGCATCCACGATCCAGTGACCTGGAAAAACATGATTCAACCAACCGACTGTGGTGGCGTGCAGAACGCCGCCGTCTTGATGCCGAAACACTTCGCGACGCGTTACTGGCAGTGACGGGTGAAATTGATTTGAAGGTGGGTGGTGTTGGTTTCAAAGCAACCATCAACCCGGAAGCATTGGAAGGCCTTTCTCGCAAGTCAACTGCATGGCAAGCGTCTCCCGCGGAACTCCAGAATCGGCGCAGCCTGTACATGTATCTGAAACGGGGGCTGTTGCCACCGATGATGACCACGTTTGATTTGAGCGAACCGACGCTCTCCTGTGGACAGCGGGATGTCACGATCGTGCCGACTCAGGCCCTGACGCTGCTGAATAACCGTTTTGTGCATGACCGCAGCGAGCATCTTGCGGCTGTGATCCGGGAGTCAGCTGTTGGCGTTGCTGAGCAAGTCAGGCTCGCCTGGAATTCCGTTCTGCAACGTGAACCCAATGCAGTTGAATTGCAGCGATCCATCGAGCATCTTGCGATGCAAGCCAGGGCCTTCTCGGAACCGGTCGGCGATCCGCCTTCTGACGAGAATCGGGAATTGATCCTGCAGCGAACGGCCGCTGCTCTGGTTCTCAGACTGATGGCGGCAAATGCCGTGACTTCCGATGGCGAGCGACACCTTGTTGAATCGGTTCCCGACCTGTCGGGGCATGAGCATCACGCAACGCAGGCTGTGTCTGCCGCCAGACCCACGTTGGTCAGCGACGGTATCGGCGGTAAACCGGCATTGCATTTCGAGGGTACTGGACAGTTCATGAAGCTGGCCGGACAAGTTGTTTCCGAGCAGTATTGCACCATGATCGGCGTTGTGTGTGATGGTAACCGATCGGGGCATCGAACGCTGTTGTCCAACTGGAATGGTCGCGCCGGTAACTCAACGTCGTCATTGTTTTTGGGGCTGACGGCTGAGCGTACCGTCCGCTTCAGTGACGCATTTGGCTCAGCCGGCGAGGTGTCCGACCGTACAAAGCCATTTCTGTTGACGGCCGTCAACGGATCCGAATCGGCCACCGTGTTTCAAAATGGACGGCTCCTGAAATCAGCGAACCAACTGTTGCCGCGTCGTCTGGATACGCCCTGGGTCATGGGGCAGCAGGGGAACATCAACGGTGAATTCTGGACAGGCAACGTCGCTGAAATTCGGGTTTATAACCGAGCGCTGTCCAACCTTGAACTCCGATTGGTGGAAAAACAACTTGCGGATCAATACGGGATTACGCTGTCGACGGGTGAACCGCCGCAACCAGCAGACAATCAGACACTGGCTTTGGCTTCCCTGTGCCATGTGTTGATGAATTCCAATGAGTTTCTGTTTATCGATTGAGGCAACCCATGAACCGCAAAAGACACTTTTCCTGTGGACCGACCCGGCGTGAAGCTGTTTGGAAAATGGGGTGTGGTTTTACCGGGATTGCTCTCGCGGACCTGCTCGCACGCGAGCCTTTTTTTACCGCTTGCGCCAGCGCCCAAGAGGCACACCTGGCCAATCCACTTGCCCCCAAACAAGGTCAACTTGAACCGCGTGCAAAGTCATGCATCTTCCTCACGATGAACGGTGCTCCCTCGCAGGTGGACACCTTTGACTATAAACCGGAACTGGAAAAGTACGCAGGGAAACAGTTGCCGGCAGACAAGACGTACATCAATTCCGGAGGCCGCAAGGTGGGATTCCTCACGCCTGCCTGGCGTCCCTTCAGGCCAGGTGGCGAAAGTGGTTTGCTTGTTTCGGACTACTTTCCCAAGGTCCGCAAGCATGCCGACAAGTTGTGTGTGTTGAATTCATGCCACACAGACAGTCATGCGCATGGTTCTGCTCTGGTGGCCATGAACACTGGCAAGACGCAGATTGGCCGTCCCTCGCTGGGAAGTTGGGCCGTCTACGGATTGGGTACAGAGAACGAGAGTCTGCCCGGTTATGTGGTCATGCTTGACAAACGGGGTGGGCCGATCAGTGGCCAACCGAATTGGGCCAGTGGATTCATGCCGGCGACTTATTCTGGAACCCTGTTCCGCCCTTCCGGGGATCCCATTCTGGACTTGAACGGACCGAGTCATATCTCGCGCAAGGCGCAGAGGGAACAACTGGATTTACTCGCCGAATTGAACCAGAAGCATCTCGAAGACCGCCGTGGCGGTCGAGATCTGGCGGCACGGATCGACAGCTATGAACTTGCCTACCGTATGCAGTCGGCAACACCCGAAGCGGTTGACCTGTCTGACGAGACGAGCGAGACGCTCGACATGTATGGTGTCGGAAAACAGCCTACCGATGAATACGGTCGTAATTGTCTGATCGCAAGGCGTCTGGTCGAGCGAGGCGTCCGCTTTATCCAACTTTATTCCGGTGGGGGGCATCTGGAAGAAACATGGGACGCCCACGCCGGCATTGAATCCAATCATGGACAACACGCTCCGGAGGTCGATCAGCCAATAGCGGCGTTGCTGACGGATCTGGAGCGTCGATCACTGTTGGATGACACGCTCGTCATCTGGGGTGGCGAATTCGGACGGATGCCGTTCAGCGAAGGGAAAAATGCTCCCGGTCGCAATCACAATCCGTATGGTTTCTCGATGTGGATGGCGGGTGGTGGCGTCCGAGGCGGCATGAACTACGGTCAGACCGACGAACTCGGTTTCGAAGCCGTTGAGAACAAGGTTCATCTGCACGATCTGCATGCGACCATCTTGCACATCATGGGCCTGGATCACGAGTTGCTGACCTATTTCCATCAGGGCCGTCAGGAAAGTCTTACTGACGTTCACGGTCACGTCGTTCACGACATTTTGGCTTGAGAAGGTCGCATCTCGCCAACTGCATCAGCCATGTTGTGAAAGCCCTGCGGTCAGGAATCAGGCATCTACTGTTTGGCTTTCTTCTCACCCTTCTCGTTCTTTTTGGGTTTGGCTTTCTTGGGCTTCTCAACCTGGTCACGCGCTTCTTTGCTGACACTGGAAAGACGTGTCTTCGCAAGTCGAGCCAACGTAGCCTCCAATTGCCGCTTGATAGCGTGTTCTGGTTCCGAAAGAGTCGTGTCAGCGAGTTTTTTTCCGTCAAACGGTCCCTTGTAGCGAGTCAGTTTGGCGTCGCTACCGTCGGTCTTGGCCAGCAGTGAATACTGTTGGTTGCGAACGATGACCTGGCCGCGGTACCAGATGTAGATCCAGTCCTTTTTGCGGGCACTCGCCTGATCCTTGAGGATGGGAATGATGCTGGAACCATCGCCTGAGTAGTTGACAGGCAACTGGGCACCGGCGACTTCGCAGAGCGTCGGCATCATGTCACAGAATTCCACCAGATCGTCAACGACTCGTCCGGTCTGCTCAATGCCTGCTGGCCAACTGGCGATCAGGGGGACACGTGTTCCCATGTCGGTCATCGTGCCTTTGCCGCCAACGACCTCGGTGCCATTCCACGGAGTCACGATAGGTTTGTCGGTGCCGTTGTCGCCCGTGAAAATCAGCAGCGTGTTGTCGCGGATGCCGGACTCTTCGAGTTGTTGAACAATTTGTCCGACAAGTTTATCTGCATAGGCGGCCATGTCACGAAAATGCCGTTGCGGATCGTTTTGATCACCTTTGTAAGTGGTCGATCCGAGTCGTTTGGCGTCCCAATCGCTGGAATCTGGCGTTGGATCGAATGGGCAGTGTGTCAGGATCATGGGGTAATAAACCAGAAACGGCTTGGCCTTGTTCTGATCGATGAAGTCGCAGACAAAATCGGTACAGAGTTGTGGTCCATACTCGCCATCGACGTAGTCTTTTTCTTCGCCGTTGAATTCCAGCATTGGATTGACGAACCGGCGATCGAACGTCTTGCCGTCCTTCTTGGATCGCCCCCCACGAGTATGTTGCCAGAGGCAGGACTGTTCAAACCCGAAGTGCTGCGGCGCGTCCTTCTGCTTTCCCAACTGCCACTTGCCGGCGATGCAGGTTGCATATCCAGCAGCCTTCAGTTGGTGCGCAAAGGTTGTTTGGCCTCGATCAAGGAGGCCAAATTTGACGTAGTTGCGCACGTTGTATTGCCCCGTCATGATTTTTGCCCGTGATGGCGTGCAAAGTGGGTTGGCAAAACAGTTGGTGAACCGAACACCCCCGGCGGCCAACTTGTCCAGATGCGGGGTCTTGCAGGATTCGCTGCCGTTGACCGACAAGGCTTCATAGCCCATGTCATCGGCCATGATCAGAACGACATTGGGCGTTTCCGCATGGGCTGTCCCAACGGCGGCGAGCAGGAAAATGAAAAGGACACGAAACATGCTGTTTTCTCAATCGTGGGGTCTGAACGGAAACAAGATTGGCTGTCCCGCTAACCTAGCACAATCTGGCTGGAATGGGGGTTCTTGCGGACAGGAGAAAAGATGCCGCGAACCCCAATCATGATTCCAACCGCTGATCTCATTCGCCACTGCCGCCAGATGCTTCAGTGCACGGCTTTGAACGCATCGTGATTCCCTTGTTCATTTTTGAACTTGTGAAACGAGTTGTTTTTTCAGCCATTTTTCAAGTTCCGCTGATCGGCCCAGTTCAGCAACTTTGATGCCTTGCAATTTGATTCCACATGCCACGAAAAAGAAAAGAGTAAACAGCCCGATCATGAACAGGGATGTCCAGTAGTGTTCTTGGGAAAACATGTCATCCCTCAGCATCGGTCCCCTCCACTCTTCATTCCAGGTGAAGCACAGGCTGCCGAAACACCAGTAACTGGGGGCGACGAAGCAAGCCAGAAACTCTGAAATGCCATCGAGCGATTTGAGCATGCCAGCCAAAATGACCTGGGGTATGATTGCCAACGGCACGGCAGTCGAGGCGACATCCGTATTGGGAGAAAACACCGAGATGGTGAGCCCCAGGCCGACTCCGCATCCGCCGATGGCCATCAGGGAAAGTGCGTAAGAAATGAAGTCGCCATCCAGATTCGTGGCAAACATTGTGGCTAAAAACAAGAATCCTGCCTGCCCCATCGTCAGTCCAAACAGGAAAAGAGTTTTTGAAAGCAGGTAGCCAATCGCACTCAGCCCGGCGTTTCGCTCACGATCGTAAAGCTCGCGTTCCTTGACGATTTCCTTGGCTGAATTACTGCACCCAAACCAGAAGGTGCTGATTCCGAGTAAAAAAAGAATCGCCATACCGTCTGTGTATTCTTTCTGGGATGTCTCATCCGAAATGTTTCCAAACACCATCCAGATCAGAAAGAAAACAAAGATGGGTTGGGCGATTGCAACAATCAGGGAATTCATGTCCTTGCGTTGAAGTTCGATGATGCGACCAAGTACCACTCGAGCGTGTTTGGTAATCTGTCCCAACCGCTGCAAACTGGAAATCTGTTCCCTCTCTATCTTCATTCCGGTGTCACGATCCGATTTCTTGGCCGTATTCTCTCTCATCTGATGACCGCGACGGGTTCGTCCATATTGCCTTGCCCACTCTTCACCTTCTTGATCTTTCAGCCGTAAATACAGTTCCCCAAGATCATCGATGTCAAAGTAATGCAGTGCTTCCTGCGGGCTGCCAACGAATGCCAAATAACCTCCGTTGGCCATGACAACCAGAGTTTGTACGTATTCCAGAACATTTCCCAGGTTGTGCGTAATGCACACCACTGTTTTCCCCGCATCGGCCAGATGGCGCAGCATCGACATGATTTCCTTGTCGCTATGCTCATCGAGACCCGAGGTTGCTTCATCGATGAAGAGCAGGCTTGGGTTTGGCAGAAGCTCATTCGCAAGGCTTGCACGTTTGATTTGGCCACCACTGTAAGTCGAGATCGATGCGCTGGCCCGCTCATCCATTTCAACTTCATGGATCACTTGCTCTACAAGTTTATTTCTCTCCTTGGCACTGAGATCATTGGGCAGTCTCAATTGGGCGGTATAGCTCAGGGCTGCATTGAGTGACAGGCTGCTGTGCAGCAGGTCCTTTTGCGGCACGGTTGCCATCCGCGTCTTCAGGCGATCGAAATTGACATACAGGTTTTCCTGATTCAACAGGACTTCACCACTGGTTGCCAGTGATCGTCCACTGAGTGCATTCATCAAAGTGGACTTGCCTGATCCACTTGGGCCGAGCAGGACGACAAAATTGCAGGGTTCAATGTCGAGATGAACTTTGTTCAGAATGCACAGTTTTCCACTCCCATCCGTAGCGTTCACTTCCTTGCTCAGGTTGTGGCAGACCAGATGAGCGTGATCGCCCTTTGAAATGACTCGAACACCCTGACCCTCAATCTGGAATTCCGCAGGCCCGATCTTGATGATGTCGCCCTGCTTCAGTTCGACGTCCTGTTTGGCAGCGATGCGTTCTTCATTGAGAATGACTTTGCCGCGAATGCCCAACGCCCTGAGTACAAGCTGTCCATCGTTGTTGGATACCAACGCATGTTTTTGCGCAACGCTGGGGTCAGGTACCAGCCAGTCCGCGTGCTTTGATGATCGCCCGATGACCAATTTGGTTTCGACGGTGATCAGTTCGGTTTCATCGACGTCGCGACGTGCTTCGGTCACGGCATTTTCGACGATCGTCTTGGCATGTCCCGCAATTGATGCGATCGCCTTTTTTCCTATCTGCAACGTATCGTTGATGCGGTCCGAATCAGCTCCATCCGGGCCGCGCTTGGCGAGCTTGCGTTCGGCTTTGTCTTGAATTATTTGCTGTAACTTCCTTTCTTTTTCGAGTGCCTCTGCCTCTGCCTTGGCATTCAATTCATCAAGTTTTTGTCGGCCTGGTACTCGAAACCCTTGGCCACACGTTGGGCATGCTTCTTTGTTCCCGGCTTCCTGCAGCATGGCGGTTAAGCGAGCTTGACAGCCGGGGCATTCAAAACGCACGGTCCGTTTTCCCAGAGCGTTCGTTTTGTACTCGATGCTCATTTACCTGTTACGCGATTCGGGTTGTGGTCGGCGCAGAGGGGTCTGTCTATCCGTATGCATGGCGCCCGGAGCGGAAGGGACCCGCTACATCCTGTAATCGGGTAATGGTAACAGGTTCAGCGGGAAGACGCCTCAAACGCAGCATGCGGTTTTGCTGGTCCCCGGGGGCAAACCGCATCAGGCTTTTGACTCAGGCCATCCTCATTCACCCAGATCCACGCGCGTGTAGGGGCACGAGAGATAGGTCGGGTAGCTTCGTTCGCCGTGCCGGATGAGCTTGCGGTGATTACTGAAAAGATCGATGTGTGAGGCACCCGGTTTCAGTTGGATGTGTGCTGTCCACTCGTCGCGTTTTTGATCGTGGCTCATCTCCGCCACGTTCGCATCCGGGATCAGGTCGCTCAGATACCTGGGGCTTCCGTCGGGGGCGCGATCAAAGATCCACCAGATGCGTCCGCTTTCCGCTTCCGAGCCTTTGGGGAAACTGACAGCAACCTTCAGGACGCCATTTTCGATGCTGTGCTTGACGGAAGGAGGTGACAGCAGGTTTCCATCGACCTGTTCGGGAAAGAAATGCTTCAGCAGGAAAGCAGACTTGTTTTGCTGATCCTGTTCCCGTTGGGGATGCCCCTTTTTGCCATGGCCGGTATTGGCGCCAAGGTAAACAGGGATGTCCGGGTGATGGGATCCACCCCAGGCAAGATCGTAAGCGACGCTGTCATGGGTTCCAGGATGAAAAAGCATGTCGACTTTGCGATCGCGAAGTTGACGCAAGTTGCGGGAAACAAAAACGTCGTCGGCAAGCTCCCTTGTGAACCTCTGCAGATCGTCCCACGTATGGCCAGCGGCAAGGGCAGACCGGTTGAAATTGGGGCCAAAGTTCCCGCCCGAGAATATCCCCCGCCGGCCGGGTTGTGATTCGAGTTCGTCCCATGCCGCGCGATCGCAAAGTCGCAGCGGTGAATCCCAGATGGGTGATACGGTGGCGTGAACGGCTGTCATGCGATGGTCGTGCAGAATCGCCATCGAGGGGGATGCACCGTTTTTGGATGCGCCCGTGACTGCCACTTTGCCTTGTTCGAAATAGCCCGTCTCGGAGTGAGCCGTTGTGATGGCCCGCATCAAGGTTGCCGGCCACGCCCAGTATTGGATCTTGTAGTGCGGATTGAGTGTTTCAGCAAAACGTTTGCTGGCGGCTGCGGCAAGTTCCCTTTCGCCATAGCTTCCTGGTTCCTGTACGACGGTGAACACAAGTCCTATCCCGGATTTCAACAGTTCCCGTTCAAGCTGGTTCGGTTTCGTGTCCAGTTTCAAGCGGGACGGTGTGCTTCCGCCCGTGAGGTGAAACCCCTTCGCTTTGCCCTCTGCGGGAACGACCATGCGAACCGGGACACGGTAGGCCTGATCCGGCCACAGGTTACCGACATTGATGCTGACAAGTTTTTGACGCGTGGCGATTAATCCGCCCACGCGATGCCAGTCCTGCAGTACCTCGATGTCCAGAGTGCTCGCGTCCTGAATCGCACGCATCTCAAAAATGTTGTCTGATGCGGAAGCAATCGGGCCCCCCAGCAGCGTCATGATAAAACAGACAAGAACGCCTGAATGCCTTGCCCGAGGGCGTAAAGAATCAGGGGTAGAAGCGAAGCTTCGCATGTTGTCAGGTCCAAGCGAGGAATTCCAATCAGTGACAAAGAGAAGTCAGTTTACAACAAAAACCGGCACTCTCCGCACCCTGTCCCGTCATTCGCCCGATCCGGAATAGTGACCAGACGCGGGGATCACTGATAGGTTGGAAATCTGCATTTTGCAACCGAAAGGGGGTTCCGATGCACGGGCCTGATGCGGGCTGTGAGGATGACGGTTAACCGTCCGAGTACGGGGCCAAATGAAAATGCTCTGTTTTCACGACCCGTGACGCAGGGATCTGCTCAGACGGGGATGAGTATAATCAGGCCGATGTCCTTATTTCCTATCTGTTGTCTGGCAATCCACCAGCACGACTCAATGCCTCCCACAACCGGAGCTCTTCGGATGAGATCGATCTTTTTGCTCGTTGCGACATTGTGTGTTTCGCCATTTGTCGGGGCCCAGGCACCCGAGCAGAATTCCAAGCTGCGGATCATCGTCTTTGGAGCTCACCCGGATGATGCCGAGTACAAGGCTGGTGGAGCGGCTGCGATGTGGGCAGAACAAGGGCATCATGTCAAACTGGTTTCAGTGACCAACGGTGACATCGGGCATTGGGCGATGGCGGGTGGGCCGTTGGCGCGGCGGCGTTCGTCCGAGTCAGCTGAGGTTGCCAAGGCACTGGGAGTCACATCCGAAGTGCTTGATATTCATGATGGCGAGCTCATGCCGACGCTTGAGAATCGGCGCAGGATCACCCGTTTGATCCGTGAATGGAATGCAGACATCGTTATCTCTCATCGTCCCTGGGACTACCATCCCGACCATCGTTACGTCGGTGTCCTGGTGCAGGATGCGGCTTACATGGTGGCGGTGCCTTTTTTCATGCCACTGGTGACACCCTTGAAAAAGAATCCGCTTTTTCTTTACTCCAGTGACCGGTTCCAGAAACCGTATCCGTTTGAGGCCGATATCGTGGTCGATGTTGACCCGGTGTTTGACAAAAAAGTCAGCGCGCTGACGGCACTGGTTTCGCAAACCTTCGAAGGCGGTGCCTTGGGAAGCCAGGAACGCATGGATGCTGCCCCGCCTGCGTCAAAGCCCGAGTTGCGTGCCCAGTGGCTGCGTGATAAATGGGTCAAACGCCAGTCGGGTGAAGCAAAACGGTTCCGAAATGGACTGGTCCGTTGGTATGGCGAGCAGCATGCCAACAAGGTTCAATATGCTGAGGCATTTGAAATTTGCGAATACGGTCGACAGCCTTCCGACAGTGAGATTCGGGAACTGTTTCCATTCTTGCCCCCGAAATAACGCTTACGGATTGGGTGGCATGGCCTGGCTTTCCATCTGGATCTGATAGGGCACGCCATTGAGCATGCTGCGGTCCCCGATGTGACGATGGAATCCCGAATCGGCGTCGTTGATGGTTTCGACGCCCGTTGCACAGTACACACCGATGTACCATCGGCCAGGTCTCAATGTTCGCAGGAGCGTTTTGGAGGCTCCGGGGCGAATGTCAACGAGGGTGGCCTGATTGCGGAATGCGAAGGTGTCTTGAGCCAGAAACAGATGAAGATCTGCCAGCTTATCACTCATCAGCTCAATGGAAATCCTCGGCTGGTCTGCCGTCACATCAAAGGCAAAGTGGTGATACTGGTAGTCGCCGATCATGGTCAAATCAGGTTGGTTGTCATCGGTACTTCGATCCATGCAACGACTTTCGCCGCTTGACAGAACCCCCTTGAGTTGAGGTTTCCCGGTGCCTGCCAGGGCATGAAGGAAACAGGCTTCGGTCAAGGCAAGCTTTTCCCCTTCACTGCTGCCTTCGGGGTGGCAACCGATATTCACCACCCGACCGGCCTGTTCGCTCGATCGGTACGCCCAAATTGCTGCACCACCGTCGACTTTGTGTCCGGGGTGATCGTAGTTGGCCAGGATTTCTACACCGCTCATGGCTTCGTCCATGCTCAGCCAATTGCCGTTGTTGTGATAGACCTCAGGAACGAGATAGTCACGTCCGAAGTCGCGATATCGCAGCAGCGGAGAGTCCATCGGGATCCGGTGATCAACTTTCGTTTTCTTGATTCCGGTATTGAGCGTGTTGTACGGAAAAAAATGTAGATATCCGAGGCGAGGTTCCGGTCGTGCGTCCACGTTGCGACCGCTGAGAAACGACCCGGCGCAGGATCCACAGTAGCTTCCCCCGGAGCGGTAAAACGAACGTATCCGCTCACGTCCATCCCGGGTGAGTGATTTTCCGTGACTGGTAGCACCGCCACCGTTGACGTACAGCATCCGAAATCGAGGTTGGCCATCAGGATAAAGCAACGCACCATTGAGATCGGCAGGGCTGCCGATCAATAGCTGATTCTGCCACGATGCATCCGAACCTGCGTAATACTCGTATTGCAGGCTGAGTGATTCGGCAGCGTGAAGAACTTTTCGGCTGGTCAGGTTCTTGCCGCTGCTCATGAAGATGTCTTTGTAATAGCCGTCAGCAGATCGTGGTTTTGAAACAGTGGGGTTCTGTGACGAACGGTCATCGCTGCAGGCACGTTCAATCAGTTGCCGAAACGCGTACCGTGGGCGGGTGGTGGCGTTGGTTTGGGTTAGCACCATGCCAATCAAATCCCTTGTCGGATCGACCCAGACATAGGTACCATCCGAGCCGGTGTGCGAGAACACTCCGCCACGCTCGCTTACCTTCCATCCCAGTCCATAATTTCCGGCAGCTTCGCAATGGTCCGACTGCGGATTGGTCATCTCCTCGACAGATTCCGGGGTGAGTAACGGCTTCTCTGGGGATCTGCCCTGATTGAGCAGCATCTGACAAAAGAGCGCGTAATCCCATGCACTGGAAACCATGCCGCCCGAACCTCGCGGGAAGGGCCAGTCTGGCGGATCGCCTGGTTTCCAGCCAGCTACCCAGGAACCATCGGGCTGGCGTTTCAGGACGGTCACCATTCGATCGTGGTCGGCATCGGGTTCATGGTTGCAACTGTCATGCATGCCCAGCGGTTCGTAAATCTGAGTCCGCAGATATTGTTTGTACGAACCCGTTAACTGCTCAATGATCGCTGCCAGAGTGTTGTATCCGGCATTGTTGTACGAGTAGGTCTTGCCCGGCGGTTGCTCGGGAGCAATGTCGGCAAAACGACTGACCTCCAATCGAAGGTCAGGTGCTTGAGGGTTCTTTTCGGATTTCTTCAGCAACGGTGTCAGAAAGAGAGGCTTGATGCGAATTCCACTGGTATGGGTTAACAGGTGCCGCACCGTGATGGGCTGCCATGTTTTGTTCTTGAAGGCAGGCAGGTAGGTACCAATCGGCTGGTCGAGATCGAGTTTTCCCTGCTGCACCAGTAGCATGATCCCCGTCGCAGTTATCGCCTTGCTGTTGGAAGCCATGCGAAACAGCGACTGTTTTTCCATCGGGATGGTCTGTTCTTGGTCTCGAAATCCATAGGCCTCATGCAAGATCACCCGACCGCGCCGTGCGACCAGAATGACGGCGCCCGGTATTTCACCATCTTCGACAGCGTATTGGATGATCGAGGTCGCTTTCTGGATCTGGTCAATCTCCATATCCACCTCTGCTGCAACCCCCGTCGTCAGTTTCAAAGGGTTCTGCGGATGGATCGCAGAGGCAACGTCGGCGGCGCAAGAAATCAGCACCAGGACCATCAGAGAGTATCGGAACATTGCGAGATCTTTCGTGGGAACAACGGCAACGTTTGGTCGCAGCCATGCACTTGGTCACAGGCGATGGTTGAAAGAATTCATGGATTATCGTTTCTTCACCCAGCCAGTAACCACTGTAACGCGTGGGACGCACCTTGGGGTGCAGATTGTGTTGGGGTTGACTGACATTTTGGGATGAGGGTGCAGCCCGATGGTGTGTTCCCCATGCACGGTACCCGGGAGACATGCACGGTACCCGGGAGACA